>Ga0182021_10004772_pt1 | contig 15988 bp, 12 predicted proteins | sample 612E3MmetaG_FD_120493 | JGI IMG/M metagenome (GOLD analysis project Ga0182021, IMG submission 120493) | Permafrost microbial communities from Stordalen Mire, Sweden - 612E3M metaG (Illumina Assembly) | ecosystem: Environmental > Terrestrial > Soil > Wetlands > Permafrost | place: Sweden... | reverse complement strand
TGTATTTGAGCGGCTCGGCCGTTTTGTTGCGGACCTGGAACTGGACCACCGGGACGAGGACAAGCTTGGGCTGGGGCCACTGCTTGTAGTCCTTGGCCACCCATTTGGTCCGGACGTTGACGACCTCGAGCGAGGCTTTGACCTGATCGATCGAAGGGGTCTTGCAGGCGGCCGGCAGGAGCGCGGCCAGAACGGCCAGGGCCGCCGCGGCGGCCGGATATCGATGCGGGTATTTCATTTTCCTTCTCCTTCCCCATTATTTTACTATGGATCCGCCCGCGCGGCCATCCCCTTTTCGCCAACCCTCCGAGTCCTTCATTGACAAGGCCCGCGCGCCTGAATTACCTTAAGCCCTCGAGAAATGAAAATCCGATTCTTCGGCTCGACCGATACCGGCCGCAAGCGTCCCTTCAATGAGGACCGCTTTCTCTGCACCGAACTGTCCGGCCCGGCCCCCGTTTCCGAGCCCTGGGTCCTTCTGGCCGTCGCCGACGGAATCGGCGGCCACGCCGCGGGCGAGGTCGCCAGTTCGATGGCCATGGAAATCCTGGAGAAGGATGTTGCCCGCCAACGAACCGCCGCGGGCTCCGGGATTCTGAGCGGCCAGGTGCTGGAGGAGTCGTTCATCAGGGCCAATCGCGAGATCTTTCAGAAGTCGGCCCGAACCGCGGAGCTGGGCGGAATGGGCACGACGCTTGCGGCGGCCCTCACCGACGGCCGCCGGTCGGTCGCTGCCAACGTCGGTGACAGCCGCGTCTACCGGATCCGCGGGAACGACCTGATTCAGATCAGCCATGACCATTCCTGGGCGGCGGAGCAGCGGCGGGGCCGGGGCCTGACGGCCCAGGATATCAGCCGCTCGCCCTTCCGCAACATGGTCACCCGGTCGATCGGTTACACGGAGACGATCCTGGTCGATACGTTCGTTCTCGATCTCCTGCCCGGCGACGGGGTTCTTCTCTGCACCGACGGGCTGCACGGCTCGCTCACGGACGCCGAGATCTTGAAGGCCGTCCGCAAGCATCGGGATCCCGGAAAAGCCTCCGCGGCATTGTTGAAGGCGGCCAACAAGGCCGGGGGGCGCGATAATATCACGGCCGTCATCGCCTGGATGGATTGACCGGGCTCAACGAACGATCTGAGACGCGAAGACCAGCTTGACCCCCGCCGCGTCGGCCAGAGCTAATCCGGCCTTGAGGGCTTCGATGGTTTCCGTCCGGGCGTGGCCGATGCCCACGGCCGTCCCGTCCCTGCGGGCCATACGGAAGAGCTCCTCGAGACGGGCGCGAACCGTTCCCGCGCCGGGAGGCTGGTCGAGGAAAACGCGGCGGGAGGCGGAGGGAATGCCGAGCGCCTTGGCCGCGTCATAGGCCACCGAGCGGCGGGATGTCCGGCTATCGATGAAATAGAGCCCCCGGGCCTTGATCACCTCGAGGACGCTGATCATGACGGCTGGGTCTTCGGTGGCCTTGGATCCGGTGTGGTTGTTGACGCCGCGGGCGCCCGGGATCTCGTCCAGGAACGCGGCCACCCGCTCCTCGATCTCGGCCCGGGGCATGTTCGTATCGATCGTTCCCGGAGCCCGGGCGGTGCCGCGTTCGAGGGACTCCAGCGGAAGATGCAGCATCACCTCCAGGCCGAAAGCCAGGGCGGCCCGGGCGGAATCCCGGGTGTAGGGGCAGCCGGGCAGAACGGCCAGGGTCAGGGGCCGATTCAGAGCGGCCAGGGCCCGGACGATGTCCACGTTGTAACCGACGTCGTCGATGATGATGGCGGCCACGGGTCCGCCGGTCGGGGCCGGCCGCTCGTGGACGGCGGCGGGACTCTCGGGGCAGACGAAGAGCAGAATGGTCCTGGCGGGCGCTTCATCCGTCCCGCCGAGCACGTCCCAGAGAAAGCGGATCGAGCCGTCCCCTCGCTCCTCTTCCTTCTTGGCCAGGCGCGCCGGGATGGCCCGGATTGTTTCCTCGAGCCCGGCTTCCAGGGCCGCATACTTTTCCAACGGAAGGATGACCTGGATATGCCACTCGCTTTCGCCGGCCTTGAACAGGTGGACGGAAGAGGCCCCGAAGGCGGGCCGGGATACGGCGTCCTTGAGGACCGGCCCGAGATCCCTGGCCGATCCTCCTGCCGGGTAATCAGGGCGGCTGGGGCATTCGACGGTCAGGAACCCGACTACGACGATCAGCAACGCCGCCGCGAAGAGGAGAAGAGAAGCCCGGTGCGGCATTCCCTTATTAGCGCGCCAGAAGCTCTAGGGTTTTATTCAGGAAGATCTTGCGGTCTTGTTTGTCGAACTCGAGCTTGATATCGGGGGCGATACCCTTGGCCCAAACCTTCTCGCCCGAGGCCGTGTTGAAAACGCCCGTCGTCAACAGGAGAGCGTCGCCCCCGGCGAGAGAATAGACATCCTGGTGAGCCGCCAAACCGGGCGTCTGAACTCCGATGGCCTTGGCCTTGCGGGATTCGCGAAGACAGGCGGCCACGATCTCCGCCGGGCCCATCGTCGTCTGGTCGATCCACAAGACCAAGGTCAGGGCCTCGAGGGGGGCGGGCTCGGGGCAGGCCAGGATGTCCTTGGCCCCGCCCTTCTTTTCGAACGCCCCGGCCAAGGTCGTCTTGAGGAAGAGGTTGAGGAACTTTCCGGCTTCCCCGTTTTCGCCCTCGAACGAGCCGCGCAGGTCCAGGACCAGGGCGCCCTTTCTTCCGGCCAGCTTGGGAAGGAGCTCCAGCCGGACGTCGTCGACCAGGGGGGGATAGAAATGGTGGACGGCTAGGATTCCGGCCGTTCCGTTTTGTTCGGTGAAGGTGAACGTCCGCGGATAGATCGGGCCGCGGGTGACCATGATTTCCTTGGTGGCGTTCTCGTGGATGATGCGGACTTTGACCGGCTTGGCTTGGGGATCCTTGGAATAGAGCCGGATCTCCGGGAGGCCCATCAGCGCGGTCGATCGGTCGTCCAGGGCGCTGACTACATCACCCAACTGGACGCCGGCTTTCTGGGCCGGAGATCCCTCAATCAAGCCGACGACCAGGGGGAAGCTCGAGGCCCGCTTGAACAGGATCAAGCCCAGGTCCTTGTATCGGGAGCGGGCCGGATCGGCCAGCTTGGCGACCTCGGCCTTGTCCAGGAAGCTGGACATCGCATCCATGGAGTTGACCATGCCCTGGAATGCTCCGCGCATGGTTTTGGCGGCGTCCGGCTCCTCGACGTAGTTGCTGCGGATGATGCGGACGACGGATTCGACCAGATCGATGTTTTTCTGGCCCACGGCGGGGCGGGAATCTCCCGGCAGAATGCGTCGCTCCAGCCAGAAAAAAAGAATCCCGGCGATGAGGGCGACGAGGCCCAGCAAACGCGCCCGCGCGGTTCGGCTCATGATGGTGATGTTCCTCGGGGAAGCCCGGATTGTATCATCTCCGCGAGAGCCATTGCAAGGGATCGACGGGCTTGGTCTTGTAGCGGATCTCGAAATAGACCGCGATCCCGACGAGCGAACCGGTGTCTCCGGCCACGCCGATGGGCTGGTCGGGCCGGACGAAGTCCCCGGCCTTGACCAGGAATTCGGCGCAATGCCCGTAGAGCGAATGGTAACCGTAGCTATGGTCGATGATGATGAGGTTTCCATAGCCGGGCAGGCGGTCGGCGAAGGCGACGCGTCCGCCCTGGACGGCCCGGATGGCCAGATCTCCGGCCGCCGGAGCGATCTCGATGCCGTTGTTCATGGTCAGGGTGTTGAATTGGGGATGGCGCTGCAACCCGTAGCCCTGAATGATTTTGCGGCCGTTCGTCGGCCAGGAGACTCGGCCCTTGAGCTCGCCGAGCGAGGTCAAGGGAAAGGGGGCCGTGAACTGGAGCTTCTCCAGCCTCTGGAGAAGGGCCTGGAGCTCCTCGGCCCGCCGGGCCAGCTCGGCCAGGGTCTGTTCGTGCGTTTTCTTGTCGGCCCGGATCTGGGAAATGAGGGCGCCGATCTTCTCCTCTTCCCGGTCCAGCTCGGTCTTCTTGGCCGCGGTCCGGGCCAGGAGCTGGTTGATCTCGTTCTCCCTGGCCGACAGGGTCTCCGCTTCCCTCCCAAGGGCGGTCAGGTCCTTGCCGTAATCGGCGATCAACCGGTCCTGGCTCGAGGCCAGGATCGAGAGTCTCTTGTTTTCCTCCGACAGAGTGCGAAGATCATGGGCCTGGATAAGGAAACGGGCGAAGCTCAGCCGGCCGAATTTGTAAAGGGTGATCAGAACGCGCTCCAGCTCTTCTTTTTCCTGGGCCAGCCGGGCCCGGAGCGTCGGAATGTTCTTCCGTGTGGCGGCCAGGTCGGCCCGGTTTTTGTCCAGTTGGATGGCCAGAAGGCCCAGCTCCTTTTGGATTAGTGATTTGGTGGCGCCGATCCGGTCGAATCGGGAAAGGGTCGTCTGTTCCTTCGACTCGTCCTCCCGGAGCCAGTTCTTCAGGGATTCGATTTCGCGGCGGATCCGGGCCAGACGGCTCTCGTAATCCGCCTGTTCCGACTGACCGGAAGCCGCCGGGGCCGGGGTTTGGGGCGGAGCCGCTGCGGCGATGATGAGGAGCGCGAGGAGAACGGCCGTCGTCTTCATCGGCGGGCGGCGTAAAGCGCGGCCCCCAGAAGGCCGACGATCAGGCCAAAGGCGATCTCGATCAGGGCGAACGACCAGGCGGCCGAGGCCGACAGCCCATAGAAGGCGAAGACGGCCACATAAGCCGTCTCGCGCACGCCCAGGCCGTTGATCGTTATGGGGATGAGCTGGGGCAGCAACACCAGCGGAATGAAGACGAAATAATCGAAGGCCGGGATTTTCAAGCCCAGGGATCGCCCGATGAGGATGTAATAAAGGACGACATTGAGCTGGAGCAGGACGCCCCAGATCGTGGCTTTGGCGAAAGCCGCCGGGTGACTTCGGTAATCCGTAATGGTATCGCGGAAGAGCCGCAGCTTTTCGAACAGGCGGCCGAGAAAACCGTGCGACGGGCCGCGGTGGAGGAGGCGGCCGACGGCGGGGAGGAAGAACACGGCGATGGCGATCAATCCCGCGGCGCCCAGGAGGAGGGCCAGGCCGATCACCGGGATGCGGCGGGCCATGTCCAGCCGGAGAAGCGAGGCCAGCAGGGCGAAGACGAAGAGGACGATGATGCCGGTCATCCGCTCGACGACGACGATGGCCGAGGATTTAACGAAGGAGGTCGAATATTTGGCCCCGTCCCACATGCGGACGACGTCGCCGCCGACGCTCGTCGGCAGGAAGGTGTTGAAGAACCGGCCGACGATGTACGACTTGACCAGATACCCGAGAGGGATGTGGTCGCCCTGGGCTTTGGCCAGGATCTGCCAGCGATAGGCGCTAAAAAGGAGCCCTAGGGCATGGAGGGAAAACGCAACGGCCAGCCAGCCCCAGGACGCCGCGGCCAGGGTCCGTCCGATCTCCGGGAATTTGGCCCGGGACAGGAGAAAGACGGCAGCCAGTCCGCCCAGACTCAGGGCGAGCTTGAGAAAATTAAGAAGGGTGCGTTTGGAGCCCGCCATGTCGGGGGAATTCTATCATAACGGGGCTCGGGGTGGGGGGTTTGCTCTGGCGGAAAAATTTCCCCTGCCCATCCTGCGCAAAAGAGGATTTGACCGCATGCTCGTAGCGGTGGGAGGAGCGTCGGAGCGTGCCTTCCACGCTAGGGAAAACGAGCATGTTTCGCTCCCGAATGCTCTGAGCCCGGCAGTGATTTCCATTTAGTACGAAATTTCTTTAATATGAAATGGAACACTATGAACGCAGCGCTGCTCGAATCCGCCCGGACGATTTATGAATCCGCCCTCGATGCGGTCCGGCCCGAGCGGCTGGTTAGGGAAAAAGTCAGGCGTGAAGGGGAACGTCTGATCATCGAAAACAAGGCCATTTTAACCGGGTTTGCAGCCGGGACCGATCTTTTAGCCGTCGGAAAGGCCGCTTCGGCCATGGCCGGCGCTTTGGCCGGAATTCTCGGGGACCGATTAAGCGAAGGGCTCATCGTCGGCCTGCCCGGATCGGATCCCCGTTTGGATCGGCTGAAGTTCTTACCAGGCTCCCACCCGTTGCCGGACGAGCGGAGCGCGGCCGCGGGCCGAGCGGCCCTCGATCTCGCTGGCCGGACGGGACCCGGCCGCCTTCTCATCGCGGCTTTTTCCGGCGGCGGTTCGGCCTTGGCCTGCGTTCCGGCGCCGGGGATCCAGCTCGAAGACAAGGTTCGGGTCACGGCGGCCCTTCTGGCCCGCGGCGCTTCAATCGGCGAGATGAACACCGTCCGCAAACACCTCTCGGCTCTCAAAGGCGGGCGCTTGGCCCAGGCTGCCGCCCCCGCCGGCGTCGTTAATCTTCTCCTCTCCGACGTCGTCGGCGACGATCCCGGAACGATCGCTTCGGGCCCGGCATATCCGGACGCGACGACGTTCTCCCAGACCGCGGAAATCCTGTTCCGCTATGGGATTGGGGAAGCGGATTTCTCCGCCGTTCTCGGCCGCGTTCGAGAGGGGGTGGCCGGGCGGATTCCGGAGACGCCCAAGCCCGGCGATCCGCTTTTCTCCGGGGTTCGCACATTCGTGATCGGCCGGAATGCCGACGCTTTGGATGCGGCGCGCCGATCCGCCGAGACGTTGAGCTTCGAGGCGCCCGTGAAAAAAGAGGCCGAAACGGGGGAAGCGCGGGACGCCGCCCGGTCCGCCATGTCCTTATTGGCCGAAGCGGCCGCAGAGCGCCCGGTTGGGAGCCGCCCCCTGTGTCGGATAAGCGGCGGCGAACATACCGTCCATGTCAAAGGAAAGGGGCGGGGGGGCCGCAACCAGGAATTCGTCCTGGCTTCGCTTTTGGATCTGGGTCCGCGCCTCGATCCCGAGGGCCGGCTCGAAGGCCGGGATTGGCTCGTCCTCAGCCTGGGCACGGACGGGATCGACGGACCGACCGACGCCGCGGGCGCCTGGTCCGGGCCCCAGACATGGCGCCGAGTCCGTTCCCTTGGACTGGATCCGGCCGCTTTCCTCGAGAACAATGATTCATATTCCTTTCTCAAGGCCGTCGGCGGGCTGGTCGTGACCGGGCCGACGGGGACGAACGTCATGGATCTCCGTTTGATTCTCCTGGACTGACGGCGGAGGCGCCCGGGCCCGGGCTGAAAAGAGGTTGCAAAAAACCCAGCAATTCAGTATGATCGATGCAGTCTAATTTTTCTATTTTAGTTGTGAAAGGAACGAGCATGAAAAAACTATTCGTGATCGTGGTCTTGGTGCTGGCCCTGGGCGCCGGTCTGGCTACCGCGGGCCCGGCGGAATTCTCCAAGGGCAACTTTTTCCTGACTCCGCAGGTCGGTTTTGCGTCTTGGGGAGGCGGAGTCTTCCCCTTCGGCGTCAACGCCGAATACGCCGTCTCGGAAAATGTCGGCCTCGGCGGCTCGGTTATGTATCAAGGCTGGACCGAAGAATTGGGGTCCGTAAGTTTGATCTCGTTTGCCTTCCAAGCCAATTATCACTTCATCAAGCTCGATGCCTCCAAGTTCGACCTTTACGCCGGCGCGGAGCTTGGCTATGGCCTCTATAACATTACCTATGACTCCGGCTTTTCCTCCGGCATCTCCGGTTCGTCCGGATTTATCCTCGCGCCAGTTGTGGGGGGCCGGTATTTCCTGTCTCCGACGATCGCCCTCAGCCTGAGGCTCACCGGGTCGCTCGTCCTCAGGCCAGGTTTTGGAGCCACCGTCGGAGTGAGCTTCAAGCTGAGCTGAGCGCCGAGCCGGCCGCTCCGGCTTTGATTTTTGTCGATTTTTTCGCTACCATATTTCGGGTGGGATGCGGATTTTACTATCATTCCAAGGAGGAACTGCGATGAAGAAGATTCTGACTTTTGCGGTCATTATGGCCGTCGCCGCGCTCTCCCTGAGCGCCGACATCTATGTCAAATCCAAGAGCCACTCCGACGCCATGTCCATCATGGGCCAGAACACCCCGGCCAGGGACGACGTGTCCGAGCAGTGGATTTCGGAGAAGGCCCTGGCCCAGAACGGGAAGGACCAGGGATTCATCATCGATTTGACGAAGAACGTGATGATCTTCGTCAATCATGGTGGCAAGAGCTACGTCGAAACCCCCCTGCCGCTGGATATCGCCAAGATCATGCCCCCGCAGATGGCGGCCATGGCCGGCATGATGACCATGACGGCGACGGTCACTCCGGGGAACGAACGGAAGAAAATCGGCAATTGGAATTGCTCGCTCTACAACATGAACATGTCGGTCATGGGCATGGCCATGCCGTTGAAGATCTGGGCCTCGACCGACGTCCCCTTTGACACGGCCAAGTACGCCGGCCTGCTGGGCAACCTTCTGAAGGGCCAGATGCGGCTGGATGACGCCTCGATCAAGGAGTTCCAGAAGATCAAGGGATTCCAGATCTCCACCGAGATGAACGCCGAGATCATGGGCGCCAAGATGCATACGACCAGCGAAGTCATGGAAATCGCGGTCAAGGAAGCCCCCAAGGGCGTTTATTCCGTGCCCGCGGGCTACGTCAAGAAAGACACGCTGTCGGCCGAGGATCTCCAGAAGCGCTGACCCGCTCTTTCTCGATTTTTTCAAGAAGCATCATCCCCCGTCCTCTTCGGAGGGCGGGGGATTTTTTTTAGGTATATTCGGCCCAGTGCTTGATGGCCAGGTCGGCGGGTTTTTTCTGGGCCATGGCGTGGGCGAAAAGGTCGGCGACCTGGAGGTTGGTCAGCAGCGGGATGGAGAAGTCGACGGTCATCCGGCGCAGCTCGTAATCGCTGTCAAAAGCCGTTTTCTTCTCCGGGTCGGGCACGGAGATGACGAAATCGATCTTCCGCTCCCGGATATATTCGCGGATGTTGGGGGATTTCCGTTCATGGACCTTGTGCAGGAGGGTATTGGCGATGCCGTGCTGGCGGAGGAAGTCCGAGGTCTGCTCGGTGGCATAGATCGTCAGCCCGAGGCCCCGCAGCTCCTCGGCGGCATGGAGGAATTTCTGCTTGTCCGCCCGGGCCCCGATGCTCAGCAGGATGGAGCTCCGGGGCAGGGTGTAGCCGGCCGACAGCAGCGATTTGAGGAAGGCCTCCGAGACGTCTTCGCCCAGGCAGGCCACTTCGCCGGTCGAGGCCATTTCCACGCCCAGGGTCGGGTCGGCCCCGCGCAGGCGGGAGAATGAGAATTGGGGGGCCTTGACCCCGACATAATTCAAGTCCAGGGTCGAGCCGACCGCCCGGGGCGTCCGGCCCATCATCGACTCCACGGCCAGGTCGACGAAATTGACCCGGGTCACCTTGGAGACGAAGGGGAAGGAGCGCGACGCCCGCAGGTTGCACTCGATGACCTTGATCTCGTTGTCCTTGGCGATGAACTGGATGTTGAAGGGGCCGGTGATGCGCAGGGCCGCGGCGATCTTGCGGCCGGTCTCCCGGACCCGGCGCATGGTCTCGATGTAGGTCTTCTGCGGCGGCAGGACCATGGTCGCGTCGCCGGAGTGGACGCCAGCGTTTTCGACGTGCTCGACGACGGCGGCGGCCACGATGGTCCCGTCCTGGGCCACGGCGTCGAACTCGATTTCCTTGGCGTTGAGGATGAACTTGCTTATGACGACCGGGTAGTTCGGCGAAACGCGCGAGGCCCGTTTGAGATAAGCGGCCAGGTCGCCTTCGTCGAAGACCACACTCATGGCCGCCCCGCTCAGGACGTAGGACGGCCGGACCAGGACGGGATAGCCGACCGAGCGGGCGAAGGCCTCGGCTTCCTTGATGCTGGTCAGCTCCTTCCAGGCGGGCTGGTCGATGCCCAGCGAATCCAGGAGGCGGCCGAACTTGAAGCGGTTTTCGGCCGTGTCGATCGACTCCGGCGACGTGCCCAGGATGCGCAAACCGGCCCGGTGGCATTTCATGGCGATGTTGTTGGGGATCTGTCCGCCCATGGACAGGACGATGCCGCGCGGGTTTTCCCGCTTGTAGATGTCCAGGACCCGCTCGAAGCTCAGCTCTTCGAAGTAGAGACGGTCGCAGATGTCGTAGTCGGTCGAGACGGTCTCGGGATTGTAGTTGACCATGATCGTCTCGTACCCCAGCCGCTTGAGGGCCAGGACGGCCGTAACGCAGCACCAGTCGAATTCGACCGATGAGCCGATGCTGTAGGAGCCCGAGCCGAGGACCATGACCTTCTTGTTTTTGCGCTCGAAACGGACGTCGTCTTCGGTCCCGTTATACGTGCCGTAGAGGTAATTCGTCTTGGCCGGGTATTCCGCGGCCAGTGTGTCGATCTGCTTGATGGCCGGCCGGATCTTCAGGCGCTCGCGCCGGGCCCGCACCTCGCTCTCCTTAGAGCCGGTCAGGATGGCGATCTGTTTGTCCGAGAAGCCCTTGCGCTTGGCCGTCGTCAGCAGGTCCCGGGGCAGGTCCTTCAGGGCCCGGCCGCGGACGGCGGCCTCGGTGTCGACGATGGCCTTGATCTTGGTGATAAACCAGCGGTCGATCCTGGTCAGCTGGTGGATGCGGTCCACCGTCCAGCCTTTTTTAAGGGCTTCGGCGACGCCGAAGAGCCGCTCGTCGGTGGGCTGCCGCAGCTCCAGCTCGAGATCCTCGAACGAGTAGCTGTCGTTGCCGACCACGCCATAGACCCCGATCTGGAGCATGCGGGTGGCTTTCTGCAGGGCCTCTTCGAAGCTGCGGCCGATGGCCATGACCTCGCCGACGGACTTCATCTCCGAGCCGATTTTCTTGGACACGCGGCGGAACTTCTTGAGGTCCCAGCGCGGGATCTTGACCACCAGGTAGTCCAGGGCCGGCTCGAAGCAGGCCGTCGTCTTCTTGGTGATGGAGTTGACCAGCCCGGGCAGGCTGTGGCCCAGGCTGAGCTTGGCGGCGATGAAGGCCAGCGGGTATCCCGTGGCCTTGGAGGCCAGGGCCGAGCTGCGCGAGAGACGGGCGTTGACCTCGATGATGCGATAGTCGCCGTTCTTGGGGTGGAGGGCGTATTGGATATTGCATTCGCCGACGATGCCCAGGTGGCGGACGGCCTTGAGGGCGATCTCCCGCAGCATGTGGTATTCGGCGTTGGTCAGCGTCTGGGACGGGGCGATGACGATGCTCTCGCCCGTGTGGATGCCCATGGGGTCGAAGTTCTCCATGTTGCAGACGGTGACGCAGTTGTCGTCGGCGTCGCGGACGACCTCGTATTCGACTTCCTTCCAGCCTTCCAGGTATTCCTCGATGAGGACCTGGGGGGCCGCCGCGAAAGCCCTCTTGAGGGCTTCCTTGAGCTCGGTCTCGTTGCGCGATAAGCCGCTGCCCCGGCCGCCCAGGGCATAGGCGACCCGGGCCATGACCGGGTATCCGATCTTGCGGGCCACGGCCAGCCCTTCTTCGATCGTCACGGCGGCGACGCCCAGCGGTGATTTGAGGCCGATCTCGGCCAGCCGGGCGTTGAAGAGAGCCCGGTCCTCGGTGTTCTCGATGGCTTCGACCGGCGTGCCCAGGACGGCCACGCCGTGCTTTCGCAGGACCCCGGACTTGGCCAGGGCCACGCCGCAGTTGAGGGCGGTCTGGCCGCCGAAGGAGAGCAGGATGCCGTCCGGCTTCTCCCGGGCGATGATCGGCTCGACGAAAGCGGGCGTCACGGGCAGGAAGTAGATCTTGTCGGCCAGATGTTCCGAAGTCTGGATGGTGGCGATATTGGGATTGACCAGGACGATTTCCAGGCCCTCTTCCTTGAGGGCCTTGATGGCCTGGCTGCCGCTGTAATCGAATTCCCCGGCTTCGCCGATCTTGAGGGCCCCGCTGCCGAGAAGGACGACCTTGCGGATGCGGCCGCCCGTCTTCCCTTTTGTCGCCGGCGCCTTCACGGCAGGCTCTCCAGGAAGCGATCAAAGAGAAAGTCCGTGTCCGTCGGACCGGGCGCGGCCTCGGGGTGGAATTGCACGCTCTGGAAGGGCTTGCGCATGTGGCGGATGCCCTCGTTCGTCCCGTCGTTGGCGTTCGTGAACCAGGGTTTCCAGCCCGGCGGCAGGGTCCGGGTGTCCACGGCGAAACCGTGATTCTGGCTGGTGATGTAGCAGCGCCGGGTTCCCTCCTCGAGGCAGGGCTGGTTCTGCCCGCGGTGGCCGAACTTGAGCTTATAGGTGTTGGCCCCGGCGGCCAGGGCCAGGAGCTGGTTGCCCAGGCAGATGCCGAAGGTCGGAACCTGGTCGGCCAGCAGGCGGCGGATCGCGGCGATCGTCGGGCCGCATTGCTTGGGGTCGCCCGGCCCGTTGGAGATGAGGACGCCCTCCGGCGCGTACTCCATGATCTTTTCGAAAGGGGTGTCGGCCGGGACGCGGACGACCTTGACGTCGCGCCGGAGCAGGCTCTGAAGGATGTTCAGCTTCATGCCGCAGTCGATGACGGCCAGGCACTTTTTCTGGTCCTTGTTGTAGATCTTGATCTTCTTGGCCGTCACCTCCCCGACCAGGTGGCGCTTGTTGGGGTCGGGGATGAGCCGGGCTTCGCGCCGCAGGGCGGCCAGGTCGGCCTTGGTGTAATAAGTTTCCAGGATGCCGAGCATGACCCCGTGGACGCGCAGCTTCTTGGTCAGAGCGCGCGTGTCCAGGCCGGCGATGCCGGGGATGGCGTTTTCTTTCAGCCAAGTGTCGAGGGTTTTTTCCGAGCTGGCGTGGGAGGGCGCGTCGCAGACCTCGCTGACGATGTAGCCCCAGATCTTGGGTTTGTCGGACTCGAAGGATTTGGAAGAGACGCCGTAATTCCCGATGAGCGGGTAGGTCTGGCAGAGGATCTGCCCGTGATAGGAAGGATCGGTGATGGATTCGGGATAGCCGACCATGCCCGTATTGAAAACGACTTCCCCCGAGACCTTGGCGAAGGCGCCGAAACCTTCGCCCGGCCAGACGCTGCCGTCTTCGAGGACCAGGACCGCTTTCAAGGGATGGGGCTCCGTAAAAATCGGCTTATTATAGCCGGTCTTCCGCCGCCGGGCAAATCGGAAATGCGGGCCGCGCCCGGCTTCTATTTCTTTTTGTCCCAGGGCGGAGGGTTGAGGGAGGCCCGGGCCGGTCCGTCGTTGAGGGTGAAGCGGCCGTTGTAGGGCTTGTCCCGGTATTTCGACGAGCCCGAGACGGCCGTCGTCGCGTCAACCAACTCCTGCTCCTCGGGGTAATGGCTGCCGACCAGGCCCTGCTCGCAGAAGGTCTGACCCTGGCCGGGATGGATTTTTCCCTTCCAGAAGGCATCGAAGCAGTGCTCCAGGGCGGCCCGCCCGTGGCCCATGTCGTTGTCCCAGCGGTTCAGGAACATCAGCCAGAAGGTGATCGAGTTGTAGGGCGTGAGGGTGGCCAGAGAAAGGCCTTCGTCCAGGTCCTTCTTCACCGGCGCAGCCATCTCGTTCCCATAAGCCTTGAAGGCGTTGATGCCGTTGGGGCCGGCCAGTACGAAATTAGCCAGGTAGGAGTCTTCCGGATGGAACCAGACCTGGCTGCCCAGGACGATGAACGCCCGGGTGTAGGCCTCCCGGGCGCAGACGGTCGGCCGGGCCAATGCCGAGATCAGGTACTTCTCGATCCGCGCGGCGCCCCGGATGTATTCCGTCCCGCTGTAGCCGAAATAGACCTTCGGCCGCAGGGCCAGGGCGCCCTCGTCGGTGGTCGCCGAATCGCAGCTGGAAAGATAGACCAGGGAGCGGCTGAAATCCAGCCCGTCATGGGTCCTGACCAGGGCCAGAAAATCCGACGTGAGGCCCAGCCAGAGCTGGCCGGCGTTTCGGGACAGGGGCAGCCAGAGGGCCCGGAAATAGTGCTCCAGGATGGCGTATCGGCGGGCGTTTCCCCGTTCCGGCAGGTCGGGGAAGTACTCCTTGACCGTCTCGACCTGGTCGTCCAGGCGACGGCGCATCTCGTCGCGGAAGACCGGGAGGTCCCTTTCCCGCTCCTTGTCGAAGGTCTCCCAATAATCGTAAAGGACGACGCCGGTCATGATCATCGGAACGAGCCGGCGGACGGCCAGGGTCGTCTGCAGGCCGCGGTCGGAGATCGTCCCGTGGCCGGAGAAGACCAGGACGCCGGGCTCGTCGCGGAGGGCCTCGACGATCTTCCTCAGTGTGACCTCTCCGTCGCGGGCCGTCTTGACCTTGTATCCGGCCCACTCCAGGACTTTCCTGTGCGTGTCGGGATCGATGCCGTAATTCTTGGCGCAGTCGGTGCGGCCGGAGACCTTGACCGTCTGCTCCGCCCCGTCGGCGGCGTAGACCGGGCCGTTGTATGCATAGAAACCGCTGTTCCAGTTGGGATTGATGAGCCAGGCCGTGAGGTTCTTGGGATTGTCGGCCGACGTATCAGGCTTGGCCTGGCGCTGGGTCCGCGGATCGGCGCCGATGGGATGGTATTTCAGCGGGATCGGCTTGCGCTCCGGTTCGTCCCGCAGGAACGTCCGCAGGATGGCCGTTTCCGAGGGCCCGTTGTCGTCGTAGCGGAGATAGAGGCTGCGGTAATCCTTTTCCACCTTGATGGTCGGGGCGTCTTCGGCCGAGGCGCGCGGTCCCCCGGCTGCCGGACCCTCGGCCGGAGCCTTGCCCGGGCCGTAGGCGGAGCCGAGCTCCGCGACGACCCGGTCGAGGGCGGCTTCGCCGTTCAATCCTTCGCGGACCGCGGCGTCGAAGGCGGCCAGGGCCCGCAATCCCGGCAGGCGATGCGGCGGGACGGCCCGCCAGCGCGACGTCCCGGGTTTGTCGCTGAGAACCTGGAACGGCAGGGTCAGAACGCCGTTTTCCAGGGCAAAGGGGCGCGCCTCGGATTTCCATCCCACTTCCGGAAGATCCAGGTCGATGCGTCCGCCACTGACCTTGTAGGTTCCATCGCTGGTCCAGCCTTCGCCGGGCTGGGAGGCGACGGCCGTGACTGTTCCGGCCCGATCGAAGTCCAGGGCCACCACGGCCTTTTCCTTCGGGGCGCCGCCGCCCGAATCCTTGAGCCAATGGAAAACTCCTGATAATCCGTCGTCCGGGCCGGCGGGCCGGCCCGGCGAGCGGGGAGTGACGCCGAAAAGGAGAACGACGCCGAGGAGCAGGGCCGGCCCGCGGCCGAGGGTTTTTCGATTCATTTTCCGTTCTTCCTTTCTTCCGACGGCCGGGATTCCTCCCAGAGGGCGGACATTTTTTTCTTGAGGGGATCGGCGGATCCCGTATACGCTTCCAGTACTTTTTCCAGGCCCTGGCAGAGCTTGGCGGCCGTGTCGATGAAAGAGCGGTCCGCCGCCGCCTGGGAGACCTCGGAAAGCCGCGCCAGCCGGCCCGCGGCGAGCAACGCTTGCCTCTCTTCGCAGACGGAGGAAAAGCGGAGGACGAGCCGGGCATGGGCCGCTTCATAGCCGTTCCCCTGGCCGGCGGCGGCGAGACGGTCAAGGAAGCGGCCCATCCGGGCCACCCGCTCGTTCAGGGTGGCCGGCTCGGACGGGCGGGTTTCATTCTTTGGAGGCGCAGGACGTGCCTTTTGGATTTGCAAAGCGGAATTCGTATCCATCGGTTCGAAGGCCGCTCCTCCCAACGCGATCTGGATCCGCGCGTTCGCGGGGACCGCGTCGGCAGGCAGGAACACTTTCTCGGCGTCGAAATTCGCCCAGGCCGTTCCGTTGATCCGTACGCCCGTCACCGGGCCGCTGCCCACGGTCGACAATTCCAGCCGCTTGGATCCGAAGCGGATCGGGAAGCGTTGGTCGAGCCGGGTGATCCGCGGCGGGATGTGCGGGACGATGGTCAATCCATCGGCCGAGTAGAGATACTCGAACAGGCCGCGGATGAAGGCCGCGGGGATGCCCCAGGCGTCATAGACGCAGTTGATCGGCTCCTTGGGCTGGTAGACCTCGCTGCCGAAATGGGTCAGGTTGTTGTCCATGCGGAAGCGCCGGGCGAACCCCAGGATGCGCTCCATCGAGCGGCGGGCGTCGTCCGTCTTGTTCAGGCGATAGTAGGCCATGATCATGCGC
>Ga0182021_10004771_pt1 | contig 15989 bp, 16 predicted proteins | sample 612E3MmetaG_FD_120493 | JGI IMG/M metagenome (GOLD analysis project Ga0182021, IMG submission 120493) | Permafrost microbial communities from Stordalen Mire, Sweden - 612E3M metaG (Illumina Assembly) | ecosystem: Environmental > Terrestrial > Soil > Wetlands > Permafrost | place: Sweden... | reverse complement strand
CTCGCAGCATAAGAACCGGGCCACGGCCTGGGCGATGCTGAAGGCGCGGCTCTACGAGATGGAGCTGAAGAAGCGCGAGGATGCGGCGCAGGCGGCGGCGGCGTCCAAGACCGAAATCGGCTGGGGGCATCAGATCCGCTCCTACGTGCTGCAGCCCTATCAGATGGTGAAGGACCTGCGCACAGGCGTGGTCAGCACGAACCCGCCCGAAGTGCTCGATGGCGCTATAACGCCGTTCATCGAGGCGGCGCTCGCGCAGCGCGTCCACGGCGGCGGGCCGGCATCGGTCGCGGATTTGGATTAATGAATCCGGCTGAAGCTGGAGTCCGAAGTGGCGGAGAAGCCCAATTTCGCAATTCTGCGTGATGAGTTCGCCGCGGAGGATGGCTCTTTTCTCATTCAGTTGCGGTGCGGCTTAAAGTGGGACCGCGCCGCGTTCCTGCGGCTTGTCACCGCCATGGACCAATGCTGCGCGGATTTGGAAGGCGCGGAGCAAGTCGAGCGCTGGGTTGCGGATGGATTTTGGTATGTCTCGTGGTTCGTCCAGTCGTGGGCAACTCACGAAAATTTCCCAAGGGAGTTCCCCGAGAAATACTACCAGGATGCTTTTCGACTGCTCTTCGATCTTGCCTCGTATTTCTTCTCGGGCAGCCATCCATATACGGACCGGCGCTTTCGCTTTATCGAAGAAATTTCAAGAGACAGATAGCACGGCGCGTGGCTGATCCAGCACGCGCCGTCACAGTGGAGCGCCTTTACCGCGATTGCAGGCGGGCGATCAGCTCGGGGCTTGGGTAGGCATCCGCGGGCAGGCCGAATTTCTGCTGTGCCTTCCGCACGCTGGCACGCGTGGCAAGGCCGAGCTTGCCGTCCACCTCGCCGTCATAGAAGCCGCGCCCGCGCAACAGCGTTTGCAGTTCCTTGGTTGGCTCATAGCCGAAGCCCACCGCATGGCCGCGGGTGACGGCCGGCGCGCCGTCGATGCGCGAGGCGAGATAGGCCACCGTCGTGCAATAGACGAGCGACTGGTTCCATTCCAGGAACACCTTGAAGTTCTGGAAGACGAGGAAGGCCGGGCCGTTCTTTCCCATCGGCAGGAGCAGCGCCGCGGGCAGGCTGCCCGGAACCTTGCTGCCATCCGCGATGCGCACGCCCTTGCGCTCCCACTCGCTCACCGGCTTCTCGATGTTCAGGTCGGCCTCGGCCCAGTCCATATGCTCGGGGATGCGCACTTCCTTGAGCCAGGGCTCGCCGCGCCGCCAGCCAAGGGCGTTCAGGTAGTTCGCCGACGATGCAAGCACGTCCGGCACGCTGCGGATGAGATCGACCCGGCCGTCCCCGTCGAAATCGACGCCGTATTTCAGATAGATAGAGGCCACGAACTGCGTCTGGCCCATCTCGCCGGCCCAAGGCCCCTTCATTTCCTCGGGCGGCATGTCGCCGCGCTCCACGATGCGCAGCGCGTCCATCAGTTCGGCGCGGAACTTCTCCGGGCGGCGGCAGTCGTAGGCGAGCGTGGCGAGCGAGCGCAGCGTGGATTGGTTGCCGTTATTGGCGCCGAAGTCGGTTTCGAGCGCCCAATAGGCCGTGATTACCGCTGCCGGCACGCCCCATTTCTCATCGATCTTCTGGAAAATCGCTTTGTTTTTCGCGATCTTGCCGCTGCCGGCCGCGATCCGGTTCTTGTTGGCCATGCGATCCGAGAATTCGAGAAAGCTCTGACTGAACACGCTTTGCTTGCGGTCGGCGCCGATCACGGATTGATCGATCGTCACGCCGTCCAGCGCCGCGATCGCGCGCGGCGAGATGCCTTCCTTGCGCGCTTCGGCTTTGAATTGGGTGAGCCAGCGGTCGAAACTGCCCGTATTGGTGCATGCGGTGCCGCTTTCCGCCACTCCGGTAAGAAGCGCTGCGGCCAGGACAGCGCTGAGCAAGGGCTTTTTCATGGATCGCCTCCAGCAATCTCTAAAAGGATGAGCTTTCGTAGACATGCTTGGGATGACACCCGGCATTTGGGCAAAACCATGGCGCAGTGACGGGATATGTACTGCCGGCCGCCCGAAGTCCCGGAAGACTGCCGGAAACGCTTACAAATTGACTGTATTTTTCCAGAACCGAGGCCCCTGTCCCGCCGCCTCTTCTATGCCGGAAACTCGATGTGTCCGTTCAGTATCGAGGCCCTGGGCTGGGCTTGCACGCTCGCCACGGCATTCAGAATGTATCCGGCCAGGGCATCCGTATCGGCCTGCGAATTATCGTGTACTTGCTGGAAGGCTGTAAGTATCTCAGCAGACAGATTTTTTTTGTCTCCGGTAGCGATGGCGTTATCATAGGCCATTATTTGCTTCGAGCAGAGGTCTACAATATGCCTGACCTCGTCCTGAGCGCGGGCGTCATCCACGCCGAAGTCGCGCACCATGGACTCCATTTCTCGAATGAATCTTTCAAACACCTGCTGCCTGAGCCCTTGGGCATCGCCGCCATCGAGTCCTTTTGTGGATGTAAATAAAATAAGCATATGAATAACTATCATGTTATAGCGCCCGCTCAAATCGTCCGGGACGCCCATCTGCGTATAAAAAATTGGATTCCTAGACTGAGCGATTAGCCTGTCGTAGATCATCTCGCCGGACGCCTCTCATATTGGACGAAAAACGAAAGGAGTTTTTCTCGTTTTGGCGAAGCCGCATGTCACAGCTTGGCTGGTTAGCTTGAAACATTTTTGCGTGATTTTCTTATATTATGTCAAGGCGAAAGCGGAGCAGTAATCAGCCGGCCGATGGCGCACACCCCTCGCCGGACTGCTCATGCCGGTGGATGGACAGGTCGCGGATGGTGGGATTGCGGCCGTTGAGCGGATTGTCCGGGTCCCACTTGAGCGCGATGGTCTGAAAGCGTGCGGAAAGCGCCTCGTACATCAGGAGCTTGCCCACCAGCCCCTCGCCGATTCCGAGGATTTCCTTGATCGTTTCCACTGCCTGGAGCGTACCGAGCACGCCCGCAACCGGCCCCAGCACTCCGGCCTCCTCGCAGCTTGCCACCGTGCCTGGCGGCGGCGGCTCGGGGAAAAGGCAGCGGTAGCTCGGCAGCGGCTGCCCCTCCTTGTCCATCTCGAAGGCGCGGAAGGTGGAGAGATAGCCGTCGAACTGGCCCAGCGCCGCGAAAACCATGGGTTTCCTCGCGAAGTAGCAGGCGTCGTTGACGAGGTAGCGGGTAGCGAAATTGTCGGAGCCGTCGGCGACTATATCGTAGCGCGAGACGATTTCGAGCGCGTTCTCCGCCGTGAGCCGGAAGGGCATGGCCTCGGGCGTCACATGCGGGTTGAGACTCCGGCAGAAGGCCGCCGCGCGCTCGGCCTTGGGCTCTCCAGCGCTGGCCGTGGTGTAGGCCACCTGGCGCTGCAGATTGCCGATGGACACACGGTCGTCGTCGATGATGCCGATGGCGCCGACGCCGGCAGCGGCCAGATACATAAGGAGCGGCGATCCTAGCCCGCCCGCGCCCACCACGAGCACGCGGGCAGCCTTGAGCTTCTGCTGGCCCTGCCCGCCGATCTCTTTCAAAAGCAGGTGGCGCTTGTAGCGTTTGATTTCGTCAGACGAGAGCACGGGCATCTCTCCATGGAGCGGTCTTGTCATAGGTTAGCGGGATTTCCGCGATTTGCACCACCGGCATGCAAATTTTGCGGCGGATGGGCCGGGGGCGCCCAGGCGAAGAAAAGCGGCTTTCTCCACTGCCCCCGCAGCAGCGCCGCTTGACCGGCGTGCCGGAGTGGGGCCAAAAGGGGCCAAGCTTGAAGCCGGTGGAGACGCTCATGGACACGCCAGCATACGATCCGAACAACATTTTCGCGAAAATCCTGCGCAAGGAAATCCCCTGCAACTTCGTCTGGGAGGACGCGGATACGTTCGTTTTCATGGATATCATGCCCCGCTCGGACGGCCACGCGCTTGTCATTCCGAAGAGTCCGGCGCGCAACATTCTCGATGCCCAGCCGGGCTTGCTCGTGCCGCTCGTGCAGACCGTGCAGCGCGTCGCCATCGCCGCGAAGAATGCCTTCAACGCCGATGGCATGACCATCTCGCAATTCTCCGAGCCGGCAGGCGGCCAAGTCGTGTTCCATCTGCACGTCCATGTCATCCCGCGCTTCGAAGGCGTCGCCCTGCGCCCGGCCGGTGTGATGGCCGATGCAGCACTTCTGGAGCAGCACGCCGCCAAGCTTCGCACCGCCATGGCTTAAGCACCTGTTAACCCTGTCTGCCAGGCTGGACCGCGATTTTGCGGCGCTTTTCGATGTTGAATAAGTTTAGCAGATGCGCTTTGAAGAAGCGTTAAGTGCGGGCTGCCAGTGTAACGCTTTGAGTTTGCGAGTAAAATGCTGCGGCGTGCGCCGCAGCTGGCTGCGCGCTTATGGTTAATTCGCGATCTGCGATCATATTTAAAGGCGATTTTGGAACCGCGAAAATCGACCCAAAGCGCGGAAAATTTCGCAAAAATCGGCGTGCGGCAAACGTGCGTATTTCGCGTTTACCATGACGGAATTTACCATCATGCGCGCTTACGCAAAATGAACGGTTTGTTAAGCCGTGGCCGCGGCAAACCGGGCGAAAGCTGGTTGAAGCCGGTGCCGGCTCTCACAGCGCGCCGGGTGCCGCCCGCTTCCGGCCAACAATCAGCTCTTGCCCGCCTGGCAACGTCTCGCCGGAAACTTCGAAGCCAGATTGCAGAAGCTGCCGCACCCACCCCGCAGCCAGCTTGAGCTTCTCATAATAGCTGCTTTTGAGCTTCCAGGCCGGCCCCTGCTTTTCATAAAGCAAATCGAACACGCGCACCTTTTCGCCTGCGTCTTCAAGGAAGCAGGTCAAAATCCTGTCCTCGTCCGCTCGCACCGGCATGAAGCGGTCCGCGAGCGCCGGCAGGCGGCTTAAATCCCTGAAACTCAGGATGAGACGAGCATCCGGCTGGAGCAGTGAAGCACAGTCCTGGACGAGAGATTCGACGCTGGATTTGGAATCGAGATGGGTGAGCGTGTCTCCCATGCAGACGATAACCTCCGGGGCGAGAAACTTGGCAAATTCGAGGTCTCTCAAATCGCCCTGCCGGGTCTCGATCCGGGGGCAACGCGCGCGAAGCTCGCCGAGCATCGGCAGCGAGAAATCGACTGCGTGAACATCGAATCCCAGCTCCGAAAGAGCCAGGGATTGCAGACCCGTGCCGCAGCCGAGATCGATGGCTATCCCGGAGGCTCGCGGGGCGATCCCATACTTTTCGAACAGCTCCCTTTGCGAAGCAACGGCTTTGCCGAAGTCGCCGATCATCCAGGAATAAAAGGAAGACAGATGATTGTCGTAGTGCTCTTGAGTCTTCATCCCGCCGGCCCATCAAGTCCGTGAATTTTGTTGTTACGCCGGCTCTCCAGCTTCGAGGCGCCAATAGCCTCGCATCAATTCCGAAACCCATTGCGGTTGAAACACCGATCCGCGCGGGCCGAACTCCGTAAACCACGGCTTTATGTCGAGGACGGGCGTGCCATCGATCGCATCGAGTCCTTCGACGAAAAGTTTCACCCCCTCCACCCTCACGATCCTGCAAATCGTTGCGCCGGTCTGGTTCGGCCGGTTCTTTCCGCGCTGCGCGAAGATGCCGGCTTTGGGCCAGCTCGCATTGTTGCGCGGATGACGGGCCGTTTTCTCCACTTTCGCAGGGTTTACCTTATCCATATAAAAAAGTATTTCGGCATGGAAAAAGTCCTGGAGCCCGGAAAGGGCCTCCGGGGTGAATTGTGCCGGGTCGAGTTCGATTGCGGCGCGCTCGGTGTCCCAGTTGCCGTCCGCCGCGGCACTTCGCGTCGAGCGCACCGTGCCTATTGGGATCAAAGTAATCGAGTTCATGCCGCCGTCTACCCGCTGGTCCGATTGTTTGGCTATTGCGTAATCGGAAATGGCAGCTCTGTGAAGCCCATGGCGCGTGCCGGTCCGGTCCGGCACGGCACGGCAAGCAAACGGCGCCCAGAGGCGCCGCCGCATAACCAGCCTGGGGGGGCTGGCTATTTCAAAGGCTCGTAGCCAGAAGTAATGTGGTAATTCACACCGGCGCTCACGGCGTCCGCGGTCAGGCCGTGCCCGTAGTGGAAGTTGTACATGTTGCCCGCCGTGCAGCAGCCATATATGGCGGACTTCTCAGTACCGAAATCAAAATGCTGATATTCGCCCTTAACGCTCCAGGCGGGGCTTAGGGCATATTCGAGACCGCCGCCAACCGTCCAGCCGGTAAAATCCTTGGCCGCGGTGAAGGTGCGGCCAGGATTGACCACCTTTGCCTCGCCGTTGAAATACGCAACGCCGCCTTTGGCGTAAACCAGGGTGGAACCGGAAGCGTAGCCCAGGCGGCCCGTCACATCGGCGTAAAAATTGTCCTTGATGCTAGCGGGAATCCGTTCGGTCGCGGTATGGTTTATGCTCATCACGCCGAGATCGGCTTCCACACCGAACACGATATTGCCGCGCTGCCAATTATAGCCGAGCTGGCCACCGCCAAAAGCGCCGCTTGCGTTGTTCGTGAGCGACGGGAAGAAGCCATAGCCTTCCAGGTCGGTTACCTTATCGCTAGCCCGGACGCCGCCAGCGTGTCCGCCAAGATATGCGCCGCTCCAGTCCATTTCCACGTAAGCAGGGGTGTCCTTGTAGCCGCCCGCCGGCGCGCGAAGCATATCGGCCGCATTCGCCGAAGCTATGGCGGTGGCGCTCGCCAGCGCCAAGCCCAGAATCCCGGAAAGCATTTTCATCCACCAACCCCTGTTCGACGGGCTGCGCCGGACGGCTGCCAGGCGCCAAGCTCCGGTTCGTCCGCCGCGCGGATCGAGCCCCACCGGATCACCCATAGGCCTTCCAGGGCAGCACGTCTTGGCCTGGAGCGAAATGGGACTAGGCCGCATGCGAAGTCGCGCTCATTGTTGCCAAGCGCGGCATCCGCGCCACAATGTCCGCCGGGGTTGTGCTATCGGGCAGAGGGGCGCCTTGCGGCGCTACGCGTCATGCCTGGCGCACCACCAAAGAAAAGGCCGCCAAAGCGGCGGCCTAAGCAAAGCGTGCGTTTTCTGCGGCCCAGTGGCCTGCGTCAGCCAAAATGAGTAGTTCTGACTTGGTCTTTTTCGCCGTAGCAAAGCCGAACGGCTCGGCTGTACGTCCAGTACAGCCAGCGCCGTTCACCTTCACTATGTCAAAAAATCCCGGCGTCATAACTGTTCATTTTGACTGACGCAGGCCACTAGTTGAGCCTAATGCTCGATATTCCGCCACAGGACCTTCTTCGAGAGGAGAAGCAGGCCGGCAAGTACGGCAAGATAAACGATGACCCAGACGCCCATCTTCTTGCGCTCGGCGAGGTGCGGCTCCGCGGCCCAGCCCAGGAACGCGGTCACGTCCTTTGCCTCCTGGTCGAGCGTGTTCGGCGTGCCGTCGCCATATTCCACCTGCCCGTCGGAGAGAGGCTGCGGCATGGCGAGTTGGTTGCCCGGGAAAACCCGGTTGTAGTTGAGGCCGTCAGCGATCTTCCTGCCCGCCGGCAGGTCGACATAGCCCAACAGCAGGGCGTGAAGATAGTCCGCCCCCTGCTCCTGATACTGCGTTGCCAAGTCTTTCGCCATCACGAGCGGGTACTCGTACCAATGAAACTCGCGCTCGATCCCGCGCGCACGGGTTATGAGCGAAAGGTCTGGAGGAACCGCGCCGCCAAACGCCGCGGCGGCTTCCTTGGCGTTCTTGAACTTCCACACGAAATTGTCGGCGGGGCGGCCGGCGCGCATGGCGATGTTGCCCTGCTCGTCGAAGCCCTCGAAGACCTGAACCTCAGCGGCAATCGCCTTCACCTCTTCCGGCGAGAAGCCCGGTCCACCCGGCTCGCCAAGGTTGCGGTAGGACAAAAGCCCCAGATTGTGGCAGTTGGAGCAGACTTCCTTATAGACCTTGAAGCCGCGGCGAAGCTGCTGCTGGTCGAAGTAGCCGAAGATACCGCCCCAGGTCCATTTCAGGCGCGGGATCTGGTAGTGCTCCTCGTGACCGGCAGCGGCTTGCTCGGCCGCCGCGGCGGGAGCGATTGACAACAGCAGGCCTGCCGCCAAACCCATCAGGGTTGTCTTGATAGTGGTCATTATCCCCTCTCCTACTCGGCAGGCACGGCTTGAGGTTGCGTGGATTTCGCCTTGCGCTTGACATCGTCCTCAATAGATTCAGGCATGGGGCTTGGCGTCTCGATCAGGCCCACGAGGGGCATGAGTACGAGGAAGTGTACGAAGTAGTAAACCGTGAAGACCTGCCCCCAGAAGACCCAGGAACCTTCTGCAGGCTGCGAACCGATATAGCCCAGCGCCAGGGCATCGAAAACGAATACCCAGAAGAGCCACTTGAAGATCGGGCGGTAGCGGCACGAGCGGACGCGCGACGTGTCGAGCCAGGGTATGAAGAACAGAACCACGATTGCGCCGAACATCGCGATCACGCCGCCGAGCTTGGACGGAATGGCGCGCAGGATCGCGTAGAAGGGCAGGAAGTACCATTCCGGCACAATGTGAGGCGGCGTCTTCAACGGGTTCGCCGGCTCGTAGTTCACCACGTCGCCCAGGTAGTTCGGCATCCAGAAGACGATATAGGCGAACAGGATCGCGATCGCGGCGATGGCGAACATGTCCTTCGTGGTGAAATAGGGATGGAAGGGCAGAGTTTCCTTCTTCACATCCCGCACCTCGATGCCGGTGGGATTGTTGCTGCCCACAACGTGCAAGGCCCAGACGTGCAGCGCGACGAGCGCCACGAGCACGAAGGGCACCATGTAGTGCAAGCTGAAGAGCCGGTTCAGCGTCGGGTTGTCCACCGAGAAACCGCCCCAAATCCACTGCACGATGGCGGTGCCAAGGCCCGGATAGATCGAGTCGAATGACGAGAACAGGTTGGTGATCACGGTCACGGCCCAGAAGCTCATCTGGCCCCAGACCAGCGAGTAGCCCATGAAGGCCGTCGCCATCATGCAGAGGAAGATCGCCACGCCGATCATCCACAGCACCTCGCGCGGCGACTTGTAGGAGCCGTAGTACATGCCGCGGAACATGTGGATGTAGACCGCGAAGAAGAACAGCGAGGCGCCGACCACGTGCGTGTAGCGCATCAGCCAGCCGTAGCTGGTGTCGCGCATCAGCTTCTCGATGGAATCGAACGCAATCGCCGAGTTCGGCGCGTAGTGCATCGCGAGAATGATGCCCGAATAGAGCTGCACCACGAGGAAGTAGGCCAGGATTGCGCCGAAGGCCCAGACATACTTGATGTTGCGCGGCGTCGGCATGGCCATGAAGTGAGCGGCGAAGCGGATGACCGGCAACCTCGCGTCGAGCCAGCGAGTGAACGCCGTCTTCGGCTGGTAGGTGTGTTCGAATGACCCAGGTTCGTGTGTCACGGATGCGATGGATTCATTAGACATAGAAAGGCTCTCTCGAATGGCTTGGAATTAACCGATCTTGATCTTGGTATCCTCGACGAACCGGTAGGGCGGGATTTCCATATTGCGCGGAGCCGGACCCATGCGGATGCGGCCGGACGTATCGTAGGCCGAGCCGTGGCACGGACAGAACCAGCCGCCATACGGACCCTTCTCGTCGCCGGCCGACTGGCCCTTTGGAATGCAGCCGAGATGCGTGCAGATGCCGATCATGACCAGCCACTTTTCCTTGCCGGGCTTGGTGCGGTTCGCATCGGTGGCGGGCAGGTTGGCCGTTCCAATGACCTCGGCGTCCGGGTCCTTCAGCTCCTTGACATCGACGGCCTTCGCCTTTTCGACCTCTTCGGGCATGCGGTTCCGGATGAAGATCGGCTTGCCGCGCCACAGAACGGTGATGGCCTGACCGGGCTGTATGGGCGCAAGATCGACCTCGATCGAGGCGAGCGACAATGTGGAGGCATCCGGGTTCCACTGATCGATCAAAGGCCACATCGCGGCCGCGCCGCCGATTGCCGCGAAGGCCGCAGTGCCGATGTAGATGAAGTCCCTGCGGTTTATGCCGCCTTGCTGATCGTCGTCGATCGTCGTTGCCATGAGGTCTCAACCTTTGAGGACAGATTGCGGAGGGTACGAAATCGGTGGACTTATTGCAGTTCTTGAATGTTATGTCCATGGTGCAAATCAGCGCTAGGCCATTCGTCGGACTTGCAACAATGCGCGTGGCTCTCTTTCAGCCCGATATCCCGCAGAATACAGGAACCATTTTGAGGCTCGCGGCGTGCCTGAATGCCGGCGTGGATGTTATCCTGCCCGCGGGATTCGACATGTCGTCGCGCGCGCTCAAACGGGCCGCGCTCGATTATATCGAGGCTGTGGATATTTCCCGCTGGAGCACTTTCGCGGAGTTCAGGAACGATGCGCGGGAACGCGGCGCGCGCATCGTCTTGCTGACCACAAAAGCGGCTGAGCCCTATACTGCGGTGCAATATGAGCCCTCCGACATCCTGCTCGCTGGGCGCGAAAGTGCGGGCGTGCCGGAGGAGGTCCACGCCGCGGCGGCCTTGCGCGTCCGCGTTCCCATGCGCGAAGATTTGAGGTCGCTGAATGTTGCCGTGGCGCTGTCGATGGTATTAGGTGAGGCCATGAGACAAACGGGCGGCTTTTCCCGCCTCACATAACGCTGAGCAGCGGCTGAAGCCCCCTCACCCCAGCCCTCTCGCAGCCGTTGAGAGGGACGCGGCGAGGGGGGCTTCGCCGCGCAATCGGCCCGATGCGGCGCACATGCGAGACTCCTCGACGCTCGAAGACATTGCGGAAAAAAAATCGAAAGCGAGCGCCTGGTTCGCGGCGCTTCGGGATGACATTTGCGCGGAGTTCGAGCGCGTCGAGGATGAGCTTGGGGCGGGGGCCACGGCCAGCCTGCCCGCGGGCAGGTTCGAGCGGAAGCCCTGGAAGCGTGACAATCACCCTGGCGGCGATGGCGGCGGCGGCACCATGGCCATCATGGCCGGCCGCGTGTTCGAGAAGGTTGGCGTGCACGTCTCCACCGTCCACGGCGAGTTCGCGCCTGAATTCCGGGCGCAAATTCCGGGGGCGGAGGAAGACCCCGCGTTCTGGGCGTCGGGCATCTCGCTGATCGCCCATCCGCACAATCCCAACGTGCCCGCCGCGCACATGAACACGCGCTTCATCGTCACCTCGAAATGGTGGTTCGGCGGCGGCGCGGACCTGACCCCTGTGCTGGACAGGCGGCGCATGCAGGAAGACGCGGACAGCTTGGATTTTCACGCCGCCATGCAGGCGGCTTGCACCGGCCACGCGGTTGCCGATTACGCCCGCTACAAGAAATGGTGCGACGAGTATTTCTGGCTCAGGCACCGGAATGAGCCGCGCGGCATCGGCGGCATTTTCTTCGATTATCAAAACTCCGGCGACTGGGACGCCGATTTCGCCTTCGTGCAGGACGTGGGCCGCGCTTTCCTCGGCATTTACCCTCAGCTCGTGCGGCGCAACATGAACACGCCGTGGACGAAGGCGGACCGCGAGGAGCAGCTTGTGCGCCGAGGCCGCTATGTGGAGTTCAACCTGCTCTACGACCGCGGCACCATCTTCGGGCTGAAGACCGGCGGGAACGTGGATTCGATTTTGTCGTCCATGCCGCCGGAGGTGAAGTGGCCTTAGCAAAGTGCGTCAAATCCGGCCGGATGCCTCGCCTCCAGGCCGCAAGCGGACTCCCGCGCTGCTGGCGATACCGTCTCTCACCGGGGGCAGGGCGGCCGTCCGCCAGCGATGGATTTGCCATCTCCAACGCCAGATATCGTTCATCCCCGTAACGGCATTTAATCTACCAGGCGGCATCGGAGACGATAGAATAACCTATCTTATTCTCCACAATACGCCCACTCTTTCAAAGAACTCCGCAAGCATCCCGGAATTATACCCGGCAATTCCGGGATGCTTTGCGGATGGGCACAGGATGGCGCCAATTCGCCCAGAACACAACCGGAACAGGAAAGTTTTCCACAACCTTACCGGACATCCGGCAACTCTACACGAATAAGCTGCAGAAAAGCGCTGCGACAAGGCCCGCGCAAGCTCCGTGCGGACAATGCAAGAACGTAGATGTCGGCGTCCCAGGATCTTACGGCGCCCATTTTTGCGAGTGCGGATGCAGGATAGAGTTATGAAATTCAGCTATGCGTGTATAGTTCTCAATAAGCCGTGCGGCAGGCTCGCCACTCCCGCTTGTTGGGGGGGGGGCTTCAAAACTTGGTTCGGATTCCTTGAATGGCAGGTTGCGCCCCTGGAGAGACATTTTTTGGGCTGCAACGGGAGGAGAGAAGGTGGCCCCGAACCGCCAAACATCGGCTGGCGAAGCAAGATCGCTTAAGAACCCGGCCACGGCGCCTGATGCCTTAACAATCCGTATATTTCCCGTAGGCGCCCGTTATGCTTAATTCGAATATGGTAAACGCATGTATCGCATGCGTACCAGAGGCACATTTCTGCGATTTTTTTTCGATTTTGGGTCGTTTTCTGCGTTTCAAGAATCCCGTTAAATATAGCAGCAGGTTTGATTTTAACCACGAAAGCAGCCCGCGATTCGGCTAAAAAGCGTTATATGTCAATGATATACGCCACCATATGACACTTAATGAATACTTAGGACTTCTATGTTATATTGCTTCAAAATCAAAAAATGCTTATTTTGCGTAGCCGGACCAGCAGGGAAGGTTGATTTTGCATTACACAGGTACTCATAGCCGTCCCCTGGGACCGCCACGGAAACCGGCGTTCGGCCGTTTAAGGGGAGCCGCATGCGCATTCTGATTGCAGGGGCAGGCGGCTTTATCGGCGCAAGGATCGCGGCGGCGCTGCTGGGCGCGGGCCACGAGATCGTTGCTTGCGGGCGCGATCCGGTCTTGCTCCAGCGTCTTTTTCCCAATGCCGAAGCCATCGCTTGCGACTTCGCGAGGGACAGTGCCGGCGATTGGCAGGCGCGGCTTGCGAATGTGGACGCCGTTGTCAACGCCGCCGGCATTTTCCGGGACCATGGCGCGAACAGCTTCGAGCAGGTGCACATGGCCGGCCCGGCCGCGCTGTTCGGAGCCTGCGCGGCGCTAAAAATTCCCAAGCTTATCCAGATTTCGGCGCTCGGCGCGGAGGAGGGGGCAGAGACGCAATTCCACCTCACAAAAGCAGCGGCGGACCAGCGCTGCATGCAGCTCGCGCGAGAGCATGGCCTCACCGGCTGGACCGTCATCCGGCCGTCGCTCGTCATCGGCCAGGGCGGGCAGAGCACGGCACTATTCGCCGCGCTTGCCGCCCTGCCATGGACGCCGCGGCTGGGCGATGGAAGCTGGCGGGTGCAGCCGATCCATGTTGCGGATCTCGTCCACGCGGCGCGGCTTCTGCTTGAGCGCGAGGGAAGCGCGCCGCCCCTGCTGGACCTGGTTGGCCCCGTGCCCATGACCACGGATGGGCTGACGCAAGCGCTGCGGCGATGGCTGGGGCTGGCGCCAGCGCGCGCGTTTTCCGTGCCTGAATGGGTGCTTCGGGCTTCGATCCCGCTCGCGCGGCTGCTCGGCTTCGATGCGCTGTCGCGGGACAGCCTCACCATGCTCAGGCGCGGCAACACGGCGCCCGCCGCACCCATGGCCGAAGCCCTCGGCTGGACGCCGCGCGAACTCGGGGCGGCGCTTGCCTCCGAGCCGTCCTCCGAAGCCGCGCTCTGGCACGCGCGCCTGTTCTTCCTGCGCCCGGCGCTTCGCATCGGCCTTGCCATCGTCTGGATTGCCACGGCCATCGTGTCGGCCTTCGTCTATCCGCTGGAAAAGAGCGTGGCGATGGCCGCCGGGCTCGGCGTATCTGGCTGGCAGGCCGCGGCCCTTGTCTATGGCGGAGCGGCCGTGGACGGCGTGCTCGGGCTCGCGCTTCTCCTCAATATCAGGCCCGTCCAAACCGGCCTTCTTCAGCTTGCCACTGTCGCCGTTTTCACGATCCTCGCCTGCTTTGCCGTGCCGGAGGCCTGGATCGAGCCGCTTGGGCCGCTGACGAAGAACATCGCCGTTGTCCTGGCGACGCTCGCCATGATCGCGATGGAAGCGAAGCGTTGAGGGCGGATGGCCTCTCGCCGCATTTCGCCCGCCTTCGAGGGAGACGGAGCAAATTGCTATCCAAAGTGGGCCGGCGAGACGGAAAAAGGCCGTTCCCCGCCAGCAATGTCTTGCGGGACCCGATGGTTTGGGCGTTAATGCGCCTGCCGGTTTGCCGTGGCGGCGCCGATCGACCTCTTAGCGGTATATGAAGGGAAGGCGTCCAATGGCTAAAACCGCCAGCGATTCTGGCTTTGCACCCGATTGGTGCGTCCATTTTCGATCGATGGCCCGGCATCAGACGTGCGAATCCGGCATCGATTACACCGTGCTCAACGGCGGATCGGAATATCGCCGGATGTACCAACTGCCGTGTTTCATCAGACCCGGCGAAAAACCTGGGCAGCGTCTTCATTGTGAGCATTTCAGGGCGCCAACCGACGAAGAAGTTGCCCTGTACAAGCAATCGGCCGAGGACCGGGAAAGCTTGGTGAAGTCGGTCAAGGCAGGCATCGCGCCTTGGCGGGTTCAGCATCAAGGCCGTTCCCACGCCGAGATTGTCGTATGCCCCGCCTGCAAGGGACGGCTGCACCTGTCGATCGCGGCTCACAATGGGCATATGAAGGGCCGCTGCGAGACGGGCGGGTGCGTGAACTGGGCGGAATGACGTTTGTTACTTCCCCCTTTTGCTTTAACATACACTAAATAACCGAGAGGCATCCGCGATGGCGGTTAATTCCGATAAAGTAGAAGCAGTCTTGCGCGAGCATTGGCACATTCCGGCTACTTTAAGCCCGGCGGTGTTTCAGGATTTGGCTTTCAGAATTCAGGTTATGGTCGGTCAAAAATATTCTCCAGACAATTTGAAATATCAGCTCCGCTTGATGCAAACGAAAGACCTCAAGCAAGAGTTCGACGAGTCGGCATGCGACAAGATCGCCTCCGAACTTCTTGGGAATACGCGCGCTTAAGTGTGCACCGCGGATGTCCTGCTCAGGCAAAGTCCGCATTGGGACACTTTGAGCGTCACTCGAATCCCTCCCGCCGTTCCGCTTTATGCTCATAAGGCGGCCCTTTAAGGCATCGCGGGCGGTCCCATGGCGCAAGCTGCTCAACATACTTCCTGGGGCTAAGGCAGACTGCTTAGCTCCGAGCATTGCTGCGGCCTGCATTTGGTTAAACCCCTATTTTTTCCAGCGCTTGCAATGCCGCAAGCCTCAAAAATCGCAGGCGTGACAAAGTCACAGACAGCAGCCTGCTAACCGTTTAATCTCGCCCACAATTTCCCCCCAATGGAGACCGGCGTGACCAAAAGTGCCCGCACTATCCACTTGCTTTCCACTAGCCGCCACGCGATTGCCGGCGCGCTATCCGCTTTAATCCTGGCCGGCGCCCCAGCCATGGCCGCGGCTGCCGATACGTTCTTGGTCGAGGAGCGCGGCGTCGACGATCTCAAGGCGGTGTTCGGCACCGTCCGCAGCACCGACGAGATCTATGCCCGCGTGCGCACCGGCGGCACCGTCGCCTCGCTCGCCATCACCAAGGGCGCCGAGGTGAAGATGGGCGACGTGCTCGCCACGGTCACCGACCAGAAGCTGGCGCTCCGGATGCGGGCGCTCGATGCGCAGATCGTCGGGCTCAAGTCGCGCGCCGAAACCGCGCGCGCGGAGCGGCAACGCCAGGAGCAGCTTGCCGAGAAGGGCTACGCGGCCGGCGCCAAGCTCGACGAGGCGCGCGCCCAGTCCGAGGTCGCAGCGAACGCGCTCAAATCGGCCGAAGCCGAACGCCAGGTGATTACCCAGCAGGTTCAGGAAGGCGACGTGCTCGCGCCAGCGAATGGCCGGGTTCTTGCCATTCCGGTCACTGCCGGCTCCGTGGTCATGCCGGGCGAGGCCATCGCCAAGATCG
>Ga0182021_10004769_pt1 | contig 15995 bp, 16 predicted proteins | sample 612E3MmetaG_FD_120493 | JGI IMG/M metagenome (GOLD analysis project Ga0182021, IMG submission 120493) | Permafrost microbial communities from Stordalen Mire, Sweden - 612E3M metaG (Illumina Assembly) | ecosystem: Environmental > Terrestrial > Soil > Wetlands > Permafrost | place: Sweden... | reverse complement strand
GAGGCAAGCAGCCCTCCGACGCCCAGGGCAAGGACCGACAACAGGATTAGTCGCTTCATTTTTTCTGCGCCTCCCAGATGGACAGTAATAGTTACCGTTACATTACGACCCGAGAACCTCGCGCGCCAGGCTCGATGTCCCCGCCCGCATGTACGGCACCGCGCCAGTATGACATCGTTTCGCAACATTTGCCGGACTGGCCGATCCGCCCGGGCGAACCCAGCCCTCCCCGCGTCGGCTCCGGCGACTCGGGCCTACCGGGGACCGACATCGGCTCGGCTACACTTGCCCGGCCGGGCCGGCGCGGAGATCGCCCAGCTCACGGCATAATTCTCTCGATGATCCGGAGGCTTGTGTGCCTGCGACCGTTGTGGTCGGAACCCAGTGGGGCGACGAGGGCAAGGGCAAGCTCACCGACCTGTTGGCGAGGGATGCCCACCTCGTCGTCCGCTACCAGGGAGGTCACAACGCCGGCCACACGATCGTGGTGGACGGCGAGACCTTCGCGCTGCAGCTGATCCCGAGCGGGATCCTCTACGACCATGTCGTGCCGGTCATCGGCAACGGTGTCGTCGTGGAGCCGACGGTCCTACTTGCCGAGTGCGCCATGTTGCAGGCGCGTGGGATCGACGTGAGCCGCCTCGTCGTGTCCGGCAACGCCCATCTCGTGATGCCGTATCACATCGAACTGGACAAGGTCACAGAGCGGTACCTCGGCAAGGCGAAGCTCGGCACCACCAAACGCGGTATCGGGCCGACGTACGCGGACAAGGCCGCCCGTATCGGGCTGCGGGTGCAGGACCTGCTCGACGCCAAGATCTTCCGGGAGAAGCTCGAGGTCGTGCTGCGGGAGAAGAACGCCATTCTCGCCAAGGTGTACAACCGCCTCCCCTTCGACGCCGACCAGATCGCCGCCCAGTACCTCGACGAGGTCGCGCCCGCCTTGGCCCCGATGATCGGCGACTCGGTACGCCTCGTGCACGAGGCGCTCGACGCCGGCCGCCAGGTCATGCTGGAGGGCGCCCAGGCCACCTTCCTCGACTTGGACCATGGGACCTATCCCTTCGTCACGTCCTCGAATCCAACGGCCGGAGGCGCCTGCGTCGGCACCGGGATCGGGCCTCGCGACGTCGACCGGGTCATCGGCATCGCCAAGGCCTATCTGACCCGGGTGGGGTCAGGACCTTTTCCCACCGAGATCGACGGGGAACAAGGCGACATGCTCGTCGACCTGGGCCATGAATACGGGACGAACACCGGGCGCAGGCGCAGGCCCGGATGGCTGGACCTGGTGCTTTTGGATCACGCTGTGCGACTGAACTCCCTGTCCGAGATAGCAGTCACCAAGCTCGACGTCCTCTCCGCGTTCGAGACCATCAAAGTCTGCGTCGGCTACCGGGACGGAGACGACCTGTACGACCATGTCCCGTACCACCAGTCCGTGCTCCACCGCGTGCAGCCGGTCTATCGGGAGATGCCGGGTTGGTGCTCGGATATTTCTCAGGTGAGGTCCGTCTCGGATCTGCCCCAAGGTGCCCGCGCCTACCTCGACGCCATCGCCGAGCACACCGGCGTGCCGGTCAGCTATGCGGGAGTCGGCCCCGGACGCGAGCAGTACGTGCGTCTGGCGCAGTGAGCATGACAATGCGCGAAAGCGCGGCCGAGGCGGGGGGCACGCGAGGCCCGATCGTATGATCCCTCGCTACGCGATGCCGGAGATGGCGACCATCTTCACCGATGAGGCGCGCCTCGGCCAATGGCTCGAGATCGAGCTGCTGTCACTTGAGGCTTTGTCGAGGCTCGGTGTCGTCCCTGAGGACCATGCCGCGGCCTGCCGCGCCCGCGCACCGCAAGTTGACGCCGGGTTCGTGCGGCGCGTCGCGGAGCGAGAAGCCGTCACGGACCACGACGTCGCCGCCTTCGTCGACGTCGTGCAATCCTCGATCGGCGCACCCGAGGGATCATGGATCCACTACGGCCTGACCTCCTCGGACGTGACCGACACAGCCTTGTCGGCGAGCCTCGTGCGAAGCGCGGGCCTTCTCATCGAGGCGGTCGACGGCCTCGTCTCGGTTCTGAAGCGCCGCGCCTTCGAGCTCGCCGAGGTACCGACGGTCGGGCGGACGCACGGCATGCACGCCGAGCCCACGACATTCGGCACCAAGCTCGCGCTCGCCTGCCTGCAGGCCGATCGCGACAGGACACGACTTCACCGCGCGAGACAGGCCGTCAGCGTGGGCAAGCTCTCGGGCGCGGTGGGCACCTACTCGAACATCGACCCGTTCGTGGAGCAATACGTGTGCGAAGCCCTCGGGTTGCTGCCAGTTCCCGCGACGCAGGTGATCGCCAGGGACCGCCACGCCGAGTACCTGTACGCGTGTGCAGCGCTCGGCACAACGGTCGAGGCTCTCGCCACCGAGATCCGCCACCTGCAGCGGACCGAGGTCGGCGAGGTCGAAGAGCCCTTCCGGGCCGGGCAAAAGGGCTCCTCGGCCATGCCCCACAAGCGCAACCCGATCACCTCCGAACGCCTGGTGGGCCTTGCCCGGGTGCTCCGCGGCTACCTGGTGGCCGGGCTCGAAGACGTCGCTCTTTGGCACGAGCGTGACATTTCCCACAGCTCGGTCGAGCGGATAATCCTCCCGGACGCCAGCATGCTCGCCTACTACGCGGTCAAGACGATGACGCGGCTCGCTGACGGACTGGTCGTCAATACCGAGCGCATGCGGGAGAACCTGTTCGAGGGCTCTCACGGCCTCGTCTTCTCCCAGCCCGTCCTTCTCGCGCTCGTCGGCTCGGGAATGACGCGGGAGGCCGCCTACCGCGTTGTGCAACGGGACGCGCGCATCTCACACGAGCAGAGGCGCCCGTTCCGCGACGTTCTCCGGGAGGACCCGGAAGTCTCGGGTGCTTTCTCCGATGTGGACGCGGCGTCAAGGACGCTGGACGAGGCGTTCGACCTCTCCCGGTCGCTCGCCCACGTCCGGCGTACCTTTGCCGCCCTTGAGAAGGTGCCAGGCTGAGCCGCCGGCGGAGTGCCGGCACCTCAGCCTCGTCCCCGCTTAGGAGCGCCGGCTCCAGTGGATTCCAGCCCTCTGCAGAACCTCGGCTGTGACACCGGCTTCGCGCCATGTCGCGTAGTCGATGCCCTTGCGTGATCCGTAATCCGCCGCGACCGTAACGAAAGCCTCTTCGAGGTCAGGAAGATCATCCTCGGACTCGGCGCTGGCGCCTTCGATTCTCCGCTCGAGGTTGCGTCGCTCTTGAATGAGGTGAATTCGCTGCAAAGGGTCAGCAGCCGCGAGCTTCGCCTCGAGGTCTTCGAGACGCGCTTTCAAGGTATCCGCACTCGTCGAACGGCCCCGCCGCGGCTTGGACCGCTCCAGGGCGACAAGGTACCGGCGCACTGCATTTCCCTGTCGGCGACCCTCGGCCAACGCATCTTTGTGCGAGGCGGAGAGACCTGGCTTGCTTGGCTGTTTTCTTGGTGGCATACAACAAGTATTACCCATGACGACGCCGTAATCCAATGCGGGTTAGCTAATCGCCCGTGTTGAGGGTTTATCCGAGGGCCGAGATCGCCTCACAGACGACAGAGTGCCCATCGACGGGCTGCGTCAAGTCGAGTATCGCCGGCCGCTCGGCGATGTCAGTGCAGACGACGAAAGCCTGATATCTGCGGTGTATTGGCCGGGCCTGCTCCTACAGGAAGCCCTCTGCACAGAATGGCCCGGGGCGCAGCGACACAAGCCATGGGAGCTCCAAAAGGAGGTGAGTGCCGTGCAATTGGATACCGGGGCGGACGTCCGCCCGGCCGGCACAATTGCGGAAGAGGGGGATGCATTCGTGTCTTCCGGCCGCACAGATTCAGTCGTGCTGGATGAGGAAGGTCCCCGTCGAGCGGCTCACAAGGCGCCCCTTCTCGTCCTCGATACGCGCCTCGGCAAAGGCGACCTGCTTCGCCTTGCGCATGACGGCGCCCCGCACGGCCAGCTGCTCGCCACATGACGCAGGACGCATGGTCTCGGTCTTCAGTTCGAGTGCCGCTCCGGTGCCGTTTTTGCCCGAAAGGCCTGCGTTCACGGCGAAGCTCATGGCCGCGTCCAGCACAACCGCGTGAACTCCGGCTTGGACGACTCCTTTGTGGTCGCAAGCGACCGCCTTCGGCTCCCAGGATGCAGTCGCCCAACCGGCTCGGTCGTCGTCCTCGATGCCGTAATCGTCGAAACGCACGCCGATCGCGGCGAGGATCGGCGCTCCGCCGTCGCCGAGCCACCGGGTCATGTCCTTTCCCGTTCGCGGGACTTTCGGGCCTGGATCATCCGGGGTCTTGGTAGTCACGGCTTCACGGTACTCCCGGTCGGCAACCTCGGCCCAGGGGCGGGCCGCGTCGCTATGGTTGAGCCATGCCAGCCGCGGTCATCATCGACGCCGTACGCACACCCGGCGGCAAGCGCAATGGCAAGCTCTCGTTCTGGCATCCTGCCGATCTGGCCGCCGAAGTGCTCAGAGCACTCGTCGTCCGCAACGACATGGATCCGGCGATCATCGACGACGTGATCATGGGCTGCCTCAGCCAAGTCGGCGATCAGTCATTGAACGTCGGACGCAACGCCGTCCTTGCCGCGGGCTTTCCGGAATCGGTGCCGGCCGTCACCATCGATCGTCAATGCGGGTCGTCCCAACAGGCGCTTCATTTCGCCGCGCAAGGGGTGATGGCCGGCGCCTACGACGTGGTCATCGCCGCCGGCGTGGAATGCATGACCCGGGTCCCGCTCGGATCATCGATCGGCTCGGGCGTGGGCTTTCCCTTCGGCCCGGGTGTATCGGAGCGCTATGGACCCGTCGGCGGTCTCGTGAGCCAGGGCATCGCAGGCGAGATGGTGGCAGATAAGTGGGGGCTCTCGCGAGCAGATCTCGACGCCTTCGCGGCAAGCAGCCAACAGCGGGCTGGGGCCGCCATGGCGGAAGGCCGCTTCGACAATGAGGTCGTCCCCGTGCCGGTCAAAGACAGCGGCGGCCAGTTGACCGACGAGACGCTTGAGGCCGACGAGGGCATCCGGCCTGGAACGACTGTCGAGACGCTCGCGAGCCTCAGGCCAGCCTTCAAGTCCGACGGCAAGCTCACCGCCGGTAACTCCTCGCAGATCACCGACGGCGCCTCCGCGGTCCTCGTCATGAGCGAGGAAAGGGCAGTGAGGCTGGGCCTGAGGCCGCGAGCGCGCTTTGTGGATTTCGCCGTCGTGGGTGTCGACCCCGTGTCGATGCTCACCGGCCCCATCCCGGCGACGGCAAGGGTGCTGGAGCGGGCCGGCATGAGCCTTTGCGACATCGACCTCGTGGAGATCAACGAGGCGTTCGCCTCCGTTGTGCTCGCATGGGCGAAGGAGCATCACCCGGACCTCGAGCGGGTCAATGTCAACGGCGGGGCAATCGCGCTCGGCCATCCCATCGGGGCGTCGGGCACCAAGCTCATGGCGACGCTGCTCTGTGAGCTGGAGCGCTCCCATGGCCGCTACGGCCTGGAGACGATGTGCGAAGGCGGGGGGCTGGCGAACGCGACCATCATCGAGCGCCTCGGCTGACTCAGCCCCTATCTCGGGGGCCGTCGCCCGGAGAGTCGGGCACGGCCTACCTGGACGGCTCGATCAGTGGTACTGGCTGGATCAGTGGTACTGGGTGGATCAGTGGTACTGGGTGGATCAGTGGTACTGGGTGGATCAGTGGTACTGGGTGGCCATCATGGCCCCCACCACGATCCCGACGAGACCGCCGACGAGGTACCAGTTGCTCGTGCCACCGGGCATTATCCCCACGTAGTTGCCGACGATCAGCAGCAGCCCGAGGATGAGCAGAGCCAGCAGCACAGGTCCGTACCAGCGCGGGCTCTGCCGGACGCTCTTCGGGATCGGCGCCGTGTAGCGCTTGTTCACCTCGCGCGATTCCTTGGGCGGGGTAACCCGGCCCGCCGACGCGGGCTTCTTCTTCGAGGAGGTGCCTTCGTCTGATCCCGGACGTGCCTTGGCCACGGACAACGAGGATACCTATGAATCGGCGGGACCGGTAACCTCGCACTCTGTGGGGATCAAAGTGGCCGTCGTCGACAACTACGACAGCTTCGTCTACAACCTCGTCCAGTACCTCGGCGAGCTCGGAGCCGAGCCCGTGGTGGTTCGCAACGACGCCGTCGACGTGGACGGGCTGAGGGCGCTCGGAGCCGGCGCGCTCCTCGTCTCGCCCGGGCCCGGCAGGCCCGAGCAGGCCGGCGTGAGCCTGGCCGCCATCGCCGAGCTCGGAGCCGAGGGTGTGCCGGTGCTGGGCGTCTGCCTCGGCCACCAGTGCATCGGGGAGGTGTTCGGAGGCCGCATCGTGCGGGCCCCCGAGATCCTCCACGGCAAGTCGTCGCCGATCCTGCACGACGGGCGGGGCGTCTTCAAGGGCCTCCCGGATATCTTCGACGCCACCAGGTACCACTCGCTCGTGGTCGAGGCCGGATCGGTCCCCGATTGCCTCGAAGTGTCGGCCCGGACACGCGACGGGACGATCATGGGTCTTCGCCACAGGACGCTGCCGATAGAGGGCGTGCAGTTCCACCCCGAGTCGATCCTCACCGGCCAGGCCGGCCACGACCTGCTGGCGAACTTCCTCGAGCTCGCGTCGGCGGCAGTCTCGGCCTGAGCCGGCTGATCTGGCTGAGCCGGCTGATCGGTCCCCGCCTACGGCCGGGAGCTGAACCGAGCGGCGTTGTCCGGAGGGACCCTTAGCCGATCCCGGAGATCGTCGGCGTTGTGGTCGTCGTCGTGGTGGTCGTGGAAGTGGTCGTCGTGGTGGTGCTCGTCGTGGTGGTGCTCGTCGTGGTGGTTGCCGGCTGCTGTTCCACGTCGATCGTGACGGTGGAGCCCGGCGAGACCTCCTGTCCGCCGGCAGGCGACTGGAAAGTCACGACGTTCGGCTTGTAGACCGAGTTCACGTAGACGATCACGTACCGGAGACCGGCATTATGGATGAGCTTGGTCGCGGTCGTCACGAGCCTGTCGGTCACATAGGGCACTGTTGCCGGCGGACCTTCGGAGATTATTAGCTGGATCGCCGAGCCCTTCACCGCGGAGGTCCCCGGCCGCGGGTAGGTCGTGATCACCCAGTTGACAGGCACGGTGTTGGAGTACCCCGACCTGCCCACCACGACCGTGAAACCCGCCGCGAAAAGGGCGACCCGCGCCGTCTGTACGGATACGTCCTGGGTGAGCTTCGTCGGGACCACCTCGGTGGCAAGGCCCTTGTAGACGGTGAGCGTCACGACGGTTCCACGGGCGTAGTAGCTCCCGCTCGAGGGCGACTCGTTGGCGACGGTGCCGATAAGAGCCGGATCGGACGTAGGCCTATGGACCACGCTCACGACGAATCCGAGTCCCCTTACGGTATTGGAGGCTTCGACCAAGGGTTGGCCCACCACATATTGCAACAGCTCCTGGCGCGGGCCACTCGAGACGGTCAGGTACACGGGTGAGCCCTTCACGACAAGGTCGCTCGTCTGCGGGTTCTGCGTCAGCACCAGGTGGAAGTTCGACCGGGTGCCTACGACGAAGCTGACCTTCGGGACCAGGCCCTCCTTGGTGAGTGCAGACTCGGCCTTTTGATACTGCATGCCTGTCACGTCCGTCGGGTGCACCGAGGCCTTGCCGCCGAAGTAGCCGAGCGAGCGCCCGCCGTAGTAGCCGATGGCCCCGAGGGCCGCGAGAAGCACGATGGCAGCTGCGGCCCAGGGCATCCAGCGTCGTTTCGGGTATTCGGTGGGTGCGCCGCCCGACGGGGAACTGCCCGCCTTGACGGTCTCTTGCACCGTCGTCGGCGCCACCGCCGGGCCCGTCGCGGCCAGCATCAGGGTCTGGTCGGTCGGGACAGCCGTCGTCTGGGCGACGCCGGTGGTCACCGTCGGCGGCGCGGCGAGCACGGGCTGGCCCCGCATGAAGCGCTCGAGATCGTCGTGGAGGTCCTGCGCCGTGGCGTAGCGGGCCTGAGGCTGCTTGGCCATCGCCTGCATGATGATCGCCTCGAGGTCCCTCGGGACGCGAGGCTCAATCTCGCTGGGAAGGGCAGCGGTCTCCGAGACGTGCTTGTAGGCGATCGCGACCGGCGTGTCGGCGGTGAAGGGCGGGCGGCCCGTGACCATCTCGTAGAGCACGACGCCGAGCGCGTAGACGTCGCTGCGGCCGTCCACTCCCAAGCCTTGGGCCTGCTCGGGCGAGAAATAGGTCGCCGTCCCCATGACGAGCCCTGTCTGGGTCACGGTCTCGCTCTGGCCGATGGCGCGGGCGATGCCGAAATCGGCGACCTTGACCTGCCCGTCGACGGTGATGAGGACGTTGCCCGGCTTCACGTCACGGTGCACGACCCCGTGGCGGTGGGCGTAGCTGAGAGCCTTGGCGATGTCGGCCGCGATGGCGGCCGCCCGCGTCGGCGAGAGCGGCGCCTGCGTGCGGATGATCGAGGACAGCGGCTCGCCGTCCACGTACTCCATGACGATGAAGTAGGTGCGGTCGGCCTCGCCCCAGTCGAAGACGGGAACGATGTTCGGGTGTGACAGGTTGGCCGCCGCCTGGGCCTCGCGGCGGAACCGTTCGACGAACGAGTGGTCCGAGGACAGCTCGGGGAAGAGCATCTTCAGGGCCACCGGACGGTCCAGGAGCAGGTCGTGAGCCAGGTAGACCTGTGCCGTCCCACCACGGGCGATCTGGCGGTTGAGCTCGTAGCGGCCGTTGTAGACCGGGGGCGGGGTGTCTGACATTGCCGGGGGAAGCCTATTCCCCATGCCGGGCCGACCGGGGAACCGCTCCGGAGGGTGGCTGTCGCTCATTGCTGCATCGCCAGGGCCTTTTGCAGCACGGCCTTGACGACAGGACCGGCTTCCTGCGCGCCGGTCACGTTATGGCAGGTGCCGCCGGGAGGGATGGGGACGATCGCCGCTACCGCGACTGTCGGGGTCTGGCCTGGGCCGGCCGGTGCGGTTGCGATGAGCCAATTGTACGTGCCGCAGCCTGTCCCATTGATCTGAGCGGTGCCGGTCTTGGCCGCGACCGGCGGGAACTGGTAGGGCGGGAACAGCCCGTACGCCGTCCCGAGGGGGTTCTCGGTGACCCCCAGCATGAGCTTGCGAACCGCTAGTGCCGTGCTCGGGGAGGTGGCGCGGGTCCAGGCATGAGGCCGGTAGGTCTCCACGACGTTGCCCTCGTTGTCGACGATCTGGTGGAGGAGATGCGGCGCCATGATGACGCCGTTGTCGGCGATGCCCGCCGCGACGAGCGCCATCTGCAGTGTCGTTGCTGTCACGTTCTCCTGTCCTATCGCCGATTTCATGAGGCTGGGCGTGTCACCGCCGAAGTCCCTCGGGGTGGGGAAGTTCGACGCCGCGGCCTCGCCCTGGGGCAGGTCGATCGGCGGCACGCGATCGAAGCCGAAGGCCGCCGCCTCGGAGTACAGCTTCTGCGCGCCGAGACTCTGGCCCACAAGGGCAAAGGAAGTGTCGCACGAGTGCGCGAACACCTGGGCGAGGTTGCCTCCGCAGGACTCGCCGGCGAAGTTGTAGAGCTGGACGCCCGCCGTCAACGGAAGGGTGATCGAAGTGACCGGTTTGAAGTAGTGACCCGCCAGCTGGGGCGCCTGGTCGTAGATCGCCGAGGCGTCGATGACCTTGAAGGTCGAGCCGGGCGCCCGCGCCTGGGCCGCGGCGTAATTGATGAGCGCACCGGTGTTGAGCAGCTGGTTGTAGCTCTTGTTCACAGCGTTGAGATCGTGGACCGCGAAGAGGTTGGGGTTGAAGGTCGGGTTGCCGTACATGGCGAGGATGGCCCCGGTCTGGGGATCTATCGCGACCACGGCCCCGGTGCGTCCCGCCAGAGCGGCGGCGGCGGTCTCCTGCAGAGCCGTCGACACCGTGAGGGTGATGTCGTCCGTCGTCTGATGCTGGGTGAGCAGCTGTCCGAGTGTGGAGGCCGGGGAGCTGTGCTGGGTCAGGTACTGGTCGTATTCGGCCTCGAGCCCCGTGTTGCTCTCCTCGACGACCGAGTTGTAGCCCGTGAGGGCGGCGAAAAGCGTGGCCGTCGCCGGCGGATAGATCCTGAGCTCGGCAGAACTGTCCTTCGTGGGCTTCGAATAGGCGAGCGTGGAGCCGTCCGCGCTGTAGATGTCGCCGCGCGGGAGCGTCCAGACGTCGATCTGGTTCGAGGGGTTGTCCGGGTTGTTGACCAGCGACTTCGCCTGGCGGACCTGGAAGTTGTTCAACTGCAGGAACAGCAGGACGAAGCACAACAGGAGTATGAAGCCGAGCCAGCGGATGCGCCGGTTGATCATCGGGCCGTCACCTCTACGGCACCGCCGTCGTCGTCGTGACGGCACCGGGCGCGGTAGTCGTGACGGCCGCGGCCGGCGTGGTGGTCGTGGCCACCACAACGGTCGTGGTGGTGCTGGTGCTGGCGGTCGTGGGCGTCGCGAATGTGGTCGTCGTCACAATGGCAGCTGTCGCGCTGGGACGCGATGTCGAGGTGACGGCCGACACCGTCGTCGTCGTCACCGGTGCAGGAGTAAGCCGCGCACGCTCGAGCGAGAGGTCGCGCACGAGATTGCGGGCTGCTTGGTACGAGCTCTCCTCCATTCCCAGTTTCAAGTAGACGACGTTCGACGCCAGCAGTTCGGTCGGCTTGAGCGTCGTGCGCTCGACCACGGAAGGCTTGAACCACAAAAGGCCGCCGGGCCGTCCTTGGAAGATCGCCACGTACCCCCGATCGAGCCCGACGAAGAACGAGGCGTTGTTGAACCAGACGACCACGCCGGCGGCGCCCCCGAGCACAGCCACGAAGAGAAGCATGAACACTGCGACCCGGATCGTCACGATCCGGTCCCTTCGGCTCCTTTGCCGTCTTTGCCGTCTCTTCTGCGGCACGAGGACCATCGGCCTCGTGTAGGCCGGCCTCGCCGCGGTCACCGACGACTTGGCGGCGGGGTGGACCGCGGTTGGCGCGGGGGGCGGCAGGGCCGCGGCTTGCCGTATCGGCGACGCGAGTGCGACCGCCTCGGTGACGGCGGCTGATTCCCCGGCGACGGCAGGCTCGGACGTGCCGCCGACGGCTTCGGGAAGCACGACGACCTCGTCGGACTCCGACGAGTCGTCACCCCCGAGAACCTCGACGACGACGACGGTCACGTTGTCCGTCCCGCCCCGCTGCAGGGCGAGCCGCACGAGCTCGCTGGCTGCGGTCTCGACGTCCCCGCCATCGATGAGAACCCGGGCGATCTCCTGCTCGCCGAGCTCGTTCGTCAGCCCGTCGCTGCACAACAGCAGCAGGCTCCCGGGCTGGAGATCCAGCTCCCAGCAGTCCACCTCGATGCTCGGCTCTATCCCGAGCGCCCGCGTCAATATGTGCTTGTGCGGGTGGACGGCCGCCTCGTCCGGGGTCAGCTCGCCACTGCGGACCATCTCCTCGACGACGCTGTGGTCCTCGGTCAGCTTGTGGACGCGCTCTTCGGCCCGGTCGAGGAGATAGCCCCGCGAGTCTCCGACGTTGACCAGGGCGAGGCGAAGCTGCCCGTCGGCCTCGTCGCCGACGAGCGCCGCCGCGGTGAGCGTGGTGCCCATGCCCCGGAGGTTCCGATCGGCCTTGCTGCGGTCGTAGATGGCTAGGTTCGCGTCGCTCACGGCCGCGAGCAGTCCCTGCGTGGTCCGGTCCCTGCGGTAGGCCTCGAGCAGATGCTCGACGGCGATGCGCGCCGCGACCTCGCCTCCGAGATGACCCCCCATCCCGTCGGCCACCGCTGCCAGGTCGCTCGTCGCCAGAGCAAGGTCCTGGTTGGTGGTACGCAGGTAACCGGTGTGGGTCGCAGCTGCCGTCCTGAGCCTGCTCACCGTGCGACCTCGAGGACGGTGCTGCCCACTTTCACCCGGTCCCCGCGGCGGAGCCGGACGGGATTCTCCAAGCGTTCGTCGTTCAAGAACGTGCCGTTCGTGGACCCGAGGTCCTCGAGCCACAGCTCGCCGCTGCGCCGGAAGACGCGGGCATGGATCGAGGAGGCGAAGGTGTCGTCGTCGAGCGGCACGGCGCAGCCCGGCGAGCGGCCGACGGTGACCTCGTCCCCTAGCTCGAAGACACGACCGCGGCGCTGGGGCGGATCGACCACGCGCAAGCGGAGCGGGAGGGCCCGGTCGGCTGCGACAGGGGCCGCAGTCGCGGCCTGGGGCGCCTGCTCGACCCGGGAGCGGCGCACCTCCACCCACACCATGCGCGCTGCGTAGACGAAGAAGAGCCAGATCGCTGCCAGCAGGAAGTACCGCAGGATCTCTAGGAGGGAGTGCGGCATGAGGTCCAGATCATCTAAGCGGGCTCGAACCTCAGGGCGGTCGTCCCGACCGATATCACATCGCCGACTACGAGGCGGTGCTCGCGGATCACGACGCCGTTCACGCGTGTCCCGTTGGTCGAGCCGAGGTCCACGACGAAGATGGCGTCGCCTTCACGACGCACCTGGGCATGGCGACGCGAGACGTTGGGGTCGTCGACGACGATGGCGCACTCGGGCAAACGACCGATCGTGAGCAACTGGGAGCCGATCCCTACGCGACGTCCGTCCGGGAACACGAGCCAGTCGGTGGGGCGGTCGTCACCCTCCACGAGCTCGCTCTCGATCGCGAAGGTGCTCACCGACAGATCGGGATCGACGTGGAGATCCACCTTCACCGGACCTACGAACTGGTAGCCCTCTCTCCCTGCGTGCTCCCGCACTGCTGCCACCAGCTCACGCTCCAACGACCCGCCGAATTCCGCGAAACGATCGAAATCGTCGGTTGCCAAGAAGACGTGGAATTGGTTGGGGACTATGAAACCGTGGATCCCGACGGCGCGGCGGAGGTCCATCTCGCGCGTCAGTCTCCGGCCCAGCTCGATCGGCTGGAGCTGGCCGCGGAACGCTTTCGCAAACGCACCCTCGACCAGACGCTCGAGGCGGCGCTCGAACTGCTGCAATCCCATGGTGCAAACAGACTACTGGCGCGGTGAACTGGCACGATGGCGCGAGACTGGCGAGCCGTTCGTGAAGCGAGGCTTCGGAACCGAGTCCCCTCGGCGGCTATCGTCTCGGCAACGGGCGAGTGGCGGAATTGGCAGACGCGCAGGATTCAGGTTCCTGTGTCCGCAAGGACGTGGGGGTTCAAGTCCCCCCTCGCCCACGAGGTGACGTCCCGGGACAGAGTGCGCACCTGTCCCGGGACATCCTGAGCAGATGCCGCGGGACCGCAGGCTCACACAACCAGTCCGTGGGGGTCGATCACGAACTTGCGCGATGCGCCCTTGTCGAAGTCCGCGTAGCCCTGCGGAGCTTCGTCGAGCGAGATCACCGTGGCGGCGACCGCTTTGGCGATCTGCACCCGGTCATTGAGGATCGCCATCATTAGCCCGTGGTTGTACCGCATCACCGGGCACTGCCCCGTCGTGAACGACAAGGACTTCGCCCAACCGGTACCGAGGCTGATCGAGAGCGAGCCAACCCGCGCCGCCTCGTCGACGCCCCCGGGGTCCGCCGTCACGTAGAGACCGGGAATGCCGAGGGCACCACCTGCGGCCGTGACCTGCATGAGTGAGTTCAAGACCGTCGCCGGCGCCTCCTTGGCGGCCCCGTCACCGTGGCCCCGGGCTTCGAACCCGACGGCGTCGATGCCGCAGTCGACCTCGGGGACTCCGAGTATCGAGGCGATCTGGTCCCGTGGGTCCCCACGGGTGACGTCCACCGTCTCGCATCCGAAGCTGCGGGCCTGCGTAAGGCGCTCCGCGTTGAGGTCGGCGACGATGACCACGGCCGCACCGAGAAGCTGGGCGCTCGCCGCGGCGGCCAGCCCGACCGGCCCGGCACCGGCGACGTAGACCGTCGAGCCCGGCTTCACCCCGGCCGTCACCGCCCCGTGGAACCCGGTCGGGAAGATGTCCGAGAGCATCGTAAGGTCGCGTACCTTCTCCATGGCCTGGTCACGGTCGGGGAACCGCAGCAGGTTGAAGTCCGCATAGGGCGCCATGACGTACTCAGCCTGGCCTCCGACCCATCCGCCCATGTCGACGTAGCCGTAGGCGGACCCGGGGCGGTCCGGGTTGACGTTGAGGCAGATGCCTGTCTTGCCCTCCTTGCAGTTTCGGCATCGGCCGCAGGCGATGTTGAACGGAACCGAGCAAAGGTCGCCGACCTTGATGAACTCGACGTCCGGACCCACCTCGATGACCTCGCCGAGGATCTCGTGGCCGAGAACCAGGCCCGCGGGCGCCGTCGTGCGACCTCGTACCATGTGCTGGTCGCTGCCGCAGATGTTCGTGGCGACCACCTTCAAGATCACGCCGTGGTTGCACTTGCGACCGATGTTCGCGGGGTTCACCCCCGGACCGTCCTGAAGCTCCAGCTTCGGGTAGGCGATCTCGTGGACCTCCACCTTTCCCGGCTCGATGTAGGTCACTGCCCGGTTACCTGACATAGCGCTTCTCCTTTGAATTCACGATCCATCGCGGACTCGGTCACGAGCCGCGCCCGGGCAAGCCGATCCGGCCGCCTGGTCCCTAAACCGGCACGAGCCGGACGAGGCGCCCCCCGATGAGCCACTCGGTCACGTAGATGGACCCCGCGGCATCGGTCGCGACCCCGTGCGGGCTGTTGAAGTGGCCGCTGTGAAGGTCGGGCGGTCGGATCGTGTTGCCGAGATCGTCGACGGCGTTCGGCCAACCCTCGGAATCGCCATGTTGAGCCTCACCGAGCCGCGCGACGAACTCGTCTTCGCCGTCGAACACGGCGACGCTGCCCTGCAGCTCCGTCACGAGGAGGAGCTCTCCGGAGGTGGCGATGCCCGACGGGCTCGTCAAGACCCCGGCGCCGACCTCTCGCAGGTACTCACCTCCCAGTCCGAGGACGACGACACGTCGATTGCTCCGATCCGCCACGTACAGCTCCGGCGTCGTCCGGCGGCGGTCGATGACGACGTCATGAGGAGTGTCGAAGACCTGTCCACTCTGCGAGCCGTCAATCGTCTCGAGAAGCTCCCCGCCGGGCGTGAAGCGATGAAGGAGGCTCTTGCCGTAACCGTCGGCGACCCAGATTTCGCCTGATCCACCGAGGCGTTCCTCGTCGACGGCCACGGCGCAGGGGCTCCACGCGTCGCGCTCGTAGGCCTCTTGTTCCGGAGTCTCGATCTCGCCCTCGATGGCGCCATCGTCGAGCCCGACGAGCACGACCCGGCCCGGGCGGACGAAGTCGAGATATCGGGGCTGATGCGGCAGGAACTTGTGACCGTTGTCGGCCACCCAGACGGCTCTGTCCGCGCCGTCGCCGACGACGGTCATCTTGTGCATCTCGGTCAGCTCGGTCCCGACTTCCGACCGCATCAGGCCCTCGTTGTCGAACAGGGCGAGTGTCGCCCGGTCCGGCCTTGCGAACAGGACCGTTCCCTCCTCCAAGACCGCGACCCCGTGGTGAGCCCACCCGTCGTTGGGCGCGTCGGGAAAGGCGATCTCCTCCCAGCGATAGGGGGCCGGGCCGACCATGACCTCAGAGGCTGACATCGACAAGCTCCTTTCCGGGGAGGTGGCACCTCCGGGCACGGGCCGCGCCGCCGGCATCGGCGGAGCCATGGTCCGTGCCGAGCCGGCAGGCTTGCGGGGCCGGGCCCCGCCTTCCCCCGCCGATGATCATCAAGCCGGCGAGGCCTCGGGCCGGTCGGCGAGCCAGTCCTCGAGGCTCGCGACGCGCTCTGGATGCTTGCGGCTGCGGGCGAGGAATCCTGCACCGTACTGGGGCATCGGATCCTGGTCGGTGGGCTGGTAGCGCAGGTCGACGCTCCAGCGAACGTGGTCCGAGTTGTTGCCGGTCGAGGAGTGGATGAGCCGGTCGTTGAACAAGATGGCGGTGCCTGCCTTGACGGGCAGCGCCTCGACGCGGCGGCGCATCGCGCTGTCGAGGTGGCTGTCGTCGACCTCCAG
>Ga0182021_10004768_pt1 | contig 15995 bp, 11 predicted proteins | sample 612E3MmetaG_FD_120493 | JGI IMG/M metagenome (GOLD analysis project Ga0182021, IMG submission 120493) | Permafrost microbial communities from Stordalen Mire, Sweden - 612E3M metaG (Illumina Assembly) | ecosystem: Environmental > Terrestrial > Soil > Wetlands > Permafrost | place: Sweden... | reverse complement strand
TGATATTGAGGCAGCCGAGAACGGGATGATCCCGGCAGGCAAGAAAGCGATAATTCCAACCGGACTTAAGGCGTATATGGGAGCCGATGAGTGGCTTGAGATCCACGTCAGAAGCGGCCATGCAGCCAAGTACGATCTGGCGCTCCAAAACGCAGACGGAGTAATAGACGCAGATTATTACAACAACCCTGCTAATGAAGGGCACATAATGATACTCCTCAGAAATGAGGGTGAGCAGCCGTTTGAATTTAAGAAGGGCGACTGCATAGCCCAAGGGATATTTTCCAAATACCTTACAGCAGATGATGACAACCCCGGCGGAGTTCGCAATGGCGGACTCGGCAGTACTGATAAATAGGACAAATGTAGACAAATAGCCGACATTCTATGACGCCAATACCATTACCAAGGTCTTACAGTGACGAGATGTCGAACCGGGATTCACCCCCACAGGACTCGGTTTTTCACATGTCCCTATCGAAAACCTGTGGATTCTGCCAGGGGATCCTCTAGCCAGCACCGATTTCAGCGTTTAGCCGCTTTTTTGAGCAGCGGAAGTGCCGACAGAGATTCTTTGAGGCCGTTGTCGGCAGAGTGTTTGTCAATGTGAGCATAATGTGGTCGTTTGGCCAATTTATGCTTACATTCTTTCTGGCTGCAGTATGTTACTGGGCCTAATTCTTGGCAGTAACTGCCAACTTTGGGTTCCCCATTCTGAAAGTTTGAGCACGACTGGATTGATGCCTCCCTAATAGCTTTGGTGCTGGACTGATAACGATCATTATATATCCACACGCAGGTAGGACTCCCGGACGTTACATGCTTTTTCTGTTATAATTTCCCATGCATCGATCAGCGAGCAGATCTAGCCCCAACTATGTAATGATTCGCCACCTTTTGCAGATACAAATGGAGGTCCAGATTCCTCAAAAATCATCAAAAAAGCACAACTAGCTAATTGGAGAAATAGATGGCTCATAAACTTTCACTTTCTTGGTTGGAAAACTTTCTTGAAGAAGCATGCGAATCCCTGCGTGGCAACATGGACGCGTCTGAGTTTAAAGAGTATGTCATTGCCATGTTGTTTCTAAAGCGCGTGAATGATCAGTTTGATATTGAACGAGCAAATAGACAAGCACAGCTTGAAAAGCGCGGGGTGACAGGGAAAGACCTTGAAGCCGGACTTGAAAATGAGAATGCCTATAAATTCTTTGTGCCCGAATGCGCACGCTGGGAAAAGATAAAACACCACAAGCAGGAGGTCGGCTCTGAGCTTATGAAAGCCTTTGCCGAGCTGGAAGATAAAAACCTCAGCAATCTTGAGGGCGTATTAAAGCCTATCGACTTTAACAAAACCTTTGGCAAGAACAACAAGCGTATCACTGATTCCGACATGGTTGAGCTTATTGCGCATTTTGATAAGGTCGTGCTTACAGATGACAATTTGGAATTTCCTGATCTACTCGGATCAGCCTATGAATATCTTATTAAATACTTTGCCGATAGCGCAGGCAAAAAGGGTGGAGAATTTTATACACCGCGCACTGTTGTTAAGCTCCTTGTAAACATACTCGATCCTGCGGAGGACGCTGAAATCTGCGATCCGGCAGTTGGGTCCGGAGGCATGCTCATTGAGTCTCATAACTATGTGGAAAGTAAATATGGTGATTCTAGAAAACTCACCCTTTATGGACAGGAAAAGAACGGCACCACCTGGGGATTATGCAAGCTCAATATGCTCTTTCACGATATTCTGGATGCGCAGATTGAAAATGGCGACACCATTAACGATCCAAAACATATAGAAGGTGGCGAGGTAAAGCGCTTTGATATTGTTATCGCTAATCCACCATTTTCCCAGAACTATTCTACAGATGGCATGAAGTTTAAAGATCGTTATCAATTTTGGATGCCTACAAAAGGTACGGCAGACTTCATGTTTGTTCAGCACATGATAAGCACGCTCAAGTCGAATGGTCGAATGGCGGTTATCATGCCGCATGGTGTGCTCTTCCGTGGAGGCGTAGAGCGCAAGATGCGGGAATGGATGATAAAACGCACTGAACATTCAGAAAAGTGCATTCTTGAAGCAGTTATTGGCCTGCCGCCCGCGCTCTTTTATGGGACTGGCATCCCGGCGTCCGTTCTTATAATCAACCGGGCTGGGGCAGACACACGCAGGGAAGTGCTCTTTATCAATGCCGATCATGAATATAAAGAAGGCAAGGTTCAGAATATTCTGCGGTCCGAGGATATTGAAAAAATAACATATGTATACAGAAGCAAAAGGACTCTGGATAATTACAGTAAATTAGTCACCATTGAAGAACTGAAAAAGGAAGAGTTCAACTGCAATATCCGCCGGTATGTTGACAACAGCTCGCCCGTGGAACCTCATGATGTTCATGCTCATTTGCATGGTGGAATTCCAGTCACAGAAATCGAGGCCCTTGCTGATTATTGGATGAACTATGGCGGCATTCGGGAAAAACTGTTTGTACAATTGAAGGATAAGTATGCTCAGTTTGCGGCGGCTATTGAAAACAAAGAGAGTATTAAAACCTTTCTAGACGCAAGCTTTGAAATTAAAGCCAAGCATGATGGTTTTGCAGAGAGTCTAGCTACCTGGTGGAAGGAAAATCTGGCTGCGCTAGAAGCTTTGCCCAAAAAGCAGAATGTGTATGATCTTTATCACTCATTTTCCACGACCATAGCAACGCGCATCAGCGCGCTCGGCATACTGGACGAATTTAAAAGCCGTGGCGCGTTTGCAAGCTATTGGAATACCCTCTTTACCGACCTGCGAAGTGTGGCTGCCAGCGGCTGGAATGCGGAGCTCATTCCTGATGAAGAGATTCTTCAAAGCCAGTTCCCCGAAGTACTTAAGGAACTACGGAACAATGAAGTCCGCCGTGATGAAGTGGATGCTCTTTTTAAAGAAGTCAATGACCTTGAAGAAGGCGCATGGAACGAAGAGGATTACGAGGCATGGCCAAAGAATGAACTTGCGGAAGTAAAGACAGGCATCAAGGTTCTTGGCGGAGAGCTGAAGGAAATTGAACGCGAGATAAAGAACGGCCAAAAGCGAATCAGAGCTCTGAAAAAAGCTGGCGAATCGTATAAAGCCATAGAAGACGAAATTGACGCTTTTACACCGAAAGTAGATACCTTAAATAAACGCATTGCCCAAGAAGAAAAGCGCATTGCCCGCCATGGTGAATTAGAGGCCGAACTGAAAGCCTGCAAAAAGATTATAAAAGAGATTAAAGAGAAAAAAGAGATATTGGTGGAGGAAGCGCGCGATAAGATTGACGATGAAGAAGCCAAAAAACTCATTCTTGCCCGATGGGAACGCACACTTTACAGAACGGTAGAAGACTACCTTTCCCAATACAGCCGATCACTCCGTAGCAGTCTGGAAAATCTGTGGGAGAAATATCGCCAGCCTCTACACATTATTCTGAAAAAACGTGATGAGGCGAGTAAGGAACTCGCAGGGTATTTTAAGGAGTTGGGGTATGAGTGAGTGGAAAACATACAGGATAAATGAAGTTGCTGATGTCATTATGGGACAATCTCCAAGTTCAGCGTCATATAATGAAGCAGGCGTAGGGTATCCTTTTCTTCAAGGGTGTGCAGATTTTGATAAACGGACTCCAGTAGTACGCTACTATTGTACAGATCCTAAAAAGAGGGTACCCAATAATTCCATTCTAATTAGTGTCAGAGCACCAGTTGGAACAACCAATAGAGCAGACGCTGAGTATTGTATTGGTAGGGGGCTTGCGGGCATAGTAGGACGGAATATAAATCAAGACTTGCTACATTTTAAAATCATACATCACATTCCAGATCTTGAAAGAGTCAGCCAAGGCTCGACATTTTTGGCAATAAACACAAACGATCTAAATAATCTCTTGATCAACATCCCCACGTCCCTCGCCGAACAACGCAAAATAGCCCTTATTCTCTCCACCGTTGACGCGGTGATCGAAAAGAGCGAGGCGGCAATTGCTAAGTACAAAGTGATCAAAGCCGGCATGATGCACGACCTTTTTACCCGTGGTATCAACCGTGCCACCGGTAGACTCCGCTTATCACAGAAAGAAGCTCCATGGCTGTATAAAGAGACAGAGTTGGGCTGGGTGCCAAAGGAGTGGGAGGTTATTAGCTGGAAGGATGCATGTGAGAATGTTTTTGTTGGCATTGCAACGTCAACAACAAAATATTTCACAGATGTAGGTGTTCCGTTAATTCGCAATCAAAATATTTTAGAAAACAAAATTGATATAAGAGACTTGTTACACATAACACAGGATTTTGCACAAACTAATCATAACAAAGCTATAAAAGCAGGCGATATTTTATCCATTAGGACAGGATATCCTGGGCAGAGTGCTGTTGCTCTTTCTACTCATAATGGCTTTCAATCGTTTACAACATTAATCAGTAGACCAAAATCAGATAAGGATACAAAGTATTTATGTTATCTATTAAACTCACAAATAGGAAAGAGACAAATTGCGAATTTACAAGGTGGCGGAGCACAACAAAACTTAAATGTTGGTTGGCTTGTAAGGCTGAAAGTTTTAATACCAAACATAACGGAACAAAATAATATTGCTTCACAATTAGATGCAATCGAAAGTCAAATTGACAAAGAAGCACAAGTTCTAGAAAAAAATATAAGTCTAAAACAAGCTCTCATGTCCGACCTGCTCAAAGGCAAGGTGCGAGTTCAATATGACGAAGAAATAGCGGAGGCGGTGTAATGTCCGAGTATACCAATGTCGAACGTCCCTTTCTTGATATGCTCAGTCAACTTGGCTGGGAAGTCATCGACCAGGGGACAGGTTTTATTCCGCAAGATCCCACCTTAAGCAAGCGTGATAACTTCAAGGAAATTCTTCTTACCAAGGAATTTCGCGCTTCGCTCAAGCGAATCAACCTTACCGATGACGGCAGATCATGGCTCACCGAAAAACAGATTGACGATGTTGTTCGGGAGGTCACGACCCATCCAGGCGTCGGACTTTTGGAAGCAAATAAAACCATCTTTGAACTACTTACAAAAAATACGATCACTAACATCAACGAATTAACTGCCGAACAGAGCCCCCTTGTACGATTAATTGATTTTCGCCATCCTGAACGGAACAGCTTTGTCGCCATTAATCAATTCCGAATCGACACTCCGGGCGCATGCCGCAGTGCGATCATTCCCGATATCGTCCTTTTTGTGAATGGCCTCCCCTTTGTAGTTATTGAGTGTAAGGATAACGAGGTTGCAGAGCCTCTAAGCGAAGCATTTATTCAGATCAGCCGTTACTCTAATCGGCGAGAGGATGATTACAGTGGCCGAGAAGGAGAGGAAAAACTCTTTCATCCCAATCTGTTCAGCATAATTACCCATGGAACTGAGGCACGCGTTGGAACTATCACTGGGGAATTTGACCACTATCTCAATTGGAAGGATATATTCCCAGAAGAATACCGTGTTATTCCGATCTCTCCCAATGAAGAACGGCAGGAAGTACTGATTCACGGTATGCTCAACAAAGCAATATTGATTGATATCCTTAAAAACTTTACTGTCTTTATGGAAATCAAGAAGGGTGAACTTGTTAAGATTGTTAGCCGTTATCAGCAATATCGCGCAGTTGGTAAAATTCTCGACCGACTGAGAACAGGGAAAACGCCATTTGAACGCAGCGGCGTTATTTGGCACACACAGGGTTCCGGAAAATCCCTTACTATGGTGTTTCTGGTCAGAAAAATGCGGGATACAAACGACCTTAAAGATTATAAAATCATTATGGTCAACGATCGCACAGATCTTGAAGACCAGCTTTCCGATACAGCCGCCATCACCGGCGAAAGCGTGACCATTATAGCGCATCGCCGCGACTTGGATAAACTGAGAACTTCGACATCTAACCTGAATATGGTAATGGTGCACAAATTTCTTGCGCAGAATGGCGTTTCTGCCCAGTCGCTTATCGCGAGCGGTGTTGTTCCAAAGTTCGAGGTATTTAAAACTATTAATCCCAGTGAGCGGATTCTTCTATTGATTGATGAAGCCCATCGAACCCAAGGTGGAGACATGGGCGACAATTTGTTTATTGGTTTTCCAAATGCTGTTAAAGTTGCCTTTACAGGAACACCCCTTCTCACTGAACGGCACAAGCAGAGTACCTATGAGCGTTTTGGCACACCTATTGATACTTATAAAATGAATCAATCCGTCGCAGATCGCGCCACAGTTGATATTCTTTATATTGGCCGCACCAGTAAAGACCAGATATTGAACAAAGATCTTTTCAAACAGGAATTTGAGGACATGTTCAGGGAACGGTCTGAAGAAGAGAGGCAGGAAATACAAAAAAGATATGGCACTTATACGGCTTACCTGGAATCAAAGGACCGGATCAGGAAAATATCAGAAGATATAATCGAGCACTATACGCAGGAAGTACTGCCCAATGGCTTAAAAGGTCAGGTTGTGGGGACATCTATTGTTGCTGCATGCCGTTACAAATACGAACTGGAAGAAGCCATAAAGGCAAGAATAGCAAAAGAGCAATTGAAACCCGCTAACGAGCGTGATGAAGAACTGCTTAAACAAATGCTATTTGTGAAGGTATGCGCTGTTGTTACCATGATGGACAATAATGAACCAGGGTATATCTCTGCGGCGCGTAGACAAGCCGTCGAATTGAATGCGGTTGAAAATTTCAAAAAAGATTTTAATTTTGATAAACCGGAAACTGGAGTTGCTATACTGTGCGTTTGTGATCGTCTGTTGACCGGATATGATGCGCCAGTTGAGCAAGTAATGTATCTGGACAAGAATTTGCGTGAACATGATCTTATGCAGGCCATTGCCCGCGTGAACCGCACCAAAGTAATGAAGAATGGGTATGTCAAAGAGCATGGTATTGTGATTGATTATTTTGGAGTGGCTTCACACTTGAAAGAAGCGCTGGCCATCTATACAGAAACAGATGAAAAAGAGCTGGCGGATTTCGGCGCCTATTTTAGGGGTCTTGACAAGGAAATTCCCGTTCTTGAGTCACGATATCGCAGAGTCTTGCAGTTGTTCGAAGAACATGGCATTAAAAGGATTCAACAGTTTGTTAATCAGAAAATGGTTGATGAGCAAGAGGAATGGGACTTGGTGGAAAACTGTGTAGAGCTTGGAGCCGATGTTAAATTCCGCGCACAATTTGACGCTTTCATTAAGGCATTTTTTGACAGTCTTGACCTGCTTTTTAACGCATCAATGGCAAAAGAGTTTTATGTGCCGGCAAAACGCCTTGCCTATCTCCTTATGAGAATGCGTAATAGATATAAAGATGACACATTGGATTTGAAATGGGCCGGGGCGAAAGTCAGAAAGCTCATTGACAAGTATCTGGAATCTTTGGGTATTAACCCAAAGATACCGCCGGTAAAATTATTGTCTGATGACTTCCCCAAGACTATTGACGCTCACAATAAGTCCGGAAAGGCAAAAGCGTCGGAAATGGAACATGCAATCCGATGGCACATTAAAGTCCAAATGGCTAAGGATCCGGCTCTATACACAATGTTTAGTGAGCGCTTGCAGAGAATTCTCGATGCGCATAAAGAGCACTGGGATGTTATTGTTGCCGAGCTTACAAATCTACGCACCGATATGGCTAAGGGGCGTAAGGATGAAGAAAACCTAGTCCCGGCACATGTTGTTCCATTCTTTGATCTGATGATAATTGAATCGGGTATCGATAAAAACAATACTGAATTGGCCGAAAAAACGGCTAAAATAGCAGAATTCATCTTTGCCAGAATTAAAGAATACGTGATGATTCCAAACTATAAGCAGAAATCAAATGAACTCAAACAGCTTGAAACAGCAATCGGGGATGAACTTGAGTACTGCGGCATAGAGTTGCTTAAAAAAACCGCTGCCAAGCTTACCAATGAATTAATCAGGCTTGGGGAGAGCAGGGAATCTGAGGTACGCTGTTCATGACCGCCGAATACAAGGTAGCCATAAAACGAAGTAAACGCAGAACCGCTAGTATTTACATAGAGCGTGACGGGTCTCTTTCAGTTCTTGTACCTGAAAATCTCACCGAAAACGAAATTAAAGATATCCTCAAGGCAAATGAATACAAAATATATAAATATCAGGCCAAGAGGAAACTGTTAAACGAAAAGGCCGTAAGGCGTGAACCGGTAAATGGCCAATCGTACCTTTATTTGGGGCGTAATTATTATTTGCAGTACAGCCAGGCCGGTGACACAATTGAGTTTAAAGGCCGCTATTTTTATGCGCCGAAAGCAGCAGATGAAACATTGGCTGAACTTTTCAGGGAATTTTATAGGCGGCGTGGAAAGTCTTTTATAGCGCTGCGTGTAAAAAAATACTCTGCAATTATGGGGGTGCAGGTTAATGAAATAGCCGTTTTGGAATTAAAAAATAGATGGGCCTCCTGTTCGGTTAAAAAGCCGAGAGTGAATTTTCACTGGAAGGTGATGATGGCGCCTGCCTCAGTAATTGACTACCTAATTGTTCATGAATTGACACACTTTAAACACAAACGACATGATGCTAATTTCTGGAATGCAGTTGATAAGGTAATGCCGCAATATCAGAAACAAGTGACCTGGTTAAAACAGTATGGCGCAGCGCTTGATATTTAATTCTGTTAACTTCAATCAATATCTTAATATCCTCTTCAACAAGGATAGATACTTCCTTATCTTCTTTAGCCGCACTAACTTTCAATGACTTAATACGTTTCTTGTCAATGCGCATTGAACTTGGAGACATACTGAGTCAACGATAGTGTCAACAATGCATGCTACCGAATATTCCACTGAGTTCGGACAGCCATTCCGATTTGGTTTGGGTAGTAATCCAACATAGTTCGGACAGATTGTCAGCACAGAGATTCCAAGATAAGTTGGTAGTCAACTTCTTCCTGAAGTCAAGATCAGCTGACGTTGGTGTCAGCTGATCTTGGTTGAGTATGTTGATGTCACAAAGAGGTCAATACCACTGGGGATTCTCCGGCGCATTGGTTTCTTGCTACCCTCTTATCTGGAAATTTCTCGACTATTATTGCCTGCTCACAGGAGTCATCGGCAAGGCACAGTAATTCAAGACTGGAGGGTTCAAGCGATAATCATTACCAAAATATTGGATATTCAAGGATATCCGATGAATCTACACCATGCATTTTAATCTAATGGGCAATGATCTCCGTTCTGGTTTTCTCTCATTCGGCATCTTTTCTAATTAATGTTTCTTCGAATGTGGTCACAAGCATTTGCGGAATAATATTTTCTGGAAGTTGCGAATATAAAGTTCTAAGGCGAGCGGCGATTCTGATGTCAAGATGTTCCAGCGGCTCATCAAGCATAATGAACTCCACTCTTGGAACTTATAGCTTACTGAGGCGCAGAAAGCACAGACCAAAAATTGAAAACGGGAAAAGCGTCATTCCCTGTTGCGTCGATTTAATTGTTAACCTTCTATTTTGTTTTCATTACATCCATTGTGCCGGTTCTACAGCACGCTCCCATGATGCACGGCCAAAGCCTATTGTTGTCTCCGCTTTTCGCGCCAAGCAGTATTCACCAATGCTGTTGAATATCTGCCACGTGTCACAGCCAAGGAAATTAACTTCGCGCATAGATATATCCAAAAATAGAAGGACCTTTTGTTTCATTTTGCCGTCTACCATTTTAATTCCGGCCCTCAGATAGAACCGACCCTCGACACGGTCATCTTTTTTCCGCGGGAAAACGATTTGGTGAGTCCAGAAAGGAAACTTGCTCGTTATTTCTTTTATCTTCTTCTTGATAGGGTTCATTTGCTCTGCAATTATGTCCATTTCAATTGCAAGCATTTCCGCTGATTCATTCCCGCCGAAGTGAAGAGCCTCAGATAGTGCTTGGCTGTGCTCTGCGATGTTTCTATTGTAGTACTGGCATTCAAGGGCTTGCCCGATAATAGCATCCAATACCATCAGCATATCGGTTCGCCGATTAATAAATTCGCACTCAGTAAATGACAGCATTACAAGGGGAATGATGGAGAACGAGCAAGCTTCCAATTTTCTTTCCATCTTTAATTTTCGATAAGGATCGTTCAGAGGAACTACATTTGAAACATATTGTTCATCTCGCGAAAAGCCGCGTCCAATGCCATCAAATTCTATTATCAAAATTGGTACAGCCGTTTGCAATTCACAAACAACAAAGTCGAAGGCTGTATTCAGCAAATAGTATTTTGCTTCTGCTGGCATGTCGAGCGATTTGATTTCATGATATCCAATAACATTCCTTACGAGAATCTGAGGATAGACCTCAACATACCTACTCCACCGCGACTTTAATTTCCTGTAAAGTTTATTTTCTGATTCGCTGTCAAAAATTGATCGATTCATATTGAATAATTGTGATTATTGTTTCTATTTCGAGTGCGGTTAACGAACAAAGCTCAGTGGCGCGGCCCGGTGCTGGCCGACTCCACTGCTGCACTTTGTTGGACACGTTTTACTCGAGCGTCCCCCAAACAACATGGTTGGTTTCTGATCTCTGCCACTCTTAGCCGCGATGCGGGGTGCTTTTAGTAGGGCTTTTCTCAGAACGGTAACGAACCCAACGATATCGAGATTTGTATGTTTGCCAGATACTACCCTCTCGGATCGGATGAAGTCGAAGGCTATACACTTTCCACATCCTCATTCGCGTCGATGTCGTCGAAGATGCTGCGCGTGTTCTGCTGCTTCTCAGGAACTTCAACCTTTCCCAGTTCGCGAGGGCTTATCTCAGGTTCCTCCGGAGAGTGTTGGTCGATCCATTCGCTCGTGAGCTGTATCTCGCGCTCGATGACCCCCGCTGCCTTCTCATCATCGCCGAACCGCTGCTTCAACGAGCTAAAAAACTCGATAAGTTGCTGCATATGCTCCTCGGGCGGTGAGCCAAGAGAATGGTCAGATTCCCACTCAAGCCGGACATCGCCAAGTCGCGGCACAAGCTCTGTCCGCACCCTGTGGAGCAAAGCGTCGAATTCGTCATCAGTGAAGAGGGTCCGTATTCCGTCGTCATCTAAGGCATCTGCGTCTTGCCCCTCAAGGGCATAATTGCTCACTGTCTCAACGAACTTCCTCCTTTTGTCCTCTGGCAACAGAGCGAATTCATGTAGACGCTTTGCTAATCGCACCTCTGGCACAGTGTCCAGGAACAGTCCCGGTTGAGAGACCTGGTCGAGCAGGCCAGCATTGTTCTGCAAATACAGTAAGAGAAACTCCTTGGTACAGCGACGAGCGAGAAATTCTTGCAGGGCACGTTTTGCGCCGAATGTCGATAACCAAGGGGACTTGTATGCCTTGCTCTGCGGGAATTCCCCGAGTTTCCTCAGCATTTGCGGAAACAAAGACTTCGGCACGACGACGGCTTTCTCGATCCCCACATCACCGCATGTCACCTGATCGACCAGCCGGTCCGGCGCGCTGCCTTGGATGAAGATACCGAGGTGTTCGGGACTCTGGACCAGGATCGCCGCTTAAGCGTCACCGATAGTCGGATGTTTGAAGCGCCAGATAGACTCACCGCTTGTGTGCACCACAAGACTGCCCTTCAGAGCTTCGAGTGCGGCTATGCATCTGCCTATATCACTGCCGAGGCGCTCGAGAGCCTCTCTCTCTGAGGACTGCAGTTCGATCGGGCTTTCCAGACGCCCGTTGCGCATGTAGATCAGAGCAAGCGCTGCTTTACTGTCGACATCGAGCCCTTGGAGAACTTCCTGAAGAAGTTGTTCACGCCTTTCGACGAACTGTCCGATGTAGTACTCATCGATAAAAAGATCCCTCGTGAAAATCGGGTCGGCCAAGCGACGTGCCGTTTCCGGGATGAATCTACGATGGTTCGCGACGCTCTCAAGGTACGGCTTGATCTCGGTGCGAAAGGAGTGCGGCTGTTTTCCAAGTTTGAGATGGTTGTAGAGGATCTGGCGTTTCTCTTCGTCGGAGAGATCGTGAACGTCGATCACAACCTGACTTTCCTTCAGCAGTGGAAACGCGCTCTCCTTTAGGTCCTTCCGCGCTCGGTTGTAGATGTAGTCGCGCGAGGTCATTACGATTTTTGCACCTTTGCGGAGCATCGGCCGGATTTGTGGCAAAATGTGATTCCATCGGTGGACCAGATAATCTTCGTACTGTGTGACACCGAAGGCATCATCCAGCCAGAAGAATTGCGACGGTTCCTCGGGGTTCCAGCGTTCGGCAACCTTGCCGGGGTCGTCGAGCTTTAGCGTCGCGGCACTCCACTGGTCGAGTGCCGCCATTGCAAGCAGAGATGCTACGGTTGTCTTGCCCGCCGCAGGTTCACCGATGAGCAACACGAAACTGTGCTTATTGATCGCTTCGACGGCTCTTCGATATGCGTCGGTCACGACGACCTTCGCCAGGTCCTCGCGCATCGATTCGAGGATTGCTCGAGCCTGAACGTAGGCGCGCTCATCCAAAATCTGGCTGAAATCTCCCAGCCCGTATACGCGCGGCACAAGCATCCGCAACCGCTTGTTCTCGCGAATTTGCTGGTCGATCCACGTTGAACCAAAGACGGAGACGTGCTTCACCCCGGCTCCTTCGAAAAGTGTTGTAACCTCTTCGGCCCGCGTACCAGATATACCTGCGTTCGTCATGAGCAAGTAGGAATCGCAGAGGCCGGCGACGACGAGTCTTCTCGTTTTCTCTACCTCGTCTGAAAGATCGCCCGTTCTGATCACATAGTTGTGCCTGCTCGTGAACTTGCATTGGATCACGAAATGGCCGCTGAGGTCTTCGTGTCCCACAGGTCTCCAGCTGCCAGTGAATGCTCCATCTCTGCCGCCATCACCGGCGTCGAGAAAGGCCTCGACCGTTTGCCCAAGGATCTCCCTTGTGATTGTGAGACACAGCTGCTGAAAGCTGTTCCAGCCAAGATTGTGTAGATCGAACATGTCACCTACCAAGTGTGTTAACGACGAGGAGATCATCCTCCCGATAGTATGTTATGTCGTGGTCTATATTACGCGACAATTTCCATCATTTCTGCATAATGATTGCCGTCCAGGTCTTCGACTATTTTCAATACGTCTGAAACAATGAAGCCCCCTTCGCCAAGCAGACTTTCTATGGACGGATCATAGATATCTATTTGAGCCGCATGTGAATACTTATTGATAAACCTATAAACCTTTTCTCTCATTACTTTATCACTTACGGCCGTTTCTATTAACGCATGAAAATCATTTCTATGTTTGGGAAATTTAAAACTAAGAAAACTCTCTAAAAGTTTACGGGCTAAATTTGCAACTATGAATGCCTCATTCAGGGACAGGGTTTCCCTAGATTGATACTTGTTTAATTGGGAAAACAAAAAATGATATTCAGAATTATAATCCAAGAGAGTCTGATGCGCATTTCTTAATTCAGCTGTCCTAGTCTCAGCCGGAATGACTTCGATTGAAAAGAATTGCGATTTTATTGTCTCTTCGAAACTGCCATCCTCTCTTTTCTTCCGTTTGTTCTTTCTTGAAAGCCAATCGCGAATCAACCTGAAGAAAATAAAATTGTGAGTCAGTATAAATAACTGTTGAGCATGTTCGCATTCTGACTTCAAAAAAGAATAGCTATTAAAAAGGTGATTGGAATCAAAGCTGGAAACGGGGTCATCAATAACTACAATGGATTTCTTTATTTCATTGCCGTTTTCCTTGAGTTTGGTGATAAAATATACAAAAGCTATGGCCGTTTTTTCTCCTTCACTCAAGTTTCTCGCCCTATCCTGTGCTGATCCGCGAACGATTCTATAACCTCCTACCTTTTGGTCGAAGCTTAAAGATAGTTCCTGGTGCCCCAGGAATTTGTGCAGTTGTCTGTTGAATTTGGCTGCTCCCAAGGCTTCATTGGACAGAAGCTTTTCTATCGTCGATATTTGCTGATTGAGGTCTGTAATTTCCTTCGCAGCCCGAGATAGTTTCTCTTTCAGAGAGGCAATGTCAGCCAATTTCCTGAAATAGTCAAATTCTTTAACCGCATCAGAAGCATAGTGAAGCTCAAGTTTCTCCTTTTGCTTCTTCACTTCGGCTGTGAAATTGTCCGTCTTAGAATTGTGTTTGGATATTAGGGAATCAATTCCCAGAAGTTGCTCGTTATATGAACCGATCAGGTCTTCCGGCATATCTTCCAGTTTTAAATCGATGCGAAATGGATTATCACATTTCGCGTCCAGTGCTTCCATCCATTGTCCAATGTGTCTATTGATCGACAGTCGAACTTTGTCCAGTTCAATCATCGCTTCTTGAAATTCTTTTTGGAACTCATGGTATAGGGCGGAATGGCTTAGCTTCAGCTCAGATATTAGTTTCCCTTGCAGACTCTCTTGTTCCGCAATGACTGTTTTCTTAATTTTTTCCATGACATCGCTGAAGTGATTTTCCAAATCAAGGAATCTTTGATCTGAGATTGAATTACCACAAAATTCACATTCTCGCGCGCCAAGCTTTTTGTGCAGCTTCAGGCCTTCTTCGACCCAATGACTTATTATCTGGTTATCCTTGAGTTTATCAATTGTCTTGGAAAGTACGCTTTGTGCGACCATGCCTGATAGCCAAACCTGTATCTGCTGGAACAATTGATAATCAACTAACTCAATGGATCGTCCGATTCTATCCTTGCTGGTAGGTTTTGCGGATTCGGTAACATTCGATAATTCATCGGCACAAAGGATTGCATTTCCGGATTTAATATTATCAGAATAATTATCGATAAGTTTCTTTAGCTTCGCTTTATCATAATTGAAATAATAAGTATCCGCGGTATCCAATATTTGAAATTTCTGTTTGGTGTTCTTTGCCGTACTTGATAAGAATTTATCGATGGCTTCTTCTTTTTGTCCTTTTGATTCGCTAAGAGTAACGCTTTCATCAAGAAGTGCCTTTTCTTTGACTTTGAGATCGATTAAAGATTTTTGTTCCTCGATCTTTTCTTCTGATATTAGCAAAATACTTTTTAAAGTGTCGTTCCAGTTAATGTTTTCATCGACAAAATCCCTGTTGAAAACAAACATGTTCAGGTCATTAGAGGTGAAGCAGGAATTATCGATAGTACAGTCTTGCAGTTCTATTTTAAAAGCAGAGCCCTGGAAATCTTTCGAAGGTATCTTCTTCTCAAGGCATGCAAACAGTTTTGAAAGAGTCGTCTTGCCAGAGCCGTTCCAGCCATAAAACAAATTATATTGGCCGAAAGTCTTAAGATCTCGGGATTTCGTGAAATCTCGAAATATACCAAAGTCTTTCAGTTCGACGATAGAATTTATCATTACTTTGCAATATTGGTATCCCCGTTACCATCCATCTACTGTAAAGATTCCACACTCAACCTTAGCCATTTTAGAGCTTATATTTGTTCTTAACAACGCAATTATATCAGATTTCGTGCTGAATCTTTTCAGTAGATTAAAGAAAATGTACTTTTGTTTAATTATTTCGGCTATCATCAGTTTGATAACACTGGCACAACTTATGACTTGAGCAGGTGAATTGGAAAATATCTGAATCAAGTCACGCCGCTATTCCGATACCAAGATGACAACGAAATAGACCTGCCTTTTAAGGGTGACCCTAATGCAGCCTCCTCATGCGCCATTGAGGCAACCTTCAATTTCGTCACATTTGAAGCGGACTTGTTTCAGCAATTCGGCGGTTTCATAAGGTCTGCCCCTTTGGGTTGTCCTGCCCGTTTCAGCGATCAGGTGAAGACGGCGCTTGGCTCTGGAGCAGATGACATAGAGCAGTTTCGATTCTCGTTCCGATGCCTCCCGTTCGGTCCCGCTAATTAGAGTCTGTTTATAAATTGGCTATTTTTATAGCGCGAATTTGGAGCTGCATGTCTCTATTCGTTTTATTACCATTCTCTCGACGCCAGAATCCTCGAGTACGACTTTTAGGGCCAATA
>Ga0182021_10004766_pt1 | contig 15997 bp, 15 predicted proteins | sample 612E3MmetaG_FD_120493 | JGI IMG/M metagenome (GOLD analysis project Ga0182021, IMG submission 120493) | Permafrost microbial communities from Stordalen Mire, Sweden - 612E3M metaG (Illumina Assembly) | ecosystem: Environmental > Terrestrial > Soil > Wetlands > Permafrost | place: Sweden... | reverse complement strand
GGCAGCACCACGAGGGCCGAGACCTTGCTCTTCTCGACCAGTCGCAATCCTTCTTCCCGGCTCTCAACAAAGTGCAGGCGCAGGTGTTTGGCCGCATCCCCTTGAGTGGGCAGCGATCGCAGCATGCCGGTCAGTAAATCTTTGTCCTGGTCGAAAATGGCAACATGGACCGTCGGCATCGGGCCGGAGCTGCCTTGGCCCCCGAAGACCGAAGCAATGAGGACGGATAAGACCAGCGGGAGCGCCGCCAGCAACAGCAGCGACCAGGGCCGCTTCCAGTCGCGCTTCAAATCGTTGAGCAGCAGCCGCAGTACCGTCTTCAATCGCGCAACTCCTTGCCGGTCAGCTTGAGGAAGACACTTTCCAACGTGGGCTTTTGCACCGACACGTCCGCGAGCTCGATGCCCGCCTGGCCAAGCCGCCCCACCAATGACGCCAGCCCATAGTTCTCGCTCACCAGGTGCAGCGTGGCGACGTGCTCGCTCGTGCTCAGGACCGAAACCGGCTCGTGTTCCAGGCACTGCTGGATCTGCCCGGCGGAGAACCGGCCGCGAAGCGTGATCACGTCGCGGTCGCCCACCACTTTGGCCAGCTCGCGCACCGAGCCGGTTTGGAGGATTTGCCCGTGGTCCATGATCGCAATCCGGTCGCAGAGCTTTTCGGCCTCCTCCAGGTGGTGGGTCGTGAACAGGATGGTGGTGCCCTGGCGGGCAATGTCGCGGATGATCTCGAGGATGGCGTTTCGGGCCTGGGGATCAATGCCGACGGTGGGTTCGTCCAGCAGCAGCACTTTCGGCCGATGCACCAGGCCGATGGCCAGGTTGAGCCGACGCTTCATCCCGCCCGAATAGCGGGAAACCGGTTCGCGGGCGCGTTCCGCCAGGCCGACCCGCTGAAGGATTTCGTCAACATTTGTTTTCAGTTCAGCGCGGGCGACGCCATACAAGCCGCCCCAGAAGAACAGGTTTTCCCTGGCGCTGAACTCCTCATACAGCGCGACCTCTTGCGGCACCAGGCCCAGGAGGCGTTTGGCCTGGCGGGGAGACTCCCAGAGGTTGTATTCCCCGAGCGTCACCGTGCCCTCATCGGGCCGGAGCAGGCCGGAAACCATTGAGATGGTGGTGGTCTTGCCCGCCCCGTTGGGCCCGAGCAATCCGAACAGCTCGCCTGGCGCTACCTCAAACGAGATACGGTCAACCGCCCGCAGTTCGCCAAATCGCTTGGACAGGTTTTGCACCCCGATCATGAGTTGCCTTTCGATGAGCAGTTGATCATGGCATTAGCAGTCTGCCGCCAGGATAAGCGGCCAGGGCTGCGAAAGTCACCCACAATGCAAACGCCGGCGATTTTCATTTCGGCTCAAGCAACGATTGGTAAGATTGGAAGCACGTCCACGTTCGATCCGGGGCCGTGCATCTGAACCCTGCGCGCAGAGCGCAGGGCGTCCCCCGGCAGGGGGTCCAAGCCGACCCAGGTCGAAGTGCGGAAAGAGCGAATGAAGACATTGAGAATTTGCGCAAGCTGCCAGGCCGAATTGCCGCCGGAGTGGCCGCAGGCGATCTGCTCCAAATGCCTCCAGGCGCGGACGATTCCGTTGGGCGATCCACCGTCCCCGGGCACGCCCGGCGGATTTGCCCCGCCGCACCCGGAATCGTTGCGCGGTCTTTTTCCGCAGCTCGACATCTTTGGCTTGCTGGGCGCCGGCGGCATGGGCGCGGTTTACCGGGCGCGCCAGCGCGGGCTGGACCGGTTGGTCGCGCTGAAGATTCTCCCGCCCAAATTCTCCGGTGATCCCGCCTTTGCCGAGCGATTTGCGCGGGAAGCGCGCACGTTGGCCAGACTGAACCACCCGAATATTGTGGATGTTTATGATCTGGGCCAGACCGGCCAACTGTATTACTTCCTGATGGAGTTTGTGGACGGTGTAAATCTGCGGCAGATGATGCAAGCGCACCATCTGACTCCCCAGGAGGCGCTGGCCATCGTGCCGCAGATTTGCGAGGCGCTGGAGTACGCTCACGGCGAAGGGATCGTCCACCGGGACATCAAGCCGGAAAACATTCTGCTGGACCAGAAAGGCCGCGTGAAGATCGCCGACTTCGGGTTGTCCAAGCTGCTGGGCGGCGCCACCCAGGCAGTGCAATTGACCCAAGCCAACCACGTCCTGGGCACCCTGCACTACATGGCGCCCGAGCAGTTCGAGAATCCACTCGCCGTGGACCACCGCGCCGACCTTTATTCACTGGGAGTGGTCTTCTACGAAATGCTTACGGGCGAGCTGCCGCTCGGGCGGTTCGCGTTGCCCTCGCAAAAAGCGGCAGTGGACGCGCGGTTGGACGAACTGGTGCTGCGCACGCTGGAAAAGGACCCGAACCGGCGCTACCAGCACGCCAGCGAACTGAGAACCGAGGTGGAAGCGATTGCCGGTGTCGCCACGAGGCTTTCGCCGGAGGTGAGCCGGAGGTTGAGCTTTGAATATCGTTCCAAGGCGACGCTGTTTGGCTGGCCGCTGGTGCATGTCGCCACGGGGGTTGACTCGGCGACGGGCCGGAAGCGGCGCGCCAAAGGGATTATCGCGATGGGGAATGCGCCGCTGGGCGTGATTGCCTTTGGCGATGTCGCGGTGGGGGTGATTGCCTGCGGCATCTTCGGCTATGGTCTTATTTCGCTGTCAATCGTGGCCGTGGGCGTGGTTGCGCTAGGCACTCTGGCGGTGGGGTTGGGGTTGGCTATGGGCGGAGTCGCGGTTGGACCGGTGGCGCTTGGTGGAGCCGTTTTTGGCTATTATGCCAACGGCGCGCTCGCTTGGGGCAAACACCCGATCGGGCCGGGCGTTTATGACCCCTTCGCCGACAAGTTCTTCAACCCTTGGGTGACGAAAGCGACGGGCTGGGTTTTTCGAGCGTGCCTGATTGTCATACCGCTGTTCCTGGCGCTCGGGTTTGTCCCCGCCCTCATGGCGAAGCTGGCTGAGCGCCAGCGGCTGCGCCGCTTGAGGGATACCACGGTCTCAGACCGACGATGAGCAAACATCGGTCCCGCTTTACAGCCAATTCATGTCGCGCCAGCAACCGGCTGCCTGTAACTTTGAGCAGGCATGTTAGTGGCCGAAAACATCCGCAAGAAGCTGGGTACGCTGCCCCATAAGCCGGGGATTTACCTGATGCGCGACCGGTTCGGGACGGTGATTTATGTAGGCAAGGCGCGGGATTTGCGCAAGCGGGTCAGCCAGTATTTCCAGCCGTCGCGGCGCCTGGGGTGGGACCCGAAGTTCAAGGCGCTGACGGACGCGATTCACGATTTCGATTTTCACGTCGTGCGGAGCGAGCCCGAGGCGCTGTTGCTCGAGGGCAAGTTGATCAAGGAGTTCCACCCGCGCTACAACGTCAGCTTCCGGGACGACAAGCGGTTCCTGATGCTCAAGGTCAACCTGAACGACCCGATCCCGCGCTTCACGCTGACGCGCCTCAAGCAGGATGACGGCGCGCGTTACTTCGGGCCGTTCCCGAACTCGGGCGCGCTGCGCAGCACGCTGGCGCTGGTGCGCCGCCAGTATCATTTGCGCGGGTGCCGTCCGCTCACGCCGACCGAGCGCGATTACAAGCACTGCTTGTACGCACATCTGAAGTACTGCACCGCGCCCTGCATCGGCAACGTAGGACGGGAGGAGTACCTGGGGCAGGTGAAGGCGGCGTGCGACTTCCTCGAAGGCCAGTGCGCGGAGATGCAGGAGCAACTCGAGGCGGAAATGAAGAAGGCGGCGGCGGCGCAGGAATACGAGCGGGCGGCCCAGTTGCGCGACCTGCTGGCGGATTTGCGGAGCACAACGCGGAAGGTGAGCCGGTTCGAGCGGGTGCCTTACAGCCTGCCGCTGGCGATTGACCCGGAGCAGGACCTGGTCGAACTGGCCGAAGCGCTCGGACTGCCCGGCCCGCCGCAGCGCATCGAGGGGTTCGACATCTCGAACATCAGCGGCACGTTCAAGGTGGCTTCGCTGGTGAGCTTCCGCAACGGCCGGCCGGACCGCGCGAATTACCGGCGGTTCAAGATTAAGACGGTGGAGGGACAGGATGATTTTGCGTCAGTGGCGGAAGTGGTAAGGCGACGATATACGCGGGTGCTGAGGGAGTCCACAGTCCACAGTCCACAGTCCACAGCCCTGGGAGAGGTGGCGAGGGGCGAGAACGAGGAAACCCGAAATCCGAAATCCGAAATCCGAAGGAAATCCGAAGTCCGAAATCCGAAGGCTGAGGGCGACGGGCCAAGCGCGGGAGAAGACCCTGCGGCGCTGGCCGCCGCAGCTTCGTCACCCGTTGGCGATGACTCGTCATCTACTACGAAAAGCCCATCACGTTTCACGAATCACGTTTCACGCATCACGTCATCCCCACCCGCGCTGCCGGACTTGATCCTGATTGACGGCGGCAAGGGGCAGCTTGGGGCAGCGTGCGCGGAGCTGGAGAAGCTGGGGCTGAGCCATATCCCGACGATCGGGCTGGCCAAGGAGTTTGAGGAGATTTATCGGCCGGGCGAGAAGGAGCCGCTGCGGCTATCGCATGAAAGTGGCGCGCTAAAGCTCTTGCAGCGGGTCCGGGACGAGTCACATCGGTTCGCCAACACCTATAACGCCCAACTGCGGCTGCGGAAGATTTCGGAGAGCCTCCTCGATGAATTCCCCAACATCGGCGAGCGGAGGAAGGCAGCGTTGCTGAAGAAGTTCGGCTCGGTTCAGCGCCTTCGGCTGGCCAGCGTCGAGCAACTCGCGGCAGTGCCGGGTTTCGGGGGCAAGGCGGCGGCGGAATTGAAAGCGTTCCTGGTGGCGCGGCAATAAGTTGGACCCGCTAAAGGCACTAAAAATGCCAAAACCGAATGGCGAGGTTGCGCCAGGCAGCCGTGCCCGGCCAGACTTGGCTCGATGCGTCAAGCTGTGATGAGCGAGGTGCCCGGGGGTCTTGTTTAGCGTCTTTGGCGGGTGAAATTAATGCGTGCGGATTCGTGGCACTTGTGTCTTCATAGTAGCTGGATGAACATTCAAGTGGCAGTGCTGTGCGACGCGGCGACGGATGACAATGGCAAGCTGAACCTGCTGGGGGCATTCGACACCATCTACACCCAGCAGTTGCCAGCGGTCCATCCGCAATGCTCCATCGCCTTGCGGGTCACCTTTTCCAGCAGCGACGAGGGCAAACACCACCTGCAACTGAACTTTGTGGATGCGGACGGACACCCGATTATGGCCAAGTTTCCGCCGATCCCCGTCGAGGTGGCGCTGCCGGATGACATGCACTTTGGCACCCGCAACTTCATCATCAATATCCAGCAATTGAAGTTCGAGAACCCGGGGCTGTACTCCATTGACCTTTCCCTGGACGGCCAGCCGCAGGCCAGCATTCCTTTGCTGGTGCGGCACGTGCAACCTAACCCGCCGGTGGCACCGGCATAACGACGTAACTGAAAACCCCGCTGGGAGTTCCGCCCTTTAGCCTGTCCGGCGCTGAAAACCCGCTGAAGCGTGAACTCCAACCGCGGCGCGCCGCCTCAAAACCCTGCTTGAGAAACGCTCCAGGGCAAAACGTGGAAGCGGGCGACCGCTGATTGGCCGCGGTATATCCCTACGGAGCAGGCTGGGCGGGGGATGACCCCAGCGGTGCCGGCGCTGAGGCGGGCGGCGGTTTCGGCTTGCAGTGCTCGCTGTAGCTAATCAGCGCCACGCCGATCATGATGCACACCACTCCTGCCCACCGGATGGGTGAAACCCGCTCATGCAGGAACCACATCGCCGCCGGGGTCGCGAACACAAAGCTCAACCCCGTCAAAGGCCAGAGAAAGCTGATGTCGCTTTTAGCCATGAGAATCAGCAGGCTGACAAAAAACAGCGCCTCGCAGAGCACGCCCAGCAGCACGTTGCCATTGAGGCTGCCGGCTTTGACCACGCGGAAGACTTCCGCCGCGCTGAGATGTTTCCCCTCGCCGATTTGCGTGATCCCCTTTTTGAGCAGCACCACGCCCGCGGCTTCGAACGTCAGCCCGATGAGAAGAATGAACAGCAGTTTGGCCATATCACAAATCCTGGTAACGAATCAGTTTAATGCCGAGTTTCCTGACCTGCTCCCGCACGCGAGGACTGATGAGCGCATTAAACTCGTGCTCAAATTCCTCAAGCGAGGGATGCGAGTAAAGCTCCGAATCTCCCGCCGGCAGGTTGGCCAGCAGCCGGGCAACGTAGGTTTCATCCACGCGGGCATTCTGGAGCAGGCCAAACACTGCCTGGGTGTGCCGCAGGCCCCGTTGCCGCACCGCCGGACGGGCGCGCGCCGCCAGCCAGTGAAAGGTTGCCGCGTGTGCGGCGCGATAGAGCAGGCGACCGGAAGCCAGGCGCAGGTTCAAGCGAAGGGGATCAAAGGTCAGCCGCAGACGCTCGAGGCCGAGCTGCGCCGCATCTTCCATCAAAATGCGAAACACCGCCGGATGCAAATGCAGGTGCAGATGGCCGTTGACATGGTCGAGGGCGAGGCCGGTGGCCCGGAACTTTTCAAACTGCGCGTGGATTTCCTGCCGCAACTGTTCCCGCAGGCCGGGCAGGAAAAAATAGCGGAGTCCGGCAAGCACCGGGCGGGAGGTGAATTCATTCTGGGCATTGACCAGTCCTGGAATCCTCTCACGCGGCAGCGCGGAACGGCCGCACAGCAGCGTCAAATGCAGCCCCACTCCCAATGCCGGATTCTCGCGCGCGAGCGCGACCGCTTCGGCCAAGGCAGGCTCGTTGACCATCAAGCTGGCGGTGGTCAAAATGCCCTCGGCATAGGCGCGGACGACTGCGAGGTTGACCGCGGCCGAGCGGCCAAAGTCGTCAGCGTTGACGATCAGCCGGCGAAGAGCAGGGGCAGGGTTCATCGCAAGACGATCCATCCGGCGCTCCTGGCGGAGCTTCGGAGCCATAGCCTGGCGCCCCGACGCCGAAAAGGAACCGGCTCCCGGCGCGCAGGATGAGGAGAATCTTCAGCAGCGAGCTTAGCCGCGTCGGCACGGGGCTGAAGACCTGGAATCGCTGCCGTTCCAGCTTGCGCAACAGCCGCCAATAGACCGCTCCCATTAATTCGGCAGCGACCATCGAGCGGCGGTCAACGGCCGGCAAGGTCCCGCGGGCCAGTTGATAGAACTGGCGGGCGCGACGGGCCACGCTGCCCGCCAGCTCAACAAAACGCGGGGAATACTGCCCCCGCAGGATCTCCTCCGGCGAAATCTGGCACCGCGCCAGCTCGGAGAGCGGCAGGTAGATCCGCCCTCGCTCGCCATCCGATCGAATGTCGCGCAGGATGTTGGTCAGTTGCAGCGCCTTGCCCAGGTAAACGGCGTAGTCCCGGCAGGCCGTATCCCGGTAGCCAAACACCTCGATGCTGAGCAACCCCACGACGGAGGCCACGCGGTAGCAATACAGTTCGAGTTGCTCGTAATTCTCATACCGATTGATGTCGAGGTCCATTTCGACACCCAGCAGCAGCGCGTCAAAATGGTCGAAGGGCAAGCGGTATTGCCGAATGACCGGTTGCAACTCGCGGTTGACCGGGAACTGTGGAGTCTCCGTCCCACAGGCCCGACGCACGTCCTCACGCCAGGCCGCCAGTTGTTCGCGCCGGCTCTGGGTTGAGAGCGCCTCGTTGTCCGCGACGTCATCCACCTCCCGGCAGAATGCGTAGAGCGCCGACATCCCCTCGCGTTTGGCCTTGGGCAACAATACGAATGCCAGCGCCAGATTCGACGCGCTCTTCCGCGTGATAGTCCGGCTCTCCTGCATAGTTCAGACCCGAGGCTCCGGCGGCTCGCCAGTCCGCGCTGGCGGCAACCCACCGGTTTCGGCGAGCGTCGGGTTTCGCGGGCGGTGTTCCCGCCGGGGTCGCCGCCACTTGCGGCGTCTTCGCAGCCGGTGGGTTCCTTCGTCGCCGTCGGCCGACGCATCCTGGGCTGAAGCATCTGAAGGATAGTGACGGTGCTGGTGGTGGTGCCGTCGGGACTTGCGAAAAAACACCGCCCAAACCCAAACCGAAATTGCGACAAGCGCAATCGCGGCGCAGACGATCAGACGTTCGAGCGCAGGAGCGCTCAGCGACTTCCACTGGGCCAGCACGCTTTCGACCTCGACAGTGGTCATCAAGACAGGCGCGATGCTCATGGTGCGTTGTTTCTGCCCGCTGCGCCCGCCGTTCCCTCTTCCGTTTCGCTCCCGGTCGCGAGGTTGAGCCGCTGCATGCGATACCGTAACGCATGGCGGCTGATTTTCAACTGCTCGGCGGTCTTGGTCAGGCTGAAGTGGTTTTGCTCCAGCATCGCGGTGATTAACTCCCTCTCAAAGTTGGCCATTCGTTCATCGAGCGACTCGGGGCCGGTTACCGCGGACGGAGAGACCGCCGCTTTGCGCAGGCGCCCTTCAAGTTGGAAATCCGGCAGGTTGCCGGGCAGGACCTCCCGCCCAGCTTCCAGGATCAGCGCCCGCTCGATCACGTTGCGCAACTCGCGCACGTTTCCGGGCCAATGGTGCGAGAGCAGTTTCTGCTGGGCAGCGCGAGAAATGGTGCGGGTGCTCTTGTTCATCGAAACGCCAAAGGTCTCGAGGAAAAACTCGGCGAGCCGCAACACGTCGTCCCCCCGTTCGCGCAGCGGCGGCAGCCGGAACTGCACGACATTAAGCCGATGAAACAAATCTTCGCGGAACTGCCCCTCCCGAATGGCCTCCACGATGTCGCGATTCGTCGCGGCGAGGAGCCGGACATCCACCTGCAATTCCTGTGTGCCCCCCACGCGCAGGAAGGTGCCATCCTCCAAAAACCGCAGCAGCTTGGCTTGGAGCGACCGGCTCATGTCGGCAATCTCATCCAGGAAGATGGTCCCGCCATCGGCTTCCTCGACCCGTCCCGGTTTTTGCCTCACGGCCCCGGTAAACGCGCCCTTCTCATGTCCGAACAACTCGCTTTCCAAAAGCGTTTCGGGAATCGCCGCGCAATTGATTCGGACATAGCTGGTCTGGCTGCGCTGGCTCAGGGCGTGCAACGCGCCCGCCACCAGTTCCTTCCCTGTGCCGCTCTCGCCCAGAATCAGCACCCGGGCCCCGGTCGGCGCCACGGTCTGGATCAGTTGGCGCAGTTCGCGCATTGGGGGGCATTCGCCCACAATCTGGTCGAGCTGGTAGGTCTCGACCGCCCGGGCGCGCAGATTCGCGTTTTCCTTCAGCAACCGATACCGCTCGCCGCAACGGGCCACGGCGTGCAGCAGTTCCTCCGGCGCGAAAGGCTTGGCCAGATAGTCAACCGCCCCCGCCTGGATCGCTTCCACCGCCAGCCGCGGTGTCGCGTAGGCCGTGATCATGAGCACCGGCAGCTCGGGCCATTGCGTGCGCGCCTTGCCCAGCAGCTCGTAGCCGCTCATCCCGCCCAGCCGCGCATCGGTGATGACCATGAAGAAATCCTCGCGCGCCAGCAATTCCAGAGCCTCTTCTGCCGATTCGACAGTGCGCACCGAGTACCGCTCGTCCGTCAGCACTGTCTTCAGCGACACGCGCATGTTCTTCTCGTCGTCCACGACGAGCACCGGTGGAAGCCGCATGCTCATGCTTCGGACTTCGGACTTCGGACTTCGGACTTCATGTCGTTTTTGCCAGTTTAACCAATGCTCTGGCGGGGAATAATAGAGTAAACCGCGCCCCCTTTCCAAGCTCAGATTCCACCCGAACAGTGCCGCCGTAAAGCTCGACATTGTGTTTGACGGTCGCCAGGCCTAGCCCCGTGCCTTTCTCTTTGGTCGTGTAATAGGCCTCAAAAATCTTTTCCTGTTTCTCGGCCGGAATGCCCGGACCATCGTCGCGGATCGAAACTTCGATAGAATGGTCTCTGTGCCCTTGCGCGTTCACATAGATGTTTCCCTCGTGCTCGCCGAGCGCTTCGCGGGCGTTTTGCAGCACGTTGATAAACGTCTCCGAAAGATGGCGCCGCTGCATGAGCAAGGGAGGAAAGCCCGATCCGTATTGCCGATGAATATGAATCGGGCAGGGCATGGCCGGAGGAAACACCCGCTTAATCGCGTAGTCGAGCTCTTCGATCACGTTCAATTTTTCCACGTGGCCCTCGCTCAATTGCGCGTAGCCCATAATCTCCGTGATGATCCGGTCCGAACGCTCGACTTCCTCCTGAATAATCCGGATTTGTTCGGCGGAAACCGGCTTCCCTTGTTTGAGAGCGCGTCGCAGCGAGAACGCGGCGTTGTTGATAATCGCCAGCGGATTCTTGATTTGATGGGTAAACTCGGCTGCCACCCGACCCGCGGAGCGCAACTGGCCTTCGCGCATGGCAAATTCGCGCGCTTCCTCGACGGCCCGCCGCTGCCGCTCCATCAAGACTTGCACGCCGTAGCAGCAGACCGTCATCAACAACAGGAGCGCCAGCCGCAGCAATAGCGGCTCCGCCGGGCTGTCCAGCGTCCCGGGAAAGAGAATCAGGCGCTCCTGGTCATCCAAATAGTCGGCGATGTTGATGACCGCGAGTCCGGCCAGCACGTAGCAGGCGATCAGGGTCAAGTTGAGCATGATTTGCGACGTCGCCTGTGGAACGCTCACGGCGCCGCGCACAATCAGTCCCAAAAACAGCCAGTACAGGATGCTGTCGTAGCCGCCCGTGACCACCGTCAGCGCCGATAGGAAAATCCCATCCACCAGACTCATGGCGAACACGACCCACGATACCAGCGCCAGCGGCAGCCGGCGCATCGCCAGCAGCACGCCCGCGACGACGACGTTCAGGCCGATGTAAATCCACAGGAAATACTGCGTGGCCTCGACCGCGATTTCCAAGGCCCCCAACACCATGCCAAACCACTGCGTGAAATAAAACGAATGCAGCAGCATGGCAATGCCGGCGACCTTCAGGGGCAGAATCACGTCCCGCTCCATGCTGGCAATCCGGTCCGCCAGTTGCGCCGCATCGGGCTCCGGAATCCGCAGCAACTCGACCACACGACTTGGGAGCCGCATGAGGGCCTTCGCCAGGTCCTGGATGCCGTAATGTCTCAGCCGCTGCCACAAACCGAAGTTCATAAACAAAACCGCCTGGTGGCGCGGGCGTCCCGCCGGTCCGCCAGCCCCGCCAAGCCACTATTAAGGCCGTTTCGGCCAGACTTTCTCGCCCGTCGGGTCCCCGCCCAAGGCCGCGCCATTCTTGCCACGATGCCGCAAACCCTCAGGCGCGCGCGCAGGACGCCGTCTCGCTGCCTTTCCGCCCGGCGGCCGCAGCAATTCCAGGGCCCGCGCAGCGATCTTCTCCCCCGGCCACAACCGGCCTAGACCTTCATAACCGCAGGACAACAAACCATGCTCCGGGCCAATGAACTCGACACCGCGCGCCTTGAGGGTCGCTACGTTCGCCTGCGTGGCCGGATGCTGCCACATCTTCCCATTCATCGCCGGGGCAATCAGGATTTTGGCCCGGTCATTGAGCGCCAGCGCCACGCAGCTCAACGCGTCGTTGGCCAGGCCCAGCGCCAGCTTGGCAATCGTATTGGCCGTCGCCGGCGCGACCAGCAGCAGATTCGCTTCATCGGCCAGTTGGATATGCGTCGGTTTCCAGCCCTCCTCCTCGTCATACAAATCGGTGATGACCGGATGCTGCGACAGGACCTTGAAGGGGACCGCGGTAATGAACCTGAGCGCGTCAGCCGTCATCACGACGTGCACTTCGCAACCCCGCTTGGCCAACAGGCTCGCCAGCTCGGCGGCCTTGTAAGCCGCGATCGAGCCCGTCACCCCGAGTACAATGTTTTTTCCGGTGCTCATTTTCCTTCACGTTTCACGTTTCACGTTTCCACGCCCCCCTCAAAACTCCGGCGCCTGGACCCGCGCCGACCGCATCTTCTCCGCTTCCACGATCGCCAGCATCCGCCGCAAATCCTCGCGGATGCTCGTGCTCATCAGCAAATAATCAAAATTCTTCCACTGGGCGATTTCCTGTCGCGCCACGCTCAAGCGCTTTTGAATCACCGCCTCCGCATCGGTGCCCCGTTTCCGGAGCCGCCCTTCAAGGATGTCCACGGAAGCAGGGGTCAGGAAGACCGTAATCAGCGCCCGCTTCAGCTCCGGGTCCTCTTGTGCTTTCGCGCGGATGGTGGCGGCGCCTTGGACATCCACATTGAGCAGAACGTCTTTGCCCTGCCGCAATTTGCCCAGCACTTCGGCTTTCAGCGTGCCGTAACTATGGCCGTACACGGTCGCATGCTCCAGGAAGTTGCCCGCCTGCAGCCGCTTGAGGAAGTCGGCGGCATCGAGAAAGTAGTAGTCCACCCCATCCTGCTCGCCGACCCGTGGCGGACGCGTGGTGCAGGTCACCGCGCGCGTCATGCCGGGCCGCGCCGCCAGCAACTGCTGGCACACGGTCGTTTTGCCCGCCCCCGATGGCGCGGAAATCAGCACCAGCAGCGGGTTGGTGGTCGGCACCGCCCGGTCCGGGCTCTCCCCGCGCGCTTCGCGGCTTTCGGCGCTCCCTTGCGGTTCTCGCGTTTCCACTTTCATTTCGCTCCCGCGGTCAGCTTCCGTTGTCCTTCGTTCCGCCTCATGGCTCATTCCACATTCTGCGCCTGCTCGCGGAATCGTTCCAACTCCGCCTTCAGCGTCACCACCTCGCGCGAGATTAAACTGTCGTTGGCTTTGGCGCCAATCGTGTTGATCTCCCGGTTCATCTCCTGCGCCAGAAAATCCAGCATCCGCCCCACCGGCTCCTTCGATCTCCGGCCGACCTCGAATTGCTGAAAATGGCTTTGCAGCCGCGTCAGCTCCTCCGAAATATCCGACCGGTCGGCAAAATACACCACTTCCTTGAGCAACCGTTCATCCTCCACCCCGGGCGCCTCCAGACCGGCGCTCTTGATCCGTTCAATCAGTTGCTGCCGATACCGCTCCGCCACCGTCGGCGCGTGTTTCTGGATTCGAGCCGCGGCTTTTCGCATAATGCTGATCCGCTTCGCCAGGTCCTCCGCCAAGTGCGCCCCTTCGCGCTCGCGCATCTTCACCATCTGCGACAAGGCCCGCTTCAGGGCCTTCTCGACGGCTGGCCCGAAATCCTCCTCCACCGCCAGCTCCTCGTCCGTTTGAAACACCCCCGGCGCCTGCGCCAATTGATCGAGCGTCACCGGCCCGGGCAGCCGGAGTTGCCGGGCCAAGCGATTTAACTCGCGCGTATAGGCCTTGGCCAGCGGAACGTTCAGATGCAGGCGGGCCGACAGCCGGCTCCCGCCCGCGTGCAACGACACTCGCACGGTCAGCCGCCCGCGCGCGACCTCGCGATTGATCCGGTCACGAATCTGCGCCTCCAGCATCTCCATTTCCCGCGGCAGATTCACCGAAATCTCCGTCTGCTTGCGGTTCACCGAGCTGAGCTCCACGGTGATCTTAAAGTCATCCTGCGAGCAGTCCCCGCGCCCATAACCCGTCATTGATTTCATCAAGTTCCAATATGCGAAATGTCATCCAGTCAGGCGAACAAATTCTGTTTCGCAACGGCACCTCTCCCCGTCCAAATCACGTTTTCGCCTCGGCCAGGCAACCTTGTGCTGTCGTGGTGCCGCCGCGTTGTTGGCTTACCGTTCCGGAGAGTGTGTTTACCTTCCGGCAAAGGCGCAGCCCCCTCACCAGAAAGCCGGAGGCTCAGAAAAAATAATCTCCGGCGATCATTAAACTGCTTTCTCGCCGTGTTCCTCGGTGCGAATGCGCACTGCCTCCTCAACGGGCAGGACAAACACCTTGCCATCGCCGATCTTCCCGGTCCGCGCCGCATTGACAATGGCCTCAATGGCCTGGGTAACCAGTCCATCGGCTAGAATCATCTCGATCTTGATCTTAGGCAGAAAATCAACGGTGTATTCACTGCCGCGATAGATCTCCGTATGGCCCTTCTGCCGGCCGAAACCCTTCACCTCCGTGACCGTCATGCCCTGCAAGCCAATCTCGTGCAGCGCATCTTTCACCTCGTTGAGTTTGAACGGCTTGATGATCGCTTCTATCTTCTTCATAGGAGGCTACTCATTATAGGCGCTTTCGCCATGTTGGCTCAGATCCAGCCCCAAGGTCTCGTCCTCCTCGCTGACGCGCAACGAGCCAAAAAGGCTGGTGATCTTCAGGATGATCAAGGTTCCTGCGGCCGAAAACCCCAAGGTGAAAAGCACCCCTTTGAGCTGGTTGACGAACTGGAAAACGCTGCCGCCAAGCGAGAGGAGCTGGCCGTCAATGCGGCACGTCGTGCCAATCGCCTCGTTGACCTGCACATCGGCCAGAAAACCCAACATCAACATGCCTGCCGTGCTGCCCACGCAATGCACCCCGAATACGTCCAGCGAGTCATCGTACCCAAACCTGGCTTTGAGCCTCGTCACGGCGAAATAACACAATGCTCCAGCGACCAGCCCAATCAACAGTGCCGAGGGGACGGAAACGAACCCGGAGGCCGGGGTGATCGTGGCCAGCCCGGCCACCATGCCGGAAGCCGCCCCCAGTACGCTCGGTCTGCCCTTTTGCACCCACTCGCAGAGCGCCCAGCTAAGCGCCGCAGCCGAAGCGGAAAAATGGGTTGCCGCAAACGCGCTGCTGGCCAGCTTGCCGGCGCTCACCGCGCTGCCGGCGTTGAAGCCAAACCACCCAACCCAGAGCAGCCCGGCGCCGATCAGGCTCAACACGACATTGTGTGGCGGCATTGGCTCGCGCGGGTAGCCCAACCGCTTGCCCAACACCAGAGCGCAGACCAGCGCTGAAACTCCGGAACTGATGTGTACCACCATCCCGCCGGCAAAATCGAGCACCGGCACCCTTCCACCCAGCGCCCAGTTGAACAACCCGCCCTTGCCCCAGACCATGTGGGCCAGCGGAAAATACACGAACGTCACCCACAGCACCGCGAACAGCAGGTACGCGCTGAATTTCATGCGTTCGGCCACCGCCCCGCTGATCAAAGCCGGCGTGATGATGGCAAACATCATTTGAAACAGCATGAAACTCTCCTCTGGCACTGTCGCGGCGTAGTCGGCGTTTGGCGCTGCCCCGACACCTCGCAAGAGGAAATGTTTGAAAGGATTGCCGCAGAAGGCATTGCCTTGGCCAAATGCCATGCTGTAGCCAAAAAGGACCCACAGCACCGAAACGACTCCCATCAGGACCAGGCTATGCATCATCGTCCCCAGCACATTCTTCGAGCGCACCAGGCCGCCATAAAACAGGATCAGCCCCGGTGCCGTCATCATCAGAACAAGGGCCGCGCTCGCCAGCACCCAGGCGTTGTCGCCCGAATTGATTGCCGGGGCAGAATTGATCTTGGCCTCCAGTTGGGCGACGCGGGCCTCAAGGGTCGGGTTCGATGTGTCCGCGCCCCAACTGTAAGCCGCGCACCCAAACAGCAGCAGCATATATACCCAAATGCCCGCGGTATGCCGATTCACCAGGGTTCTCACGGGGCAGTATTGGAATCAAAAGCCGGGCTGCAGTCAAGCGAAGCATTTAGCCTGTAGTTCGTAACTAGTTCCCCCACCGAGCATGACCAGGCCCTGACCCGAGCGCGCAGCCTGGAAAAAAGCGCCTCCGCCGCGTTTTAATCTTAGCGGGGGGCCAGAACAGAATGGCTTAGCTGCCAAATACTGGGGCGGAGCGCCGGCACTCCAACAAAAAAGAATCACCACAGGTTGGACCCGCACGTGTGCCCATCTGGTGGGCTGGGGGAGAATCCTCGGCAACGCATTCGGCAACCGCGAGCTGCGCTTGATATGACTTGTCGCACGCGCTGCCGAGCCCTGACGCCCCCACCACCCGGACGCAGGCCAGCCACGAGCCTGGAGATTACAAGGGGAATACAAGGGGAATACAGGGGGAAATCAGCGATTTCGGAAGGGTGATTGACTATTCCTTTCGAACCTATGCCGATCCAGCGGGTTAGCCTCTTCTGAAGCGTTTTCGTTTTCCTCGAGCGTTTTCGTTTTCGCT
>Ga0182021_10004765_pt1 | contig 15997 bp, 16 predicted proteins | sample 612E3MmetaG_FD_120493 | JGI IMG/M metagenome (GOLD analysis project Ga0182021, IMG submission 120493) | Permafrost microbial communities from Stordalen Mire, Sweden - 612E3M metaG (Illumina Assembly) | ecosystem: Environmental > Terrestrial > Soil > Wetlands > Permafrost | place: Sweden... | reverse complement strand
GAGTTTCCAGACCGCAAAAGCGCCCAGAGCGAGCGAGCCGGCGATGATCAGCGGCGTCAGCTTGGAATCGATCCACATGCGGGCGAAACGGCCCGCCACACCGAGTTTTGGGGGAGTGCTCATGGGAGCACCTCCACGGGCGCTCCGTCGGCCAGGCCGGGCGGGGCGGGGAAGACCACCCGCTCGCCGGGGCTTATTCCCGAGAGAATCTCGATGGAGTCCTGCGCACGCTGGCCGAGAGTCACGAAGCGAGAGCGGGCGCGGCCTTCACCGGCCACGAATACCGAGGCGAGTTGGCCGCGTTCGGTCACGGCGGCGGCGGGGACCGCAAGCACCTGACGCGTCCCGAGCGCGAACCGGGCCCGGCCGAACAAGCCGGAGCGCAACTGCGCGATCGCGGGCAGATCGATCTTCACGGTAAAGGAACGGGAAGTGGCGTCGATGGCGGGCACGATCTCGGAGACCCGCCCTTCGAGGGAACGCCCGATCCCATCGAGCGCTACCGCGACCGGCTGGCCGGTGCGAATCAGGACCAGTTTCGACTCCTCGACCACGGCTTCAAGGCGGTAGGCCCCCTCGCGCTCGATGGTGAGCAGCGGCGCTCCGGGCGCGGCCAGGATGCCGGGGTCCACGGACTTCGCCGTCACCATGCCGGCGAACGGAGCGGCGATCTGGGCGTAGCTTCGCATCACCTCGGCCGATGCCACCGCCTGACCCGCCTGCGCGATCCTGGAATCGAGCTGGGCGCGCCGGGCCAGCGCCATCGCGTATCCCGCTTGCGCCAGCTTCAGCCTGGCGCTCGACTCGTCGAATTCCTGGTTCGAGATGGAGTCCTTGTCCAGGAGCTCCTTCATGCGTTTGTGGGTGGCCTGCGCGAGATTGAGGCTGGCCTGGGCGCTGGCGATGGCGTTGTCGGCTTCGGGCACGGCGCTACGCGCTTCGGCTTGCGCCGCTTCGGCCTGGCGGTACCCGGCATCGAGATCGCGCGAATCGAGCGCGACTAGCAGTTGTCCCTCGCGCACCCGATCTCCGGCCGCGACGCGCACCTCCCGTACATATGCCATCACCCTGCTCGAAATCACGGCTGAGGTTCGGGCGCGCACGGTGCCCGTGGCCTCGTAGATGTCGGGCCAGGCGGCGGGGACGACGGTGAGAGTTCGGACTGCGGTGGGCGCGGCCTTGGCGGCATCCCTAGGGGCGGGCGAACCGCAACCGGCCAGAAGCAACAGAGCGGCTGAAGCGACTGCGAAAAGTGGTGAGTTCATGGAGTGTCCTGTGGCAGGCCGGATCTCGCCGTCCGGGCCGTGGGCTGAAGCCCATGCCGGCACGCCAAATCGTGCGCCACGCATTAGTTCAATACCTCGGATTTGTCGGAAAGCGTGCCGGCGGCCAGTTCCAGGGTCACCGCCGCGATCCGCTGGTCGTAGATTGCGGCCAGCCGGCGGTTGCGCACCTCGAGCAGCGCGGTCTCGGTCCGCAGCAGATCGGTCACATTACTGAGGCCGCTCTCGTAACGGTTCTTCGTGATTCGCAGGCTTTCTTCCGCCATGGCGACCGCCGCCTGCGTCACGTCGATGCGTTCGGCGGCGGAGCGGTAATCCGCGTAGGCGCGGCGAACCTGAAGGCGAACTTGCGAACTGGCCTGGTTCTCCAGGGCGCGGGCGCGTTCCAGACCGTAGGCAGCCTCCTGAATTCGAGCCCGATCGGCGCCGCCGTCAAAGACGTTCCAGCGCAAGGACACCGACGCCAGCCAGTTCGCGCCGCCCCGCGTGGCAAAGGTCTGGCGGTCCGCTTCAAAACCGGCGTGGAATGCGACCTGCGGCAGCAGAGAGGCGTGGGCCGCATCCCCCTCGGTCCCCGCCAGGCTGGAGGCGAGGCGCGCCTCCCTCAGCTCCGGCCGCGACGCCCCGGCCTGCTTTTCATATTGCTCGAGAGACCGCTGGTTGAAGGTGGCCGCCGTCAGGGGCGTCGTGAGATTGTGCGGTTCCGTCAGCGGCAGCCCAAGCGCCTCGTTCAGCGCCGCCAAAGCGACGTCCAGATCGGCCTGACTGCGGATCTGCCGCTCCCTCATTGCCGCCAGGTGCACCTGGATGGACAATACGTCGGCGTTGGTGGACATGCCCGCCTCGCGGACGGCCTCGGCGCGATTCAGGTCGGCGCCGGCCGACCGCACGGCCTCGTTGGCCACCTGTACGCTTTCGGCTGCCAGCACAGCGCCGTGGTAGGCGCGCACGACGCTCGCGATGGCGTTCATGCGCGCGAGTCGTTCGTCTTCCGCGCTGAGGTCCCGGCCCAGTTTCGCCGCCTTGACCGCCAACCGCGTCTGCCCGCCATCGTAAACGTTCTGATCCAGGGTGACTTGCGACTGGAAGTTGTCGAGAGCGGCCGGGCGGTTGAGCGTGTCCAGTGCGAAGTTCGCGGCGGTGAACTGGTGCTGGGTCAGCAGGGAACTGAACACCGCCACGGGATTGTCGGTCCGCAACACGGATTCGGCGTAGTTGACCTTGGGCAGGTAGCCGCTGCGGGCCTCGGCTATTCGCATCTCCGCGCCTTTGGCGGCGTTTCGGCTGGCGGCGACCGAAGGGTGGTTCTCCAGGGCCAGCCGGACCGCGTCCGTTAGCGAGAGAGGGCTCTGGGCGGCCAGGGGCAGCGCCGCAATCACGAAAGAGGCCAGCGTATTCGGCATGTCACGGGGAATGATGCGGACCCGTTGCGGAGGTTACGGACTTTCTTTTGTCACCGGCGGAGACAGGCTGCATCTTCGAGAACGGAGTCTTCAACATGGAAACTATGGTTCGCTATCTTGACGGCGTGAGGTTCCTGGCCGCTTCGCGTGGCCATGAGGTGATCTGCGACCAGCCGCCCGCGAATTTAGGGACGGATGCCGGGATGACCCCGCCCGAATTCCTGCTGACCTCGCTCGGGACCTGCGCGGGCTTCTACGCCCTCCAGTACCTCCGCACACGCGGCCTGCCGGCAGACGGCCTGACCGTTCGGGTCTCGGCCGAAAAGGCGCCGGCCCCGGCGCGGCTGGCTTCGTTCCGCGTCGAGATCGGCGTCCCTGGCCTCGCCGACGAACGGCACAATGAGGGCGTGTTGCGGGCGGCCAAAGCCTGCCTGATTCACAATACGCTGCTCAACCCGGCGGCCATCGAGACGGTCATCGCCCCCGCGGCTGCCGCCACCGCCGGGAAGTGAGAAGGCAGCGACAGGCGCGCCTGATCTACAATGCGAGCGGAGACCCGATTTGGCAGCTTCCGACACCAGGGACGAAGTCGCACTGGCGCGCGACCTCCTCGCCGGCGCCCCGGGCGCATTCGACAGCTTCGTCGAAGTCTTCCGCTCGAAGATCTTCCATTACGCGCAGATGGTGTGCGGGCAGCCGGAGGACGCCGAAGAGGTGGCGCAGGATACCCTCCTCAAGGTGTTCTCGAACTTCGGGCAGCTCCGGGAGCCGGAACGGGTGAAGGCCTGGGTGTTCCGCATCGCGCGCAACGAGTGCCTGATGCGGAAGAGGAAGAGCGTCTTCGCTCCCACCCAGGAGCTTTCGCTCGACAGTTTCCTGCCGCACAAGGATCGGGACGACGACCGGCGGCTCGAGATTGCGGATTGGTCCGCCCTCCCGGACGACCAGGCGTTGCGCGCCGAGCTGAAGGAAGTCGTCCACACCGCCATCGGGCAACTGCCGGAGATCTACCGGGCCGTCATTCTGCTGCGCGATATAGAAGAGCTGACCACGGAGGAGGCGGCCGAAGTTCTGGACATCAGCCGGGAAGCCGTCAAGACGAGGCTGCACCGCGCGCGGCTGGCGGTGCGGCAGATGCTGGATGAGTACATGAAAGGCGCTCGAGCCGGAGGAAGGCGCTGATGGACACCGCCAAACACGACCAGGAGAACTGCCGCGACGTCTTCGCCCTGCTCTCGGAGTATCTGGATCGGGAGCTGACTCCGCAAAGCTGCGCCGAAATCGAAGCCCACCTGGCCGGCTGCCCGCCTTGCATCGAGTTTCTCGACAGCCTCAAGCGCACCATCCGCCTCTGCCACGACTGCGAAGAGACCGGGAAGCCGCGCCCTCTCAGCGCCGAGCAGCGGGAAAAACTGGTGGCCGCCTACCGGACTTTTCTGTCTTCGAAGTGAGAGGCGGGATGAGGCCTCCGTCCGCCTCCTACTGTAGCGTTCAGGAAGTAGCTGGACAGACGAAACGATGGCTACCTGGCCAAAGGCGGCGCGTCAGTGGACGATTCGCTTCCACTCGACCTTGGGTTTCTGGAAACTGACGAGCAGACACAGACTCCGGCCCGAGGCTCGCAAATAGTCGAGACACTGCGCGGTCGGTTCGTTGGAGAGACGCTCGGCACATTCGACCCGATGACAAGCACTCCTTCCACGAGGAGTTCGTGGAGCAGCGCACGCTGGTAGACCTCCTCCAGGAATCCCGCGCCCAGAAGATTGGACACTTCGAAACAGCTCCGAGCACTCGCTCGGTCAAGGCATCGAAGTATCCGCGTTGATCGGTGTTGATCAGCGGCCCATCATCATAAAGTGCCGTTCTCGACCAAGGCTCTCCCAGTTATTATTGGCCGCCGATTAACACGGATAAACGCTGATTTTCGGATGACTTCAGAATTCGATTGTTCAGTTATTTCGTGAACAATGCACTACCGATCCGTTACCAGAGCCGGATCGTCCAGGTGTGAAACGGCGTTGAAGCTCCGCAGCCAGAACCGGTCGTCCGAGAACAGAAACTCGGAACAGGCCGTATTGCGAACCAGCAGGATCAACTCCATCGTCTTGGCCGGATCGAGGCCGAGTGCGGCTTGGACGCCAATCCCGACCGGGCCGGCCGATGAGAACAGCGCCACGCTGGCAGCGCCGGCGCCGTGGTCCCGAACCTCCGAGAGGCCGCGGCGCACCCGTGCCGCGAACCTCTCCCATGTCTCTACCTCGGAGGCGTCGAACTCCTGGCGCGCCCACATCCCGGTGAGAGCGCGGAATACGGGTTCGAAGGCGCGGGCCCGCTCCGCGGTCGCGGCGGCGCGCTCCAGTTCCAGGTGAAGCGCCGCCACGCGAGGATGCTCCCGAACGATCTGCGGCAGGTAGCGCTCGACCAGCGCCTCTGCCGGGAACTCGTCCAGGTCTTGCAAGATCACCGGTTCGGGCCACGCCAGCCCGGCCTTCCGGCACACCTCGGCCGCCAGTTCCGCGGTCCGGCGGTGCCGCTTGGCAGGTCCGGAAAAGACGCGCTCGAAAACGGTGCGCGACCGGGCCCAATACTGGCCCAGCGCCAGCGCCTGCCGCTCGCCCAGCGGGGAAAGCCTGTCGTAGTCGTCCGCAAACAGGGAAGCCTGCGCGTGCCGCACCATCGTCAGCGTGGTCATCGAATTTCAGCTTACAGGTTTCGGCGCAGCGCGGTCCTGCCGGCTGGCGCGCTTCACGAAAACCGGCACAGCAGCAGAATGCCGATCGCGCCGATGATGCCCGCGACCACACGCTTGAAAACGAGGTCCGGGATGCGGTGGAGAACGCGTTCGCCGGCCAGCGTTCCCGCCAGGACGGCCGCCGTCGCCGTCCCGATCACGGGCCACGCGGCCAGCATGGCGCCGCCCTGGTTGACGATGTAGACCGGCAGGCGGGCGCCGTCCACGGCCAATCCAATGGCGGTCGCCGTGGCGACGAAGGCTTCTTTCGGGATATCGAGCGCCAGCATGGCGGTCGAGCGCAGCGGCCCCTGGCTGCCCACCAGCCCGCCGAACCAGCCCCCCAGAGCGCCCGCAACCCAGGCGCCGGTGCGGCCCAGCCGCACACGCTCCGAATACCCCAGCAGGCCCGCGGCGCCCACCAGGACCAACAGCGCGCCCAGCACGAATTCCAGCGCGTGGGCGTTCGTAACGGTGTGGACCAGGGCGCCCGCGAGCCCACCCGCCGCGTTCATCAGGCCGAAGCCCACGAGCACCCGCCGATCCAGGTGGCGCCGCAGCCGCAGGTAGCGCAGCAGCATCGCCGCTGCGTGCGGAATGGCCACCGCCGCCACCGCGGTCTTGAAGTCGTAGCGCACGGCCACCAGAGGCGTCAGAATGCTTCCAATGCCCACCGCTGAGACCGATGCGATGCCGCCGGTGAAGACGGCTGCCACGGCCACAACGATCAGGAACGTTGTCACGGAGTGCCGGACACCTCGGGATGCTTGGCGGCCGCGCCCATGGCTGCGGGCGACGGCTCCACGTGCACCAGCACGTCGGCGATGAAATCCAGGTTCTCCCTCAGCCGGATCCGAACGCGGGTTGCGATGGCGTGCGACTCGCGCACTGTGATCTCCGGGTCCACCTCGAGGTGCAGGTCCACGTGGTATTCGAAGCCGGTCTTCCGCGCGAAGCACTTCTCCACGCCCGTCACTCCGGGTACCGCGAGGGCTACCCCCCGGATCTGGTCCATGAGCGCCCCGTCCGGCATGGTGTCCACCAGTTGCAACGAGGTCTCGCGCACAATCCGCGCGCCGGTGAAGATCACGATCAGCCCCACCGCGAGCCCGCCGTATTGGTCGGCGTGGAGGAACCGCGATGGATCGAGCAGCGTCAGCCCCAGCGCCACCAGGGCCGCCGCCCCGGAGAGCACGTCCACGGTGTCGTTCCAGGCGTCGGCGATCAGCGCCCCGCTGCCCGTTCGCCGGCCAAAACGGAACTTCACCGTGGAAAGTACGCTCTTGACCAGGATGGAAGCGATGAGCGGCCAGACCGCGTAGGAGGCCGGAACCGGGCGGCTACCCGACAGGCGGTCGGCGGCATGAACGCAGATGCCGGCGCCGGCCGCTGCCAGCAGGATTCCAACCGCCAGGCCGCTCAGCATCTCGAACCGCCCGTGGCCGTACGGATGCGCGGCATCCGGAGGCCGGGAGGCGGCCATGAGGCCCAGCAGGACGATGGTCGATCCCACTACGTCGCCCGACGATTCGAACCCATCGGCGACCACCGCTGTCGAGCCGGCCATCCAGCCGATGAGCAGCTTGCTGACCGCCAGCGCGCCGCTCACAGCGATGCTCACCAGCGCGATCCGCTGCGCCGCGTGCGCTCTCCGTGCCTGGCGTGTAACTGGAACCAAGGGCCGCTCCTCCGTCTATGGTAGCGGACTTCGATACGGGCATCCCTCCCCATCTGGTAAACTCGAATTTCGCCATGAGTTCCAAGCCAGCAAAACCCAAGCAGCCCATGCCGCCGCTCAACGTCTGGGGGCCTGCGGTGGCGCTGGCCTGGTTCGTGCCCGGAGGCGGCCATTTCCTGTTGAAACGCTACGGCCGCGCCGGGCTTCTGCTGGCTGCCGTGCTCCTGATGTTCCTGTTCGGCCTGATGATGCAAGGTGAGCTTCTCAAGCCCCAGAGCGGCGACCTGCTCACCATCCTGATGTACTACGGCGGCTTTCTGTGCAATGTCCTCACCGGCCTGCCGTACATGATCGCGACCTGGTTCGGATACGCTCAGCCGGATGTGGCCGGGGCCGTGCACGATTACGGAACCAAGTTTCTGGTTACCGCGGGCTTGCTGAACGTTCTGGCGATGGTGGATGCTTACGAAATCGCCATCGGGAAAAAAAGCTGATGCCGAAGGTGACCCTTTCGCACTTCGAAGCCGCTCTCCTGTTCTCCTTGTTCACATCGATCGTTCTCGGCGTGGTCACCAAACGCACCGACCACGACCGCCTCGTCTACGGCCTCTACTGCTTCGCCTGGTTCGTGGTGGTGCTCTTCGGCCTCGGCTGGCTCATGTACCTGGGGCACGGGTAGGAATCGGGCCGGAAGCGGATCGCAGGTGTCGGGTGGCCGTATGAAGACCTTCTATATCGAGACCTTCGGCTGCCAGATGAACGCGCACGATTCCGAGAAGGTGATCGGCACGCTGCTGGCCCAGGGCTACCGGCAGGTGGCGGAGCCGGCGCAGGCCGACCTGGTCCTCTACAACACCTGTAGCATCCGCGACAAGGCTGAGCAGAAGGTCTTCAGCCGCTTGCAGCAGTTCAAGCGCGGGGCGGGGAAGGGCAAAGTCTTCGCCGTGCTCGGATGCGTGGCCCAGCAGGAGGGCGAGCGGATCTTCGAGAAGGCCCCGCACGTGAGCCTGGTCTGCGGTTCGGCCAGCTACACCCGCCTGCCGGAGATGCTGGTGCAGCTCGAAGCCGGCAACCGCCGCCTGACCGGCCTGGACCTGGCCACCGACTTAACCTTCGAGACGCCGCTCACCCGGCGCGATAACCCCCACCGCGCCTACATCACGATCATCGAGGGCTGCGACAAGAGTTGCGCCTACTGCGTGGTCCCGTTCACCCGCGGTCCCGAGCGCAGCCGGACCAGCCGGAGCGTTCTCGATGAAGCTCAACGCCTGGCCGTCGAGGGCTACACCGAAATCCAACTGCTGGGGCAGAACGTCAACAGCTATCGCGACCCGTCGCCGGCGGGCCTGAGTTTCGCCGCGCTGCTCGATGCCGTCGGTCGGACGCCCGGTCTGCGTCGGGTCCGGTTCACGACCTCTCATCCCCGGGATTTCGGGAAAGACATCGTGGACGCGATCGACTCGAACCCCGTTCTGGTCAATCACGTTCATCTGCCGGTTCAATCCGGCTCGACGCGCGTGCTCGACCGCATGCAGCGGCTCTACACGCGCGAGCAGTACCTCGAGCGCATCGCCTGGCTGAAGGGCGCCCGACGCAGCATAGCCATCTCGACCGACATCATCGTGGGCTTTCCGGGCGAGACCGAGGCGGATTTCGAGGAGACGCTCGCGCTGCTCGACGAGGTCGAATACGATTCGGTTTTCAGCTTCAAGTACTCGCCCCGCCCCAACACGCCGGCGCTTTGCCTGGACGAGCGGGTGCCCGAGGAAGAAAAGAGCCGGCGGCTGACCATCGTCCAGGAGAAGCAACGCGCCATCCAACTCCGCCGCAACGCCGGGTTGGTCGGGGCGGTGCTCGAAGTGCTGGTCGAGGGCTACAGCCAGGCGACCGGCCAGTGGATCGGCCGTACCGCCGAGAACCGGGTCCTGAACTTCGTCGACGCCGGCAGCCGGGACTGCGCCCCCAACGGGCACTCGCTGGCCGGGGCGTACCTGGACGTACTGGTGACCCGCGCCGGCCCCAACTCGTTGGCGGGAGAGGCGTGTCTCACCGGCGATCTCAGCGTATGATGGAAACTGAAAGGGGCAGGCCATGGAAGTCGAGATGAAGATCCGCGGTTTGATGATGGATCCGGTCACCAACATGCCGATCGTCATTCTGAAGGACGTGGGCGGCAGCTCGATTCTGCCCATCTGGGTCGGCGTGTACGAAGCCAACGCCATCGCCCTCGAAATCGAGAAGGTCACCACGCCCCGTCCCATGACGCACGATCTCATCAAGAGCCTGCTCGCGGGGCTCAGCACCGGTATGAGGAAAGTGGTGGTCAGCGAGCTCAAGGACGACACGTTCTATGCCGTCATCTGGCTGGAGAGGGACGGCGAAATCATCAGCGTCGATTCCCGGCCGAGCGACGCCCTGGCGCTGGCCTTGCGGCTGGACTGCCCCATCTACGTCGACGAATCGGTGCTGAAGTCCTCGAAGATGGCCGCTTCGGTTTCCGACAAAATCAACAACGAGGAACTCCGGCGCTGGCTCGAGGGCCTCAACGACGAGGACCTCGGCCGGTACAAGATGTAGGCCCCGCCGCGGACCGCGTTCATCGGCAAGCCCATCGGAGGCCATCACGGCCCGCGTGCTTCGTGCCGCCCCTGTCAGGAAGCCTCCTTCGTCCGCGAAGCCTCCCTCCCCTGCGCGGTCCTGAGGGCCCGGCAGAGACGGCGGCCATCGTCAAACAGCGGTGAGGGTGCCTCCTTCGTCTGCGAAGCCTCCCTCCCCTGCGCGGTCATGGGAGGGGCGGACGGAGCGAGATCGCTGACCAGGGCGGCGGGGAGAACCCTGTTGGGGTGGTGAGCCTGGCGGGCGTTGGGCGCAGATATCGGTCGGCTGCTTCCGGGCGGGATCGAGAAGTGGGTCGCCTGAGACGGCTTCCCGGAGAGAGTGGCGCGGGCGAACGCCCACTCTCCCCAGTCTGTGTGCGCGAACCGGCGGCGCCCGGAGCGGCTGCTCCGGGCACCGGAGGGAAACTGTGAGGGTTACTCGACCTTCTTCTTGTGCACCACGGCCTTCTTGGGCGGAGGCGGTCCGGGCCAGCCGGTCAGGTTTTCCTTCTCGACTTCGAAATGAACCATGAACGGCTCTTTGGTGAACGATTTCGCCTGTCCCCGGAAGGTGATTATGGTGCCGGGCTCGGCCGGGCGGGCCAGAGGCGGATCGAAAGTCAGCGTGGCGTCGGGCGTCTTGCCGTCCTCGATCGAGACCTTGACCACCTTGGGGAGTCGGGCCGGCTCCTGGCTGATGACCTTCCCCTGGAACGCCGGCTGTCCTTCGGGCGGCACCAGAGCATCTTTCATCGACCCGCCGAAGTAGGCATCGCCGCCGGCGCCGGTGAGCTGCTCCTTAACCGTGACCCACAGCGCCAGCGAGGGGTTGCTCGCCTTCAACTGCTCGCGTTTGTCGTTTGCGACCTCGTCCGCGCTCAGGATCTTGAAGCCCTCGGGCGGCACGGCGTTGGCCTTCGCCAAGGCCAGCAGCGCCTGGAACCCGGCTGGGTCGTCACCGTGATAGTCGGTGTAGGCTTTCAGCAGCCACGCTTCGAGCTGCTTGCGCCGCGCTGCATCGAACGATCCGGGCCCGTCGTAGGCTGCCCCCCGGGCGTAGTAGAACAGCGCCTCCGTGAACAGTTCCGGCTTCTTCTCCGCCGCCGCGCGGGCGCGCAACGCCCCCGCCAGCCAGTACACCGCTTCCGAATCGCCGGGCTTGGCTTGCAACTCCGTCTTCAGTTCCGTCTCGGCATTGGCGTAATCCTTGCGCTGCACGTATACCCAGCCCAGCGTCCGGTGCGCGAATACCGCCATCTGGCCCTGCGTCTGTTTCCACTGATCGTCGGCAACCTGCGGGGGCTTCTCCGCGTTCAGCAGGCCGGTGGCGGCCTTCTGAGCCAGATCCAGGTTGTCCGAAGCGGTCCTGGCGGGGTTCACCGACAGCACGCAGATCCAATACAGCGCGCTGAGACTCTTGGGGTTCAGAGCCAGCAAATCGCTGGCCGTTGCGAGCATCTTCTCCGGCTGTTGGAGCGCCTGGTAGGCTCCGAGGAATGCTTCCAGGCGCATTTCCTTCAGGTTCGTGTCCGGGTACTTCTCTTTCCACTGATTGAGCAGGTCCAGCTTCTTCTGGGGATCCTTCTCAGTTCCGGCGGATGTGGCCAGATCGTACTCCGCCCGGTCTTTCCATGGTGACTTCTGAGCCGTCTGCGAGGTCTGCTCCGCTGGCTGCTGGGTCTGTCCCCAAGCGGACCCAAGGCCAAAAGCGGACGAAATCGCAACGGCAACGATGGCTGATAGTTGAACGCGCACTCACGCCTCCTGTACTGCCCTTTTTCCCTTTTGCTCTCGCAAGGCCGACCCGGCAAGCCTCCACGCACCCCGACTCTTCGGACATGGTGCAACGGAACCTGCACTTTGCGGAGTATAGCTGAATCAAACTGCAAGGCGCAACATTCAATGTGCCAGGTGTCTCGACGGATGCCGCCCGGATTCCGTTTCCGGGGCTTTTTCCCCCACCCGGAAGCTCCGCCGCGAACGCCTGAGCGCGCTCGGGCGAGCGGAAGGCCCGCGACGCGCGGGTGGCCCCCACCCGGAAGCTCCGCCGCGGACGGCTGAGCGCGCTGCAGTGAGCTTCAGCCGGCACGACGGATGGTGGGGCCAGACCTCCCGTGGTGGGGCCGGGCCTCTCGCTTGAGGCCACACCGCCGCTGTGCCGTCATTCCGCCGCTCTCTGCCCGGGCCCGGCCGTTCGCAGGCGCCGCGGGTTCGCCGTGCCGATTCCCGCCGCACTGACAGCCGGACCACCGGCGGCCGATGGCCGCTTCGGCCGCCTCCATGCCGCGCTGTGCTAGTGTGGTCTCTCGGGGAGCGTCACGGGCTGCGTGGAGCCGGGTTTTCGGCCTGCCGCCGGGGTTTGGCCCGGTAGGGCGCGTCCGCCCCGGCGGCCCACTCGAGCCCATGCGCTACGCCGACTGGTGCGTCATTCTCGCCTACCTGGCCGGGATCACCTGGTTCGGGGCTCGCTTCCGCCATCGCCAGAAAAACCTCAAGGACTACTTCCTGGGCGGCCGCACCGCTCCCTGGTGGGCTATCGCGCTCTCCATCGTCTCGGCCGAAACCAGCACCCTGACCATCATCGGCACCCCAGTCCTCGCCTTCGGCGGCGACTTCGGTTTCCTCCAGGTGGTCTTCGGCTACCTGCTGGCGCGGGTTATCGTCTCGCTTGTTTTCCTGCCTGCCTATTTCCGCGGCGAGATGTTCACCGCCTACGAGTTGATGCAGGTGCGGTTCGGGTTGCGCATCCGCAAGGTGACAGCGGCAACCTTCCTGGTGGTCCGCGCCTGCGCCGAGGGCGTGCGTGTCTTCGCCATCTCCATCGTCATCTCGATTGTGCTCGGCACCGGCGAATTGGCCTCCATTGCCTTGATCCTGTGCCTGACGGTCTTCTACACCTTCGAGGGAGGCATGACCGCGGTGATCTGGACCGATGTCGTTCAGATGTTCCTCGGCGTCTCCGGCGCCGTGATCGGCTTTTTCACGATCCTGCACCAGATCCCTGGGGGCTGGGCGCACGTGGCAGCGGTCGCCGCTCCGCTCGGCAAGTTGCGCGTCTTCGATTTCGGTTTCGACCTGGCGCGCCCCTACACCTTCTGGGCCGGCCTGGTGGGCGGATGCTTCCTCTCGACCGCCAGCCACGGCACCGAGCAGTTGATGGTGCAGCGGCTGCTCGCCGCGCGCGATGAGCGGCAGAGCCGCAAGGCACTGTTCGCCAGTTGGGCGGTGGTTTTCGTCCAGTTCGGTCTGTTTCTTCTGATTGGCCTGTTGCTTTTCGTGGTCCACTCGGACCGCCGCCTGCCCGCCCCCCGCCCGCTCGACCGGCTTTACCCGGAATTCGTCTGGAACTCGCTGCCGCACGGCCTCGCGGGCCTGGCGATCGCGGCTATTCTCGCGGCCGCCATGTCGAATTTGAGCGCCGCGCTGAATGCCCTGGCTTCGACCACCGTCCTCGACTTCGGGGAATGGCTGCGCCGGAAGTCGCCGGGCGCCGCCCTCGACCTGCGCATAGCGCGCGCAGCCACCGTCGCATGGGCCGCCGTGCTGTTCGTGATCGGGGCTTTCGCCCGGCACTGGGGCGGGGTGCTCGAAACCGGCCTCACCATCGCGTCGATCGCATATGGCGGCCTGCTGGGCGTGTTTCTGCTGGGAATGCTGCCGCGCCGCATCCCGGAGAACGCAGCCATCGCCGGCATGGTGGCCGGAGTCGGCGTCGAGGTTTACCTTAAACTCGGCACCCACATTGCCTGGACCTGGTACGCCGCAATCGGAACCGCTGTCACAATGGCCACAGCTTTGCTGGTTTCTCCGCTCTTGGAAGGGGTTCCTCGTGACCGATAACAGCCAGCCCGGGCCCGGCCTCCGCCGCGATCTCGGCCTCTGGAGTGCCGTGGCCATCGTCGTCGGAACGGTCATCGGGAGCGGAATCTTCCGCGTCTCCTCGAAGATGGTCGCTGAGGTCGGATCGCCGGCCGCCGTTTTCGGCGTCTGGATCTTCGGCGGTTTGCTGACCCTTTTTGGTGCGCTCAGCTACGCAGAACTGGCCGCGGCCATGCCCGAGGCCGGCGGCGAATACGTCTACCTCCGGGAGGCCTACGGCCCGCTTTGGGGCTTCATTTACGGTTGGACCGAGATGTGGGTCGCGAAAAGCGGCTCCATCGCCACCATTGCCACGCTGTTCTTCGTCTATTGCGCCAACTTCGCGCCGGGGCTCGAGCGCGTGATGGTCGCCGTGCCGCTGCCCATCGGTCCCCACGGGGGACCGCTCGATATTCGCTACGGCCAACTCTGCTCGATGGCGCTGATTCTGGTGTTGGGCGGGGTCAATTACGCCGGCGTGAAGTTCGGAGGCCGGATTCAGGTGGCCGTCACCGCCCTGAAGCTGGCGCTCATCGGCGGGATCGTCCTCATCGGCCTTCTGGCAGGGCAGGGAAGCGCGGCCAATCTGGCATCGTCGGTTCCCGCCGCGGGAGGGGCCGCCGGTTTCTTCAGCGCGCTGGTGGGCGCGCTGTGGGCCTACGACGGCTGGAATAACGTCAGCATGGTCTCTTCGGAGATCCGCAATCCGCAGCGCAGCCTGCCCCGCGCCCTGATTGCGGGAACGGCGGCCGTGATCGCGATTTACCTGCTCACTAACCTGGCCTATTTCCGCGTCCTCCCGGCGCAGGATGTGGCCGCTTCTCCCCGCGTCGCCGCCGAAATGATGCGCCGGGTTTTCGGAACCCTGGGCGCCGGTGCGGTCAGCGTGGCCGCCATGGTTTCGATTTTCGCGGCGCTCAACGGATCCATCCTCTCCGGCGCCCGCGTCCCTTACGCCATGGCGGCCGATGGCCTGTTCTTCCGCAACGTGGCCCGAATCCACCCCGTCTACCATACTCCGGGGAACTCCATCCTGGCCCTGTGCGGCTGGGCGGCCGTGCTGGTGTTCAGCGGGCGGTTCGAGGAACTGTACACATATGTGATGTTCGCGAGCTGGATACTGTACGGAATGACCGGAATTGCCGTGCTGGTGCTGCGGCGGCGGCGCGCCGGAATGCCCAGGCCTTACCGGACTCTAGGGTATCCGGGGGTGCCGGTACTATTCGTACTGGGGGCGGCGGCGGTGGTTTGGTCCACGTTGGTGCAGTCGCCGCGGGAGTCGCTGCTGGGGCTGGGGATCATTGTGGCCGGATTACCCTTTTATTTTCACTGGCGGCGAAGATTCTAGCGCGAACCGGGGGCATTTCGGACGGAACCCCCCCTGCCACGCCGCAGTACCCCAAAAATGCCGTTCGAAATATTTTTGTTCTGATTTCAGAACAAACCACTTGAAACTTGAGCAAAAGTGCGATAAAACTGCTCTAGTATTCATCGAGTCGCCTCGTAGCTGTTCCGATTTCAGAACGGGAGGACAGCCGGCGAGGGGCCGAGAGGAGCCGAAAGATGGACGTAACCAAGATCATCACCGATTTACGGCAGGAACGAGAGCAGATTGAAGAGGCCATCATCAGCCTCGAGAGGCTGGCGCGCGGACGCGGCCGGCGCCGGGGCAGGCCTCCCGCCTGGCTGGCGATGGCCAAGAAGCGCGGCCGTCCCCCGGGGAGCAAGAACAAGAGCAACGCGGCAAAGCCAGCCGCATCCTAGCGTAGTGCGTCATGCAGAATGGCGGGTATTCGTCTGGGCGCCCGAGCAAGGTGGGGCAGGCGCTTTCGCCTGCCAACGCCGGATTGGCGTCGGATTGGCACCCCCGTTTCGAAGCGTGCGGTTGGCAGGCGGAAGCGCCTGCCCCACTTCGTTTGGCGAAACCGTTCAGGACCTCGGACGCACTGCACTAGACGGCAGGCCGGGGTGTGGCGCGCTGCTCAGTGCCGCCTCCCGGCCCGCGGGGAGCTTCGGCGCCTCTCAGCGGTACAGGAGGTGTTTCTCGCGCAGCGTGAGGAATGCTTCGAGCGCCTCCGCCCCGGCCTCCTGGATTCGCCGCGGGGCTTCTCCCTTCCGGAGCAGCTCGATGGTGTTGCGATTCCCAATGAGCCAGCGGTTGTCTTCGAGGACGATCTTCGAGGGGTACAGGTGTCCCAGCGCCGAGGCAATCTCCAGGCCCAATCGTGCTGAATCGAAAGCCTCCCGCTCCGTGATCACGAAACGGACGCCTTCAACGAGCTGGCCGGAGAAGCTGCCCGAAGCCGGCCGGAAACGCGTGGGATAGGTCCTGACGCCCGGGATGAACCGGCTATTGAGGAAAGCGGAGAGCTCCGGCCCGCGGATCCAGTCCGCGCCCGCCTGCTCGAAGGGCGCGTCCGTGCCGCGTCCCACCGAGTAGTTCCTGG
>Ga0182021_10004764_pt1 | contig 15998 bp, 12 predicted proteins | sample 612E3MmetaG_FD_120493 | JGI IMG/M metagenome (GOLD analysis project Ga0182021, IMG submission 120493) | Permafrost microbial communities from Stordalen Mire, Sweden - 612E3M metaG (Illumina Assembly) | ecosystem: Environmental > Terrestrial > Soil > Wetlands > Permafrost | place: Sweden... | reverse complement strand
TCAGCAAGAGCTACGAACCGCGCGACGTCGAAAAGAAGTGGTATGCCGCCTGGCAGGCCGCCGACTGCTTTGCCGGCCGCGTCGTCCCGGATCGCGAGCCCTATAGCATCGTCATCCCGCCGCCCAACGTCACCGGCGTCCTGACGATGGGCCACGTGCTCAACAACACCCTGCAGGACATCCTCATCCGCCGCGCCCGTCTCGAGGGCAAGTCCGCCCTCTGGATACCCGGCACCGACCACGCCGGCATCGCCACGCAGACCGTCGTCGAGCGCGAACTCCGCAAACAGAAACTCCACCGCCGCGACCTCGGCCGTGACAAGTTCCTCGAAAAGGTCTGGTCCTGGCGCCACGAGAAGGGCGGCATCATCCTCGAACAGCTCCGCCGCCTTGGCGCCTCCTGCGACTGGTCGCGCACGGCGTTCACGATGGACGAGCATTACTCGAAGGCCGTCCTCACCGTCTTCGTCGAGCTCTTCAAGCGCGGCCACATTTACCGCGGCAAACGTCTCGTCAACTGGTGCCCCGTTTCGCTCACCGCCCTCTCCGACGAGGAAGTGATCATGAAGCCGACCAACGGCTCGCTTTACCACGTGCGCTACGAGTTGGTCGAACAGCCCGGCAAGTTCATCGAGGTCAAAACCACGCGCCCCGAGACGATCCCGGGCGACGTCGCCATCGCCGTGCATCCCGACGACCCGCGCTACACCGCGCTCGTCGGGAAAAAAGTCTGGCGCCCGCTCGTCCGCGCCCAGATCCCGATTGTCGCCGACCGGGCCGTGGACAAAGAATTCGGCACCGGCGCCCTCAAGATCACCCCGGCGCACGACAAGGCCGACTTCGACGTCGGTCTTCGCCACAAGCTGCCCGCCATCGACGTCCTCAACCCCGACGCCACACTCAACGACTTCGCCGGACCCGAGCTCGCCGGTCTCGACCGCTTTGCTGGCCGCAAGAAAGCCGCCGAGCTTCTCCGCGCCGCTGGCGCCCTCGTGGGCGAAGAAGCTTATTCCAACAATGTCGGCTATTCCGAGCGCGCCGACGTGCCCATCGAGCCACGCCTCACGTGGCAATGGTGGCTGCGTTATCCGCGGGTCGAGGAGGCGAAGGCGGCGGTGCGCGACGGCCACATCAAGTTCCATCCGGAACGCTGGTCCAAGGTGTACCTGCACTGGCTCGAAAACATCCAGGATTGGTGCATCAGCCGCCAGCTCTGGTGGGGCCACCGCATCCCCGTCTGGTACCGCAAGGGCATCGACCGCGAGAAGCTCACCGAGGCCGATTTGCGCGACCCAACGAAAATCCACATCTCCCTCGAAGGCCCCGCCGACAAGGAGAATTGGGAACAGGAGGAAGACGTGCTCGACACGTGGGCCTCATCCTGGCTCTGGCCGTTCGCGACGATGGGATGGCCCAATGCCGCTGCGCAGAAGGCCGCCGGTCTCGATTACTTCTACCCGACGAGCACGCTCGTCACCGGTCCCGACATCATCTTCTTCTGGGTCGCCCGCATGATCATGGCCGGCCTCGAGTTCATGGGCGACAACCCGAAACCCGGAACCCGGAACTCGAAACTTTCCGAAAAGGAGATCGCGCAGCGAATTCCTTTCCGGAACGTCTATTTCACGGGCATCATCCGCGATCAGCAGGGTCGCAAGATGTCGAAGTCGCTCGGCAATTCGCCCGACCCGCTCGATCTCATCGAGAAATACGGCGCCGACGGTCTGCGCTTCGGGATCATCTCCATTGCGCCACAGGGCCAGGACATCCGGTTTCAGGAAGACCGCATCGAGGGCGGCAAGAATTTCTGCAACAAGCTCTGGAACGCCTCGCGCTTCCGCCAGATGAGCGGCCCCGCCGGCGACAACTCGTCGCTCGCCGCCATCCTCGCCCGCCTCACGCCCGCGCAGTTCGATGCCGACGATCACGCCATCCTTCAGCGCCTCGTCGCCACGACGGCCGACGTCGAGCGCTGCCTCCGAGAGTTCGAATTCAGCGCCGCCGTGCAGGCGCTCTACAGTTTCTTCTGGGGCGATTTCTGCGACTGGTACGTCGAAGTTTCCAAAGCGAAACTTCAGAACGAGTCCACCAAGCTCAACTGCCTCGCGTTGCAGGACCTCATCCTCCGCCAGACGATTCTCCTCCTGCATCCCTTCACGCCCTTCATCACCGAAGAGCTCTGGGAAAAACTCGGCTACCTGGGGGAAACTTCAAACTCCAAATCACAAACTCCAAACTCCAAACCCCAAACGCCAAACTCTGAAACCGAATCCGGAACCCGGAACCCGGAACTCGGAACCCGGAACCAGCAGTTTCTCATGCGCGACGTCCGCCTCGAGTCGGCGGAGTCGTTTGCGGCGGTGCTGGCCGCGCACGGTTTGGCGCCGGATCGCGTGGCCGCCGAATCAGTCGAAAAGTTGAAGGCGCTTGTCTCCCAATGCCGCGCGCTCAAGGCCGAGCACAATCTCGCCAGCCGCCGCGACGTCCGTTTCTTCCTGAAAGCGACCGAGGCCGACTGGGCCATCGTTTCCGCCGCGCTCGCCAAGCTCACCCGGATCTGTGGGGCCAAGGAGATCACCCGCCGCGACAACGTCGAAAACCTGCCCGCCACGGTCACGCCTTTGGGCACGGTCTATCTCGACCTTACAGTTTCGGTGGATTCATCCGCCGAAACTGTGCGGCTGACGAAGGAGCTCGAAAAGATCGCGCAGCACATCGCCGGCACCGAGGCCCGCCTCAACAACCCGACCTTTGTCGGCAAGGCCCCGCCGGCGGTGATCGACGGCGCAAAGAAGCAACTCGCCGACCTGAAGGCGAAGCAGACCGAGCTCCAGCGCCTCCTCGCGGCGTTGGCGTAAATCTCGCCATCGTTTTCGCCCGTAGCCGCATCACTTACGATGCGGAGGGATCCCGCGCCGTCACCGGCGCGGCTACACCGGCAAGCCGAGTCCGAAGCAAACCTGTAGCCGCACCGGTTACGGTGCGGTTTTCGTGGTGTTGCTACTGCCGCCGGGCGCAGCGGTAGCCGCGCGCATCAGGTTTGCTTCGAGTTCGCGCATTTGATCGGAAATTCGTCCCTTTTCGCCCCAAGCCCGCAAATTGGCGAGCTGTGGGGCGGAGAGTATGCCTTGGGCCTGAGCTATCACTGCGTCCCAATTTGGTTCCGGCATGATGGTGATGGTGCCCTGCCGTTGTGGCAGAGGGGCATTGGCGGCCAAGATTTCCAGCAATTTGTCGCCTTGTTCGGCGGTCAGGGGCGTATCGGTGTAGTAGAAGTTGGTGATCACGGGCTCGAAATAGGTTCGCCCAGGATCGAGTTTATTAAATGCGGTGTATTGATCGAATCCGGTGTCGCCCAGCAACCGACGGAGATTCTCCTCCATCGAACTCTTGGCGGACTTTAGCGCGGCGCGAACCGCCGGATTGGAAGGATCAACCTGAACGGCAAGGGCGGCGTTGTTCGTGTCGTAGAACGATTGCTGCCCCTCCGTTATCACGTCTTCGAATTCCGCGATCTGCTGAGGAGAAAGGCCAAGTTGGCGATAGAGAGGCGCGTATCTAAACCGGAATCGAATCTTCCACTGCTGCAACTGCAGGTGCTGATATTCGTCGTTCGCCAGTATAGCAGCCCGGTTTTGATCCACTACCACGTTTGATATCCTTCGTTGATTGGTTCGCTTGGCTTCGGCCTCGGCGAGGCTTTTTTGCAGCGCGGCACTGCGCGCTTCGGCGGCCAGGAACTTGGCTTCGGCCTCCCGCGCTTGCCTCTCCCTGCGCTCCATTTGAGTGCGCAGTGCGTCGCGTTCCTGATTGGCCGCGATGCAGGCGGCTTGGGCCTGGCGGGCTTGGTTCGCTTCATAGACGGCAGTGCCAGCCGCCAGGAAAACGGCGACGCCCGCGATACTGAGGGTGATTTTAGTGGTGCTCATGATCGTCCAAAGATTCAGGGCGGCGACTGTACCTGCACCGGCAACTGTCGCGCCTGTCAGGGCGGCACCTGTAACCGTCGCAGCGAGGCCAGCCGGCGCGGCTACGGTGACTTGATTCGCCAGTACTGTGGCCAGCGCCGCAGTGGTCGATGTCACGCCACGCCGGCTCAACAAGCCGTGCAGCTTGTCGAGCGCCCGCTCGACGCGTTTGCGCGCGGCTTCCTCGGTGAGCCGTGCCGCCGTGCCGACCTGCGCAAACGTGCAGCCCTTGAAAAAGCGCAACAGAATCGCTGCGCGGTCGAGTTCGCTCAGCTCGCACAACGCTTCGTCGAGCACCGGGCGGAGTTCATCCCAGTCGACTTGTGGCTCGCTGTCGCGCATCAGCTCCTCGTTCATCTGCGCCTCCTGCTCGCGTTGCGCTCGGCGCGCCTCGCTGCGCACGACCTTGATTGCCGCGTACCGCGTGCTCGTGTGCAGCCAGCCGACCAGTTCGTCGCGGTACGACAGCGAGGCGACCTTTCGCGCCAGATCGGTGAAGACGATCTGCGTGACGTCCTCGGCTCGATGCGGATTTCGCGTCTGGCGCAACGCGGCGGCGTACACGAAATCGACGTGTCGCCGCACCAACTCGGTGAAAGCTTCTTCCGTGCCTGCTTTGGCGTAGCGGCGAAGTAGTTCCACGTCATTGCTCATGTCCCTTTCTCTATACCACCCGCCGCCAGGAAAACCGGACAAAAAATCGCCAACCGAATCGCCGCCGCGTTAGCCCTGCCTCCGTCGTCGCTGGTTTTCCTCCGCCCGTAGCCGCATCGCTTACGGTGCGGATGCCATTTTGGCAGCCATCGCCAATGCAACCGCGCCGTCACCGTCGCGGCTACACCGCAGGTCGGAGCCCGAGGCGGGATTGTAACCGCATCGCTTACGATGCGGATTCCCTCGAACGGCACGGTAAGCCGTGTCGCTACGTCCCTGTAGCCCGCTCGTGGCGTTGATCGCCCACCCGCCCGGAATCCGCACGTAAAGACGTGCGGCTACACTGCCAAACCCGGCGGCATTCGGCGTTGCCGCCCTACATTGCGCCCGTCTTGTCCGGAACCGCCTTTGCCGCTGGCGGTCTCCCGCTGATTGCTTATCTTCACCTTCCGATGAAACGCCCGTTGTTCTTGCTCGCCGTTGCTCTGTTGGCCGTCGCCTTGACGGCCACGGTCCGTGCGGCGGACTTCACGCGTTTTTCCCAGGTGCTTTCCGCCGAGCAGCGTGCGGCCACCGGCCTCGATCAGCTTACCTCCGACCAACTCGCCGTGCTCGATGCCCTCGTACGCCACGACGATGCCTACGCCGTGCCCTCCACGGTCGCGAATCCGCGCCCCGCGCGCTTCTCGCAGCGGCTCAACGCCGACGAGCGCCGCAATGCCGGACTCGCCCGTTTGTCCACCGACCAGCTCACCCGCCTCGACGCCTTGGTCGAGCAGCGCGTGCCGCTGCGCATCCCGGTCGCTGCTCCCACCGCCGGCGCTGCCGCGCCGACGATAGAAATCGAACGCGTCCGGCCCCAGATTCACGGCACCGTCACACTCGGGATGGGGTGGGGCAGCGGCGGTTACAGCGAAATGGGCGGGTCCATGGTCGTCGATTACTACGATCCGGCGCACAACTTCGATCTTCTGATGGGTTACTCCGAAGTGCACACCAAAGGTGGCTACTTGTATCGCGGTTGCCCCGACACCTACACGGGGGCCCCGGGTCGGTGGCGGTAGGGCGGGTCGTAGCCGCACCGGTTACGGTGCGGGAGGTTTTCCGTTGCTGGCTGGCACCATTGCAACCGTGCCGTCACCGGCGCGGCTACATGGACCGATGCTCGTTCACCGAAGGTCACGTCTGTAGCGGCGGTCTATGACCGCCGAAACACGCTGTGAGTTCTCAGTGCTCTGTCGGCGCTCGTAGAGCGCCGCTACAGGCTCACGGCTCGGTTTGATGCCATGGATATCGCACGACGACACGTGGAAAATTCGCGAAGTGCCTCGCCTCCCCGCCGGGAACTTTTGAGTGGCTTCGATGCCGGGAAAGGACAGATTAACCGCGTTCCCCCAACTCGGCTTTCTCATCATGAAGATCTCCCATCTGGCCCTCCCGATCTGCGTTTTCTTGTGTGCCGGTTGCGGGCACTTCGACACCACCCCCTCGCCGGTCGGCGAACGCACGCTCAACGGTACGGTGAACTACCGTGCGGCGGCCGAATTGGCACCAGACGCGACGGTGACGGTGCGCCTGCTCGACGTCTCGCCCGGCGCTGCGCCGGGTCTGGTGCTCGATGAGCAGACGATTTCCATCACCGAGAATCCGCCGGTCCCATTTCAACTCACCTACAAAGCCGAGGACATCCAACCGCCGAAGCGGGCGCTGATCGAGGCGCGGCTCGCGGTGAACGGCAAACTGCGTTTCTTCACGGTCACGGCCTATCCCGTCACGCCGGGCAATGCGGACAGCTCGTTCGAACTCTGGCTGGATTCGGCGGCCCGGTAAGGCGCCGACTGAGCATAGAGGAGACTCGGCCTCGCTTCGGCGGTCATAGACCGCCGCTACAGGAAGGCAGGTTGATGCGGTTCCGTTGTAGCCGGCCTCGTTGAGGCCGGTTAGGATTCAGCCGGGGTCAACGACCCCGGCTACAGGTGTGGCCTCCGGTGACCGTTGTAGCCGGCCTCGTTGAGGCCGGTCAGGATTCAGCCGGGTCAATGACCCCGGCTACCGGTGTGGCCTCCGGTGACGGAGTAAAGGTGCCAGGCAGCCGGTGATACCCTCAATGCGATCGGCCCTTCCGTCCAACGCCCCCGCCATGTTTTTCTTGCCGTTCCCGACGGACGGCGGCTCCATCGATGTCTTCCCCTCGCGCCCATGCAACCCGCCGAACTTTCCGCTTACCTGAAACCGAAGATTCGCACCGTGCGCGGCTGGCCCAAGGCCGGCGTAAATTTTCGCGACGTGACGACGCTTTTCCACGACCCCGAGGCGTTTCGCGTCATGGTGGAATCGTTCTCGCTCGACTGCCAGGCCCTCAAGATCGACCTGATCGCGGCCATCGACGCGCGCGGCTTCATCATCGGCGGCGCGCTCGCGTACCAGATGCATCGACCGTTCGTGCTCGTGCGCAAGAAGGGCAAGCTGCCGTTCAAGACCGTGACGGAGGATTATGCACTCGAATACGGCACGGCCACGCTCGAGATCCATGCCGACGCCTGCAAGCCCGGCGACCGGGTGTTCGTCATCGACGATCTGATCGCCACCGGGGGCACGCTGCTGGCGGCGGCCAAGCTCTTCCGCGGGTTGAAGGGCGAAGTCGTGGGCGTGGGCGCGATCATCGATCTGCCTGAACTCGGCGGCACGCAGCGGCTGATCGAGTCCGGCTTGCGCGTCCACACGCTTTGCGGATTCGAGGAAAACGAGTGAGGTTGCGCGATGGCGCTCACGATCTGGTGCAACGGCAAGTTTGACGAAGCAGCCACCTGCCTCCTGCGCGAGGGCACGCAAGCGCACCGGCTCATCGTTGCCGCCCGCAGCCAGGCTTCGGTGCTGGCGGCGGGCGAGTCTGACCCGACCATGGCGGAGGCCGACGTCGCATTCGGCCAGCCCACAGTCGACGACTGCCTGCAAAGCCCGCGGCTGCGCTGGGTGGAGGTATCCACGGCCGGCTACACGCGTTACGACACCGAGACCTTTCGCGAAAATTTCCGGGTACGCGGTGCGATCTTCACCAATGCCTCGGCGGTCTTTGCCGAATCTTGCGCGCAGCACGTGCTGGCGATGATGCTGGCGTTGGGCCGGCAGCTCCTGCCGTCGTACGGCGACCAGTTGCGCGATCACTCGTGGCATCACACCGAGCGGCGCTACCACTCCCGCCACCTCACAGGGCAGACGGTGCTGCTGCTCGGCTACGGCGCCATCGGCCGGCGGTTGGCGGAGCTGCTCGCGCCTTTTCGGTGCACGGTTTACGCCGTGCGGCGGCAGACCCGCAGCGAACTCGGCGTGCGCGTCGTGCCGGTAGACGACCTCACGCGGGTGCTGCCGCTCGCGGACCACGTGGTCAACATCCTGCCGGAAAACGACGCGACCCTGAACTTCGTCAATGCCCGGCGGCTCGCCTGCCTCCAGCCGGGCGCGAGATTCTACAATGCCGGCCGCGGCACGACGGTCGATCAGCACGCTCTGCTCCATGCGCTGCAAGCCGGCCGGCTGGCGTCGGCGTATCTCGACGTCATGGAGCCCGAGCCGCTCCCGCCGGATCATCCGCTCTGGACGGCGCCCAACTGTTTTATCACCCCGCACACGGGTGGCGGACGCCATGACCAGGATGAGGCGCTCGTCCGGCATTTTCTCGCCAACCTCGAAGCGTTCACGCGCGGCGGTCCGATGACCGACCGGGTGATCTGACCAAAGCGGAAAGCGGAGAGCGGAAACCGGAAAGCCAGCAAACCTCGAAGGTGCAGTTGGATTCAATGCAGATCCAAACCCACGCAGTTTTAACCACGAATGGACACGAATGAAAACGCGGAAACTGAAAGATTGTAGGGCGGCATCGCCGAATGCCGCCGCATTTCTGGCGGGAAGGCGGGGTTCGGCGACCCCGCCCTACATCTCCCTTTGTATCGTCCGGGATTAGTTTCCAATAGTGGTTACAACGTCTGCGAAGTTTTGGATCAAATATTCATGCTGCTCATCTGCCAATCTGGCTACGAAGGACTCCTCTCCCGGGAGTTGGAGACGGGTGGCATCGTGCCGCGCGAGAGCGGGCCGGGCTGGGTGCTGGTGGATCGCGGAGAGCGGAAAGCGGAAAGCGGGGAGAGAAAGCCGGAGAACGGAGAGACGGAGGATTGGGTCTTCCCCCATTTGGTCATGCGGGAGCCGGTCGAGGTGCGCGGCGATTCGGTCAACGCGCTCGCGTTGCAGCTCGCCGATTTTTTCATGCGCAGCCTCGGTGCCGAGCGGGTGGAGGCGGCGTGGCCGTGCGTCTTCGACGGACCGGCCGAGCTTGTCGGGCTTGGGCGGCGCCTCGGCGGAGTGGAAAAGGCGTTTCGCGACATCTTGCGGAAACGATTTTCGCGCGTGGCCAAACTCGCCACGCCGGAGCGGCCGCGGGGTGTGACGGCATCGCGCGGGCTGTTCGTGTGGTTTGCCGACTTCGGGCGCGCCTTCGCCGCCCGCGAGGTTTGGCTCAACGGGCAGCGCCGTATGGCGGACGATGCAGCGGCGCCGTCGCGCAGTTACCTGAAGGTTGAGGAGGCGTACATTGTATTGGGTCGCGAGCCGGTGTCGGGCGAGACGGTGGCCGATCTGGGCGCCGCGCCGGGCGGCTGGAGCTTCAGTGCAGCGAAGCACGGCGCGCGGGTCGTTGCCATCGACAACGGCCCGCTCAAGGGCGGGGCGCTCGACCATCCGTTGATCGAGCACCGGCGCGAGGATGCGTTCCGCCATCAGCCGGCCGAAGGCGCGGTTTACGACTGGCTCTTTTGCGACATGCTGGAGGACCCGCATCACGTGCTGCACCAGATCGTCGAGCCCTGGCTCGCGCGGCGTTGGTGCCGGCGTTTTGTGATCAACTTGAAGTTCGGTCGCGTGGACGCGTTGGCGCTGCTCGCCGAGCTGCGCGCCCCGACCTCGCCCTTTGTCATGCACGCCACGAACGTTCGCATCCGCCACTTGTATCACGACCGGGAGGAATTCACGGTGGTGGGCGAGACGCTCCAGGTCGGAGCAGCGCATTGAAACAAAAATCATGAAGCACGTCAGGATTGGAAACTGGGAATTCAGCAAGGCCATTTGTGGCACGAATGCCTTCTACGGGCGCTCGCATTTCAGCGAAGCGCGGGATGCCGAATACCACGCCCGTTTCAGCGCGGAGCGGATCGAACGAATGGTGCAGCGATGCATCGATCGTGGCATCAATACCGTCGAATCGTCCGCCAATGCGGGCATCGATGCGACGCTGGCGACAGTGCGTGCACGGAACCCGCAGGCCATCCACTTTATCGGCAGCACGCGCATCGACGAAACCTCCGAGATGAAGAGCCACGAGCAAAAGTTGGATCATCTTCTCTCCGTTGGCGCCCAAGTCTGCATCATCCACGCGCAGTGGGCCGATCGCGTGGCGCGTTCGGCCGAGAGCGCCGGCCTGGAAAGATGGCTGGAAAAGATCCACGCGGCGGGATTGTTGGCCGGAATTTCCACGCACCAGGTCAAGATCGTCGAAATGTGCGAGCAGCGGGGCTATGCGATCGACACCTATATGTTTCCGCTGAATCCGATCGGGTTTGTTTATCCCGGTTATCCGGGACGGGAGACCGTGCAGCAACGGGTCGACCTCGTCCGGGGCGTGGCGAAGCCTTTCATTCTGATGAAGACGCTGGGAGCCGGCCGCATTCCGCCCGCCGAAGGGCTCCAGTTTGTCGCGGAAAATTCGAAGCCGAACGACGTGATCTCGATCGGGTTTGGGACCGAGGAGGAATTGGATGAAACGGTTCAGTTGGTGGAGAAATATTTCTGATCGCCGCCGCTCGGGGCCGACGGGCAAGTTTGCGCACGTGACAAACGTCCGCATCCGCCATCTGAACCACGACTCGGAGGTATTCACGGTGGTCGACGACATGGCGGCCGGGTGACGAAGCTCCGCCGCAATCAAACCGGCATTGGGTTTTACAGGAGGTAACGGAGGGAACAGAGGAGTTTTTTAACCACGGATGAACACGGATTGACACGGATAAAACAAGGAGCAGATCCGTTTCGGATTTTTGCAGGAGGCCGCAGAGGATCTTAGCGCGGGGGAGCCGCAACCAAAGCAACGGAGTTGAGACACAGAGCGCACAGAGATTTGGGTCGAGGTCACAGAGGAATGCATCTGCCTCCGTGACCTCCTTCGAACTCCGTGCCCTCTGTGACGAAAATCTGTTCAGAAAACAAGATTCTGCGGGGAATAGGTCTTCGTTACCTTCGTTTCCTTTTGTAAAAGTTCGAAATGGTCGGCGAGTTAGTATGACTCCGTTTTCTCTGTTTCCTCCTGTGAAATTTCGATCTGTTTCAGACCGGTAGGCTTCCGTCGATCTCTGCCGGGCCCTGCACTTTTGCTTGGTTTCGCGCGGGCGACTGGGTCAGCCTGCCTTATGACCCATTTTGCGCGACGCGATCCCGACCTCCGGCCGGCGGCCCAGCTGGCGCCCGCGCCCGGCTCGCGCAGTGGACCGGCGAGGCACGACGAGCTGAAGCTTTGCGGCGTGGCGACGGTGCGGGCGCGCTGGCAGCGCGATCCGGCGTCGATCAAGCGCCTCTATTTCGACTACGCCACCGGGCGGAAGATCGGCGTCATGTGCAAGGCGCTCTCGGCGGCGCGCAAGATTTACCGCTGCGTCGAGCCGGCCGAACTCGAGAAGATCGCCGCCACCGTACATCACGGCGGCATCGTGGCCGTGGTCGAGGAACCGCTGCTGCGCACGCCGACGCCGCACGACGTACAGACCTGGGCCGGGCAACGCGCACCCCTGCTGATGATCGACCGTATCGGCAACGCCCACAACCTCGGCGCATTGGCACGCACCGCCGCCTTCTTCGGCGTGCCCCAGCTCGTGTTGCACAGCGATCCCACCGCGGCCCGGCCCAACGACGCGGCTTACCGCGTGGCCGAGGGCGGCTTCGAGGCGCTGACCGTCTGGAGCGTGCGCGATCTGCCGGCGTTCCTGCGCGAACTCGGTGAAGCTGGTTACGATGTGGTCGGTGCCGCAACGCGGGGAGCTCCAGTACTCGGGAAAAATCCGAAATCCGAAATCCGAAATCCGAAACCCGGAACCCGAAACCCGGAACTCGGAACCCGGAACCAGGGACGGGACGCCCGGAACCCGGAACCCGAAACTCGAAACCCGAAACCAGTGGCCTTGGTCCTCGGCAACGAGGAGCAAGGCCTGGCTCCCGAGGTGGCGGCGGCGTGCTCGCGGCTCGTCACCATTCCTGGCAGCGGCCAGGTCGAGTCGCTCAACGTTTCGGTAGCCGGCGCGGTGTTAATGTGGGAACATTTCGGCCGGCGGTGAGGACAACATCCGCGCCGCCGCCATCGCAGCCAGAATCTTTCACCCCAGTCCACCTATGAGCATGAAGTTGATTCGTACTTTGATTACCCTGATCGGCTGCTTGGCTGCTTTGAGTTTCACTCCACGGTTAGCGGCGCAATCAGCCGATAATCTACTCGAGCCGAAAGTGGACGCGCTCTTCGCCCGTTGGAACAAGCCAGACACTCCGGGGGTGGTCTGCGCCGTGATGCAGGACGGGAAGGTTGTTTACGCGAAGGGATTCGGCATGGCCGACCTGGAACATAACGAACCTCTGTCTCCCGATTCCGTATTCTACATCGCGTCGACGTCGAAGCAATTTACAGCGGCCACGGTTGCGCTCCTCGTGTTGGACGGAAAGATCTCCCTCGACGCCGATATCCAAGTTTACCTGCCGGAGTTTCGGAATCTCGAGAGCAAGGTCACCGTCACCCAGTTGGTTCATCACACGAGTGGTATCAGGGATTACTTTAGCCTGCTGGCGCTCACTGGCTGGCGCGACACGGACTATTTCGACAACGACATGGTCGTCAAACTTCTGGCGCGGCAGCGCGGGCTGAATTTTCCACCCGGCACCGAATTTCTCTACAGCAATTCGAATTATGTGCTGCTGGCAGAAATCGTCAAACGCGCTACCGGCAGGTCGCTCCGCGTCGTGGCCGAGGAACGGATCTTCGGCCCGCTCGGGATGACGCAGACTCATTTCGACGATGACTATCGCCAGATCGTGAAGCACCGCGTGGTCAGTTACCTCCCCAAACCGGGCGGAGGCTATTATCAACAGTTGAAGGAATTCGACGGCTATGGGGACGGGAATCTCCTTACGACGGTGCGCGACCTGGCCCGCTGGGAGGAGAATTTTTATACCGGAACGGTGGGCGGCAAAGCTTTTATCGACCTCATGCTGACCAAAGGCGTCCTGACCAATGGCAAGGACACCACCTACGCCTTTGGACTCTTTTGCGACACGTATCGCGGATTGCCCACGGTACGGCACGGCGGTGGCTTCAAGGGATTTCGCACCGAACTGCTTCGCTTTCCACTGCAACACTTCTCGGTCGCGGTGCTATCGAACCTTGCCGTGGTCAATCCCTCCGACCTCGCAAATAAAGTGGCGGACCTTTACCTGGCAAAGGATTTGTCGGAACGGAAGGAGTCGGCTGCTCCATCCGTCGCCAGTATTCCCGAAGCCAAAAAGATCGATCCGTCGGTATTCGATGCTTACGTCGGCAACTACGCGCTGGATGAAAGGCCGGGGTTTATTCTATCCATCACCCGGGACGGTGATCGTTTCTTTTCGCAGGCCACCAATCAGGCACCCGTCGAAATCTTCGCCGCCTCGGAGTCGACGTTTTTTCTCAAAGTGGTCAACGCCCAGCTCACCTTTCACCGCGAGGCCGATGGGAGTGTGAATCGGCTGACGTTGCACCAAAACGGCAATCACGACGCGCACCGGGTGACATCCCACGCGGTCTCCGCGGCTGAGCTGAACGAATATGTCGGCCTTTATTACAGTGAGGAATTGGACACGAGCTATCGCCTCGAAATCGAAGACGGCAAGCTGACGGCCAAACATGCCCGGCTCCCAGCGGTTTCCCTCGTGCCCCGCGAGCGTGACGTATATCAGGTACTCAATGCGCGCGTGGCTTTTGACCGCGACAGTCAGGGGAAAGTCACGGGGCTGCGATTTACCGAAGGGCGAGTGCGCAATCTGGTGTTTGAACGGCGTGACGCCGGGAAGTAGTCCAGAGAGAGTTAAAAGGGACAGGCCAAAACAGAAAACGCGACGTGGCGCGAATGGCGAATCAGCGAAGATTAACGGTTCCCATAACGGAGACGGCGCTTCATAAGCGCCGTCTCGGCGGTCAGTAGTCGTCCATCACGCACCACATGACCCAGGTGAAGCCGGAAGTAAGGAGCACGACCCCGGCCAAACCGAAGAGGACCGATACGACATTGTGGCCCGTCGCAATCACGAGAGCGACGATCGTCAGATTGCCCGCGACGATCATGAGCCAGAAGTCGCGCTTGCGACGGGAGGGGCGCTTCGGCATCGGCTTGACGACGTTTAGCCCGGCGGCTTCATCGCGCGTGATATTGGCACGGAGTATTTGATGCACGTCCGTGGGCTCCGAAGTGGGGGTGGCGGTGGGCTCGTTGACCGCCTCGAACTTGGCCGTGGTGAAGGTGTGCTTGACCGGCGGGGGATCGTCGGAGGATAGGGGATCGACGTAGCTCATGGGGGGGCGGCTCAGCGTTCGGCCGGGCGGAGATTCAGATCGACCATCAGGTCGCTGGCGATCCGTTCGAGATCGCCGCGGAGCGCGCCCAGCGAGGTGCCGGGCGGCACGAGCACGGTGGCGCGCGCCTTGAACAGCGTGCCGCCGCCCATCGGGGCGCTCACGCGTTCGGAGGCCAGCTCCTCAACGTTGACGCCGTGCGCCGCCAGCACGCCCGCCACCAGGCGCAGGATGCCCGGGCGATCCTGGCCGACGAGCTCGAGCGCGGCCACGGAGCCGATGGCGGACGGAGCGGCGCCGCTTTCGGTGTGGATGGTCACATTCAGGCCCGCGGACTCGAGCGTTTGCAGGGCTTTCACCAGTTCGTCGACGCGCGCGGCCGGCACCTCGGCGCGCAGGATGCCGGCGAACTGGCCGCCGAGATGGCACATGCGGCTTTCGAGCCAGTTGCCGCCGTGATCGGCCACGCGGGTGGCGATGAGCTGCACGAGGCCGGGCCGGTCGGCGCCGATGATGGTCATGACGAGGGTCGCAAGCATGGCGGGGAGGCTGAGCCAGTGCGGACGGCAGGGCAATCCTTGCGTGTGGAAGCCCCGGCTTGGTCGCCGGGGCTTTTAATTTCCGGTCAATCGGATTTTGGGCAGCGGGACGGCTTGGCGCGGCCGAGGCTAAATCAACCTCAAACCCCTGATTTTTCGACCACAGATTTCACGGATTCGATCCGGATAAAACCAATACCAAGATGATCAATGGTTCGGATTCCGATCCGTGATTGCGGGTTAGGATTCTGTATCCGTGGTAATCTGAGCCCATCCGTGGTCAAAAATTCCGATAGCTTGGGCTCAGCGGCTGGTCAGCGTCACGGTGGCCGGCGACAGGTTGGGGGCGGTCGCTTTCAAGGTAATGCTGCCGGGCGCCGTCTTGCTCTGGAGAATGGCCAGGCCGCGCCCCTGGTAGGCTTGGTGCGTGCGGCCCTGTGGGTCCTCGGAGTTGCTCAGATCGCCATTCCCGATGCCGATGATCTCCGCCGGGCCGACCACCTCGAAGGTGACGGCTTGGGCGGCGTCCGGCACGCGCACGCCGTTGGCATCGACGATCCGATACTCGACGTGGCATACCTCCTTCCCGTCGGCGGCGAGCTGCTTCGCATCGGACAACAGCTCGACACGGCTCGCCGGGCCGGCGGTCTGAAGCGCGAACTCGCACGTGGGTTTTCCGTCCTTTAGGCCGACCGCCTTCAACACGCCCGGTTCATATGGCACGGTCCACGTCAACACGCCGTCGACGGCGGCGGTCGCGGGTTTCACGCCGAGCGACTGGCCGTTGAGCGTCAGCTCGACTTCGGCACAGTTGGTGTAGCACGCCACCTTGACGGTCGTGCCCGCGGGCCAGTTCCAATGCTCGGCGGCGGCGCTGCGCCGGTTGTCGGCGCTGATCGGCACGCAGACATAGACCATCGGCCGGTCGCTCCACAGGCTCTGCCGGAACCACGCCTGGGGCTTCTTGAAGCCGCACAGGTCAAGCAGACCGGCGCTCGAGGCGCGATTCGGCCACGCGCGGGCCTCGCCCAGGTAGTCGATGCCGGTCCAGAGAAACTGGCCCGCGACATACGCGTTGTCCCGCACGGCCGTCCACGCGGCGTAGCTGTGGCTGTTCTCGCTGCCGAAAATGACGCGTCGCGGATAGGTCACATGATCGGCGGCATAGTTGCCCTCCAAATAATTGTAGCCGACGACGTCGAGCTT
>Ga0182021_10004763_pt1 | contig 16000 bp, 14 predicted proteins | sample 612E3MmetaG_FD_120493 | JGI IMG/M metagenome (GOLD analysis project Ga0182021, IMG submission 120493) | Permafrost microbial communities from Stordalen Mire, Sweden - 612E3M metaG (Illumina Assembly) | ecosystem: Environmental > Terrestrial > Soil > Wetlands > Permafrost | place: Sweden... | reverse complement strand
CACGTTCAACACGTCCACGCAGCCGAGGCCGAGCACGAATTTCACCGATTCATCGCGGCGGGCATCATCGTTGCGCAGGCGCCCTTCGCCGATGAGTTTCATGCCGATGACGCCCTGGCCGGCGGCGTGGAGTTTTTTCAGAACCGGCACGACTTGGTCCGGCGGGCCGTCCATGCTCATGCCGTAGGGATTGATGCGGGCGTGGACGGATTCCACCCACGGTTCCGCCGCCGCCGCTTCGAGCGCGGCGAGGGAATGGCACGAGACGCCAAGCGCGCGGATTTTGCCCTGTGCCTTGAGCTTGCTTAAAATGTCCATCTGCCCGCGCAATTGTCGCGGCCAGTCGGCATCCATGACGCAATGCAGCAGCAGCAGGTCAATGTAATCCGTCTTCAGCTCCTTCAGGAAACGCGCGACGACGACATCGGCGGCGGGTCGTTCCGGTTCGGGAATGCCGCCGTTGTTCCACCAAATTTTGCTGATGAGGTTGTAACGGTCGCGCGGCAGACCGTCCAGCGCCGGCGGCAGATACGAGTGCGAGCCGTAAAGATCGGCCAGATCGTAAGTGCGCACGCCGCGTTCGTAGGCGGTGCGCAGCAGGCGCTGAAAGGTGGCGCGGCCCGTGCGCGTCTGGTTGGACTGGCGGTTGCCGCCGTGGCTGCCGGTGCCCATGCAGACGCGGGAGAATTTCAAGCCGGTCCTGCCGAGCGGAACCAGCGCGAACGGATCAAAGAATTTTTGCGGCGCGCTTTCCGCCGCGCCGAGATGTGCGCCAACCAAAATGCCGCCAACGCCGAGGGCGGACTGTTTGAGAAATTCACGGCGTTTGATGTTCATGGCTGTTTGGTTTCTGACAGTTCCCGCTCTGTCTTGAGCCGCAGTTGGCCGCACGCCGCGTCAATGTCCGTGCCCTTTTCGCGCCGGAGCGTCGCGGTGACTTTCTGTTTTTCCAGCGCGGTGAGAAAGCCTTCGCACACTTCGTCGCTCGGACGCTGCCACGGCAACCCCTCGACCGGGTTGTAGGGAATCAGGTTTACCTTGGCGTAAAGTTGCTTGGCGAGCGCGGCCAGCGGACGGATCTGGGCCAGCGAATCGTTGATGCCCGCGATCAAAATATATTCCAGCGTGATCATCCGGCCCTTCAGCTTTTGATAATCCTCGCACGCGCCGGTGAGTTCGTGGAGCGGATACTTCTTGTTCACCGGCATGATGCGGTTGCGGACTTCATCCGTCGCGCCGTGCAGCGAAATGGCGAGGCGGAATTGCAGCGGCTCGACGGCGAGTTTGCGGATCTGCGGCGCGAGGCCGCTGGTGGAAATGGTGATTTTCCGCGCGCCGATGCCGCCGCCCCATGGCGCGTTCAGGATTTTCAGCGCCTTGAGCAAATTGTCGTAGTTCGCCAGCGGTTCGCCCATGCCCATGACGACGATGTTGTCCACGGCGCGGGACGCGGGACGCGGGACGGGTGGCGTGGCGGCGTCACTCGTCGCCCGTCTCTCCTCACTCGCCACGAGGCGTTCAATGGCGAGAACCTGTTCGATGATCTCATTCGGTTCGAGATTGCGTTTCCAGCCGTCGAGGCCGCTGGCGCAGAATTTACAGCCGTAGGCGCAGCCGACCTGCGTGGAGATGCAGAGCGTGTGGCGATCGCTGGCCTCGCCGTAAAGCGCGGGGTTGGCGGGAATCAAAACGCTTTCGATGAACTGGCCGTCGGCGAGCTTCCAGAGAAATTTCTGTGTGGTGTCGTGCGCGCCCTGCTTGCGGACGAGCTCCAGCGTCTGGAGCGAAAAGTGTTCACGCAGTTTTTCGCGCAGGACTTTCGGCAGGTTGCTCATCGCGTCCCAGCTGGCGGCGCGGCGGGCGTAAAGCCAGTCCAGCAGCTGCGCCACGCGGAAGGCGGGTTCGCCCCAGGTTTTGAACAGGCTCTCCAGTTCTTCGCGGGTCAGGGATTTGATGTCGGTCGCAATCATTTTAATACGTCAGCATTTCCAGTTCGCGCTGGCCCTTGTCGGTGAGCTGCCAGCGGCCGCCGCGCTGCACCACCAGCTTGCGGCAGGGATGCGCGTGGTATTCGGCCTCGTTGACGGAGAGCAGTTGGAATTTCGCGTGGCTTTTCATTTCGGACTCCGCCAGCGGCCGCAGTGCGAAGGGCACGCCGTTGTAGTTCAGCGCGATTTCGTAGCCGGCCACGCCTTCCTGGTCGGCGCGCGGATTTTTCAGGACGAGCGGCGCGTAGCGTTTGAGATACGAGAAATTTTTCACGCGCACCTGCACGCGGCACAGCTCGGTCTGGCTGCGCACAAAGTTCAGCAGGCTGAACTTGCCGCCGCGTTCAGCCTGCAAAATGTCGAGCGGGTCGAGGCCGTCGAGGTTCTGGCCGTTCCACACGCCGTGGTCATTGCGCTCGCCCGGCAGGTTTTTTTTGAACCACGCGCTGAAGTTGTCGTTCACCAGCAGGTTCAGTTCAAAATGGACGTGGGCGCGGTCTTTTTCGATGTGCTGGCCCGTGCGGCCCAGGGTGGCGATGGCTTCGCCGGCCTTGACGGTTTTGCCGGCGGCGACGCCGGGCGCGACTTCGCTCAGGTGCGCGTAGAGTGAATAAATTTCCACGCCCTCGACGACGTGTCGGATGACGACGTATTTGCCGTAGTTGGACAAGCCGGCCTTGCTGCTGACATACATCACCGTGCCGTCCGCCGTGGCCAGCACGGGGTCGGTCGGCTCGCCGCGCCGGTCGTGCTGGAGGCTGCGGATGTCCAGTCCCTCGTGCATCTGCCAGCCGTCGGTGCGCACGCAGCCGAAGCTGCCGGTGGTCCACGGCCGGTCCGGCGACGTCGGCGCGATGAACTGCAGTTCGTGGCCGGTTTCAAACAGCGCGTGGTTGGCCGTGGGAAATTGAAACGGCGACTGCGCGGACAATTTGACGCCGCCAAGCAAAAGCGCCGCCAGCGCGGCGCGGGCAGGGGAGGGCAAAATCATTTGACCAGGTCTTTTTGGTTTTTCTTGGCGGACAGGTTCAGGCCCTTGACAAATTTCACGGCCTCCTCGCGCGAGGCGTCCGGCGTGAAGGACAGGACGCCGTTGGCGATGCGCCGGGTGATGAGCGGTGCGGCCAGCCAGCGTCCGTCCTCCGGTTTTTTGCCCCACTGGCCGGACACCACGAAATGCTTGCCGGGATTGGCCGAGGAGTATTGCTCCAGAATCCAGGTGCCGGTTTCATCGAACTGCACCTTCACTGCGAAGCCGCCGGGCGTGTCCAGCAGCGTGGCCGAGGTGAGGTTCGCCTCGGTCAGGATCGGGCGCGTGGCGATGTTGACATCCACCGGCGCCCCCCGCAGCACCGGCACCGTCTGGCCGGTTTCCGCCACCTGGCCCGCCCGCTCGATATGCACCCGCATTTGCGCCGGTTGCTTGTCTTCTTTGTTGCCGGTGGCACAGCCGCCCGCCGCCAGCGTCGCCGCCAGGCAGAAATAAAGGTTGAATCGTCGCCCGTAAAAATTCATAGTGCGCACACCAAATCGCAACCAGCGAACAAAGTAAAGAAACATATGGGACAACAATACAACAAAGCCGAACATAAAAAACGCCGCAAGGCCTACATCAAGCGCAAAAAGGCCGTCATCAAGACCAAAAAGTCCGCCGCAAAGACCGCCGCGAAAAAGTAGCCTTCGCAAAAAACATCAGGCCGTCCGCTGGGACGGCCTTTTTTATTGGTGCGCTCGGACTGGATTTTTACAAAAGCCGGATGGCCCCGTCGGCCTGCATTTCCGCGACCTCGTTGAAGACGTCGCACCGCGAGCAGAACGCCACGTCGTCGTGCAGTTCGGGAAGGGCCAGCAGCCGCCGCGCGTTCCGGGAATTGTGCAGCGCCGCCGGCCAATCCGGTTTCGCCTGTAAAAAAGCGTGTCGCGCAATTTCCGTGGAATCCGAAAGGCCGGTGGGGCGAGCGTCCTCGCGAGCCGACAAAATCTCCGCCAGCGCCCCCGCCGCCAGCACGTCCTCCAGCGCCGCGCCTTCGCCGGTGCCGGCGCAGACCAGTAAAATGTGTTCCGGCGCGAGCCGCTGCAAAAAATCCGCCGTCGCCGCCAGGTTCAGGAACGACGCGGCCAGCACGGTTTGTGCGCCCGTGCAGGCGCGCAGGGCGCGGGTGCCGTTCGTCGTCGTGGAGACAATCGTGCGGCCCCGGACGATTTCCGCGCGGAACTCGCGCGGGGAATTGCCAAGGTTAAAATCAATTCCGCCCGATTGCGCGGTGCGGATTTTCACGCCGTCGCGTTCGCCAGCGAGCAGGATTTCCGGGCGTTGGCGGCGGAGCGCAACGGCTTCGGAGATTTCGCTGACGGGAATAATTTCCTTCGCACCGTGGTGCAGCGCGGTGACGAAGGTGCTGGTGGCGCGCAGGATGTCGAACACCACGCATGCCGTGCCGCGCAAATCGCGGCGGGCGAGCGCGGGCAACTCCGCCGGGGTCAGGATGGTTTCAAGGATCATTTGCTCGTCATATTGTGGCCGCCGCTCACGCTGTTCGCCACTGGAGTTTTTTCACCTGCGCGTGTTCGGGATGTTTCAGGTCAAGCGAATACAATCCGATTTCCATGCCGTTGTCCGCGAGCGTGGCCCGCACCCAGCCGCTCGGACGGCCTTCCGCGAAAACATAGGCTGTCGGCGGAAGATTGATGAGCTGCACGCCTTTTTCGTGCTGCGAGAGGTGCCAGTCGTGCGTGTGGCCGTAAACGAACGCCTTCACCTGCCGGTGCCCGGCCAGCAGTTCCGCGAGCGCCGGGGTGTCTTTCAAGCCGCCAACCTTGCCCAGCAGGTCCAGATGGTGATGGCACACGACCAGCGCCGGCTGGCCGGGGCGCGCTTCGATTTCGCGCGTCAGCCAGGCGAGCTGCGCCGCACCGAGTTTGCCGGCCGTGGCGTCGGTGAGATCCAGCGAATCGAGCAGTAACCAGTTGGCGCGGGCGCTGGCAAAAACCGCCACCTGCTTTTGCGGGACGGATTCGGACTTCGTTGCATCCTGCGGAAACGCTTTCCAGAAATTTGCCCGCTGGTCGTGGTTGCCGAGGGTAAGATGCACCGGTGCCAGCGCGCGGAGGGGTTCAATCAGCCGGCCGAACGCCGCGTAGTCTCTGGGCAGACCCAGCTTGAAGGCCAGATCGCCGTTGACGATGACGGCGGCGGGCGCGACCGGCCACGCCATGACTTCGCGCACGACGGCGGCGAGGTGGTCGGCCATGTTGACGTTTTTGTGCGTCAACTTCGCATCGGCGGCGATGTGCGTGTCCGAGAGAAAAAAGAATGTGTCCGGGTCGCGCGGCTTGGCGGCAAGCTCCGCGAAAACGGACGGCGCGAGCGCGCCGGCGGCCCCGGCCAGCGCGGCGCGTTTCAGGAATTCCCGGCGCGAGAGTTGCGGCAGCGTGGCGGGCATAAATTCTTTTTAGGCCGCCTTGTAAATGTGCGGGTGCAGCACGCCGACAAAGGGCAGGTTGCGGTAGCGCTCGGCAAAATCCAGGCCGTAGCCGATGACGAACAAATCGGGAATGTCAAAGCCGACGTAGTCCGCGCGGATTTTTTCGACGCGGCGGCTGGGCTTGTCGAGCAGCACGCAGGTCTTGATGCGGCGGGGCTTGAGCGCGCGGATTTTTGGCAGGACGCGGCTCAGGGTTTTGCCGGTGTCGAGAATGTCGTCCACGAGCAGCACGTCGCGGCCATGCACGTCGAGCCGCAGTTCCTTGGTGAACACTAGGTCGCCGGATTCCGTGCCGAGGCCGTAGCTGGAAACGCCGATGAAATCGAGGCGCAGCGGCAGGTTCAGATGCCGGATCAAATCGGCGAGAAACATCACCGTGCCGTTGAGCAGCGAGACGACGACCATTTCGCGCCCGCGAAAATCACGCTCGATTTCGCGCGCCAGCGTCTTGATGCGCCGGGCGATCTGCTCGTCGGTGATGAGGACGCTCTGGACTTCCTTGCGCCAGCGCGGCGGGACGGTGGTTTTGAGTTTTGAATTTTTGGGTTGGGTGCTCACGGGTTCAGTTTTTTGAATCGCAACCAGTTTCTCCGCTGGCCGGGAAATTTAACGCCGTTTTTCAATTGGCCGCCTTGAGGGCCGCCTCCGCCTGCTCGTTCGTGAAATTGTTTTTCGCCCGCTCCACGGCCATGCCCACCACCGGTGGATACGCCTGGTCCGCCTTCATGCGCGGCTCGACGTATTCGATGATCTCGAACAGCAGCGCGTTCGCCGCCTCGTAATCCAGCCCGGTCAGCTTCGTGATGTAGCGCGTGGCGCGGTCAATGAGCTTCAAGTTGCTCGGCACCACCCAGACCATGTAGTTGCCCATCACGCGGCCGAGCCGCACCATCGTGCAGGTCGAGAGCGCGTTCATCACCAGCTTCACTGCCACGCGCGTCACGCCGTCGAGGAGCAGGCCCGTTTCCGGCACGGGCACAAAAACCGAGGCGGTCAAAGGCCTTTCCGTCTTCCAGTTTCCGTTTTCCGTTTTGCCAAAACAGATCAGCCCCGTTTGCGCGCTGTTGTCCTGCGCGGCTTCAAGCTGTTTGAATAGAAATTTCCGGCCGGACTCTTTCTCCGTCGCCGCCATCACGGCGATGGCGCTGTCTTTCACCACCACCGGGCGGTATTGGATTCCGTTGCTGCCGATCTTGTAGCGCAGCAGCTCGGTCGGCCCGATCCGGCTGACGGTTTCCAGCAGGCGCCCGGCTTTGTCCTCCTCCACGAGCGCGCGGATTTCCGTCCCGGTCCATTCCACGCAGCGCGGCTTGCGTTTCAGGATGTTCTCCCACGCAGTGTCCGTCCAGTCGGCCGGCACAAATAAAAACGCCCACGACTCCGCCGCCCGGTCATCGTCGAACTTGCGGAACGGCGGCGTGCAATACGTCGGCGAACGTTCGGTCGTGTCGGTCAAAACATCCGCGCCAAAGCGGTCGGCAAAATAGCTGTTCTTGTGGCCGTAGCGATAAACCGATTCCTCCAGCGCCACGAGCTTCGCCAGCGACGCGAGAAAATCCGGTGAACGCAAATTCGCCTGAAGCGTTTCCAGATGAGCGAGGAACTGCGCCGGGATGAAATTGGCGGGGCTGACCTGCCGGTCCGCCTGGAAGAGCGCGTCCCTGCCGTTGAGCAATTCCCGCACGACGATTTCCAAAACCGTCAGCATCACGCAGAGCTGGATGGACGTGGCCTGCATCCGCGTGGAGCCGGTGATGCTCATCGGCCCGGTCGTGAGGTTGATTTTCTCGATGCGCGCATCCTCGATCACCTCGCGGCTGCGCTGGACGTGCTCGCACAAAATGTCGTCGGGATTGTTATAGACGAAATAAACCTTCGCGCCCGCCGCGACGCCGGCCCAGGCGGTGCCGATGACGAACGACGTTTCGCCGCCTTCGGTGATGGCAAAGACCACATCCTTGGCCGACACGCCCAGATCGGAAATCTGTTTTTCGCCAAACGCCGTGAAATCCTCGAAGCCCTCGACCGATTTGATAAGCGCGTAATCGCCCCCGGCCATGACGCTGAACGTGCGGTTCTCCAGACCGTCCACGTTTTTATCGCAGGAGACGACGTGAGGAGTCTCTAAATTTCCTTCAATTTGAGACTCGTCACCTCGTCTCCTACTTTGTTGCCGCCAGAAATCGCGCCAGATGGAGTCCAGCAGAATGCTCAACCGCCCGGTCGAGCCGCAGCCGGTGAAAAAGATTTTGCCGCCCGCCTGGATGGAGGCCAGCACGGTGGCGGCAATTTTCTCCGCGCGGCCGGAGGCGGCGAACTCGCGGAATTTCTCCACCACGTCGCCATCGGCCTGAAACAGCAGGCCGAGCGCGGCGGCGATGTCGGTTTTCGCCACGTCGCTCAGATTGGCCGTGACGGGATGCGACGTCTCGGTGACAAGCGCGCCGAGTTGGAACTGGCCGCTGACTTTCAAAAATTCTTCGGAACGACGCCGGGAAATTTCGCTCATGGCGGATGAGTTAATGAAATTGTCAACCGGCTGTCACGCCATTAGCTTGTGTCCGTGCTGTCCACTCAACAGATGGCGGCGTTGAATGAGGCGAACTGCGACGCCGCGTTCGACAACCGCACGCGCCAGCTTTACGCGACGGACGCCTCGCCCTACCAGATCGTCCCGGCGGCGGTCGTGTTTCCCAAGACGGGCAAGGCGGCGGCGGCGGCCATCCAAGCCGCGCTGGCGGCGGGCATTTCCGTGACTCCGCGCGGCGGCGGCACCGGCTTGAGCGGCGGCGCGCTCGGCGACGGGCTGGTCGTGGACTTCGCGCGGCACAACCGGCAGATTTGGGACTTCAACAAGGACACCCGCACCGTCCGCGTCGGCGCGGGCGTGGTGCTGGACCAGCTCAACGAATATCTCAAGCCGACCGGCTTCTGCTTCGGGCCGGACGTGGCGACGAGTTCCCGCGCGACGCTCGGCGGCATGATCGCGAACGATTCGTCCGGTGCGCACACGCCGGTTTATGGCACCACCGGCCAGCACGTCCGCGAAATCGAAATCGTCATGGCCGACGGCAAGGTCACCCGCGTCGGCGCGCACCTGGAATCGCTCCAGCAGCAGCGGCACCTGGTGGATGATTTGATGGCGCTGAACTCGCTGCAAGTTTCCGAGCAGTTTCCGCCGGGGCTTTTGAAACGCTGGCCGGGCTACGGCCTCGCCCGCGCGGTGGAACAGCCGGGAAACCTCATCCCGATCCTCTGCGGCAGCGAAGGCACGCTCGCGGGAATTTTTTCGGCGGAACTCCACCTCGTCCCGCAGCCGGAGGAATACGGCGTGGGCCTGATTTTCTTCGCGTCCGTCGCCGAGGCGATGCAGGCCACCACGGAACTGCTCGCCCTGCAGCCGGCGGCGGTTGAACACGTGGACCGCCCGCTCCTCGACCAGACGCGTGGCCAGCGGGAATTCCAGGCCGTCCGCGATCTGCTCGACCTCGACGCGCAGCCGTGCGCGGCGGTTTTGATCGTGGAATTTTTCGCCGGGGCGAAGGACAAGCTCGCGCAACTGCGGAAAATGAAGCTGGGCCGGCGCCAGTTGATCTTGAAAACCGGTCGCGAACGCGACCTCGTTTGGGCGATGCGCAAGGCCGGGCTTTCGCTGCTCACCAGCCGCAAGGGCGACGCCAAGCCCGCGTGCTTCGTCGAGGACACGGCGGTGCGCCCGCAGGATTTGCCCGCGTATGTCGCCGGGCTGGAGGAGCTGATGCAGCGCGCCGGTGTGGAGGCGTCGTTCTACGGCCACGCGGCGGCGGGGCTGCTGCACGTCCGGCCCGTCCTCGATCTGCACAACGCGGACGACCTGAAAAAATTCCGGCAGATCGCCGACGAGGTCGCCGCGCTCGTCGCGCAGTTCAAAGGCTCGCTCGCGGCGGAACACGGCGTGGGCATCGCGCGGACGGAATTTCTCAGGCAGCAGGTCGGCGCGGAACTATACCGCGTGATGCGCGAAATCAAGGCGGCGTTCGACCCGGGCAACCTGTTCAATCCCGGCAAAATCATCGGCGACGGGCGTTACAAAATTGACAAAAATCTGCGCCAGGGCGCGGACCGGAATCTCGTCCTGCCGTTCGAGCCGAAGCTGGCCTTCGCCGCGCGCGACGAGTCGTTCGTCGCCAATCTCGAGCAATGCAATGGCTGCGGCGGCTGCACCAAATGGACGCCGGTGATGTGCCCGACCTACCTCGCCACCGGCGAGGAAGGCATGTCCACGCGGGGCCGGGCCAACCTGATTCGCGCCGCGCTGGAACACCGCGAAATCCCCGACCCGCTGCGCGCGGAGGAGCTGGAATACGCGCTGTCCAACTGCCTCGCCTGTCGCGCCTGCGTCAGCGAATGTCCGTCCAACGTGAACCTGCCGCTGCTCAAGGCCGAACTGCTCCACGCGCGCACCAAGCATACGCACCTGACCAAATTGCAGCGGCTCGTCAGCTCGGTTGATTTGATGGGCCGCATCGGCTGCGCCATGCCGGGGCTGGCGAACCTGGTTTTGGGTTCGCGCTCCACGCAGCATATCCTCGGAAAAATGTTTGGCATCACCGACGCCCGGCCCATCACCGAATTTGCCCGCGAACGGTTCGACCACTGGTTCGCCCGGCGCAAAGACCCCGGCGCGCCCCGGCGCGGCAGCGTGATTCTCTGGGACGACACGTTTGTGCGCTACCACGAGCCGCACATCGGCCAGGCCGCCGTCGCCGTGCTCGAAGCCGCCGGTTATGCCGTCACGCTGCCGGCGGGAAGAAAATGCTGCGGCCGCCCCGCGTTCAGCGTCGGCAACCTTACCGAGGCGGAAAAACTGGGCCGCCACAACCTCGCGCTGCTCGCCGCCATCGGCGGCACCGCGCCGATCATCTTCCTCGAACCGTCCTGCTACTCGATGTTCGCCGAGGACTACCGGGAATTGAAACTGCCGGACGCCGGAACAATTGCCGCGCGCTGTTTTCTTTTTGAAGATTTCATCGGGCAACTGCTGGAACGCAAGCCCGACGCCCTGAAGTTCAAACCGAAAAGCGAACGCATCGTCATCCACGCGCATTGCCATGCCAAGGCGCTGACGGATCCCGCCGCCATGCAGCGCCTCGCCGCGCGGTTGCCCGGCCGCGACGCCGCGCTGCTCGACACCGGCTGCTGCGGCATGGCCGGATCGTTCGGCATGATGGAATCCACCTACGAACTCTCGCTGAAAGTCGCCGAACCGCTGATCCAAAAAATCAAACAGCAGCCTTACGGCACCACCACCGTCGTCTCCGGCACGAGCTGCCGGCACCAGGTGCAGCACCTCGTGTCCGTCCGCACCAAGCACATGGCCGAAGTCCTTGCCGACGCGCTGGCGTGAACCGGCTGCGGACGCCGCGCCGCGCCGCTATTTTTCCGGTTGCTTGAAGATGGGGCGCTTGAAGATGTATTGATACTCGAAGTTTGTTCCCGTCTGGTCTTTGGCGCGGCAGGTGCAGCCCGCCAGTTCCCAGCCGGACTTGCCGTATTCGTCCAAAACCGATTTACCCTTGGGATTGTCCGTGGTGCGCGTTCGGTATTCCCACGAAGCTGGTTGCGTGGCGCAGCCGGCCAGCAACGCCGCCGCGCCGGCGGACAGGAGAAACCGCTTTGAAATGATTTTCATAATTGGCAGTGGACGGAACCACGCCAGACTAGGCCTGCCTGGACGGCGGCGCAAGCCCGGCGGCGGACGGGACTGAAATTGACTTTGACGCCCTGCTGCGACACTCTGCGCAGATGGCAAAACCTGCATTGGGACGTGGTCTCGGCGCGTTGTTGAGCGGCCATCCGCCGCTCACGCAAACGGCGCCGGTTCCGTCCATTTCCGTCGCTGCACCGGCCCCCGTGCCGCCGCCCGCGCCTGACAACCGCGAACGCGTCCAGCGCGTGCCGCTGACCAGGGTCCGCCCGTCCGCGCTCCAGCCGCGCAAGGAATTTTCCGCCGAGGCGCTGAAGGAACTGGCCGATTCCATCCGCGAACAGGGCGTCGTGCAGCCGCTCATTGTGCGCGAACGCGGCGGTTTCTTTGAACTCATCGCCGGCGAACGCCGCTGGCGCGCGTCGCAGCTTTTGAACCTGCCGGAAATCCCCGTCATCGTCCGCGAGGCCGACGACCGCACGGTGCTGGAGCTGGCGCTCATCGAAAATTTGCAGCGCGAAAACCTGAACGCCATCGAAGAGGCGGTCGGCTATTCGCAGCTGGCGGAGCAGTTTCAACTCACGCAGGAGGAAATCGCGACGAAGGTCGGCAAGAGCCGCGCCGCCGTGGCGAACGCGACGCGCCTGCTGAAACTGCCGCAGTCCGTCCAGGGCTTGGTCCGCGAAGGCCGGCTTTCCGTCGGCCACGCCAAGGTGATTCTCGGCCTGGCCACCGAAAAAGACCAGCAGCACGCCGCCGAGCGCATCGTGAAGGAAGGCCTGAACGTGCGGCAGACGGAAGGACTCGTCGCGAAGATCCAGACGCGCACCGCGAAAATCTTGGGCGAGAATGCCAGCACGCCCGCCATCGTCCCCGTGGATTCCAACATCTCGCGGATCGAGGACAAGCTGCGCGAGAAGTTCGGGACGAAGGTTCATTTGAAATACGTCCACGGCAAGGGCGCGGTGGAAATTTCCTTTTTCAGCGACGACGAACTGCAGCGCGTATTGGAGATTCTCCACGTCACGGCAGACTGATTGATTAACCGCAAAGAAAGCAGGGATTTTTTCTTTGTGACCTTTGTGTTCTTTGTGGTTATTTTAATTTTTATTCAATGATTTTAGAAATTGTCAAATACGGTCATCCCGTCCTTCGTCAAAAGGGCGTGCGCATCGAAAGCGTCACGCCGGAAATCAAGAGGCTCATCGCCGACATGTTCGAGACGATGGAGGAAAACCACGGCGTCGGCCTTGCGGCGCAGCAGGTGGGCGTCGCGAAACAGCTCACGGTGATTGACGTGCGCGCGGTGACGGACCGCCCGTCCACCCTGGAACTGGACGGCCAGCCGGCGGACGTGGCGAGCTTCATGCCGCTGGTGCTGATCAACCCCGAAGTCACGCGGGTCGGCGAACCGGTGAAAGGCGGCGAAGGCTGCCTGAGTTTCCCGGAAATTTACGCGGAGATTTCGCGGCCCGAATCCGTGGACGTGAAGGCGCTCGACGCGAAGGGCAAACCGATCGCCTTCCGCTGCGGCGGCCTGCTGGCGCGGGCGGTGCAGCACGAGACGGATCATTTGCACGGCCTGCTCTTCATTGACCGGATGGACAAAAAGACCAAGGCGGAAATCCAGCCGGAGCTGGACGTGCTGCAGGCGGAGACCAAGGCGGCGTTGCTGAAGAAACAGTCCATTCGCCTGTAATCTCGGGTGGAACGCGAGTTGTCCCAACTCGCAGCGGGTGGAGGAACAAGCGACGGCTGGGATGATTTCGATTTTTGTTCGTCTGGCCATGCGCTGCGGATTGAGGACAATCCGCGCTCCGAAAAATAGTCAGCGAGGAAATTGCCTTCTTTCCGTCGCTTGCCTTGCGTTTGAACACGATTTACTTTCCGCGCCATGAAATATCGTCGCTTTGGCCGGACGGGATTGAACATGCCCGTCATTTCCTGCGGCGGGATGCGTTACCAGTTCAAGTGGCAGGACGTGCCGCCGCAGGACATCCCGCGAGCGAACCAGGAAAATCTCGAGGCGTGCATCCATCGCGCGCTGGAGCTGGGCATCAACCACATCGAGACTGCGCGCGGCTATGGCACGTCGGAAATGCAACTCGGCGAGCTGTTGCCGAAACTGCCGCGCGACAAAATGATCGTGCAAACGAAAGTCACGCCGCGCGCCACGGCGACGGAGTTTCTCAAGACCTTCGACGACTCGATGAATTACCTGAAGCTCGACCAGGTGGATTTGCTCTCGCTCCACGGCATCAACAACCGCCAGACGCTCGACTGGTCGCTGCAAAAAGACGGCTGTCTCGCCGCCGCGCGGAAATTGCAGAAGGAAGGCCGCTGCCGCTATGTCGGTTTTTCCACGCACGGCACCACGGACATTATTTTGGAGGCCGTGAACACAGGCGAATTTGATTACGTCAACCTCCACTGGTATTTCGTCAACGACCTGAACTGGCCGCCGATTGAGGCGGCACGCCGGCACGACATGGGCGTGTTCATCATCAGCCCGAACGACAAGGGCGGCAAACTTCAGGAGCCGGGGCCGAAGATCAGCGAACTCTGCGCGCCGCTCACGCCGATGCAGTTCAACGATCTTTATTGCCTCAACCGCCCGGAAGTTCACACCTTGAGCTGCGGCGTGGCCAAGCCGACGGATTTTGACGAGCATGTCGCCGCGCTGAAATTTTACGACGAGATTCCGCAGACGATTGCGCCGGTTGAAAAACGGCTGCGCGCGGAAATGGAAAAAATTCTCGGCGCCGACTGGTGCGCGCGGTGGACGGAAGGGCTGCCGAATTTTGTGGATGTTCCCGGCCAGATCAACATCTCGGAAATCCTGCGCCTGTGGACTTACGCCAAGCCGCTTGATTTGCTCGCGTGGGGCAAGATGCGCTACAACCTGCTCGGTCAGGCCGACCACTGGTTCCCCGGCGAGAACGCTGCGAAAACGCGAGAGCTGGATTTGCGCGACGTGCTGAAAAACAGTCCGTTCGCCGACCGCATCCCGGACATCCTTGAAGAATCACACCGGATGTTTTACGAGAAGCCGGTGCAGCGCTTGAGCGCAAGCTGAACCCGGCGGGCGCAGCTTGGGTCGGTCGGGAAACTCACCGCAGATTCCATTCGTTCAGCAGTTCCTTGGGAATCTTGGTGAAAAAGCGCGACGGCGATTGATGGATGTCGCCGTCAAAGTTCTCTTTGATCGGGTGCTCGGATGGGAAAATTAAACGACTGCTATTCGTTGATGCCCCAGCGCGGCTCGCCCCCGCCCCGATCCGCCGGCACGCATGAACAGTCCGGCGCGTCAGCAAGGATATGGCGGACATCCGCCAGGAAGCTGGTTTCCGATGAAGACATTTGCTGATGCCAATAAATGAAGCAATCAATGCCGGCGTGGCGGGACTGCTCGTGCAGGTAGTTGTCCAACAGGTTCACCTCGGCCGGCGGATTATTCGCCGTTCCGAGCAGGACCACGAGCGCGAGATCGGGCCTAGAATTTCTGGTGAGCACCGTGGCCAGCCACGCTTTGATTTTCTGCGGCAGTTCGCCCGAAACGGTCAGGGCGATGAACAACAGGTCAACCTCGGCCGCGTGCCGGGACGAGGTCTCGAACAACACCTCGTCTTTCAATGATTCCATGGCCCACCAGGCTGTGCGCACCGGGCAGCCGGGCACGAATTGTTGCAACACCCGTTGCTGAACCGTCAGCACCTTGCTGGCGGCGGCGCGATCTGAATATACCACCATCGTTTTCAGCAGGTCTTCGACTTTGTTCGCCGCCCCGCCGGTCTCTTCCAATGTCATGAGCGTCATAGAAAATTCCTCCCTTTCTATTTTCGTTGTTTGTGGGTTTGAATACCAAGCAGGTTTCGTGCTAATTCATAACTGGTTCTTAAAACGAAAATCAATCGCGGCAAGAAAATTATAATTCGCTTGGCAACAAGCAAATCAACCAAAACGCCGCCGGCCTTGGATAAACTTGCGAGCCTGAAAAGTTGACATTGTTGTCCTGTTTTGCGACTGTCAAAAAGGGCGGCGCGGAATTAATTCAAACGCCAGAATGCAAATTCCATTCCTGAATCAGGTCTTTCGGAATCTCGGAAAGAAAACGCGACGGCGATTGGTAAATGTCGCCGCCGGAAGCGCCGAAGCCGCCACGGATGAGCGGATAACTCAGATACAATTCGTTCTTCGCCCGCGTGACCGAAACGTAAAACAGCCGCCGCTCCTCCTCCTCGCCGTCGTTGCTCTCGGTCGAACGAGCCGAGGGAAACAGACCGTCACACAACATGATGACGAACACGACATCGAACTCCAGTCCCTTGGCCTGGTGAATCGTGGAGAGTTTGATTTTTTCAGTGTCGTCCGCCGGGTCTTCCTCGGCCTCGACGTTCGTGAGCAGCGCCAGTTGTGTCAGAAATTCCTCCACGCTGCCGAACTGAAACGCGAACTCCGCAAGCTGCTGGATTTCTTCCAGCCGCCGCTCGTAATTGTCGTAAGTCTCCTTGAGGTAATCGTCGTAGCCCGCGTCCATCACCAGCCGCAGCATCTTCGCCGCGCTCTGGCGCGTGCTTTCGTCTTCCAGTTGCGAAATCGTGGCGGTGAACTGCGCCCAGGCGACGGCGGCCTTTTTGGGAACGGCTTTCGTGCAAACTTGCAGCGCGGCGGCAAGTGGATGTTGGATGTTGGATGTTGGATGTTGGATGTTTCCCTCCATCAACAATCCGCCATCCGCCGTTCTCGCCGTGAAACTGTGAAAAAGTTTCTCCGCTCCTTTCGCGCCGATGCCCGGCAGTAGCAGCACCAGCCGCTTGAACGAAACTTCATCACGCGGATTG
>Ga0182021_10004762_pt1 | contig 16000 bp, 14 predicted proteins | sample 612E3MmetaG_FD_120493 | JGI IMG/M metagenome (GOLD analysis project Ga0182021, IMG submission 120493) | Permafrost microbial communities from Stordalen Mire, Sweden - 612E3M metaG (Illumina Assembly) | ecosystem: Environmental > Terrestrial > Soil > Wetlands > Permafrost | place: Sweden... | reverse complement strand
GCACTCCCTTTCCGTGTCGTAGATTGCCAATGCCCACATGCCATTGAATCGAGGGAGGCACTCCGGCCCCCACATCATGAAAGCGCGAAGGGCGACCTCCGTGTCCGAATGCGAGCAGAAGGCCACACCCAGGCCTTCCAGCTCCGCCCTCAGTTCGAGGAAGTTGTAGATCTCGCCGTTGAGGACAATCCAATAGCGGCCTGCCGCGTCAGTCATCGGCTGATGGCCGGCGGCAGTCAGGTCGATGATGGAGAGCCGCCGATGGCCCAGACCGGCGTTCCAGCCGTCCCCGCGCGGCTCACCGTCCCCTTGGGTCCACGTCCTACCCGGGCCGAACAGCGCCAAGCCCTCGTCATCCGGACCGCGATGCGCGACCAACCTGGTCATGCCGGCGAGCTCCCGCAAAAGATCCTTCGGTGCGCCGAGATTGACGATGCCGCAAAGGCCGCACATGTCTTGGAAGGCCGCTCAGCCCCTCTCGTCGCCTGAATCCTCGACGTCGGCACCCAGGAGGATCGTCTCCAACGCTTCACGGTGATCTTCGCAACGGAGGAGGTTGCCGAGGAGCAATCGACGCCGGTGATCCATGGGGTGCCAATCGAGACCGAGCCGCTCGAACAACGCCCGCGCAATCCGATGGCGGAAACGGTTGCCCAACAGCAACTGGTAGTAACCCCCGGCTGCTTCGAGGCAGTGCTCGCGCCAGAGCCGCTCCACGGCCCCGGGTTCGGCGATCTCCCGGCTGCGGGCTTCGACTTCGGCGAGGAGCGCGGCAGCCTCACCGGGGCCCATCCGCGTTGCTCCAGCAGAGTCCACTGATTGGCAGTGTGGGATCAGCTCGAAGTCCCGCAGCCTGGCACCGTTGATCACGACCTTGACAAGGAAGCCCTGATTCCAAGGCCCACCTGGATTTGGCACCCAGTCGAATATGAGATTCCCCTGCCCATAGACGATCAGCGAACCAAGGTAGGCTTCGTAGCAGCCGGGGCAGTGAGAGTGCTGGCACACGACCAGCCCGGCACCTATCTCCACCAGCGTTCGGCATAATTCAACCAGTCTCGGACTCGGCTAGGGATAGCCCTCGGTCCCCGCATGGACCAGCATGATCAGAAAGTCCCAGGAGCCCTTCCCCTGGCTCACGCTGCGGAAGACCCGCCTCAGGTCGATCGGGTTGGCCCCGGGCGCCTTCGGTCCGGCGGTCGAGAACTCATGCTGTGCCAAACCCAACATCCCGACCCGCACCCCGTTGACCTCCCGCACCAGGACCGCCCCCGCCTCTTCGAGGCTACGGCCCGCCCCGAAGACCGCCAGCCCCGCCTGGGCGCACGTCTCGATGGTGCTCGAGAGTCCCTGCGCCCCGTGGTCGAGCACATGGTTGTTGGCGAGGTTCAGCACTCCGATCCCCGCTCCCGCAATCCCCTTGATGCACATCGCGCTTGCACCGAGCACGGGGCCGGCCCGGTTGACCGGCGACGGCGTCATCACGAGTGGGCATTCCAGGTTGGCAATCGAGAGATCCGCTCGCCCGAAGTCGCTCGCGAGATCCGAAAAGATCGCAGCCACATCTCCGCGGATGAACAGTTCCTCGGCTCGGAAGACCGGGCAGAGGTCTCCGCCGATGGCAATCGTGGTAACCCGGTCATTCTCCAAACTCGGCCCGCCTGATTGCCCAGACATCTTCTCCTCAGGTTCCATAGCGCCCGGGGCGCCACTGCTGCTGCCAAGGCCGAAACCCGCCTCCGAGCTGCACCAAGTGCTTCCTCTCACTTCGCCTCCAGCGTGCTCATGCGCTCTGCCCTCTGGACCAACGCCCGGTAGGCACGCATCACAGGCCCACCGCTGGGGGCGCTCGTGCTGGCCGCGGCATCAAACACCCGAATCCTCCGGCTTGCAAGGATCGCTCGCACCACCTGCTGAACGGCCTGGTTGTACCGACTATAAACCGGTAGATTGATCTTCTCGAACCCGTGGGTCTCCTTGAACCGGTTGATGGATGTTACATCCGGCACCCAGTTCCCGGCGCTGACCCGCCTGCATTCCCTGAGTTCTCGGCAGTGCTCAAGGACGGTGAAGTGGAGAAGGTCACTGGGGCGATCGCTCAAAAAGTCCGTGTGGAACTTCGTTGAATCGAGGATCATTGTATCTTCCACAAGGTAACCGTAAAGGTAGGCAACCAGTCGCCCCCCAGTGAAGACCCCCCACCACTCTCGACCCTCCAGGCTGAACGTCCTCCTCATGAAGGTGCGCCACTCGTCCTGGTGCTTCACATAGTAGTCTGGCGGTCTCCCGTACCCGGTCCTCTTGGCGGTCGAGATGCAGATCTCTCTCAGGTCATCCATCACTGCTTTGACGTCATCAATCCTCCTAGCGAGAAGCCCCCCCCGCTGCGCCTTCCTAATTGCCTTTCTCTTCTCGTAGGGAAGAGCTTCTAGGCAGTATCCCCGCAATCTCTCCTCGCTCAAGAGCATAAGGCCGAGCCGCCGGTTCGCTAGGTCGTCTCGCGGCACAATGTGGGTATAGGCGAACAGGGCCTTGTAGGTCTTTGGGCTGGCCTCACCGGGAACCAGTTCCTGAAACGGGAGGACCGGCTTGCAGTAGCAAGGTGACGTTCGCTGCCACCACACGCCCTGGTTCTGGTGGATTGTAAACCCAGCCCGAATCTGCTGCTGAATGAACTGCTCGGCGTTCATCCTGCGCTCCTAGCAGTCCAATCCGCCTCCAAACCCGCGCAATCAACGTGACGTGTCATTGTCTTTCAGTGCAATTCGTGCCGGGCGCATTTCTTGGTGGCAAGCCCCGCCCTAAGCGATGAGGGTTCTTCGGGGCCCCGGAAAGTCCGACGTGCCATCATAGGAACAAGCGAAACGCTTATGCCTCGACCGACCCCGCCGGCCCTCCCAAGCCCGTCGGGAAAGGGCTCTGACAGCGGGCCCGACCAATCCGTGAACAGGTTCATTCTCCGTATCTGGCTGTTTCGCGCGGAGGCATCCGAGTCGTTACTCACAACGGCTGCACTGGGCTCTGGGTCGCGCAGCGCGGAACCCTGCTGCGGCTCCACTCCAACCTGAACGTGTACCCGATGATGCTTGCCAGGAAAGCCCAGGTCATCGGTACGAGGTAGTGAGGCATGCCGAGGGCAGTGAACAGGATCGTCAGGAGCATGGCCTTCAGGGTCTGGGCGTTGTACGTCTCACCGGGAAACCACCTCGGCAGCGCCTTCAGCCTTCGCCAAAGCACGAGGTAGATTCCGAGGTAGATGAGGAGGCCGATCAAACCCGTGCACGACAGCACCTCCATGTAGTCCGAGTGACTTTCCTGGCCCGAGTAGGATCGAAACTTGAAGTTCCCCAGGCCGACACCGACGATCGGGTGCTCAGAGAAGACGCGAAAAGCATCCATGTAGAGCAGGGTCCTGTCGTAGTCCTCGACCTCCTCGCGCGTGACCCCTCCCCGGAAGTCTTGTTGGAATCGCACCCCAATAATCGTGTCACGCATCGAGAAACCGACGAACCAGTAGGCCGCCAAGCCTATGGCGCACACTGCGAACACGTACCGGGGCGCCGTGCGGGAGAACCGCCGAAGGGCAAGCAGTGCCCACAACGCGACGAGGAGGATCAGTGCAAGGAAGATCTTCCTCGAACCCGACGTTACGATACCGAAGGTGAAAACACCGCCTAGCGCGAACACCAGGAGCTTCTTACTGGTTCGATCGGCCTTCGGCCAAAGGTAAAGAAGCGCCATAAACGACAGCAGCATCTGGTATGCGAATCCGTTGGGGTTGTACGTCGCGCCTACCGCCCTCTGCACGACATCGCCGGCCACCTCCAGGTCGTCCGGCTCCGGCGGCCTGATGATCGAGAATACCGCGGAGATGAGCCCTCCTGCGACCAACGCCAGCATTGGGACCTCGAGCCTGCCGAGGAAGAAGCAGACGCCGGCCACCGCGAAAATCACGACAGAGACCTCGATCACGACCAGGTAGAGTTCCCCAAAAGCCCCGGAGTCGCCGGCCGTCAATACTCCACTTGCGGCCCACAAGGCCCAAGCTACGTAGATGAAACCTTCGGGCACGAGCCGTGCTTTGCCACCAAGGAGAAGAGGAACGAAGCACAGCAACAGAACCAGCCCTACCGCCCGGAGTTGGTTGGGGCCGAAGAGTGTGAATGTCGCGACGATGAAGGTGCACAGGGCAAAAGCGGCGAGCTTCTGCCAGGGATTCATTCGACCAGGCCACCGCACAGCTGCAGACCGCCGGAGCATGGCCCGCTGCGCAAGCGCCGTGCTGGAGCTCACGAGCATCCCAGTTCGCCGAGCAGCCGCGCGACCCGGAGGTTGGCGCAAGCGTTTTGGTAGAAGAAGCCCGGCTCGAAACGCCACTGCGCTCCCCCGCTATCGAGAGACCATCGCCCTGTCGCTTCGTTGAGCTCACCTTGATGAACGATCGCCCCGAAAACGCACTGCAGTTCGTTCACCAGAAACCGGCTCCCGGTCCGCGAACCGACGACGAAAAGATCCACCGCCATGCTCTCAAACCCTCCCCGATCAGTCACCAGCTTCACGAAATCGAGCATGCCTGGGAGCGGCATCGCCCAACCGATCGCCCCCGACCCGCTGGCGAAGTTCCCAATGCGCTCCTTTCTACGACACAAGTACTGCTCCCCAATCCTGACCACCCGCCACTCGTCTTCGTGCGGCACAAACTCCTGGACCAGGAGATAGCCCCACTGGCGATCACGACGGTCCCCGCGCCGGAGCCGCAGACCCTTGCCGAAAGCCAACTTCGCCATCCTCTCCCCCTGCCTTCGGTTGCGGACGACGAAGACACCGCTCGCGCTTGCGCCGTTGTCGGTCTTGTACACCACGGGGTAGGAAGCCAGGCGGAGGAACGCCATCGCCTCGTCGAGATCGTAGAAGACCTCGGTCCGCGGGTGGGGGATGCGGTTCGCCACGAGCCACTCGCGCACGCGGCGCTTGCTGTCGAGCAGCCACAGTTCGTCGAGCGACGGCACGATCGGCTTCCGAGTCACCTGGGCCAACACCCTGAGGCGCTCGTCGTACATCTGCTTCCAAACGCTGATGAGCGCTGAGGGCCAGACCAGGAAGGCGTCACAGTCACATTGCGCAAGACGCTCGATCCAGTCGCTGCGTGAAATGTCGAGCAACCGATAGCGAACGGCGAGGTCTCGGCACGCCCGCACGTTGTAGACGTAGTAGTAAGCGTGGTCCTTTACGATCCCTACCGTCACCGGGTAGGGCGATGGGTAGGTCGCGTCCCGCTCGAGGTCCGGCCCGCCAAGCTCGCCGGCAAGGCGCCGACACACTTCGAGCTGATAGCCGACCGAGTCGATATGTGACCTGAGCGTCTCCCGAACGACACCAGGCACAAACCGCTTGATTCGCTCCGAATGCAGCAGATCACCTTTCACGAGCCTCACATTTTCCTCGCTGGGAAGACTCAGTTCAAGACAGGACGACGGGTGTCGGCGACATGGTCCCGAAAGGCGTGCAAGAACTGACCGACGAACAGCGCGCGGTCGCGATGCACCCGGTCGGCGAGTAGCACTCCCCAATCTAGAGGAAGGCCAAAAGCGCGCAAAAGCTCCAGACCCGCCAGCAGCCTATCGTTCCTGGGTAGCCAGATCTCGAAGCTACCCGCGCGCCGCGTGGACCGTTGTGCATGCCGCCGCCCGTGCAGATTGCGGGCCCAAACCGGTACCGCCGCGTGGAACCAGGCTCGAAGCGACACTGTCACCGGATCTCGGCCGAACCCACCGCCATAAGATGAAGGGACGTCCGCAACCGTCGTGCTCAGCCGCCGGATCATCGCGCCCTCGAACCGACCGGCCAGGCCCAGGTTCCGGTTGATCCGGATCGAATGACTCGTCACGCTCGGATCCGCGAACGGCATCAGGAAGTAGGCCAACTGGTTCTCGGCACAGTTCTTTGGCCCTGCGCTGTACGGTAGCCAGACATCGCGGTAGTACCTTCTCGCAACTTCCCTGTCAAACCGCTCGCCGGCATCGACGCCAATCAATCCGGCGTACTTTCGGCCGAGCTTCTCGACGAGGGCACCTCTCAACTTCCTGTCTTTCACAGCGGCCGCCGCGGCCGGGTCGAATGCGTAGTACTGCATCCACTCGCGAAAATTGATAGCCCCTCTCCGGAGGTGCTCCCGGTTGCGGTAAAGCTCGCCGCCCAGGCCGTTCAGGCCGAGGCGCCGCGCCCCGAGCGCAGTTAGCCGTGCCGCTCGCGTGTGCACGTCGTTGAACGTGCCCATCGTCATGTTGGTGCGCCCGTCGTAGTAATGCAGCGCATCATCGATGTTGGCGTCGGCCTCGCAACCGTCCTTGTCCTCGAGGAGCCTGACCGGAACCGGCCGGAGCTCCACATGAGTCAACCGCGCAAGTTCGCCCGCGATCTCCCGCTCGAGCAAGTGAGCCAATCCCGCGAACGTGTGCGCTGAGATTGGGACCCCGCTCTCACTAGCGAGCAGGAGCAGGAGACGACTGTCGTAACCACCCGAGAGGCCGATGTCGATGCCGTGCGCTTCGGCAGTCGCCCGGATCGACTGAAAGTACTTTCGCAACACCTCGACCTGGCGATCAACCTCGTCCCTGAAGGCCAGCTCCGCGCTGACCGCGCCTTGAGGAACCGCGGGAGTCACGAACTGGCACATCCGACTTCGGAACCCAGTCTGTTCTGCGCGGTTGAGAAGGATGATGTCCGAGAAGCAGGTGTCCGGGCCGGCGATCGCGCCGGTCAGAAGCTGCTCCAGAAGAGCGAAGGTGTTGACCTCGTGTCGCCTCCCATCGGAGACCAAGACCGCCTGGAGCGAGTTGGAGATCACGGTGCCTGCTTCGTCGGCGAACACGTGGTAGAGATTCGCGGAATCTGTCACCAATCGAAGGTGCCCACCCACCCAGAAGAGCAGGCAGAACGAGCCGAGGAGCTCGCTATGGTCGAGTTGGCCGTCTACGAAGTCCAGCAGGAGTCGTCCGAGCCCCTCCGCATACGCCAGACCACGGTACACCGGTGTTCCGACGGCAAAGAGGGCGTCCCCGTTCTCGAGCGAAGAGTAGTTGCGTTCGTCGACGAGTTGCTTGCCGAAAAGCCACAGTCGTCCCGCTCCAAGCGTGAACTCACCTGGCGGCCCAAAACCCTTCGCCGAGAAGACGCGCCGGACGTCACTGTCCCGCACCGTCTCACCCTTCGCAGAGAGGAAGAAAGCGCCCATTCCGAGGAGCTACGATCTCACTTGTCGGCGGCTGACGTTATCGTCCGTCCCAGGCTTCTCCGGCCTAGGTGGAGGCACCGGCGCCCGAACTCGAGTCTACGAAGCGGCGCAGCCACAACTCGACGCTGGCGCAGCGCCACAGCTCCGGAATACGCTCGTTGTGAGTCGGATCTACGGCCGACGCAACGAGCCTCGAAAGCTCGGCCCACCTGAATAGACCGCGCCGGCGAACGCTCGACTCGTCAAGGAGTGTTCGGAGGAACTCTCCGTCATCCGCTCTGAGCCAGGTCGCTTCCGGGGTGGGGAAACCCATCTTGTCCCGTCGCAACCGTACACGCTCGGGCAACAGGCCCGCCATCGCGCGACGCAAGATCGCCTTGGTCCAGCCATCTTCTACCCGAGCAGCCAGCGGGAGACTGAAAACGTAGCTAACCAACCGCGGGTCCAAAAAGGGGAGGCGAGACTCGATGGAAAACGCCATCGAGTTCCGATCCTCGTACCGCAACAGTGGCTGCAGATCGCTGAACAAAGCCGCGTGAAGCGCCGAGGAGAGCGCATCGCCCAAGTCACATCTGACCTCGCCCCTGTTCGGGCGGGCCATGCGCACCAAGTCCCGGCTCACCAGCATCGAGGTCCCGCTGCGGCGGAAGAACGCCCTCCATGCATTGGTGGCACGCGGTGGAAGAAGCGACGCCATAGTTGCGCGCAGCGCCGGGAAAAGGCTGAGCGGTGGGCGGGCGGGGTACGCCCGCATCTCGGGAAGCCATCTTCGCCACTGACCCGCCTGTAGAAGGGCGGCCGAAAATTCGCTCCAATACTTGACGTATCCAGCGAGGATCTCATCCGAGCCCTGCCCGTCCAGGAGAACGACTGTCCCATCCCGGCGGGCCGCCTTCATGACGCAGTACTGTGCGTAAGGGCTGGTCGATTGGAACGGAAGTTCCTGATGCCAAACCAGGTTCGACAAGTCCTCGAAGAGGCCTGCGGAGTCTGGATAGACGTAAGTCGCGTGCGCCGAGGTGGCTGCTACCACTTCTTCAATGAAGGACCGCTCGTCACACCGGGCGTCTTGGTAGCAAGCCGAGTAGGTCTTCTGTGCAGCCCCAGCGAACTGGGCACCTTCGTCGCCCTTTACGCGGGAGATCAAGACCGCAATCGAGGTCGAATCCAGGCCGCCGCTCAGACAGGTCCCAATTTGCACGTCACTCCGCAGGCGGATTCGAACGGCATCTGAGAGGAGGCTCCGAAACTCATCCACCTCGCGAAGTCCGACCGGTCCGGATTGGTTGGTGTTTGCTGAAATCTGCCAGTAGCGGAAAGGGGGCTTGTCCGCTGCCCCGATCACCATCGAATGGCCGGGCGGCAGGTTCATGATTCCGTCGAAACAAGTCTGATCGGTATGGTCCACCAGCCCGTGAACGAGGAAATCCCCAATGATCGGCCAATTCGGCTTCGCCGGAATCCCAGGCGTCGCCAGCAGCGCTTTGGCCTCGGAGGCAAATGCAAACGTTCCGGAGTCATGCCAGAATTGGAACGGCTTGATACCAAAATGATCACGGCTGCAGAAGAGCTTCCGCTGTCCCATGTCCCAGATGGCGAACGCCCACATCCCGTTGAAGCGTGCCACACATGATTCGCCCCACTCACGGTACGCAGCCAGAATCACTTCCGTATCCGTCCGAGTGCTGAACGCATGACCGAGCGCCGAGAGTTCGCTTCGCAACTCCACGTAGTTGTAAATCTCACCGTTGTGCACGACCCAGATGGCCTTGTCCGCCGTGCACATTGGCTGGTGTCCCCGGGAGGACAGATCGAGGATTCCCAGCCGGCGAAAACCCAGTGCGAGGTCGAAGCCCTTTCCGTCACTCTCGATCACGGCAGGCAACCCAAGAACGCGTGGAGTGTCTCGTCCGCCACTGTGGATTGCTCGGCCGCTACGGGTGTTCACAAGGAGATAGCCCTCGTCATCCGGGCCACGGTGATAGAGCCTCCGCGTCGCCCTCTCAAGAGCGACAGGGTCCACCGGCCGACCGTCGCGGTTCCACATTCCGAATATACCGCACACTGTGCTTTGGTCCTCTACCGCCACGTCATCGAGACAATCCGCCGAACTTGGTCGATGCTCACAACCTTGAATGCCACGGCAGCGGGAAGGAACGCGCTAAGCAGCGCGAGCTTCCCGACAATTCCCACAATCTCTGTTCGAGGCGTCCACACCGATCCCGTCACGATCAGAACGAACGCAAGGGTGACGATTCCACAACAAGCACCAAATCGATACGGGATCGGGTAGATCCTGTGCGAGCGGTAGAAGATGTAAACTGGGCCAATTGCCTGTGACGCCAACGTCGAGAAAGCCGCTCCCATTCTACCTAGGTGGGGCACCAGGGCGAAGTTCAGGCCGATGTTCACTACTGCAGCCATGGCCACCCCGATGCCCATTGGCGCAGTCGTCTTCGCGACGGAGGGGCCTACCGCGGCCACGTAGCCGAGGCCAATCATCACGTAGCTGAAGGCGATAATTCCCACGACAGAGCTAGCACCGCTGTAGCCGGACGTCGCAACGAGCCTAATCGCCTCCGGCGAAAAAAGCGCCAGTCCGGTTGAGAATACCGAGGTCACGAAGACGTAAGCGACAAGAACGCTCGCATAGACCTCGCGTGCATTCTCCTGTTTGTGAATTGAGATCGAGAACGGACCCCACGCCTGCTGGAAGGACCCAGTCACAAGTGCCGTCAGCCCGGCGATCGCGCTCCCAACCTGGTAGAGGCCCACGTTGCTCAGGTCAGTGTAATACTTCAAGAAGAAGCGATCCGAGTACCCAACTACCCATAGCGCCAGTCCGGCCGGGACAAGGGGCATGCTGTAACGAAGCATCTCCCATAGGCGGCTCATGGCCACATGCCCTGGGTGAATCCAGTCCCGCAGAAGTGCAACGGCAGCAGTCGCGGAAACCACTGCTGAGACTAACTGTGCTTCGTAGACTCCCGCGATACCCAGATGCAGGACGACCACAAACACAATATTCAACGAGATCGTGAGGACGCTCACTCCCAGTCCAAACGCCACGGTTTCCCACGGCCGCCGCTGCATCCGAAACCAGTTGGTCAGCGCGCTGCCCAAACCGGAGAGCGGCAGGGCCGCTGCAGCCAGCCGCAAGAACAGGGCGGCAGAAACCTGGCCCGTCACCAGGACCGCGATTCGCTCTGCAAAAACGAAGATGAGCGAGGCCGCAGCGGTCGAGATGCCGAACTGACACCAGACCCAGGAGGCGACGGTTTGCTTCTGGTCGTCGCGGCTTTCGGTATCCCAGAACCACCGGTGCGCGGATGCGTCGAGCCCGAGGACAACTAGAATCGACACGATGGCCATGGTGGATCCAACCAGGCTGATAAGGCCATAGTCTGCCGGAACGAATATTCTCGTGTAAATGGGAACCAATAGAACGGAGAGGAACCGCGCTACAAAACCGGAAAGTCCATAGACCAGTGTTTCCGAGGCGAGTTGCTTGAGATGGTGCTGCATCTCTAGACCTTCTCGTAGATCTCACGGAGTGCCTCGGCGGCATGGTTCGCACTGTGGTGTTGCTCAACGTAGCGGCGACCCCGAACGCCGAGTTCGTGGCGCAGCACTCCATCGTCGATCAGACGCCCCAGCACACAAGCCAGCGTCTCCTGGGTCGCGTTCACAATCGGGAGGCCTTCCGGGTACGCACCGATCAAAGAGGGCTTGATGAAGCAGACGACTGGCTTCCCAAACGCCATTGCCTCAATGGCCGCGAGCCCGAAATACCCAACCACGAACTGATCCAGGAAGATGTCGCACCGACGCACAAGGTCCCGACTTTCCGTCAGGGGAGTAGCATGGACAAATTGGAACTGAAAGACGCGGTCCTTGCGAGCTTCCTCGACCGCCTGGAGCACGGCGGGAGTCCCCTTGCAGATTGGTGCGGTTGAACTGTGGAGTACAAGGGGATTCGACCTGCCGGTATCCGGATACGTTGCAGGGAAATCCTCAAGGCAAACACGCCCTTCGAGAACGAAGTCTCCCCTAAACAAGTCACGCCGCAAGTGTGGCCGTAGCCCGCGCGAGGTGATGGCTGTGGCGCCACATCGGGCGAACGGAAGTTGGCGCGCCAATGATGCGTCGGCGCTCTCCGCGAGGCGATACTCGTAGCCCCCGCGATACGCCTGGGAATAGTAAGGATTTGCCGCTGCCTCGATTTCCGGGACTCGGATCTCGGAACCCCAGAACTCCACAACCCTCTTCTTCCCAAGCCAGCGTGCAAGACGCAGATCGATAGCGCTCCTGAGCCCCCATGTCCCATGCCAATGAACAACATCGGCCCAAAGAACCCCTCGCAGAATCTGAGCGTACTGGGAGGCGCGGCCCAAGGCCCGCCTCCGAAAGCCCTTTACAGGAAGCTCCCTCAGAGTTTCGGTTCCCGTGCAACTCCTGTATAGGTTGGAGTCGACCAGGCCCCGCGCTTCGACACCGATCTGCCGGAGACCTCGGACCGAAACACTGATCTGAGACGCCACGTTCGTCGGAAGGTGCAGTACCCGCATCCCAGCGGCTCCTAGTCCCGGCTTCTTTGGGTAACCAGCTCGTCGAGGCACGTCAGATGGAGTTTCCCTTTGTCGGCTGGGCGCGCCGGGACACCGAACACAACCGATCCGTCCTCGACGTCCTTTGTTACCACGGACCCCAGGCCCACGCTCGCGCGGTCGCCGATTCTGATTCCGTCCCTCAGGCATGCTGACGGTGCAATCCAAGTCTCTTCACCGATCTGAGTGCCCCCACAAATCGTGACGTTTGCTATGACCAGAGCTCGAGCGCCCACCGGTACGTTGTGCCTGATATGGGCGAGGTTGGCGATCTTCGCGCCGGCACACACTCGTGTGTTGCCCAATGTTCCACGATCGATATCGGCGTTCGCTCCGATCTCGACATCATCCTTGATGACCGCACCAGCAATATGGGCACACCTCTCGCGTTCTCCTGATTCAGTTCGCTCGAAGCCGAATCCATCGCTCCCAATAACCGTGCCCGAATGGATGGTGACGCGGGCACCGATTCGAACGAGGCCATGGTCATGCATACCGGCCCATAGTGCGGTTTCAGCACCGATGGTCACATCTTCGCCAATCGAAGACAATGGGCCCACGAAAGCGATCGGATCGATCACTGCCGTCGCGGAGACAATGGCACTTTGATGAATCCCCTGCGGTCGAGGCCGGGTGAAGAACTGCTTGACGCAACCCCAGAAAAGTCAGTCTAGCACTCGGGCTTCTAAGCACCACTTCAACACCCGCCTCGAGAAGCGCCTGCCGATCCATCGGAACACGTTCGTCCACAATGACCAGGGTGGCTGAGGTCCGCTTGAGCCGTCCGCTCGGATTCCTCGCCGTCACGCCGCAGGAAGTCATGTCGCCGGGTCCTGCCTCGATCAAGGGGACAGCGCGGCGCACCACCGTCTCTTGGTCCGGTCGAAGCCGATCTAAAGGCCTATCCAGACCAAGACCCTGCCACACATCCGCTAGGTTTGGCATCGTGTCTCCCCTCACAGCCGGCAAGGTGCTTGGGCCCCTCCCCTACGAAGCTCCCGCCCCATGGGCCTTGAACCAGTCATGTGTCAGGCGCAGACCTTGGTCAATTGGCGTGTTTGGTACCCAGCGCAGCACCCGGCGCGCTCTCTCGACGTTCATAACCCGTCTGCTGACGTTGTCAATGTCACGGCGATCGACGTACTCTACCTCGCAAGGGATCCCGACGACGTCAGAGACCAGGCCTGCAAGATCGCGAATCGTCGTTTCACGCCCGGAACCCACGTTGAACACCTGCCCCTCGGCGCGCGGTGTCACTGCGGCAAGGAGTGTGGCCTCCACAGCGTCGGCCACATACGTGAAGTCCCTGGTTTGCAGACCAGTCCCGTGGATTTTCAGCGGCTGGCCTGCCTGACACGACTCGAAGAACTTCGAGATGACTCCACAGTACGGGTTCCTTGGCGATTGATTGATCCCGTAGACGTTGGAGTAGCGAACGACCGAGACTGGGAGTTGGTACATCTCGAAGAAGGCACTGCAGTAACTTTCGCCCGCGAGTTTGCTCGCCGCGTAGGGCGACAGAATGCTCACGCCTTCATCCTCGGCAATGGGTAGAATCCTGGGGTTGCCGTAGACGGAGGCGCTTGAGGTATAGATCACTCGCGGTGGCACAGGCTGTTTTGCGGCCGCCATCAGGACATTCAGCGTGCCTCCTATGTTGACCGCAAGGTCTTGGCGTAGTTGGGCCGTCGACAAGACGATGTTCTGTACAGCGAGGTGAAACACAAAGCCTGCACCGTCGCTTAACTGACATACAGTCTCGTCATTAGTCACGCTACCGTGGATGAAACCGACCAACCCTGTTGGCAGGAGCTCCTTCTGGCCGGTCGAAAGGTCATCAAGAACGACAACCTCTGCCCCGAGTTTGACCAGCCTAGCTGCCAGATTGGACCCAACGAAACCTGCGCCGCCCGTGACGAGCACTCTCTTACCCCTGAATCCGCGCAGCCTTTCCTCTGTGTCAACTGGCGGGTGTGAGACGAAGGCATTCCTGTCCACATTTCCTCCTTGATCTGAAAGACCTCTCGGATAATCCGCAGCGACCGGAGCCCGTCCTGCCGTGAATCGATGATCTATCAACTGGTTCTCAGGCCCGGTTGAGATTCGCCCCCCGCGCCACGACGCGGCGTAATTCCTGATCGAGCTGTCGCGCGAGGTTCGGCCACTCGTACGCCGCGGTGGCCCCTTCCCGCTTCGTCCAACGGCCTGCTCGCGCGGCTTCAAGGAACGATGCCATGCCCGCAACGTCCGACGCTGAAGACCTCCTACCGCCACCTGTACCTTCAACGATCGCCGCCGCGTCGCTTCCTTCTGGCGCAACGAGCAGGATCGGCGCCCCAAGGCCCAGCGCTTCGAACACTTTTCCTGTCACGATCCCGCGCGCGTCATGAGCGCTGTCTTCCAGGACGCTTGTCACAACTGCAACCGCCCCTGCCCCCTTGACCGCAGAGAGCGCCTCCGCCCGCGACACCTGGCCGTGGTCCACGATCATCTGATCCACGCCTAGACGGTGCGCCTCCGCAATCACGTGTTTGCTCTGCCGGCCGTAGTAGTGGAACCTCATTGGGCTCATCGAACCGGCTTTCGCCCTGGCGAGCTTGATGGCGCGGAGCAGCGGCGTGACCACGCGCGGCGGTGGGTCGAAGCTCCCCGCATAAACCAAAGCAAAGTGGTCAAAGGTGGTCGGCCGGATGCCTTCAAGGTCCTCGGGGTCGAAGCCATTGGTCAGGACGTGGACCTTTTCGCCGACCCCAAACACCTGCTTGAACCCCTCGGCGAGGTTCGGAGATACGGTTGTGATTAGGGAGCAGCCCGCAACGAGGCGGCGCTCGGCACGAAAACTCCTGGCACGGGGCCTGTTCCATCGGTACGAGCTCTGCGTCCAGGGGTCTCTGTAATCGAGAGCGAACGGGCACTGGAGCCGTTTCGCCAGCACCTCGGCCGCCACGAACGACGCGTAGGGAGGGCCGCTCGCAACGATGACGTCCACATCGCCGGGCTGAAGCCGCCGACAGGACTTGAGCACGGGCCTGATCCACCCGTATCCAGAATCGACGTCGAGCCACCGCCCCAGAAGCCGCGTAAGACCGGCAACGGGCCGCAGGCTACCGAGCAGCCCGACCCGCACGAAACCCGGCACGAGATTCCCCAACCGGTGCCGCGTCGTGATCCTCTCGATCCCCTCGCACGCGAGCAACTGGCGAGTGCCGGCCTCATCGCCCGGATCGACGAGGAGCCTGGGATCAACCGTCACGACCGTCACGTGCCAGCCGAGTCGGGAGAGGTGCTTCGCGATGTTCTTCGTTCGAACGCTCGCGATGTTCTCCGTCGGAGGGAAGCTCCTCGCGAGCAACAGAATCCTAGGTCGGCGAGGCATCATGGGTGTTCCGACTGCTGGCCTACCCTCGCCAAGCCAGAGCCGGCGAGCCTATGCCAACGCCTCTGTGTTCGGTCTCCGTCAGCACGGAGCTGTAGACCTCGTTGATGGCCGCCCGAAACGCCGCGGAACCAAATCGATCGAGGATCGCACGGCGCATTTCAGCGCGGTCAAAGCACTGCGGACGACTGATGACGTCGCGGATTCCGACAGCGAGAGCACCTGCGTCCCCGGGGTTGACCGTGGAGCCGCACTCGGGTGTCACGAACCCCTCCGGGCCACCACATCGGGTTGTCACGACAGGGATACCGCACGCAAGCGCCTCGGCCGCAGCGACGCAGAACGTCTCATGTAGGCTGGGGACGACGAGGAGATCCGAAACGACGAGCAGGCCGTATACGCCGGGCCGTGAAAGGAGGCCGAGGAAGTGGCAGCGCCTCTCCAGACCTAGATCGATGGCTTCGCGCTCGAGACGACCACGTAGCGGTCCATCTCCGGCGATCACGAGATCCGCGTCGAGACCGCCTTGGGTAAGCTGGGCCAGCGCTCGCAGTAGGAAGGACACCCCCTTCTGCTCCCGCAGCATGCCGACGAAGGCGAGGCGCGTGCGACCAGGCGGCGGCGGGGGCCGCAGAGGACGGATCTCGGACAGTTCGGGCACGTCGACGACCTCACCGATGACCTGGACCCTCCCTTGACAGCCCGCGTCGCGGATCTGCGCAGCCAGGCTCTCCCCGATCGCGATCACCGATTGGCAGCCACCGAGGCTTTCCTTCACTCGAG
>Ga0182021_10004761_pt1 | contig 16000 bp, 14 predicted proteins | sample 612E3MmetaG_FD_120493 | JGI IMG/M metagenome (GOLD analysis project Ga0182021, IMG submission 120493) | Permafrost microbial communities from Stordalen Mire, Sweden - 612E3M metaG (Illumina Assembly) | ecosystem: Environmental > Terrestrial > Soil > Wetlands > Permafrost | place: Sweden... | reverse complement strand
GTGGGGATCGCCATAAACCGTGGCGGAAGAAGAAAACACCAGCGTCTTCACCCCAGCCTCCGCCATGGTCTCAAACAACACCAGACTGCCGTTGATATTATTGTCGTAATAACGCAAAGGCTGTGCTACGGATTCGCCCACCGCTTTCAGTCCGGCAAAATGGATCACCGCATCCAAGTGATTATTGGCAAACAAGGCCCGCATCGCATCGCGGTCACGAACATCAGCCTCTACAAAACCGGGACGACGCCCGACAATACGTTCAATGCGCTCGAGCACCGACCCTTTACTGTTGCAGAAATTATCGACAATCAGAACTTCGAGCCCAGCCTGCATAAGCTCGATCACTGTATGCGAACCAATATAGCCGGTACCGCCGGTTACTAGAATCATGATTACATCACCTGAAATTCATTGCAAAAACCCAAGGTTCACCTGCACTTGCCCGTTAGCCACATCACACAGGTTGGGCAAAACCCAGTGTGCCCAACCTGCCAATCGGGGCGTTTTTCAAAACAATCGACCACTAACGAATAGCGTTTATCTGCCTCCCTCTCCAAACGTATTAACCCCGCGATTCTATCGGCGGCAGATAAACCTCATTGGACTGAACGGAGAGCGGAACCTATGGAGATTGTAAGGTTTTGAAGTGTGTCGTCAACTCGATATCATGAATGTGCAGCAATGGAAGAGCACGAATTGAATATCGCAGCAATAATACTTTGATAAACGAAAGGACGGTCAGCTTTGCATTCCAGCACGTTCAAACAAAAACCCCGCCATTTGAGCGGGGTTTTTGTACAAAAATACTACCTTTAGAAGGAACTATTCTTGCGGCGACGTGCTGTAAATGCCAGCAACCCAAGCCCAGCCAGCAACATGGCATATGTTTGGGGTTCCGGAACCGGGCTGACACTAACCGGGCCGACACTAATAGTACCGTGATAGCCAGGATTGCCATCCAGGGCCCTACCCATTACTTCCAAATAATACGGATTTACACCTACTTGGGACAATTCGAAGGCTTTAATATCAAGAGTCGTAATACCTGCTGCATTCGTAGCTATAGCCACCTGGTCACCAAAACCTATAACACCTTGAAATAGTTTTATAGAAGTAAATATAACTTGAGAACTCCCTTCTGTAACATGAACAAAACCATTTGTCGCAGATGTTGGCATCGTAAATGTAAAGTAATCGGTAAACGATGGTGTGGCGGGCTGACTATCCGAAAAAGAACCGATGCCATTCAAATTTATAGTAAAAGCAGTTGATGCACTTGCTGTTCCAGCCGTAAAACACAGCACTGCAACAGAGGCCATACCTAGTAAAGAAGAAAATTTCATGATTATTCCCTGTAACATATTGTTTAATAACGATTAACTCAGCGCCCAAAGAACCCGAAACGAAAAACATTGCTTATTATTTTTATAAGCCCCCACACAACCCATAAATAAAATTCGAGCCGGCTTCTATACCATAACGACTTTATAAAATTAAATATATTGTACTTTGGTACTAAGGCAAACACAGCACTGCAACAGGGGCTATACCTAGTAAAGAAAAATATTTCATGATGACTCCCTGTAACGTAATGATTAATTAAAGACTAACCCGGCAACCAAAGAACCTGATACGAAAAACCTTGCTGATAATTTTTATATTCCCCCTCACTACCCTTAAAGCAATTCCAGCAGACTTCGTCACTGGCGGAATTTGTCTCCGTGTGGGGTTTTGACAACGCGGGCGAATTTGGTGCGTATGTTGCTGACATGGTTTGGAAAAGTTACAATCCAAACGCAAAACGCAAATTTTGCCCGATGTTTGAATAACCCGAAGGCGCAATTGCGGCATTCCGCATCTCTGGTGGCTTCCGGCTTATCCTTGCTGATATTTTAAGCATGCGATGTGCAAGTTACTCCCGCCTGACATATACGGTCAAAATGAGAGTCAGTCTTTCGACCTATATACCTGTACCAAAGTCCAATAGCATTTGTTATGAAAGACAGTGAAAATACGTGCCGTAGGTGTGGTTATATTGTGGTTACGTAAATTTCGCGTAAATTTCAACAGGGAGATTCCAAATGTTAAACAGATTCAAGTTTTTGCTTAAAGCAGGTGTAGGTATCGCCGGATGCGTCGCAGCTATCGGAGCGGCGCAGGCAACAGCGCTGACTGCCGTCGAGGGCTCGGCAAAAGATACGTCTTGGCAAAACATCGCCGGTGCTTCATATACGATCACCACTGATGCCAATCATGATGGCTATGTCAATGCAGGCGATTCAATCGCCGTCACTATCGATATGCATAAGGACCATTGGGGTATGCATAGCTTTGATGCACTGAAGGTATGGATTGGCGGTGTGGCTCAAACCGCACAATGGAATTTCAGTACAGCTGACAGCAGGGCTAATAAAGGTAATTTATATCAAGGTGTTGGTTTGGCCTATAACCTTCCCGACCAGTTTTTCACTTTTAATTACACCGCTACCAAAGATGGCCTTCTTGATATCTATGCAAGCGTGATGTGCAACGATGATCTCTCCAAGCTTGTCAATGACGGCCCAACCGGCTCACACGCCAATCCGTCGGCAGCTGATTGGAAAGCCTGGACGTACGAGATCGCCCGGAGTCAGGGCGAGGACAAGCACTACCAGATATTGCCGGTTCCCGAACCCCAAACCTACGCCATGCTGCTGGTTGGCTTGGGCTTGCTGGGTTTTACAGCACGTCGCAGAAAAGACTTCACCGCTTAATTCAGGTTTGTATTCAATCAAAAACGGGAGCTCAGGCTCCCGTTTTTCTTTCCAGACGCACTATTGATTGATCCGGCCAGGTGAAGTTTGAAGTATGAGCCCCCCCTTGTCAGGGGGAGAGCAGACTCTGCTCCTCCCCTGATAAGGGTAGGCTGGGAGGGGTTGCGGTGTAAGCGCTTCCGAGTTCAAACATAATCTGGTCGGATCAATAGCAAGGATTGGAGATTTCTACGTCATGTGCTGCAAGGTGAAGTCGGGTACTGAGGAGGGAAGGTGGGGAGGGAGTTCCACCGTGATAGCGGCTTAGCCCAACTGGATAAATCCGCGGATAGCTGAAAGCAACTGATCCGAAGCCCTGTCAGAGATAAGCTCGCTGGCACCCAGCCTCGTTATGCTATCAAGCAGTGCAGGCATTTCATCCGCATCCATTGCGACCGCCACCTTCGACATTTCCTTGATACGAAGTGCCGTGGCCAGCTGATGGTCGTTGCGAGTTTCCTTCAGCTTGCCCTGCCGGGGCATGACGAGTAGCGGCTTGCCATATTGAAGCGCAGTCAGTATCGACCCCATGCCTGCATGAGCCACCAGCACGTCCGCCCAAAGCACTCGCCGCCGAAACTCTGGCGGCTCCAGCAAGGCTACATACTCGATATGCTCCGGCCGATATGATGTTTCGCCGATCTGGGCATAAATTTGCATTCCGGTATGATTCGCCGCCCACCCATCAACTGCCATGATCAGTCGATCAAATGGCATCTGCGCCCCCACCGTAACGAAGACGTTCATCTCAAGCTTTCCCGTACCATTTATATCACCGCACCCATGTAGCGTGGCCCGTCCTGCTTGGCAAGATGAGGCCACTGGGTTAACCAAAGATCCGCATGCCTGGCGAGCTTCGCACCTGACAGTGACATCGTTTCAACATTGGCAATGCTATCGATCCAGATAGTCCGCGCTCTCATCCATTTTCCAAAACGGATGGCGGCATAGCCCGGAGCTGCTCCTGTGGTGATGACCACATCAGGGCGCAAAAAGAAAACCAACCAGGCAACCTGAAACAGCATCTTCAGCAATTGCCATCGGTCCCAGCGGGTCGCGTCCGTGATTGCCACGAAACGTTCTCCCGGCACATCCTCCGAATAGGATTTGCGCACGCAGGCGTAAGTGATGTCACTGCCCTCAAATGCCGATCTAAGTCGAAGCAACTGGTTCCAATGTCCACCGCCCGAGGAGATGGCCAATATCTTTTTCTTGCACTGAGTCGGCATGATGAATGGCTCGTTTCTATAACCGCCAAACCCTGAACCCTTCAGCCTCTAGTGCTGACCGGTCGAACTGCGCCTTTACATCTATAAAACTGCCGCCTTGAATGGCCTTGGACAACAGTTTTTTAATATCCATCTCCTTGTATTCGTTATGCGCAACAGCCAGGATGATGGCATCAGCCTGGGGCAACTCCTCCCAAGGCATTAGTGTCACACCGTATTCGTGCTTCGCCTCGTCGGGGTCGGCCACGGGGTCGTGCATAAAAACCTCCACGCCATAGCTTTCCAGTTCGTGGACGATATCGACCACCTTGGTGTTGCGAATGTCGGCGCAGTTCTCCTTGAAGGTAAGGCCCAGCACATTCACCCGTGCATGCCTGACCTGTCCACCGCCCTTAATGATGTGCTTGACGGTCTGCTCGGCAATGAACTTGCCCATGCTGTCGTTAATGCGCCGACCGGCAAGAATGACCTGTGGGTGATAGCCGAGGGTCTCCGCCTTGTGAGTGAGGTAATAGGGATCGACGCCGATGCAGTGGCCGCCCACCAGCCCCGGGCGGAAGTTGAGGAAGTTCCACTTGGTGCCAGCGGCCTCAAGCACTTCCAGGGTATCAATTCCGATCTTGTCGAAGATGATGGCCAGTTCGTTCATGAGGGCAATGTTCAGATCGCGCTGAGTGTTCTCGATCACCTTGCAAGCCTCTGCAGCCTTGATACTGCTGGCGCGATGCACGCCAGGCTTAACGATCTTCTCATAGAGAGTGGCGACTTTCTCAAGTGTCTCCGGGGTATCGCCAGCCACCACCTTTATCACTCGGGTAAGCGTATGTTCGCGGTCGCCCGGGTTGATGCGCTCAGGCGAGTAGCCGACAAAAAAATCTTTCTTCCATTTTAATCGGGAGGCACGTTCAAGGACTGGAACACAGATTTCCTCGGTAGCGCCGGGGTAGACAGTGGATTCATACACCACGATAGCCCCTTTCTTCATGTACTGGCCGGCTGCCTGGCTGGAGCCAATAAGGGGGGTGAAGTCGGGACGGTGCGCCTCATCCACCGGAGTGGGCACGGCAATGATAATAATATCGGCCTCGGCCAACATTTTGGGGTCGGCCGTGTACTCGGCATGGATCGCAGCCTGCATCTCGGCATCCGGCAGTTCGCGGGATGGATCAACACCGCTGCGGCAAGATTCCACCTTGTGTAGCGCGATATCAAAACCGATCGTCCGTTCATGCTTGCCGAACTCGATCACTAGGGGTAGACCAACATAGCCAAGTCCAATAACTGCAATTACACTCATGATTACTCCAAAGAATTGTTATCAGGGTAAAACAATTTCGCTCATTCTGCATACCTTGAACCCCTCTTTCGGGTCAGCTCAAGAATGCTCTTCGTAAGGCCAAGAACGTACGCCTCACGTTCCGGATTGTCGGGGCTGGGGACGTGACGCGAGTCTGTGTGCGACATCGAGGTCTGCCTGATGATTATATTGAATTCAGTACCGAGGACTACTGTACCTTGGTACATGATTTTGAAAGAACTCTTATATTGAGATTTCACTTGACCGGTCGGAACCAGGCAGTTGACCTGATACTACTCACCAAATGCAAGCCACTATGAATATCCAGATAGACCTCAAGGTGCCTTCTTCCAAGCATTTGGTTTGTTGAAACGGGGTCAGAACTTGTCGCCTATGGCCAAATAGCCGCGCTAGCTAAACCGGCTGGCAATATAGTGAGAACCCTACGCACACAAATCAATTAGTTCTTTATCTTATTTATATTCCCAGCACGCGTCAGCTCAGCAGTGTAAATTGCATCTAGTGCTGTGCCTTTTGCAGTAAATATCTTACCCATCACCCATATGCCACGTAATACTCCACTAATCCGTGCACGACCATATTTACTACCAATAGCGGTACTATATAACAGTAGTTTGTATGCGGATTGAATATAGAATGAGATAACAGTACCTACTTCAAATTTTTGCATACTATTGGAAAGTACATAGGCAAAATTGATAACTTGCATAAGACCCATATCATAACCATTTGCTCTCTTTGCAGGATACTTGTGATGATATATTTTTGCATTTCTTGCGCCAATCAGTAGCCCCTCTCTCAAAGCGAGAAACGAGGCACCGGTATCTTCACCCAAGCAGTATCCCGAAAATACCTCCGAAAACTTATACCTATTGATAACTGATGATCGATAAGACATTCTAAAACCGGTCATAAATTCAACGGGAATTGCATTTTCACTCGCGAGCCAAGATGGTTGCTTATGTTTTTTTATAAGGCCACGACCATGCCGAAGTAAAGCATCCGGTATGATCCTTCGCTCAATAAAATTCTTCACTTTAATAACTTTCTTTGTGATTCTGTCAAGAGAAGTTAAAGCATAGGACTTCGAACCATCAAGCAGGCCGTCAGGCGGCAATATTTCCTCTGCAGAGCACACACCCGCTATCTTGCCTTCAATATCCAAATCATAAATTCGCATCATATGCTCGAATGCGCCGGGGAGGATCAGCGAGTCATCATCAGGAAAGATTACAACATCGGACTTTACATATGCCAACCCCAGGTTTCTTTGCCGAGTAAGACCTGGCGGAGCACTGAGAACGACAACTTTGCCGGGCCAATTGGCGGTGAGCGTTAATATGAGGCTTTTAATTTGTTCGTGATTATCAGACGAATCGACGACAATGAGGTTTTTTGGCTGCCGCTTTTCAGACAAAATCAAAGGAACCGACAACGCTAACGCGTCATAGCGATTTCGGGTCGCGATAACTACATCAAAGCTAGTTTCTTTTAACACCATGATCGAGCAGGCTCCGTAATTGCGGCTGAAGGTAACGACTCATTGAGTGGGAGGCTACCGTACCGCTTGGGTTGTCCAAAAACCGACGTTAGCCAACAAAGTGACCAACCGCCGCAACGCCAGCACGCCCAAGACCATGCTGACCCACACAGCGCGTAGAAGGAAAGGCTAGTAAATTCAATCGCACAAATCCAAGTATCCATGACCTCCACAGTTCGGTCAATGCCAATTGAATCCCACAGAAAATCCGAATATCGTAAGCGGCCAGCCGCCCCAGCGGGAAGGCTTTGTAGATTAGAGCTCGCAGCATTGCCCACAGGTATGCTCAGCAGGGTTGCAGTGAATGCTATTATAAATATTTCCAGCATCATTCAACGCTTACAGGCAGCCAGCTTCTCATAGAGGCTGCTCATTCTTTTTCGCTTGGCTTCCCATCCAAAGCCATCACGCGCCCTGCAAAACGCCTGCTGTGACATCTTTATTCTAAGATCCGTATCGAAAACCAATCTATCGATTGCCGCAGTTATATTTTCAACATACGCATCGTCTGAAGCAGGCACCACCTTTATGCCACACGAGTCATCGACCATGTAGTCTGGTCCGCCATAAGCACAGGTAATGCATGGCAGCCCATGCATCATCGCCTCAAGCAACACGCCTCCCGTCGGCTCCCTGAAGCTCGGAAACACGAATATGTCAGCAGCGCAATAGAAGCTCTCTACTTCCTGCCTGGATTTCCAACCAAGCAGATGAACATGATCCTGCAAACCAAGTCGCTTAACTTCATCACGGCATGCAGGCAGATCATCGCCATCACCAATAACGATTAACTCAACTATTGATAAGGCCTTAGCCTTACTTAGCGCGCGGATGGCATAGCGCAGGCCTTTTGTTGGAATAATTCTACCTACAAACAATAACTTTATTTTCCCATCCTCAGAAACGGTTCGCTTGGCCGGCAACAATTCTTGATCATCAGGTAAACCATGTTCGATCTCGATCGAACTTGATCTGACGGTTAATGGTGCCAATAACTTCTGGACATAAGGGGCCGCCATCAACACATGATCTGCGTTTTGGTATGACGACCTTAATACCGGATCGTAACGAATCCGCAGGCCATCTGCTTTCCTCAAGAACATAAACGATGAACCAGATTGATCCGCATTAGCATTAAGCCCTGGCGGAGTTTGCAACCCACCAGCCACCGGACCTCGCACCAGTGGCACACCAAGACCTGCTGCGGGCGACGGATAACGCCATGCGAAAGGAGATAGATGATGAATAACATCAAATTGCTGCTCAAGTAAAAGTTTTTTTAAAAAACGACGGGCGCGAAAATAGTACGGCAGATAACCCGGTTTCACAATGGCGCGAAAACGCTCCAATCGCTTGGGCACACGAATATCGCACCACTCAATCACGTTTAACTCCGGGAACTGACGTTGCACGCAACCAAATCGCTCAGGCTTGCTGACCGAAAAAACAGTGACATCGTGATCTTTTGATATCTCCTTGACCCACCTGGCGGCAACGCCTGGCTCGCTAATATCCTCCAGATCGCACGCCCATGTCATCAGCAGAACTCGCATTATGCTCGATCCTTAGGCCACGTTTCAAAAGTGTGAGCGAATACCTGGCGAAAATGCGCGGCTCTTACGCGACAAGTTGGTCGCGCCAAGGAACAAGCTGTCCAGACAACTGCTCTAGATAAATTAAACATTGCAAGAATCAAAAATGCCACAGCAGCAGCAACCAAACCAGCGTTCTTCTTGTGCAATCGTATTGTCGCTCCTGTTAGCATCACATCACGCCGGTAGTTCAATTTCTTAACGCTGCCACCGCCGTGGTGGATAATTTCTCCGACAGGTGCGAATCTGAGCTTCCAGCCAGCCCTGCGTATTTGTAAACACCAATCGGTTTCCTCACCGAAAAAGAAAAACGAATCATCCAGCGGGCCAACGCTCTCAATTATCGAGCGCCGTACTAGCAAGTAGCAACCGGTGATTACTTCAACCTCGCGATCGGTATCCCTCTGCCAATTTCGTAACTGATAGCTATCTAGCGCGTCGATAATCAGCAAACGATCAAGACCGATGGTCATATTCAACAATCGCAACAATGATGGATATCCAGAGCAGGTCCGTTGCATTGATCGATCCGTATTTAGCACTCGACACCCCATTGCTCCGTCCAAAGAATGAGCTCGAAGATAATCAACCGATTTAGGTAGAACATCACCAAGAACTACAGTGTCCGAATTAAGAAGCAGGACGAAATCCCCTTGCGCCAATAAAAATGCTTGATTATTGGCAGCTGCAAAACCCACATTTATACTATTTTGAATCAATCTGACTGATGGAAACCGCTCTTTCACCATCTCAGACGAACCATCCGCAGAAGCGTTATCGACAACAATGATTTCAGCTGACAAGCTGCCAAGCCGTGGAATGATCGAATCAAGACACGCCCTGGTAAGTTCAAGCGTGTTATATGAAATTATTACGATACTAAGATCGATAATTTGTTGCCGCGCTTCCTTGCTCAACTGAAGTCCCTCGCCTAGCGTTAACAAACCACACCCCAATCCCTAAAATGAAAGAGTAAAAAACAAAAGTGTTATTCCAGAAATGGACTGTAGCACCGGCAATTATTAAGCCGGACATTGATATCGCCCACCCTGTTCTCAGCCGCGTAAGCCGGGGTGATAATGTGCGCCAGCCAAGAGCAATAGCAAGAATTGCTGGTAGTACAAAAGTAACGAATCCTGGAATACCGTAAGTGACTGCCTCAAGAAGCCAGAAATTGTCCATGCTGGCACTTTTCCACCATGGGCGAGTCCATTCATTGAAGCCAATCCCCATGATCGGATGGCGATATACGTCGGCCATACCCCAATCAAAAATCTGTATTCGCCCCCATGCGGTTCCCGGGCTAAATGTCAGGTAGCTAAGCAAAACTATCATCGCCGAACGGGTGGATAGCACATCAATAATAAAATAAAACATTACAATTATCAGAAATAAAATAAGCCAACGGCGCCTCCATAGCCTGGTTTTGGCTTCCCATAGCAATAAAACAAATTGCGCCCCCAATGAAGAAGTTGCACCTGAGGAAAGCGAGCATAACGCCGTGAGCGCAACCCAGACTGCCAGCGTTTTTCGTGGTTTGGGACTTCCCATCCTGGGAAAGACTCGCAACCATGCAATACTCATAACACACGCAGAAAACACGCCAAGTAAAATAGGGTGATCAAATGGCCCAAAGGCCCTGGTAAAACCCATACGCTGATCAATCGGGGAGGAAAACGCACCGCCACTTGCGAATTTCCGGATTATATTGAATCCGGTTACCGATTCGAAAATAGCAAAGGGAAGAATTAGCAATATCACCATAATGACCACAGCAACTACGCCTTGATATGTGCGCTCGTTTGTAATGTATGCTCGGCCGAGAAAGTATGCGCCTGCAAATTCAACAACCCTGATACCGCCTGACTTAAGCATAGTATCAAGCTCGTGATAGTAACCAATAACAAAAAGCGACCATGCGCAATTAACTATCACCAACCAGTCGATTATATTTACCCGCCCCACTCTCCCGGAAAATACAGTTTTAACTGCCGGAAATATCGCAACGAGTAGAACTACACGATAGAGGGTAAGACGTAACGGTCCAAGATAAAAAGATAAATCAGTTGGAACGAGTAATGAAAGCAGGAAAACCGTGACCAAAGTAGGGCACCACTTGACCAGACGAAGAAGCTTAGCGCGAGGCGCACTCTCTCGAATCAGCATTTAAAGCAGAGCCCCTTGCGAAAGTGAGCTTCCCCCGAAAAATAGCCGGCCAAGGGCGAAGTAAAATTAACGTTACTTTTGAAAGAAGGACGATGAAGAAGATAGCGAAGCAGGCATACACCGCCGAGTTCAGGGAATTGGCGGTCAAGCGAGTCATAAAGGGGCGGACACCCGGTGTTGCCGCCAAGGAGCTGGGAGTGAATCATCAAACCTTATGGGTTGCAACCATTCAAAATTGTCACACCATTCTGTTGGCGCATCTGCGTTGACATAGGCGATTCGTTACTAATATTGGGCATGATATAGCCATCCCTGAGAGTGAAGCGCCCAGTTTGCCCAGTATTTCCGCCGCTATTATTATGAATGCACTCGCCGGCGTTATTTGGGTCTGGCCCCCAGGTAACTCCGTAATACAGGCAATGGGGATGGCCGGCTGCGTATGGCGCACAAGTAGCAGGCTCACGTGTATCTGGCGGCGCGCAAGCATCCGGTTGTGTATGCACTCCAGCCGTAAGCACGCGCCGCGTGTAGATGCTAAGCTGCGGATCATTGGCCGCGGAACAATAAGCAGGCATCAAACTTTGAGCCAGTTGATAGCTTATGTACTCACCGGTAGAGCAGCAAGGCATGTAAAAAGTACCCGGAAGCCCGCCCGGCCCATCTATATACCCATACGGATCGCCACAGGTGCGTGAATTATCGCCGGAACCAATCATTACACCACTGCCACCATCAAAGTTCTGGGCATAAAAAATATTTGACCAATAGCCATCCTCTGTACAAGAGTCACCCCATACCGGAAGCTTGCCAGTAGCCATATTTATACTAATTTGACCATCTTCTTGAAAATCATTGCCGTTATTATTAGCTGTTGCCTGCACTTCTGCCTTGATTGCTGGATCATTTACCAGTAGTGCTGCAAAAAAGGCGACAGGAGGTTTGCGGCCAGCATATTGACCTGCTCCAGAGTGCCATCTAATACCCGCCTTATAAGAGGCATAAACATCTATCCCCCTTTGAATTAAGCCTTCCACAGCCCTCTGCTTACTTGCTAGCGATTCAGTCCCCATTGTTCTAATTAGATCGTTGAGGTAAACGGCACCCATAGTTGCGCCGTAATCAGGAACGCCTGTTGGAACAAATGATCGCCCAGCCTCACCCGCCATCACGTGAACATCAGCAAAGGGGGTAAACCAACGTTTTTCCGTGGCTGAGAAGTCAGCCCTTTGGCCTGTAGCATTTACGCGTGTATCTGAAGGAAGCAGAGAGAAATCGAAATCAGCAAGCTGAAAAATTCGCTTGTATGTTCCAGCCATGCCCGGCCTGAATGCTGTTGCACCATTGTTCGGCGGTGGCGTTGCGAGAACGGTCAGAACTTCATACTTATCGATACAGCAATTGGATGATGCTGGCTGGCAACCTTTAGTCTTTTGCGCTGCCTTTACTATCGAGCTGTTTGGGGTAACTGTCATTGGCAATTTGGATGAAAAATCCAGCGCCGCGCTATAAGAACTCGAAAGGTAAGGACACGAAAGAAATCCTTGCTGGCTTGGGTTCGTAGGGTTTATCTCCAATCCAGCATCGGCACCACTAGTCGTGGCGCTTATCAATCTGATTTCATCACCAGGATTCTTCGGCGCAATCCATTTATCTCCCCCCAGAAATGTTCCTTCGTTGCAATCCCCCCCGCCGCAGGTGTATTTCCAACCAAAAGTAGTTGGACGTGTATCAGAAATCGACGCAGGACTACAACCCGAAAATAGGATAGTAGAAATTGCAACAAATATTATAGTTGTAAGCTTCATAGTGTCCCATTATTAGCATAAAGAGGTTTTAACTCACCAGATTATAATATACCTCACGAGTGAACATGGGTAATTTACCCAGATAATAGTTCTAATAGGCAAAACCGGTTAATAGAATCATGCAGGTGGTATCCATTGCTCAATCCGAAGGCGCTTTCTTATGATTGGAGAAGACGTGGATATTATTGCGGCAATGAAACAGACTTCACTGCCTTGGAGGTTTCCAAGCGTTTCAAGAACAGCTCTAAGTTGTATTCCGAGATTGGGCGAGTTAATAAATCGCCGCCTGCCTCGATAAGGTCTCTCAATGGTAAGTGCCACCATTTGCTCTGCTCTATCAACTGACGGGTTTCCTGGTTAAAACGATCACGCACCAACCGGGCCGGGTTGCCCGCAAATACAGTAAAAGCTGGCACATCCCGAGTAACCACAGCTCCTGCACCTACAATCGCTCCATCACCAATATGCTTGCATCCTGGAAGAATTAAAACATCGCTACCAATCCAAACATCATGTCCAATGCGAAGTGGATTGTCTTCGATTTGCTCAATAGCATCTCTGGAAACCAATCCGAGCTTACTGTTAAAGAAAAACGGGTGCTGACTGATGAAGCCCGCCGGATGATTACGCCGTAAGACGCGCAATCCAGACGCAAACGAGCAGTAGTTCCCGACATAGCTATGCGGAGGAAGCACGTATGGTGTCATGCAGGATCCATAGCTATACTTTCCGATTTCCACCCTGTGAAATTTTTGCAACAAATGTCGCAAAGTTGTCGAATGGAACTCCCCCCCCTCCAATCGTTTAACCAAATTTATACAAAGTCGCCGAAGCAACCGGTAGCGATACAAAGGAGCAATCATCGAAGCAAGCTTTGATGAGGACACCTGCTCTGCTGTGTAGACCCATACGCGTCCATTTTCAGACGAAAAAATACTCTGGGTATCAGTTTGCGCAAACTGATCAGTTGCAACGCCTATATCGCGTGCTCTAGTCATGTTGATCGTTCTCCTTGATGCCAAAGCAGTATCAAATATAACCACCTGTCGGCGAATAGCATGCTGTACGACAATTAAATGACTCTCTCAGCTAAATGCCAAACCAACGGAAGTGACAACAAAAATCAAGAATTCGGCAATTTGGGGAAGATGCCAACTCACAGTAGATGGCCAAGCGCCCCAAACACCATTGTGCGGAGTTATTTATACCGTTATGTTTTAGATAAAACAATCTCGCTCATTTTGCACACCTTGAATCCCTCTTTGCGGGCTAAATCAAGAATGCTCTTCGTAAGCTCAAGAACGTACACTTCACGTTCAGGATTTTGGGGACGGCGGTGGTCGTGCATTAAGATTACCCCGCCGCCACCACTCCTTATTCGTTCGAGCACACCCTCGATCGGCATGGGGGTAGGCCAAGTATCAGTCGAGTCTATCGTCCACCAAGCATGCCGACACTGGTTGAACCATACCTGAAGCATTGTTGCCAGGGTGACTTTGCCATGCGGAGGTCGGAATAATGAAGGCTGCTCAAAAGTGCCAATGGAAACAAAGCCTCGCTTAATGTCTCGAAAAACGGCCAGTGGCGATCGTTTCCAGGCATTCAAATGTTGGAATGAATGCGCGCCGATTTCATGCCCCGCTTGAACCAACATATGCGGCAATTCCGGGGCAGTCGTAATTTTTTTGCCCAGCATGAAAAAAGTTGCCCGCACATCATATACCTTTAATAGAGCCAGAATTTTCTTTGTGAGTTCATCACCCGGCCCATCGTCATACGTCAGGACAATCGTACGGGACATTCTGCACTTCCGCTTAAGGATAGCCTCCTGGAATTTCCGTATTGCATAGGGCAGCACTAACCATCCGAAGATGGCTGAAATGATTATGATCGACACCAGATACATTTCAGACCTCAATTAGCATATACATAGCCAGCTTTACATAGTGACGGCTAATTCTTTTTTAAGCACCGCAATTATTTTCATTACGATCTTTTTCATGAGCGGTTAATTTTCGATAGAGAGACAACGACATCAATGAAATTACAAATAAAAATGCAATACTTAAAATAAGCGTATTGATGAAATTAATGTCGAAATAAAAAATACAAAGATTTGAGGCGATCACGGAAAATAAGAACCAAAATGCTTTGGATAAAAATACCCGGTATGGACTACCGAATTTATGCTTTATCTGTAGCAAAGTGATTAATACGGCAAGCAATTCGCCAACGCAACCTGCATAGGCAATCATTTCAATTGGGGCTTGCCGTATGGAAAAATAGAAAACACCAAATAAGGCAAAGGATCGAAAAATGTTGGACGACAAACCAACTTTGGTATCGCCTTTAGACATCGCTAAAAGAGTTGCCGGAACCCGCAATATTCTTAGCGACCACAAAATACCAAGACTGGCCATTAGTTCTGCATAGCCCTGATAATGTTTACCAAATACCAAAGCTAAAACAGGGGCGCCATAAAGGGTAAAAAAAACAGCAAAGACCGAAACAAATAAAACAGTTATTTCTGTTGCATGCCGGTAATTCGCATTTAATAGCTGGAGATCATCCTGTTTTTTTGAAAAAATAGGCAAAATCATGGAGGATAAAACTTTAATTACTAACAAAGCCGGGGCCATTGTAAGCATAAAAGCTGCACCATAAACCGCCAATCTTTCCATATCGTAATAAATGCCGATAATAAATTTATCGCCTTGAAAAATGACAAACATTAAAAATCCGTTAATCATTAACGGCCAGCCAAACACAACTAGCCTTTTTAAAGCCGGCTTATCAAAACTGAGCTGATAATCCCTTTCCGCTAACAGATGTGTCATTAATACCAATAACAAAGATTGCAGCAGAATCAGATCCAGTACCGCCGAATAATCGGGTTTGATGAACACAATTGGAAGCGCCAGCAAACAAGTAATGAGTTGCGGGATGAATTCGGCAAAAAGATTAGGGAAAAACCGCATGTCACGTTGAAATCGCTTCACATCAAAATGGATAAAGCCGCGAATCAATGGCACAAAAGCCAACAGGTAAAAAGCCGACTGTGCCTGTGGAATTTTGAACAGCATAGCAACGTAAGGTGCTGCAATCAGTAACAGAATGCAACTCGCTATGCCGCGTGACACAGAAAAAGACTGCGCGGCATTTTGTAAGCTCGTATCGTTGCCATCTTTAGCCTGTACCAATAACTTATCACTTCCCATATCGCTTGCCATTTCAAGAATGGAAACGGTGATGGCAAAAGTAGCGGCAATACCAAAATCCTGAGGCGATAGCCAATGACCAATAATGGAATTTCTTAATAGAGAGAAACTCTGTCCGAAAACATTTCCCAGCATTAGCAGGATACTTGTTTTGGCGATTCTATTAACATTAGAAACCATGGGAGGATTATTTTTCAATGCTGCTTATATAGGTGCAAATCAAATCCATTTGCTGCTTTGCAGCAGCCAGGATTCCGGGCAAATGTTGTCGCAAAGAGGTTTTGACGTTGTCGCGTTGTAACCAGCACTGCCACAAACCATTTACTACATCCCGAGT
>Ga0182021_10004760_pt1 | contig 16001 bp, 20 predicted proteins | sample 612E3MmetaG_FD_120493 | JGI IMG/M metagenome (GOLD analysis project Ga0182021, IMG submission 120493) | Permafrost microbial communities from Stordalen Mire, Sweden - 612E3M metaG (Illumina Assembly) | ecosystem: Environmental > Terrestrial > Soil > Wetlands > Permafrost | place: Sweden... | reverse complement strand
GACGGCGGGGCCTACGTGCGTCTCTGGTTTCTCGGCGGGCGCTACTACGATCGCCGGCTGCACGAGGCGCTGCTGCAGGCCAACCCGGAGCGCGCGACCGACGCCGTGGCGCTGCGCCGGCGCGCGGGTCTCACACCCCTGCCCTTCTACACGACCAGTCGCCTGCCGACCGACCGCCGCGGCCGCGAGCTCTACGACAATCGCGCCACCCGCGGGCTCACCGCCTACCTGCCCGACGGGGCGCCGGTGCCCGACGACGACTATCTGCGGATCTGCGACCAGGGCGCGCCGGCCGGCGGCCGGCCGGCGCCGCCGTTGCTGGTCGCCGCGCCGGCCGCCGAGCATCGCAGCGGCGCCGCGCGCCTGAAGTGGAGCTACCCGCCCGCGACCGGCGGGCGCGCCGCGACGGGCTGTCGCATTGAGGTGCACGAGCTGCGGCGCGGGGTCTGGAAGCGGCTCGTGCTGGCCCACGATTGCGGCGCGGGCGAGCGATCGTTCACGATCCCGGCCGGGGCGTTGCGCGCCGACATGTGCTACGAGGTGTCGCTGTTTGCCCGCGCCGGCACCGGCTGCTCTTGCGACACGGTGGCGACCTTCGTGAACCGACCAGCCGCCGACAACCCCTTTCTGCTCTCGTCCGCGGTGCGCCCGTTCGGGCTTGTGCCCGACGAGGGCGACGTCGTGCCGACCGTTACGCCCACGCTGGAGTGGTCGATCTTCGCCGCCCCGGTCAACCAGGCGGCGGTCCGCATCGCGATCCATGCGGGCGGCTGCTGCGAGAGCGGGGCGCCGCTCGTTCACGAAGCGACCCTCGAGGGCGCGGCGGCCGGAACGGCGTACGCCGTTCCGGCCGCCGCCGGCCTCACGCCCGGCACTACCTATCACTGGTACGTCACGCCGCGCAATCGCGAGGGGCGCTGGGCCTACGCGCCCGTCGAAGGCATCTTCGCCGTGGCGCCTGCCGCGAGGCGCACCGGGTCGCACGGTGGGAGCGGCGAATCAGACGCCGCCGCCGCCGATCCGCCCGGGCGCGACCCGCGCCGCCGGCCGCGCGCCGGCGGCTTGTGACGACGATGGTCACGATCGGCTTCGCGCCGCTCGACCTCGCCACGCGCGCCCCGTTCGGCATCTCGCGCTGGACTCACAGCGAGTTCGCCGACTTCGTCGTGACCATGACCGACGAGGACGGTCTGACCGGTTTGGGCGAAGGCGCGCCCAACGCGCGCTACCAGGAGTCGCGCGACGACGACACGGTCGCCCTCGAAGAGCTCTCGGGCGCCCTCGAAGCGGTCGACGGGGTAGCGGCGGTCGAAGCGTTCTGCGGCGCGCAGCGTGGGTTCCCCGCGCTGCGCGCCGCCCTGTCGGCCGCCGCTTGGGACCTCGCCGGCAAGCAGGCCGGCGAGCCGGTCTGGCAGCTCCTCGGTCTCGAGCGCGCCACAGTGAAGACGTCGCTCACCATCCCCATCGGCGACCCCGCGACCATGCTGGCCCAGGCGCGCGCCGCCACTGGCTTCGGCACGCTCAAGGTCAAGCTCGGGTTCGAAGGCGACCTCGACGTCGCCGCGCGGCTGGTTCGCGAGCTGCCCGACAGACGCTTTCGCTACGACGCCAACGAGGGCTGGGACCGAGAGCGCGCGGCGCGCGCCCTCGAGGTCCTCGCCGGCCTGAACGCCGAGTTGGTCGAGCAGCCGCTGCCGGCCGCCGACCGCGACGGCCAGGCCTGGCTGCTCGACCGTTCGCCGGTGCAGCTCTTCGGCGACGAAGCGCTCCTCGACCTGGAGCACCTCGACGACGTCGTCGATCTGTACGACGGCTTCGTCGTGAAGCTCGCCAAGGCGGGCGGGATCGCGGCGGCGGCGGCTCTCATGACGGCCTGCCGCGAGCGCGCCAGCCGGGTGCTGCTCGGCTGCATGATCGAATCGAGCCTGGGGATCGCCGCCGGGCTGCACCTGGCGAGCCTCGCCGACTACGTCGATCTCGACGGCTTTCTGCTGCTGTCCGCCGACCCGTTCAGCGGCCTTGCGGTCAGCGGCGACCTGCTCACGGCCCCCGACACCCCCGGCCTCGGCGTCGCGCCGTCGCCCGGGCCGGGCGCGTTTTAAGCGGTCAGCTCGTCGTAGAGCCGGCGCCCCGAGGCGGCCACGGCATCGTAGCCGTTCTCGCCATCGGTGAGCACGGCCAGCGCGAGCGTCTCGCCGGCGGGCGTCGTGACCACGCCGCAGTCGTGGCAAAAGCGACCTTCGGGAAGGTCGTCGCCGGGCTTGCCGGCGTAGACCGCTCCGCTGGGCAGGCTGCGCGGCAGCCCGTCGCGGTGCTCCTGCAGGGCAAGCGACGCGCGCACGTTCTCGCAGGCCGCGGCGCCGATCCGCGGGTCGCCCCGGACGAGCATCTCGAGCAGGGCGGCGAGGTCGCGGGCGCAGGTCACGTTGTCGCGGCCGGCCGCTGCCGCCTCCCAGTCCATCATCTGTCGCCGCAGCGCGGTGCCGGCGAGACCCAGCTCGGCCGCCAGGGCTGCCACCCGATCGAAGCCGACGAAGGCCAGGACGATGTTGGTGGCGTCGTTGTCGCTCACCGCGAGGGCGAGATGAAGGTAGTCGGCGAGGGCCATCTGGGCCGCGTGGCGAAAGCCGCGCAGCACCCCGGCTCCGCCGACCGCCTGCCACGGCTGAAAAGCGAAAGGCCGCTCCCCGCGCAGCTCGCCAGCCGCCACCGCCCGCCAGAACGCCGCGGCGAGCAGCACCTTGATCGTGCTGAACGAGGGCATGACCAGATGCTCCCGCGAGGCGCTCACGCGTCCGCTTGTCAGGTTCCTGGCATACCAGGCGATCACGGCGCGATGATAGCACCCGTGCCTGCTCTGGCCGCGGCGATGTTCACCGCGCGCCTGCTCTCGCTGCCGCCATGTCCACCGCGCGCCTGCTCTGGCCGCCGCCGCGTTCACTCCGTGCCTGCTCCCGCCGTTGCCATTTCTCACCCCGAACGACTGGGAAACGTTGACACGGCAGCCTCCCTTCGGCTCTAAATGCCCACACACGGGTGCGGCGCCACCGGGCGCCGCGCGGCCTGTCGACCGCGGCGGAGGGTGGTCTGGTGACGAGGGGCGGATTCCTGAGGTGGCTGATCGGAGCGGTGGGCGCCGTCGCGCTGGGCGGCATCGTCTATCCGATCGTGCGATACCTCAAGCCGCCGACCGCCAGCACGGCGGCCATTGGTCAGGTCGTCAACATCGGCCCGCTGTCGTCGTTTCCGGCCGGGCAGCTCACGGCGGCCACGGTCAACGCGCGCCCGGTCATCGTGACCAACGTGGCCGGCAAGATCGTCGTCTATTCAGCCATCTGCACCCACCTCGGCTGCATCGCGGCGCCCAGCGGCAATGAGCTGCACTGCCCCTGTCACGGCAGCGTCTATTCGGCGACCGGCACGGTCGTCCACGGCCCGGCGAACCTGCCGCTGCCGTTCTATAGCTCGAGTGTCAGCGGCGGTTCGGTGCTGGTCGGGCCGGTGACCTTCACGCGGGCCAGCTACCCGACCTGGTACAAGGGGCAGTTCACATGAGCCCAGACGACAGCGCTCCGCCAGCAGGCGACGTGACTCAGGGTGAAGTCGGACAGGACGCGCCGGCTCTCGGGCGCATGCCCGGGGCGCTGGCCTGGGTCACCAATCGGCTGGGCATGGAAGAGCTCGTCGAGGACCAGTACAACCGCATCGTGCCAATCCACGCGACCAACTACATGTACTGCTTCGGCGGCATCGCGTTCATCCTTTTTCTCATTCTCGTCGTCACCGGGATCCTGCTGGTGGTCTACTACCAGCCCACGCCCGACGGCGCCTACCAGAGCGTGGTGAACATCTCGACGAACGTGGCCTTCGGCTGGTGGGTCCGCTCGATCCACAAATGGGCCGCCACCGGCATGGTGATCCTCGTCTTCGTCCACCTATTGCGGGTGTTCTTCACCAGCGCCTACAAGCGCCCGCGCGAGCTCAACTGGATCAGCGGCGTGGTCCTGCTCATCGTGACGATGGCCTTCGGCTTTACCGGCTACCTGCTGCCGTGGGACCAGAAGGCGTACTGGGCGACCCGCGTGGGCACCGACATCGCCGGCTCGACGCCGTTCATCGGCCACTTCCTGCTCGTGAGCCTGCGCGGCGGCGAGAACATCACCGGCGCCACGCTCGGCCGGTTCTTCGACCTGCACGTCCTCGTCCTGCCGGTGGTGATCGTCGTGTTCCTCGGGGCGCACTTCTGGATGATCCGCCGGCACGGCATCTCGGGCCGGCTGTAGCGGGAGGGTAAGGCCGCGATGCCCGACATCGTCGACAGACCCCGCCAGGGACACACGTCCCGGTACTACTGGGAGCGCGAGCACTCGCCGGGCGAGAAGTTCATCCCGTACTTCTGGCAGGAAGCCGTCTCGCAGATCATGATCATGTTCCTGTTCCTGGCGGTCGTGGGGGGGCTCGCACTGCTCTGGCCGGCCTCTCTGGGAGAGCGCGCCAACGCCCTCGTCACGCCGGCCAACACCAAGCCCGAGTGGTACTACCTGAGCCTGTTCCAGCTGCTCAAGATCGTGCCCGAGAAGATCGGCCTGATCGTGCCCGCCGTGCTCGTCGTGCTGCTGATCCTTCTGCCGTTCATTGACCGCAGCCCGGTGCGCAACCCGCTGAAGAAGCCGGTGACGACGACCGTGGCCCTCGTGGTGATCGTCGCCACCATCGTGCTCACGATCTGGGGAGCGGTGTCGTGACCAGTCCGCAAGGGAGGCGCATGAAACGCATCATCGTGGCTCTGGCTGCCCCGGCGCTGGTGGCGGCGTTCGTAATTGCCGCCGGCTGCGCGAGCTTGGCGACGCCCGAGGCGCCGTCGAGCGGCTCGCCGGCGCCCGGCGGCACGAGCGCCGCCGTGGCAGTCAGCCAGCAGGTCAAGGACGGCGCCGCCCTGTACGTGGCCTTCGCCTGCATTCGCTGCCACGCCCCGAACGGCGTCGGCGGTGTGCCGAACCGCCTGAACGTGGGCGGCGACGACACCATCCCCGCGTTGAACAACGCCTACCGCGACCCGTCGGAGCAGTTCCACAACGCCGTCCAGATCACGCAGGTCATGATGCAGGGCAGCATCCTGAGCGCCAAGCCCGGCGTCATCAACATGCCGTCGTGGAAGGGCGTGGTAAACAGCGCCCAGGCCGGCGCCATCGCGGCCTACATCCTGGCCGGCTTCCCGCAGGTCACGGGCGTCGCCTACGACGCCAACCCGGCTACCGCCGCCGACATCTACTCCGCCTTTGCCTGCATCTCGTGTCATGGCCAGCTGGGGGGCGCGAGCGCCTCACCGCCGCCGGCGCCCAACCCGCTGAGCCCCGACAAGGCCGTACCGCTGCTGCGCAACCCGGCCGACAACGTCACGACCGCCGACATGCTTTCGACCATCATGGCGGGCTCGATCCCGCCGCCCGGCAAGGTCGGCGAGATCCTCATGCCGGCCTGGGGTCAGATCCTCTCGACCCAGCAGGTCGCCAAGATCCTGCCCTACATCCCGGACGGACCCAAGAGCAAGGCTCTGCCGGCGCCGCCGTCGGCCTCGCCGCTGCCGCTTGCCGGCGGCTCCGCGCCGTCGGCCACCGGTGCGCCCGCGGCCTCGGCGAGCCCATGACGGGGTGGCCGACATGAGCCCGACGGCGCTTCTCGGTCAGATCCCGCTGTCGCCGCCGCTCAACGTGCGGCTGATCGCCTTCGTGGTGATCGAGGTCGTGCTGCTCACGCTCGTCGTCGTGCTCTGGATCAAGTACGAGCAGTTCAAGCGGATATCGGTCGACGAGTGGTGGGATCGCCGCCGCCGCGCCGGTGTCTCACCGCGCGTCGAGCGCATGATGCGCGAATCTCACGATCAGTACCTCGCCGAGCGGCGCGAGGCGGCCGGGAACGGCCTGCCCGATGCCGGCGAGCCGCCTCGAGCCGCCGGCGAGCCGCCCGCCTCCTAGACTTGAGCGACGGGGTGAACGGCGCGCCGGCGCGGCGCTACGCCGCGTCACGACGGCGGTCCCGCTCGACCACCGGCCTCGCTCAGGTGACCGCGTGCGCGCCGGCGTCAACGTGCACGATCTCGCCCGTGATCGCGCGCGACAGGTCGGAAAGCAGAAAGACGGTCGCGTCGGCGACCTCGTCGGCGGTCACGTTGCGGCGCAGCGGCGTGTGAGTCTGCAGCAGCTCCAGCATGCCGGCGAAATCCTTGATGCTGCGCGCCGCGACGGTGTGGATGGGGCCGGCCGAGATGGCGTTCACGCGGATCTCGGCGGGGCCGAGATCGGCCGCCAGGTAGCGCACGCTCGCCTCGAGCGAGGCCTTGGCCGGCCCCATGACGTTGTAGTTGGGGATCACCCGGTGCGAGCCCGCGTAGGTCATGGTGACGATCGCGCCGCCCTGTGTCATGAGGCGGCGCGCTTCGCGCGCCGCCGCGATCAGGCTGTACGAGCTGATGTCGTTGGCGACGGCAAAGCCGGTGCGGGTGGTCTCGACAAAGCTGCCCTGCAGGTCGTCGGCCGGCGCGTAGGCGATGCTGTGGACCAGGCCGTGCAGGATAGGCATCTGCGCGGCCAGTGTCTGCATCGCGCCTGTCACCCCGTCGTCGCCGGCCACGTCGCACTCGACCAGCGCCACCTCGGCGTCGACCGGGGCCAGCAGAGCCTCGACGCGAGGCCTTATGCGCCGGGACTGGTAGGTCAGCGCCAGGCGGCCCCCGTGGGCGAGCACGGCGCGCGCCACGGCCCAGGCGATGCTGCGCTGGTTGGCGACGCCCATGACGAGCACGTTCTTGCCCTGGAGAAGACCCGGCACGGCTACTTTGGCAGCCGCACCGCTGCGGGAGCGACGCCCGCGGGCAACGCGGCCACGAAGGCCGGCTGCTGCCCGTAGGTGAAGTCCGGGAGTCCAGTCGGGGCGGCGGTGGCGGACGGTTGCGCCGCGGCACTGGGCACGGTGGTCGCCGCGAGCGGTCGCAGATAGGCGATCGCCAGCGAGCCCGTCAGCGGGGCGCTGCCGGCCGCGTCGAGCACGAGCGAAAACGAGGCCGGCGGATCGCCCTTGAGCGCGCGCACCACCGTGAAGCTCTGCTGCGCTCCCGTCACGGGGCCGGCGCGCACCACGGCGACGTCGCGATACGCACCCGCCTCGAGCGCCACCGCGCCGCTTGCGAGGCTTCCCCTGCTCGCAGCGTTCGTGCTGTTCGCAGCGCCCGACGCCGATGTCGCGCCGGGCAGCGTCGCGCTCTCACCCGACTGGGCGCCCGGCGCGGCGCCCGGGACCTGAGCGGCCGCGGCGCTCTTGCCGGCGGCGCCCGAGGTGGTGTTCGAGCTCGACTGCCCGCGCGGCAGCACCGCCACGACGCCGATCACGATCGCCAGGGCGAGCGCGGCGGCGGCCAGGGCGACCGTCAGGCGGCGGCCGCGCCGCGGCCGCCGCCTGACGGTCCCGCCGTCGCCGAACGAGCGCTGCAGCCGGGGCCAGCGCGCAGCCGCCCCGGGGTCGGCGTACGACTCGTCGATCGGCGGTACGGTGCGGTGCAGCTCCGTTTCGATGGCGGCGAGATCGGACTTGAGGTCGGCCAGGCGTTCGCGCAGCCGCGCGGAGCTCGACAGCGCGACGGCCAGCTCCGGATCGTCCTCGATGCCGAGGGCGTAGTCCAAGAGTCGATCGTCGTCGAACGCGGCCCTCTGGTTATCGTTGCGATCGCTCATCACTCAGGTACCTCAAAAGCCATATGCCCCGAATCGCCGAGGCTAGTCCCCTCGTCTGGTCCGTCGCCGCCGCCAGGCTCCGCCGGCGTCGTCAAGGCGAGCCGCAGGCGGGCCAGAGCGGTGTGCAGCCGCGACTTGACCGTGCCGGTCGGCACGCCCTGGCAGCGGGCGATCTCGTCGAGCGACAGGTCGGCGAAAAAGCGCAGGGCAACAGCTTCGCGAAACTCCGGGGCGAGCGCCTGCAGGGCGTCGCGCAGGCGCCGATCGCCGGTCGGGGGTTCGGGGGCCGGCGCCGCGTCGGGCGGTGCGGAGTCGGTGAGGCGGCTCAGGAGCCGCAGACGGCTCCTGCGTCGCCTGCCCAGGTCGTGCCCGGTGTTGACGATCACCTGGTAGAACCAGCCGAGGAACGTCTCCTCGCGCGGCAGCGTCGCCCGGAACACCTTGACGAACACCTCCTGGACCCCGTCGTCTACGTCGTCGCACATGCCCTGCACAAAGAGGATCTCGCGGGCGCGGGGAGCGTAGAGTCGAAAGAACTCGGCGCGCGCCTCGGGTGTGCCGCGCCGCAGCCGCGCAAGCAGACCGGGGGGCAGGCCTTCGATCCTCGTCCTCCTCACAAGGGAGACGCGGCGGCCGCGCATGAGGTTCGCGGCGCCCGGACGAGGCCAGTATAGCGCGCTCGCGCGGCGGCCCCGTCGACGACCAGCGCCTCTCAGTCGAACCCGAGCAAAACCACCTCTTCTTCGAGGCGCACCCCGAAGTGTTCGAACACACGACGGCGTACCTCGCCGGCGACGCGCCGGATGTCGTCGGCGCCCGCGCCCGGATGGGCGACGATGAAGTTGGCGTGGTCACGGCTGACCTCGGCCTTGCCGAAGCGGAATCCCTTGAGACCCAGCTCGTCGATGAGTTTGGCGGCGGGCAGCTCGCGCGACGGGTTCTTGAAGTAGCTGCCGCACGAGGCGTACTCGAGCGGGTGCTTGCCGCGCCGCAGCTCGGCGTCACGGGCGATCTCGTCGAGCAGCGTGTTGCGCTGCCCGGCGCAAAGCGCGAAGGTGGCCTCGAGGACCACCCCGCGAGGATTGCCCTTGAGGCCGCTCGTGCGGTAGCCGAGTGCGAGATCGGCGGGCCCCGCGAGGTACTCGTCGCGGTCGGCCAGCACGCGGGCGCGCACGAGGGCGTCGCCGACTGCGCGTCCGTAGGCGCCGGCGTTGCCGACCACGGCGCCGCCCACCGACCCCGGGATGTTGCCGGCGAACTCCAGGCCGGCCAGGCCGCGCTGCGCAAGGTCGAGGACGACGTTGGGCAGCACCGCGCCGGCGCCGGCGGTCAGGAGCTCGCCGTCGAGGCTTGTGTCGCCATTGCGGGCCAGCACGACAAGACCCCGGATGCCGCGATCGCTGACCAGAACGTTGGTCGCCTGGCCCAGGACCGTGACCGGCAGATCGAGCTCGCGGCCCATGACGACCGCGTGCCGCAGGGCCTCGGTCCGCGACGCCGTGTACAGGTACTCGGCCGGTCCGCCCACCCGGTAGGCGCAGTGCGGCCCGACCGGCACGTCGCGCTGCAGACCCGGCAGCTCGCGTTCGAGGATCTCGCCGACGCGGGGGTTGGGGCTGTCGTTCATCGTTCCTTCCCGACAATCGCTGCGTCCGGTGATTATGACACCCGCGGGCCATGAGCCCCAGGCCCGCGTTCCGCCGACCCGCGACTCTGTCCCACTGCTGCCGGCCACTGCTTGACGTCCCTTGTCTCGTGGGGTAAAGTACGCTACTCCTGTAGGAAATAGGGAGATTACACTGTGCACATCTCGACCCGATGTCGCTACGCGATCAAGGCGCTCGTTCGTCTCGCCTTGTCGTATGGCGGCGCGCCCGTCCAGTCCCGCGACATCGCGGCGTTCGGCAACATCCCCGTGAAATACCTGGAGCAGGTCATGCACGACCTTCGCCAGGGCGGGCTGGTGACGAGCACGCGCGGCAAGAACGGCGGTTACGTGCTCGCCCGGCCGCCCAACGCCGTCAGCTTCGCGCAGGTGCGCGAGCTGGTCGACGGGCCGTTCGCCGACCCCGAGCGAACGCCCGGCGCCGGTCAGGCCGACGCCCTCGTAGAGCCCGTGTGGCACGACGTCCGTGAAGCGGTCCGTGAGGTCCTGGCCGGTGCCACCATCGGCGCCGCCGCGGAGCGCGCCCGGTCGACTCAAATGTACGCGATCTGAAAGCCAAAAAGGCACCACTATCCCCCTGGAGTGACGATGACCGACCCGCAGCAGAAGACCCCCGGTTTCGAGACGATCGCCCTGCACGGCGGCCAGACGGTCGACCCCGCGACCAACGCCCGCGCCGTGCCGATCTACCAGACGACGTCGTATGTGTTCAACGACGCCGACCACGCCGCCAACCTCTTTGGCCTCAAGGAGTTCGGCAACATCTACACGCGCATCATGAACCCCACCAACGACGTCTTCGAGAAGCGCATTGCGGCGCTCGAGGGCGGCGTCGGCGGACTGGCCTTCGCCTCGGGCTCGGCGGCCGTCACGTTCTCGATCCTCAACATCGCCGGGGCCGGCGACCACGTGGTCAGCGCCAACAGCCTCTACGGCGGCACCTACAACCTGTTCGTCCACACCCTGCCGCGCTTTGGCCTCGAGATCGACCTTGTAGACCCGGCCGACCCCGAGAACTTTCGCCGGGCCCTCAAGCCGAACACCAAGCTGCTCTACGCCGAGACGGTCGGCAATCCCAAGCTCGACACGCTCGACATCGACGCCGTGGCGGCGATCGCCCACGAGGCAGGCATTCCACTGATCGTCGACAACACCATGCCGACGCCGTATCTGATGAAGCCGATCGACCACGGCGCCGACATCGTCGTGCACTCGGCGACCAAGTTCATCGGCGGGCACGGCACCTCGATCGGCGGCGTGGTCGTCGACTCGGGCAAGTTCGACTGGTCGGCCAACGACAAGTTCCCCGGCCTGGTCGAGCCGGACGCCAGCTACCACGGCCTCAAGTTCTACGAGGCCCTGGGGCCGATCACCTACATCACCAAGCTGCGGGTCAGCCTCTTGCGCGACATCGGCGCGGCGCTGTCGCCCTTCAACGCCTTCCTGTTCCTGCAGGGGCTCGAGACGCTGTCGCTGCGCATGGAGCGCCACAGCACGAACGCGCTGGCCGTGGCCGAGTACCTCGAGCGGCACTCGCGGGTCGACTGGGTAGTCTTCCCCGGCTTGCCTTCACACCCGGCTCACGACGTCGCCCGCAAGTATCACTACCGCGACCTCTATGGGGCCATCGTGGGCTTCGGCATCAAGGGCGGCCGCGAAGCCGGCCGGCGGTTTGTCGAGAGCACCGAGCTGTTCTCGCACCTCGCCAACATCGGCGACGCGAAGTCGCTGGTGATCCACCCGGCCACGACGACCCACTCTCAGCTCGAGCCCGACGAGCTGCTGGCGACCGGTGTCACCGACGACTTCGTGCGCCTGTCCGTCGGCGTCGAGTCGATCGACGACATCATCGCCGACATCGATCAGGCGTTGGCGCGGGCCTAGAGCGTCCGCGCGACTCAAGCGAGGCGGGGGTGCGCCGTTTGGCGTCCCCCCGCCTCGAGCGCGTAGAATCGTTCGCTGATGGATCCGAACCGCCGCGACAGCAGCAGTGCGGCGACGGCGGGCACGTCGCAGATAGGCGACGTGCCGATCGTCGCCGATCCCGAGGCCGGCTCCGCCGGCCTCGTTCAGGCGCGCCATGTCACGGTCGCGGCCCCGCCGCACACCCTGGCCCTCGAAGGCGGCCAGTCGCTCGGACCCATCACCGTGGCCTACGAGACCTACGGCGAGTTGAGCGAGCGCCGCGACAACGCCGTCCTGGTCTTTCACGCACTCTCGGGCGACGCTCACGTCGCCGGCCGCCACAAACCCGACGACAAGCGCCTGGGCTGGTGGGACATGCTGGTCGGGCCCGGCAAAGCGCTCGACACCGAGCGCTACTTCGTGATCTGCGCCAACGTGCTCGGCGGCTGCAACGGCACGACCGGGCCGGCGAGCATCGACCCGGCCACCGGCGCCCAGTTCGGCACGAGCTTTCCCATCATCACCATCGCCGACATCGTCGACGTGCAGGCGCTGCTGCTCGACGAGCTCGGCATTCCCAAGCTGCTGGCGACGATCGGCGGCTCGATGGGCGGCATGGCGGCGCTGCAGTTCGCCGTCGCCTATCCGCAGCGCACGCACGGCGTGATCGCCATCGCCACGGCCGCCCAGCAGTCGGCCCAGGCGATCGCCTTCAACGAGGTCGGCCGCCAGGCGATCATGGCCGACCCGCACTGGCGCGGCGGGTACTACTACGGGCACAAGCTGCCGCGCCGCGGCCTATCGGTGGCGCGCATGATCGGACACATCACCTACCTGTCCGACGTCGCCATGCGCGAGAAGTTCGGTCGCCGGCTGCAGGAGCTGCACGACTACTCGTTCACGTTCTCGGCCGACTTCGAGGTAGAAAGCTACCTGCACTATCAGGGCATGGCTTTCACCGATCGCTTTGACGCCAACAGTTACCTGTACATCACGCGGGCGATCGACTACTTCGACCTCGCCCGCGGCAAGGCCAGCCTCGCCGAGGCGCTGCGTCACACGCAGGCGCGGTTCCTGGTCATGTCGTTTTCGAGTGACGGGCTGCACCCGCCGTACCAGCTCAAGCAGATCGTGAGCGCGCTGCGCGCGACCCACAAGCACGTGAGCTACTACGAGGTGCAGTCCGACTTTGGCCACGACTCGTTCCTGTTGGAGCGCTTCAAGATGGAGGGCGTCATCTCGAGCTTTCTGGCCAGCAGCGCCGCCACCTTCACGCCGCGCGCCGCGGCCGGCGGCTCGGTCTAGGGACTCGGGCGGGGCAGCTCGGGAGAGACGATCATGGACCGCTTCGACTACCGGTTGATCGTGGAGATGGTCCCCGATGGGGCCACTGTGCTCGACCTCGGCTGCGGCGATGGCGAGCTGCTCGCCGAGCTCGTGCGCGACAAGCATGTGCGCGGCAGCGGCGTCGATGTCGACCCCGCCGCCGTCGAGGCCTGCGTGGGCAAGGGCCTTTCGGTCTTCCACGGCGACCTCGACGAGGGCCTCGCCGACTATCTCGACGGCTCGATCGACGTCGTCATCCTGAGCTTCAGCCTGCAGCAGCTGCGCCGGCCCCGCATGCTGGTGCGCGAGATGGCCCGCGTCGGCCGGCTGGCCATCGTGAGCTTTCCGAACTTCGCTCACTGGTCGGTGCGCGGCCAGTTGTTCGTGCAGGGGCGCATGCCCGTATCGGGCGATCTGCCCTACCAGTGGTACGAGACGCCCAACATTCACCTGTGCACGGTGAACGACTTTCGCGACCTGTGCCGCCGCGAAGGACTGCGCATCGAGCGCGAGGCCTACCTGAACCGCCTCGACCGGCCCGCTCGCGGCCTGCGCCGGCCCAACCTCACGGCGCGCGTAGCCGTTTTTGCGGTCGCGCGCGTGGGGCCTGCCCCGGCCGGCTAGGGCCGCCGACGCCGCCGACACTCGGCGGCGGCCCGCCGCCCGGCCTGGTCACCCCCGCGCCGTTACCGACGTCAACGGGCCCGCCGGGTTTCAATCGGCGGAGTCTCTGCGTACACTAACGTGTGGCGCATCCAGGGATAGCAATGGCCGGACGCACAACTGCGCCGCACCCGGCCGAGCGCAACCGTAGCCCTCGCACGTGTCGGCATGCGGGCACGCTCCAGAACTTAGGAGGAACAGGTGCCTCAAGGTACAGTCAAGTGGTTCTCGACGCAGAAGGGCTACGGGTTCATCACACAGGATGAAGGTGGCGACATCTTCGTGCACGTCACCGGTCTCGCTCCCGGCACGGCCGGACTCGACGAGAACCAGCGGGTCGAGTTCGAACTGAGCGAGGGCCGCAAGGGTCCGCAGGCCACCGACGTCAAGGCGGCCTCCGCTGCCGCCCCCGCCGCTGCGCCCGCCGAGCCGGCCGCGTCCGAAGTGGCCGACGAGTCCGACGAGTCCGACGACTCAGACGAGTCCGACGAGCCTGCTGCCGACGACGAGGAGTAGCCCGGCACGCGCCGGTTAGACGCACGTCCCGTACGGGCGGGGGCGGTCGCCGCAGGCGACCGCCCCCGCCCGTGCTCGTTTCTTCGGCGGCCGCCGTGGGGCGGACCGAAGTGGCGGCGGGTCCGCCTCCGTCGCCCAGACAAAAAAGGGGAGAAGGCATGGTCGACAACATCGCCTGGCTCGGGCACGACTCGTTTCGCATCAGCGGCTCGAAGACCGTCTACATCGACCCCTGGCACATCGCCGCCGGCGCGCCGCCGGCCGACATCGTCCTTGTCACCCATGAGCACTCCGACCACTTCGACCCGGACGACATCGCCCGGGTGTCTCGGCCGTCGACCGTGCTCGTGGGCCCGGCCGAAGTCACGGGGCAGGTCGCGGGCGACACGCGCACCGTGGCGCCGGGCGACGTGCTGACGGTCGCCGGCGTGACGATCCGCGCCGTGCCGGCCTACAACACCGACAAGTTTCGCGAACCCGGCGTCGTGTTCCACCCGCGGAGCGACGCCAAGGTTGGCTATGTGGTGGAGCTCGACGGTGTGACCTACTATCACGCCGGCGACACCGATGTGATCGACGAGATGAGCGAGATCGACGTCGACGTGGCCATGATCCCCGTCAGCGGCACGTATGTCATGACCGCCGACGAGGCGGCGCGCGCCTGCGGGAAGCTGCGCGCCGGGGTGGTGATCCCCATGCACTACGGCACCATCGTGGGGTCGCTCGCCGATGCCGAGCGTCTGGCCGAGCTCTGTCCGCTGCCGGTCGAGATCCTGCCGGTCAGTACCTGACCGGCAGGTCGACGGGCGGCGCCGAACCTCGCCGGCGTTGCCGAGGAGCGCCGAAGATCGGGGCGATGCCGAGAAGCGCCACGGCGTCGCGGCCAGGCTCGGGGGCTAGACCGGGTCTTCCTCGATGACGATCGCGTCTTCGGGACAGGCTTCCTCGGCCCGTCGCACGCACTCCCAAAGAGTGGGGTGCGGTTCGGGCTCGAGGACGTCGGCGAGACCGTCGGACTCGCGAATGACGAACACCTCGGGGCAGACCGCCTCGCAGGCGGCAGCGCCGGTGCACTTGTCGTAGTCGATGCGCACGCGCATGCCCATACACGCAGTCTACGCCATGGCCAACGACGGTGGCCGCTGCGCACGGCGAGCGCCGGCAGTCGCGTGCCGCGGGCGGAGATCGCCGGGAGCTCCTGGGCTGCCGGGCCGGCGCGCCCGTTGCGGGCGGCCGCACGGGTTGGCAATCGGGCAGCGGGGTACGAAGGCCCATGACAGGAAGGGTCCGCGGGTGCGAACGCGGCGCGACTGGGGAGGGGCAATGCTCAGAGAGGGCGACAATGCGCCGGCCGTGACCGGGACCTCCTACGACGGGCGCTCGTTCGACATCGGCGTACCGGCCGCAAGGACGGTGCTCTACTTCTATCCCAAGGCAAGCACGCCCGGCTGAACCGTCGAAGCCGTTGAGTTCAACGGCCTCCTCGACGAGTTCAAGGCGCTCGACGTGCAGGTGATCGGGGCCAGCGTGGATGGCGTCAAGGCAAACGCGAAGTTCGCGCAGCGCTACGACCTTGCGTTCCCCCTGCTCTGCGACACGGACTACGTGGTCGCGCAGGCCTTCGGAGTGGCGCGCCCCATGGTGGGCGTGGCCAAGCGGACGACGTTTCTGATAGATACCGACGGTAAGCTGCGCAAGGTCTACCCCAAGGTCCAGGCCAGGGGGCACGCCGCCGAGGTGCTTGCGGCGGCCCGCGAGATCTGGGGCGCCGTGGGGCGGCCGTGACGGCGACGGCGCCGGCCGGCGCCGCGACGAAGGCGCGGCGCCGGCCGGCGCGCTCAAAGGAGGCATGACATGCGGCGCGAGCACGATTCGCTGGGCGAGATGGACGTACCGACGGAGGCCCTGTACGGCATTCAGACCCAGCGCGCCATCGAGAACTTTCCCATCTCGGGGCTGCCACCCCGGCCGGAGCTCGTCGACGGCATCGTGCTCGTCAAGAAGGCCGCCGCGCTGGTCAACCGCGAGCTGGGGCTGCTGCCCGCCGACAAGGCCGCGGCGATCGTGCGCGCCGCCGACGAAGTTCTGGGCGGCGCCCACCGCGACCAGTTCCGGGTCGACCCGTTCCAGGCCGGCGCCGGCACCTCGCACAACATGAACGCCAACGAGGTGCTCGCCAACCGCGCCAACGAACTGCT
>Ga0182021_10004759_pt1 | contig 16004 bp, 13 predicted proteins | sample 612E3MmetaG_FD_120493 | JGI IMG/M metagenome (GOLD analysis project Ga0182021, IMG submission 120493) | Permafrost microbial communities from Stordalen Mire, Sweden - 612E3M metaG (Illumina Assembly) | ecosystem: Environmental > Terrestrial > Soil > Wetlands > Permafrost | place: Sweden... | reverse complement strand
TTTCAAAGGAACCTCGATGAGATTGCCGCATTAGAGATCAGGCTGACCCAGGAAATCGAGAAACAGAGATCGATCGAAGTCAGGCACTCTCAGGAAATTCGTTCATTGGAACATGAAGTGGCGAGCATAAGTGACAAGTACAATTTAGTAGCGTCGGAGCTCACCGCGAAGATATATGACCTGAACAACGAACGGGCGTTGTCCAAAGAGTTGGATGAATCGTTGAGAGCGCATAAGGCGGAGTTATCGTCGACCATCACCTGGGCTTCAGAACTGGAGTCGGAATTGGGCCAACAGCGGTTGGAAAATTCTTCGCTTTTCGGCCTGGTCGATAAACAGAAGACCCTGATCCTTGAAGCACAGGACACAGTAGATAGGCTCAACAGGGAGTTCAACTCGAAGCAGGCCGAGCTGATGGCGATGTCAGACTGGGCGTTCCGGATGAAGCAGAGATTGGAGTTCATAGATTCCAAGCCACTCGTCCGCAACGCGGAAAGGTACTTTCGCTTACAGGGAGAGGCTGCGGACAAGCTCCGTTCCGAAGGGATAAAACAGTTCGCAAAGGCCGCCGTTGCAAAGGCAATGCCAAAGAAGGCGAAGCATTGGATGCTAAATGAAAACCCAGCCGACCAGGCTGACCTGATTAAAAGCATAGAGGCCAACTCCGGCAGAGTGATCGTCGTTTTCCCGATCATACCCTGGGAGTTCAGATGGCAAAGGCCCCAGCAGATCGTGTCCAGATTCGCCAAGAACGGATATACGGTCATTTACACCTCGATGAACATTTCAGCGAAGGGGAGAGCCTTCAAGAACGAGGACGATGCTGGAAATGATGTAAAACTAGGCAAGTTGGGTGAGAACATTTTCCAGATATGGCTTAGCTCAGAGAATAAGGTGAACCTGTACCATGACAGGCTCACCAACCCGGACGTTGCCAATCTCGAGCTTGGACTTGAGGCGGTCTTGCATTCGATACCGATTCGAAACAGATTCTACCTGGTCCAGTTCCCGGGGTGGACCGATGTGGCCCTTTCACTGAGGAGAAAGCTCGGCGGAAAAGTCATATTCGATTGCATGGACGACCATTCCGGTTTCACCAATAACACCGATGATGCCATCAAGTTGGAGGGCAAGCTGATGGAAAAGGCCGATCTGGTGGTGGCAACCTCGCAAAAGCTCTATGAAAAGTCGAGCAGGGTCAGTGACCATGTAGTTATGGTCAAGAACGGTACTGACTTCGATTTCTTCAATCATCTAGAGCCGAATGGCCAGCTAGATAAATTACCGCGTCCGATCATCGGCTATTATGGGGCGATCTCCGATTGGTTCGATACCGATCTTGTGGAGTATGCGGCCATCAGTCGTCCGGACTGGAGCTTTGTTCTGATTGGTTCGACGGTCGGCTGCAACACGACAAGATTGGAAAAGTTATCGAACGTCCATCTCCTCGGAGAGAAACCATACCGAGATCTTCCAGGTTACCTGTTCTACTTCGACGTTTGCACCATACCTTTCAAGATCATCCCACTTACATTGGCGACAAATCCGGTGAAATTCTATGAATACCTGAGCAGCGGAAAGCCCATGGTGGCGGTCAAGCTCCCAGAGCTGCTCTCCCATCAGGACCTATGTTATCTGGCAGATTCCAAGGAGGAGTTCGTCGAAATGATCGTCAAAGCCCTCGCAGAGAAGAGGGACGAATCGCTGGTCCAGAAAAGGATAGCATTCGCTAAGGACAACTCCTGGGACCGCCGCTTCCAAGACATCGTTAGCGCTTTGGACAAGGAATAGGCCAATTCAAGAGCGGGGAACGAGCAATAAGAAGGCGCTCCGGCCGACATTTGTTTCATTCTGAATTGGTCGTATGAAGATCTCATTTCCCATACCTTTATGAACGTCCATTAAATCTCTAGACCTGAATATCGGCCATTTCCGGTATCCGTGTGATGACATGCGTGCCAGCATCATCGTGCTTACTTACAATCAGCTTGAGGAAGGTACCAAGCCCTGCATAGAGAGCATATACAATTGTACCGATCCCAATGATTTTGAGCTGATCATCGTGGACAATGCCTCATCTGACGGGACCCAGGATTATCTACGCTCAATCAAGGAAGCCCATGACAACGTTGTTCTGGTCCTGAACGATGTCAATAAGGGATACGCCGCTGGTAACAACGATGGCATGCGGATCGCCAAGGGCGAATCGGTCATCTTGCTCAATAATGACACCTTGATGACGCCTAACTGGCTGGATGATCTGCTGGTCGACATGGAGGCTGACCGGACCATAGGGCTCATCGGACCAGTGACCAACTCCGCGGGCAATGAACAGATGATAACCATCCCCAGTCTGAACCTGGAGAACTACCTGGAAGTGTCCAGACAGTACGTGATGCGGCATCGGGGTTACCTATTCGAAACCCAGAAACTGGGCTTCTATTGCGTCGCCATGAGGAAGGAGATTATCGATAAGGTCGGGTTCCTGGATGAGAAGTTCGGACTCGGTATGTTGAGGACGACGATCTTTGCCTCCGGGTCAGGAAAGCGGGTTATCGCCTGATGATCAAAGAAGGATGCTTTATCTATCACAAGGGTTCGCTCTCGTTCAAAAAGATCATCGATAAGGAATACCAGGAACTGTTCGACCGTAATCGCCAGTACTTCGTATCCAAACATGGAACTGGCTGGCTGTTCAATGACCTTACGATGGCGTTCTACCGTCAGATGGCGAACGAGATCCGCCGGATGGAGGCGGCAGGGAAACCGGATCCAGCCGGGATCGAGCGGATATCGGTGAGGATGAACGGTTTCAAGTTCCTGATCGAGAACGCGATGGAGATCGAGAGGAGGTCGGGAGCATCAACGAATGTGCTACGGCCGAACAACAGGAAGGTGAGACGGGCATTGGCCGCCTTCAACAAGGAGTTCCTGCAAGGCGATCGCCGCTCCCGACGCATGTTCATTCGAAAGGTCCGCCGGAGATACCGGCCCCTCACCAAGGAGCAGATAATCGGTTCGATGGGATCGATCAGGCGATCCGAGGGCTTCAAGATGATCATCGTCTTCCCTGCCGGTCCTGATTTCGGCGATGGAAAAAGTGAGAGGGCCAGGTTAGCGAAGGAAATGGCCCAGGCGGGCCAAATGGTGATCGTCGGTACGCTGAATCGGGAGAAGGACGATGTCGAGGTGGTCAACAAGGTCCAGGACAATTTGTACCTGATGAACCAGGACCTCCTATCTTTCCTGCCGCATTTGGCAACCCCCGAGGAGACCATGATCTATTTGAGCGGTCCAGCGGACATGACGGTGAAGGACCTTCTGCATCCGTCGAAGGCCATCGTAGAAACAGAGGACCTGTCACGATATTCAGCCACCGATCCCGCCGGAAAAACACTGGTGGAACAAGCCGATGTGGTGGTGGTCCGCGTCAGAAATGAGAACACCCCTGCGATCATAGGTTTGCAACCGAACGTGGTTCTTCTCAGGAACGGCGAGGAGGCCAAAGCAGCCCAGGACATATTGGCTATTCTGAATGATACGAAACCTCCGCAGAAGGAATGATCCTAGTAGAACGGTCGGTTGAATTCAACCTCACGCTTATTAGGGGGTTATTCCAATACCGCAACGAGCCACAGGATTGCGATTCTGGACAGTAATGATCACGAGGGTTTCACATGGATGACGACAACATCGAATTACGCACGGTCAAGGAAGAGGACGTCAAACTGCTCAAGAGCCTGGCCAAGATCAAGCACAAGATCATCGTCATGAGCGGGAAGGGAGGCGTCGGCAAATCCACCGTTTCCGTGAACCTGGCAATGTCATTGGCCATGCGTGGTTACGAGGTGGGGATATTGGATGCCGATATCACCGGCCCGAACATCCCGAAGATGCTGCACATAGAGGATGCCCAGATACAGGGAGACCAGGATGGACTTTTCCCGGTCGATGTGCCACCCCATGTCAAGGTCATGTCGATGGCATTCTTGATCCAGGACCCGGACTCTCCAGTGGTCTGGCGGGGACCGATGAAGATGGGTGCCCTCAGACAATTTTTGGCCGATGTAAAGTGGGGCGAACTTGACTTTCTGATCATTGACCTGCCCCCAGGGACCGGGGACGAACCGCTCACCATCGCCCAGCTTATTCCGGAGGCGGACGGAGCGATAGTGGTCACGACCCCTCAGGACGTGGCATTACTCGATTCCCGCAAGTCCGTGACGTTCGCCAAAGCGCTGAAGTTGCCGGTCTTGGGGATCGTGGAGAACATGAGCGGGCTCATATGCCCGCATTGTGGCAAAGAGATCGATTTGTTCAAGATAGGCGGTGGCGAGAAAGCCGCCCATGAGATGGGAGTGCCATTCCTGGGTCGAGTTCCCATCGACCCGAGCGTCGTGGACAGCGGAGATTCTGGGAAACCGATCGTGCTATCAAAGAGAGAATCGTTGGCGACCAAGGCCTTCGATGAGATCGCAGACAAGATCGTCGCAGCCTCCGAAGAGAACGAAAAGAAGAGGAAGAAGTGAGCAGATGAAGATCTGTGTGACCGTATCAGAAGGTAGCCTGGACGCCGAGGTAGAAGAGGAGTTCGGCCACTCCCCTCTTTTTATTTGTGTCGACTCGGACAATATGACATTCACTGTCCACGATAACATCCTGGAGGACACCGACATAGGATATGGTATCCAAACCGCCGAGAACCTCATCAAGCTGGGAGCGGACGTGGTGATCACAGGCTTCATCGGACCACACGGGATCAAGAAGCTTCAGTCTAAGAACATCAAAGTGGTTGCTGACGAGGAAGGCACGGTACGTGAGGCCATCGAGCGCTATAAGAGAAGACACCCTAAGTGATTAGCAAAATGGTCTTCACGAACCGGGGTCCGAATTCCTTCTTGCATAGATCGGATAACGATGTTGAATTCATAAATGGATAAAAACCCGGCCATTACAATCACATCAAATTGGATAAAATAGATGACTATCATGAATGAGATCACCAATATTTTTACAAACATTAATCTTATTACAAATGGACACAATTGATTCTTTTCAGAATATCAGATGGTATAAAATCCATTTATATCTCTATCATTTGCCCATCTCATATGGACAACATTTGCGATCATTGAAATAATACCATCGATATTTAATTTTTAATCAATTATTGTTCGACAGTTGTCGTTTTAATCAGATATGAGTTTGAAAACTATACAATAACAGTAATTATTCTACGAATATCGTAACATGATTGTTATATGTCGACAATTATCGTAGCGTAGCTGAATAAACTATTAATATCGAATTTCGAAATTGTGCTCGTCATGCGGGACTCATTCCCCAGCCCGGAACGAAGAAGAAAGAGGCGCAAACTCGCCGACGCCGACCACCCGCCCGCAGGCGGAAGGATTGACAGGGCGAGACGGATCCCGATGCCGCAGATGATATCAGCGGACAGGGCCACCGTCGTTTGGATCGAACGCCGCGCGGGTCAAGGACCCAACGATAGGAGGATGCAGCTATGACAAACCGGATCCTTTTACCGACGGACAGCTCACTGCCCGCGCTGGTTACCACTATCAAAGCCGTTGATATGGCGAAAGCGAGCGGTTCCACCTTGTTGGTGCTCAATGTCATCGAGCATCTGCCATCGGTCGAGCAAGAACGAGTGGACGTGAATAGCGCATTAGAGCTAATCTCGCCCTCCCATGGCGACCTTGTCCTGGCTCGAAACAGGAGGCACGAATCAGCCAATAAGAGATATCTACCGGTGCCTGGCCGGGGAGCGAGATATGATATCGCCTCATCCGTTTCTTTTAGCGGCTCAATCCGATCAGCAAGAATAGGAACAACATCAAATAATAACGCGCAGGAGTTCGATGAAAATGAGTGACCAAACGACAAATAAGATACTGGTGGCAAATCCAGCACCGCTTGGACTAATGGGCTTTGGAATGACGACCGTCCTGTTGAATCTGCATAACATAGGGCTGTTTGGCCTCGGCAGTATGATACTAGCCATGGGAATATTCTATGGCGGACTAGCACAGGTCATCGCGGGTATGATGGAATGGAAGAACGGCAACACGTTTGGAACCCTAGCCTTCACGTCGTTCGGGTTCTTTTGGCTCAGCCTGGTGGCATTTATAGTCCTTCCCATGGTCGGAATCGGAACAACGAATGACCACCCTGCTTCAGCCTTTGCTTCCTATCTGTTCATGTGGGGCATCTTCACCGCCTTGATGTTCTTCGGAACGTTGAGGACGAACAAGGCCCTAATGTTCGTGTTCGGCTCACTGGCCATACTGTTCCTGCTATTGGGGCTAGGAGAGATAACTGGTAATGCTGACATCACACACCTGGCAGGCTGGGAAGGACTGGTAGTCGGATTCTCAGCTATGTACACGGCGATCGCACTTGTCCTCAACGAATCGTTCGGACGCACCGTGTTGCCCATATTCCCGGCAAAGGCCACGAGCAAGCCAAAGCCCAAGGGAACGGAGGATAATTGATTCCCTTTTCAATACCTATGGGCGATCGAACGGCGAGATAAGGTCGTCGCGGAATAATAAACTCTAATCGAGGAGAGGGCATATGCCCTCTCCGATCTTTTAATGGCACAGCGAGATAGAACGTTTAGAGCTTTAGACCCGGTATCTCATATCTTTTCTGTTCCGGTCTCGTTGCCGGGACGATGGGGTTAGGGCCCAGTTCCCTGATCTTGTTGATGTATTCCTCGATCGTGCTCCGATACTTATCCGGCTGCTCCTCGTCGACGAAATCGATCAGGAACCGGTCATCGTCGAAGCCAAGCTGCTGAAGCACTAGTTTCAGGAGCGTCATCCGCTTCCTGGTACGCAGGTTCCCCACCTCATAATGGCACCGGCCCGGCGAACCGGCCAATATCATGACCCCGTCGGCCCCGCTGGACAATGCCTTCAGGACCCACTCGGGATCGACCCGCGCCGAGCACATTACCCGAATCGCACGGAAGTGCGCATCGTTTCCCAGGCGTTTCAGTCCAGCCGCATCGGCGGCGGCATAGGAACAGTGATGGCAGGAGAAGACGACGATATTGGGGAACGTGTCCTCATCCTTGGCATTGCGCAGCGCCGATTCGATCTCGGCCACGACTTGAGCATTGGAGAAGCATGTCTGGTCCATGGCAGCTGTGGGACAGGCCGAGACGCAGGCGCCGCAACCCTCGCACGCCTTAGGATTGACGGTCGCCTTTCTCTTACCGCCCGCCTCTGAATCCTCTGCTACCTTGATGGCGTTGACATTGCACACCGCCTCACAGACCCCACAGCCGGTGCATCGGACCTTGTTCACAATGGCCACGTTCCCTTTTTCCGATGGGAACTGGTTTCGAAGTTTGGCCACTGCCATGACCGTCATGTCCTCCGCCTTTGCCGTCTGCAGCTCCCGGTTTTCCCAATGTATCCAGGAGACCTGCTCGCGGATGTTGGCCATTTCCAACATGCAACCGTCCAGCCCGCCATCGACGACCGCCTGGGTGAATTCCTTGACGTAGAGGCGCGGTGAACAGGCGGAGACCACGACCCGATCAAGGCCCTCATCCTTGATCGTCTTCGTCAACATCTCCAGAGATGATCTGGAACAGAGGAAGTCGTGGATACTTGCATGAACGACACCGTCTTCCGATCGAACGGAACTGACGATCGATCCGGTGTCCACATTGTTGTCTATGTCCCTGCCGCAGCGGCAGACGAACACTCCAATCCTCGGATTAATGGCCTGGTCCAATATATTCTCCTCCAAGTCGATGCAGTATTGATGGATGCCGGGATATTAATCTTGCTCAAAAATTGGGTCAGCATGGACGAAGCATCGGATTTGCTCAAGATAGGTAAAGCTTGCGCTAGGACCTAAGGGGATCTCATGCTCATTGGATGGTTTCCGTGACCTTCATGTCCTTGATCCCTGCTCGGAACGACATCATGGACATGTCCAATTGAGCCTCTATGTTCTCCACGTTGAGACAAGAGTTCTCGGTCCGCTTGGCCATGAACTTCGCATCGGCCAATTTCGATGGCTTGATCAGAGATCTCTCAAATCCGAACTCTTCGGCGATGATCATACCCATCTGAAATCGGCTTAGACAGTCTGGCCCACTGGTGTGGAAAACGCCCTTCAATCCTCGTTCCGAAACTTCCATCAGGACCTTGGCGCAGTGCGGGGCGTAGGTCGGGGTGACGAATTGGTCCTCGAAGAGATTCACCACCTTCCCTGCCCGGACCGTATGTATGACCCAGGTAGCGAAGTTCTCCTTGTCGGACAAGCAATTCCAGCCATAAAGGACGGCCACCCGGCAGACCGCGTTCCGCTTGGAGGAGTCCATGACCAGACGTTCTCCCTCCAACTTGGTCTTGGAGTAGATACTGAGCGGGTCGGGGTCCTCGAACTCGTAGTATTTCGACCCTTTGAACCCGTTGAACACGTAATCGGTCGACACATACAACAATGGTGCTCCAGCGAGTTTACATGCCGCCGCGATGTTCAATGTCCCTTCCACGTTTATGGAAAATGCCATCTGTGGTTTTCTTTCGCATTCGTCGACGTCGGTCATGGCCGCCGGGAGAAGGACCCGATCGGGCATTTCCTCAGCGAAGAATGCCTGCACGTTGCTCTGGTCGGTCATATCCAGCGAAACTGCCTTCGCTCCAGGGCTGGGCTTTCCACCATGGTAGGTAGAGACCACCTCATGACCCCGGGAAACCGCTTCACTCACCAGATACTGGCCGAGCAGACCCGATCCTCCGATAATCGCGATCTTGCTCACGGAAGAAAGAAGGAGGAAGGCATACATAGTGATTGTGAGACTTGATTACCGTTGTTTCGGTAAAGCGCAGTGATTCCACTGATTGTTCCATGGAAAGTATTATTCGCTATGCACGTATGCTCGTAGCAACGAAATGACAACTAAACGCATTAGCGCCTGCCCATACTGTGGAAGTCGGGATATCGAACCCGAAGTGATATTCGGGGGACCGATGGCGGGTGTCGACAACAAAGATGGCGGATACATTTGCCGCCAATGTGGCAGAAAAGCAGTCCCGTTGGACTTCGTCAGCGAGAAAGAATTGAGATCGTTCAAGGAAGATAACATGGAGCAAGACCAAGCGCCAAAATCGTTCAAACATATACCGATCATGCCGGTCGACACCAGATCGCTACTGTCCTTCGCCGGGATCGATATTCCACTGGGAAGTGTGGCCGAGGTCGTCAGCATCAAATGGAACGGGGTCGGGCTGGTCAGGACGGAGTATTCCGCAAAATTCACCAAGTACTGGAAAGCGGTCTCGGGGCAAAGGTACAACGCCCCAGAGATCATGCTAATGGACCTGGCAGGGATCATGGAATCCCGTCCGAACTTCGAGGTCTTAAGACAGTTGTTAAAGCGCAAGTTCAACGTTTGGCTGGAGATCGGGATGAGGAACGAGGATGACCTTTTCGACGCGTTCGCCATGGGTGTGTCGTTCGCGGTCGCAGGGAGCCTGTGCTGCAGGCATATCGATATGTTCAAAGAATTGTACGAGCTCTCCGACAAATGCATACCATGTCTCTATCTGGACGAAGGCGTGGTCTGGGAAAGGACCGGGGCAGGGCCGAGGGATATGGGAGAGGCGATCGAGGCATTGAAAGCGATCGGGTTCGAGGAGATCGCCATCATAGACCTTCCCCGGCTCGGTACCCGCTCCGGCTACTCGAAAGAGCTGGTGGCCAAAGCCTTGGCTCATGGGTTGTCGATCTACGTCGGCGGCGGCATTACCGAGAAGGACTTTGATTCCCTGGAGCAAATGGGGGTCGCTGGTGCCCTGGTGGATCCATTCACCCCGATAATCGCGGACATCATCGAATCACCGGAAGGAAGCGCTGCGGCAACGATAACTTCGTCATCGTCCCGGCTTGATGCGCCTTCGGGTTCGGCATCGGGCAATACGATCTGACCTCATATCTTTCCCCGATAACATATGTGCTTGGCAGCCGCCATGAGCAGGGCCGCGATGACGAAGCGATGACCGTCTCGGCCGCCTCCGTACTTCGGACCGACATTGGACAACGTTAGGATTATGTATGCCAAATCTGGTTGAGTGCTTGAATCCCGCACCCAGAGAGCGCGGTTCGGAGCGGTAAGATGGAACTGAACGGCATAGCCTTTGCAATGATAGGGTTGGTCTACGGGCTCTGCCACTGGATCTTCTTCTGCAGCGGAACGAAGGAAGGGCCTGCCTGGTGGAGGAAGAAGACCCTTCCCGAAGAGATGGTCCCGGAACAGCCCATCGGCGCCATGGGTTCGCTGGTCGCTGGCATCAGCCTCTTCCTTTTCGCTTTCTGGCTGATCATGAACCCTGGATCGAACCAATTCCTGGTGATGGCAGTTTCCGGGATACTGAACGGGTTCCTTTTCATGGGCACCGCAGTGGTCGCGGTGAAAGGTTGGGATTGGAGACAGATCGGGAATGGGGCGATCCTTGTCTCCGTCGCACAGATCGTCATGATCCCGTTCGCGGTCTACCAGGGATTCCCGGCCGACGCGGGCCTGGGACTTTTTATCTGGGCAGTTCTGGCTGGGGCGTGGGGCCTTGTGATACACGAAAAGACCTCCCTGAAGGTGCTACAGGTCAACCTGGTTCTGTCGGTCGTGGCGGCCTGGTGGTTCATGGTCTTCTACGGTAACGTCCATGTCCCGCTCTCGATCATTACCAACCTTGACAACTCGATACCTGCCGACCTCTGGGCCTTGGTGTTCGTCGTCCTGGGAGCGGTCAGCCTCATCGATATTGCGCTCAGGTTCAAGATTTGGCCCTGGAAGCGGACCGCGTCCTGACGTGGGATCTGCTCCTTAACAGAGAAAAAAATTGTCACCGCAAGTATTGTGCCGTGAGAATGTAATTCCCGATTTTGTGTACGTAATAAAACTATGAAATCGATGCTCGCCCCAACCGATAAGCTCTTTCCAGATCCGCCTCTCGTGACCGAATGTCCCCATCGGATTCCACCCCTGGAACCAGGACCTCGCCCCCATAGTCTACGCCGACACCGATGTAGAAGGAGCGTACTTCGGAGAGAACGTTCCGGAAGTTCGCGTTCTGCATCGCACCGACCGCCAACAGGTATCCCCTTTTGCCTGATGGACCGTTCTGGCGTCTGGCTATTTGCCATAGGCATTGGCAGCGGTCGATCACAGCTTTCATCTGGCTGCTCATTCCGGAGAAATACAGCGGAGTGGACAGCACTAGCACGTCCGCCTTCTGGATGGCGACATATATCTCCGACATGCCATCGGTCACCACGCAAATGCCGGTGTCCTGACATTCATTGCAGGCATTGCATCCGGAGATGTTCATCCTGGTGGCATCCAATCTGATCGTTTCCGCCCCTGCCTCCTTGGCCCCTCTCAAGAAACAATCCAGAAGGACCGCCGAGTTACCTTGGGCACGCGGGCTCCCTAGTATGCCTAGGACGACAGCCATTCGAACCCCCTTGCACACCGGGCCCATCGAGAATCGGCCATCACATCACTTTACAGGTTTCCAGGTTCTCTAATATACGCTCACGCAATTTGCTATAGTATTGGAAGGTCTTGACTATGTAATCACACGCTCCTTCCTTCATCGCCTCAAAGCTCAGATCGGCGTCGTCCATTGCGGAAACGAATACAATGGGGATGTTCAGACCGAGCGGCCTGACCTTCCGGAGCAAGTCGATCCCGTTGATATCGGGCAATTTGTAATCAAGGAGAACGATGTCATATTTTCTGGTCTTTAGCTTTTCGATGGCTTGACCTCCGGTATATGCCGCATCGAGCTCGAACTCCTCCTTCAGCAAGAATTCTGCGCAAAGCTGGATGTGCTCTACATTATCATCGACCATGAGTACCCTGATCAGTTTTTCACCTCCCAAAAATGACCCCTCCCACACTAGATAAATAGCATAACCCGTTCAACATATTTCACCTTACCCTTGGAATGATCAAGGAGAAGATGGACCCTCTGGTGAAATCACCTTTCTCCCGGTTATCCACCCAGACCCGGCCTCCGTACCGTTCGGCCAAGGCGTTGACCACCGATAGACCTAGACCATGTCCCTCTGCCGCCGATTCGGAATCAAGCTGGTCGAATCGACGGAATAGAAAATTCTTCCTCTCCTCAGGTATTCCGTGCCCGTGATCGGCCACCGATATGCGATAGAAATCGGATCCCCTGTCCGAGTGCTCCGAAACGGTCACCTCGATGGGCTTCTGGTCCCCATATTTGCAGGCATTGCTCAGAAGGTTGTAGAACACGTCCTTCAGGAAGCTGTCCGCCCTGACCATAAGCTTGCCTGGAGGGAAATCGAATGAAATCTTGATGTCTCCGAAAAGGGCGTTCATTTGGATGTCGTGGATCGCTTCCGACAGTATCGGAGAGAGGTCCAACTCTAAAAGCGGGCTCTGCTCTGTGGCTTTGAGCTTCCAGAGCTTTCGCACATCAGATATTAGCGAGGAGATGTTCTCTGACTGTGCCAACGCACTCTTGACATAACGCCTCTGTCGATCATCCAGCTTGGGGTCGGTGAGCAGCATCTCGAGGAACCCATGGATGGGAACATTGTAGTTTGCCACGTCGTGGGTCAATAGGATGTTGTAGACCTGTTGCCGGGACGCCCCCTCCTTTACCCTGGAGAAGGTGCTGGCGTTCTTGATAGCGGTGGCTGCCAGGACCGAGAACATCTCGATCATCTTGTATTCCCTCATGGTGAACGGCAGCCCGGGCTTTTTCTCCAAAGTGATCACGCCGAAGGTCTCTTCTCCGAACTTCATCGGGACGCTGATCAAAGAGCTCGGCTCGTCCGGCGTTCCCTCGATCAGGGCTGACCGTTCATCCAGGTCGGCCCTTTCCAGCAGCATGCCCTGACCGGTCTTGGCCACCAGCCCGGAGATCCCAGATCCGAGCTCGATCTCCATCCCGACCACGTTCATAGGTGTCTGGCAGACGGCCTGAGTACAGCTCAGCTTGCCGGTATTGTGGTCCATCTCGAAGAGTATGCAGTTCTCAGCACTCACCAGCTGTCTGGCCTTTTGCAGTATGGCCACCAGGACCTCATTGTGGTCAAGCGTGCCGGATAGGACCTTTGAGGCCTCGTAGAGCACCTGGAACTCATTGTTGCTGCGCACCAGCCTGCGGTGCAACTTACCATTGCGGTGGGATATCGCCACCTGGTTGCAGAACACCTGAAGCACGGCCTCATTGCTCAGGATATCGGTCATGGTGTGGTAACTGCCAAAAATGGCGCTGCCGTAGGACTCCTTGCGGAAGTGCACCGGCAGACAAATTATCGCCCTTGGTTTCTCGAACTGGATCGATATCCTGCGGTCCTTTTGCAGGTCCTCGGAAGTAAAGGTGTTTCCATTCTCGACCGAATGATAAAGAGGCGTTCCATCCTCCAACGGTGATTCGAGCAATGACCGGCCATTCCTGAAATCTATTCCTGAGCAGAACATTTGGGGAACGTTCCCCTCCTCAATCAATCGGAAAACGGCAAAGTCGAAATCCAAAGCCTCGACCATGCGGATCAGTTCAAGATCGATCGATCCGGCCGGGTCGAGGTTTTCGCTGATGTCCCGGGTCGTTTCCGCAAGGATCTCCATGTGCCTGCCCAGTTGTTCGATCTCCTTCTCCATCCTGACCGCCTGGGTAGGATCGTTGGTCAAGGCGAGGACTCCGGTCGTGTTGCCTAGGTCGTCCTTGAACGGGGTCAACCTCCAGTTCATGAAGAGCGTACCATTCATGGAGAGCAAGGGCATCTCCAGCATGCGTGTCTTTCCCGAGATGACCTCCTCGATGGCCTGCATCACCTCTATCTCCTCTATTTCCTTTTTATCGAGGATGTCCATGATGTTGGAACCGAGAACTTCAGAACTGGAACGGGCTACGACACCTTCTACGGTCTTGTTGAATACGATGATCTTTCCGGCCTGATCGAAAGCCATTACCATCAAGTGCACGAACGACAGCAGCTCGTCCATGAGCTGGGAGGACATGTGCATGGAACCCATGATGGCGTTATCGACCTGCATTCTGCGCCCGAAGACGCTAACGCCGATCACACCGTCCCTCTCGACCACAGGACTGATGTTAAGCTGGCAGACTATTTCGATACCGTTGACGGAACGGAGCCTGGTCGTAGTGTTCCCGGCGGCGCTGGGATCCCTGGAGCATTTCTCGATGGTCTCAACGAAAGATGCCGCGTCCGACCCGCAGGCCAGGTCAGATAGCTTAGTCCCAAGGATTGAATGGTTGGCGCACTCCAGGGCGGCTTCGAACGCTTTATTGTAGTATCTGAGATGACCTTCGCGGTCAAGCGAGCACATCAGGACAGGAGTTGATTCTGTATCTTGGGTCATGTGTTTGGACGGAGTGGACGAAACCTCTGGTTCGACGTTTTTCTCAGACTCGCCCGTTTCCTCCAAGAAGATCAAACTACCAAATCACATTCTGGAACATGAAAGCATCGATTCAGAAATCACATTCTGTATTATGAATTGACAGTATGGAAATATGAGTCGTGATTCTTTCACGACATCATTTGCTCGATTTCCATACTTCTAATCATCTCTCCCCCAATACATGGTTGATTTCCTGTTTGTGGTCAGATACCGAAACGGACTTATCGAGAGGATTTAATAGGCTGAGTATTATTATATCATATTGTTCACAATTATTTATAGGTCAAATCATTATAATCAATCAAGCCCAGCATTAGAGAACTATTGAAAAATAATGAGTCTCGTCAATAATCTACTGATTATCATAGGAATCAGTATGTTCATATAATAAAGTAGTATTCGAAGCTGATAGAGTGTTCCGGAGAAAGCAAGCTCCCTATTCTCCTCCTAAGAATAGCATTATATTCCACCTTGCAAGGCTTTCCCGGACCTCTTTTCTCAAATGGTCACCGCAAAGCCCTTTGGCCACTCCAAAAAACATAATTTTCTTAACTGGTGAGGGCAAGTACCGATAACTTGAATAGAGGGCACCTGTATAAACCTCCGTTCAGGGTGCTTGGATGGATGAGGGTGACTTCACCAAGGCTCGTTCGATGCTTTTTCCCAGACAGGTTCTTGCGGGGCATGGCGCTATAGAAGCGATCCCCCAAATGTGCAAGGATTTCGGTCTGACCGGAACAGCATTGATCGTAGCCGGTGACAAGACCATGAAGGTCGCAGGAGAAATCGTATCCGAAGGATTGATCAAGAACGGTTATGATGTACAGTGCATCTTGGTCGGAGAGGCCACCGAAGACAATCTGAATAAGGTCGAACAGGCGGCCAGGGACTCGAAGGCCCGATTCCTCCTTGGTGTAGGCGGTGGAAGCAAGATCGACCTGGCCAAGATGGCCGCTAAGAATACCAACAGCGAGTTCCTCTCGGTTCCTACTTCTGCCTCACATGATGGGATCGCATCCGGGCGTGCTTCTATTCGCAACGATAAAGGCCCCATGTCATTGGACGCAAAGGTCCCTCTGGGCGTGGTCGCCGACACGGCCATTATAGCGAAATCACCCTACCGTTTGCTCGCCTCGGGGTGCGCGGATGTCATTTCCAACTCAACGGCCCTAATGGACTGGGAGTTCGCCAGGAGGCTTAGGTATGAGAGCTTTAGCCGTTCGGCTTACGCCCTTTCGGACTACACCGCGCAGACCATTATCGATAGCGCGGACCTGATAAAACCGAATCTGGAGGAGTCCGTATGGATTGCCATCAGACCGATAATCATTTCTGGCATTTCAATGAGCGTGGCGGGAAGCTCTAGGCCCACCAGCGGTTCGGAGCACATGTTCTCCCACGCATTGGATCAAATAGCACCGGGGAAGGCATTGCACGGAGAGCAGTGCGGGGTCGGTTGCATCATGATGATGTACCTGCATGGCGGAGATTGGGTCCGCATCAGGACGGCGTTGATGAAGATCGGGGCGCCCACCTCCGCGAAGGAGCT
>Ga0182021_10004758_pt1 | contig 16006 bp, 16 predicted proteins | sample 612E3MmetaG_FD_120493 | JGI IMG/M metagenome (GOLD analysis project Ga0182021, IMG submission 120493) | Permafrost microbial communities from Stordalen Mire, Sweden - 612E3M metaG (Illumina Assembly) | ecosystem: Environmental > Terrestrial > Soil > Wetlands > Permafrost | place: Sweden... | reverse complement strand
GCCTATCAGGTCCGGTGTAGTAATTATCAATGGCCAAGAATATCCGGCCAAAGAAATCATTCCAGACCATGTTCAGAACTTGCTTCGCAAACTTGACTCGGGTTACTAATTTGCGAAAGTCAGGAGAAAAATAGTAGATTCCTATCAAAAAATATCCGAATTTCCTCGTCACTTGAGGGAGAGGATTAAGGTGAGGGGTTCCGTTAGACACCCTCCCTTCGCCTTCTCTACATTCGCTTCGCGAAGTACCTACAGCCATATGCTTCCGGCCCTCAAGGGAGAAGGGACTAACCCCAACTCTTTTTACTTGCTGCTATTTTATTGGCGAGGTTAATATCAGCCTGGTCATTGATATTGAAGAAGGACAAGAACTCCGGGTCTAATTCGCTGAAACCCCTTTTATTCAAATGGAGGACGTGCATTTCCTTGAGGACATGGATAATACTGTAGCGGTTATTCTCCAGATGTTTTTTCATCGTTGCCATACAGGATATTGAGTAGACGGCGTGCAGCGGTTCTTTCTGCACGTTGGGCCAGCGGGGGACAATCGCATCGAAGGTAGGTAAAATTTTTACCATATGGTCCAGCAATGCCGTATTCAGAAAAGGCATATCACAAGCAACGACGATATTAGCGATAGTGTGTGAACAACAAAGGCCGGTATAGATACCGGTCAGTGCTCGTTTGATGCGGTAATTATCATTAATTATCTCAATACCTTTTAGTTTTGAATAAGTAATAGTATCTCCGCCGGTTACCAGTAAAATCCTGCTCGTGATTGGCGTCAGGCTCTTGATGACTCGTTCAATGACAGGAATTCCCCCGATTAGCTCAGTTCCTTTATTGCCGCCCAGCTTGGGGTTCTTACCGTCAGCTAGAATAATTCCGGTTACATCCATTTTTTATCTCTCACACTTTCTTTGCGTAATTAATTAAACGCCAGGTAATGATTTCACAGACGATGGTGACATCTTCCGATGTCAGGTAGTCTAGGATATTGGCATCAAAAAGTAGATTTACTTCAGAGTTCAGTTCATCATCACCTTGCCACAGGATGACACTGATGGGTACGCGGGTAAAGGCGTCAATAATTAAAGAAGCATCGCCCACTGTTCCCGGCCTGGCACCGAGCATCTTCCCTACACCTACTAGTAACGCTGGTTCTTTACCGAAAAATTCGTAAAGTGGCTCAATCGTTCTTTTAATAAAAGTCGGTAAATAAACCAATCCGCCGGGTAAGTCGCGATAGGGTATTTGTTTCCCTGTTAACGACATCCCTTTTGCCTGAGTAAAATAATGCAGGATGAGAATTTTATCCCGCAGCGGGACAGGTTGTTTACTATCCACGAAAGCAATCTCGATGGTAGGAATATTTATGCGATAAATCTCGTTAAGATAATTGAGTGTTACTATCTCCGGAGAACAGAGCGCGCCACTATTTTGACATTGCCGAGGAATATCCACTGAGGAAAATTGCTTTTGCGCAACTGCTAAGGCATCGCTCAGATTATAAACGATGAGGTCATTTTTTAACGGTTGTTCAGGCATATTTATCATAATCTATCAAAAATCGCGTTCGATATTCTATTGTACAACAGAGCTCATTACTTAGGTAGTCCTATTCTCAGGAATTATCTCTGTATCTCTCGCTATACATTTTACTTTAGGAGCAAAAGTATTTCGGCCTACGGGCCTTAAGGGGAGACGACGGCACTCTCCCTCCTTTTTAAGGAGGGATGAAAGAGAGAATTTTTCAATTAAGGCATAATGATAAATAAAAACCTTTTTTGTATTTTTATTAATTTTAATATCAACCGTACCGGGACTTAGCCCTGCTTTTTCAGGTTTCCAGCCAGGAATGAGAATAGAGGACTTCACCTAACAAAACTTTCACAGTTTTTATATATTTTGCTTCTTCCGAGCTAATAGATTTAAGGTCAATATTCTCTCCTTCCATGGTGCGGTTTACCAGTTTCACCAGCTCCGGTCTTTTTCCGCGGGCGATATTCAGCAATTCTTTGTCAAAAGCATCGAGAATTGCTGAATAGATGTCGTACTTCATCAACATCATCAGAAACGTGCGGTTCAGATACGGCCGCAGGTGCTGCGGTGCACCGTTGGAAATATTGGATAAACCGACGATGGACTTGGCTCCCGGAGCAAGGTCAGGCAACATGCTCAAAAATTCCAGGCAGGGTTTTACGTTATTGGATTGAATATTGACCGCTGGCGTGGCAATCGGGTCGAACCAGATACGTTCAGTGGCGATGCCTTTTTCATTGGCGTTATAGAGCAGCTCGGCGGCAATGGCACCTCGTTCATTGGCATCACGTGGCAAGCCGTCTCTGCCCCACAGCAGTGCGACAAAGTCGCAATTGTACTTTGTAACAAAGGGAAGCTCCTCTGCCATTCGTTGCAGGGAAATTGAATTGAGAAGCGCTTTTCCCTTATGTGTTTTTAACCCTGCTTCTATCGCAATCGGGTTGGTGGTATCCAAGGAGAGTGGTGTATCGGTTACTTTCTGCACCGTCTTGACGACCCATTCCATAAATTTATCACCGCCTTTGCGTGCCGGCCCGATGTTTATATCGATGTAGTCCATACCAGCTTTGGTCTGGGCCATAACCAGTTTCTGAATTGGCCAGCCGTTACCTTCTTTCAGCGACGACCCGTATTTTTTGGAGACGATAGTTAAATTTTCCCCGATTAATTTCATATTCTATCCTAAACCTTCAAACTCCGGAGATAGGCAGGAATATGAGAACCCTCTCTCGGTCCGACCAGGATTTCCCAACCTTTCAGGTCTTCTTCAAGCCCGCCGCTTTCGGAGGCGGAGTATCCGGGAATAATCAGCCGGCGGTTTCTGATTTTGTTGGCGATACCGGATTTCTTAACGAAAGCCGCCATCAGGTCGGCACCGAATTTACCCGCTGCCCACGCGGTTAAAACAGAGAGTCCTTCGGTATCCATTATCAATAAATAACTGGGCACCTTGCTAGTCTCAATTTCGCCGGAAACAATAAAATAAGTCAACGAGAAGTTGGTGGTAATCAATACCGGTGAATTCTCATCGGGGTTATTAATTTCATAAATGCCGGGCGTCGTAGCAAGTGGTCTTTGCGGGTCGGTGAAAATATTCAGTCTTTCCACTAGCAACGGAAACAGGACTTCACCTTTCAAATCAGACAGGACAACGATGCCAGCATATTTGGCGACAAACATCGACGCAATCAACGCTTCCTTCATGGGATTATCTGTCATTTCAGAGGGCAAGGTAATGGTGGGGTAACCCAGCGGTTTGAATTTCTTTTGGAGTGCCGAACTTCTAATAATGATTTCATCTTGGAATGCCTGCTTTACAGTTCTAGCTCCGGAATCAATTACGATGTCTTTAATACCGGCCTGGTTCATAATTCCGGTGAGTTCGGCAATTTCTTCCAGATTGGAGCCTTTCACGGCAACGGGACAGGCATTTTCTTTCGCCAATTTGGCCACTTCCGCGGCGTTAACTTTGGTAGCGGCGTAAATTAACGGTTTGAGGTCAGCGCAGATTTTAAGTCCTGCTGCCAGCACCTCCGGTTTATCACTCATTAGAATCAGGGCACCATCTGTGGTTTTGGCAACCGCCTCCACTAGCGCTCTGAATTTAGCCTGGTTTCCGGATTCGCTTTTTATCGCGATAGCGTCGGCGTGAAGTTTTAGCCCGACCCTGACATAAATATTCTTATTGAACATTTCAATTTTGGAGGCTATTTCACTTTCCGGCATGGTATCTGTAACCAGGACCGCAATTCCGGTGGGATTTTCAAATTTCTTCTCGTGGCGGAACATGACCGTCTCGCCCCCGATTTTAAAAGCGGTAGTCCCCGTACCTATTATGATGGGACGAATAGGTGGCGCGGATGCCTCCGCCAGTTGTACTTTTGATTCTTCCGAAACAAACGGACAAGCGCTAAGTTCAACTTTCCCGGCAGCCAGGTTCATGGCAAAAGCCAGGCAGGTAGGGATGCCGCACTTGCCGCAGTTGGTCTTGGGTAATAGTTTAAAAATCTGTATTCCGGTGAGAGCCATTAATATCTCCTTAGGCGAAATAGCCAAATATCAATAAACAAAATTCAAACAAAATCCAATTTCTAAATTAATAAATTGATTTATTATACATTATTTGATTACTGATTATTTTACCTTTAGTTGAACCGCTCTTTACCATTATATTTACTGCGTCAAGTACTTAATGGCGGTCGGGTTTGTACATTAGTTTAAAAACTGAGTGCCTACGGCTGCGGCCTTCAGAAACCCGACCCTCAACTTGTGATTCCTGTCCCCAAGTAATTTAGAGATCTTACTCCGGCAGGAATCCATATTATTCCCTCTCTCTGGCTCTCTCCCAAGAGGGGCGTACATTTCGCTTTAACTGCAAAAGTATTTCGCCCTCGACGGCACTGAAAGATAGTATTCATTGTTTTTTGGTAATGTTTATTTGTTTGTTTATTGAATATTGAATATTGGTTATTGGTTATTATCCTATTATTGGGTCCATCATCAGGGCGGGATGGCCTTTCTCCGTCAGGAACGGTAAAATTTCACCCTCAGTGGTGCCGATTGTTTCATCGGCAATCATATCAATCAGGTTCGGCACACCCAATTCGGTAACTCTAGCCTTGATTCTATCACCAATCTCTTCTTTCAGCATCTTCGGCATCCAGACCATTCTTAACAAACCACCGTCAGCGCTGAGGAATTTCCGCTGGCAGATATTATATTTACCGTGTCCCACAAAACCCGGGGTACTGACGCCGCCCCCGATAGTGCCGGCGAGCGTGGTAAATTTCATGCCGCTGGGTGTCATCCCTGTATATTCACGATTCACGGTCATAATCCCATTGCACATCGGTAGTATGGCAGCAATACATTCGCAGCAGCCGCAGGTGGTCATCGGGTCGTTGACGAGACTATAGAAGTTATAATGGTCGAACTTACCGCGCGATGCTTTGAAAAGAAATTCATTCACGCCTTTCCACTGCCCTAATTTCTTATCGATAGTTTCACCTTTAGGAACCGGTTGGTTCGGGCCGGTTGGGTTTATTTCGTAAGAAGCTTTGCAGTCCATCCAGTTGTAAGAGCCACAAAGTCCCGTTCTCTCCGGACTGACGACGCAGACATGGCTGGGGGCAAATGATTGGCAGAGCAGGCAGGAATAATAAATATCCGTGGTTTCATCGGTCATCCCCTCGATTCTGGTATCGCGTTCTGCATAAGTCGCTTTGGCCTTTTCCACGATTTGCTTTACCTTAGCCTCATTGGTGTAAATTTTTACCTGAAGTTTATCAAAGATTCTACCGAAGTCCTGGTGCAATTTAGAATGCAGGATAGTGCCGATATGCTTCAGCCGAAAGCCTTTTTCCACGGCTTGTTTACTGACACGCAGCCAGGCAATATCTCTCTGCCCAATGTGCATGATACCCTGAGCGTAATTGATAAGGTGGTGCACCTGCCGTTCCAGAATGGGTTCGTAATCGGCTTCAAATTGACGGCCGGCAACCTCAACTATGATTGCCATCGGCAGTATCGATTTTGCAGGAACATCCGTGATTTCCGGCCCGATAACTTCAATTTTGCCATCCTCAACTTCTTCCATGCGTTTGGAGGTTACCCATTCCACCATCGGGCTGCGGCCGCCGCCGGTTTCAAGGTAGATATCATCACCGCGGACTCTTTCGCCTTCAAAAGCCGGCCCATAAGCGACCGGGATGGGTATCTCAGTAAAGTTTACCTTAAGACCGCGTACCTCGATTGCCTTGGCGACAATGCGGTCATGCGGAATATTGGAGACAATATGTTCGTAAGTAGTGATACCGGTCGGTAATACTTCAGGGATAGGGGTATCTGCAATTACCGGAAAGCCCCAGTTGATGGCACCGGCAGCATTAGCATACCATTCATCGGTAACATAGCCTAGAGGCATGGCAAAAGCGAAAATACGGTCTTTATTGTAAATCAAAATCTTGCGGTAATCGCCGGGTTCGATGCCACCGAAAGACATGGCGGCTCTGGTGGCAAAGCCCATGGAAAAAACGGTAGCGCTGACGTCCGGACCAAACGGCACCAGACGCACTCCCCAGCCAATCTGAACACCGGCCTCAACCAGTTGTTCGGCAAAATGTTTACCGTTATATTCTGCTGACATAAAAACATAGAGGTTCTTTTTCTGGAGTTCGTAGGCGATACCGGCGGCGATTTCTTTGGTTGGCGCAGCCCCGAGAATAGCGGCGAATCCGGGAGCCGTGCCGTCTACGAACTCGACGCCGCGTTTTCTCAGAATGATATCATCAGCAGCGCCAAGCCAGATGTTATCCGGGGTGATACCCTCTCCGAGGACATAGAAATGAGGGTTTTCACGATAGTGGATAGCTTCGATGATTTCCTCCGCGAAAAAGGTGGCCATGCCGGCGTCCAGAGCCGGTGCTAAATAGGGCAAAGGATGGATTTCTTTGACCGGGGGAGGTAGTAATGCCCGGCATTTTTTCAGCACGAATTCCATATCGCCCAGTTTCTCGACTTTATGTCCAAGGATGCCGTAGATAATGGGCAGATAATAGGCGGTGTTGGGAAAGCCGACAGGCTCGTTAGCGCCCCATTTCTCCACCGCCATTTTCCATTTGGCTTCGGCATTGGCAACTATCTTATAAGCGCCGTTAATTGCGGCGGATGCGATAATCTTGGACATTCAATTGTTCCTTTATTTGAAGAACTCTCTATGTATCTCTCTCTACAAGAGAGAGTGGATGATGATCGTTAAGTCAAATCTCTTCTCATGGCCATATCATAGAGGACCCTTTCTCTGGCTTTGTCGATGCCAAGAGCTTTGCGCTTCTTATCAATATGGGCAACCATCTTCTGCGCCATTTTCTGCGGGTCGGTTTCAAAATCCCACATTCCCCCATACAAATTCTCCATATCTTTGAAGAGGAAATCGGTCACTTCTTTGCTTCCGACCGTCGGCCAGGTAACCCCGAAGATGGTGTAAATACCCGAGCTGACAAAATATTGACCGATTGCCACAGCTTTTTCGCTCATCCATTCCGGGGCGGCGCCGCAAGCTGGCAGGTCGCTGATGTCATCACCCAATCCGCCGTCTTTCACCATGGCAGTGGCGGCAACTAGAATACGGCAATTGTCGATACAGGCACCCATGTGCAAAACCGGCGGAATTCCCACTGCTTCGCAGACCGAGCGTAGGCCATCACCGGCATATTGCGCGCCTTCCGGTACCATTAAACCTGTCTTGGCCAATGCCATTGCAGCGCAACCGGTGAGCAGCACCAGAACGTCGTTCTTAATTAATTCTTTTACCAGCGTGACGTGGGCATCATCGTGGGTAACACGGGCATTGTTGCAGCCGACCACCCCTGCTACACCTCTAATCCTGCCATTTATAATATTATCATTGAGGGGCCGGTAGGAGGCCCGGTATAAGCCGCCGAGCAAGTAGTTGATCGTTTCATGGCTGAACCCGCCAATCAATTCAGTTTTTTGTTTAGGAATAAAAACACCCGGTTTGCGATTGGGAAAATTATCGATGGCCGTCCTCAGGATGGCTTTAGCGGATGCCATCGGATTGGCATTATCGAATTGCATATGCGTCGCACCTTGAATTTTCGCTCTTTCGTCGGTGGTAATCAGTTTGGTATGATAACACTTCGCCACTTCGCTCAGTCCCTGCATAATGCACTGGACGTCAACCACCATTGCTTCTACCGCTCCGGTAATGATTGCCAGTTCCTGCTGCAGGAAATTGCCGGCAATCGGTATGCCGTGCCGCATCATAATTTCATTGGCGGTACAGCACATACCTGCCAGATTAATACCATTAGCGCCCTTTGTTTTAGCGTAGGCAATAAGTTCCGGGTCGTGGGAGACCACAGCTATCATTTCCGCCAGGGCTGGTTCGTGGCCGTGGATAATAATATTTACCTCATCTTCTTTCAGAACGCCGAGGTTGATCGTGCTCAGTGCCGGGGAAGGGGTGCCGAACATCGTATCCTGGAGTTCAGTGGCAATCATACTGCCGCCCCAGCCATCTGCCAAAGAGCAGCGTGCGCCTTGCAGCAGCAGGTTTTGATAGTCCTGGTCTACGCCCATATGAGTACGGTGCATGGTCTCGACCACTTCACGGTCGAGACCGCGTGGAGCAACACCCAGTTTACGCCAGATTTCCTGCCGTTTTAGCGGTGCTCTTTTAAGGAAAAGAAGTTCGCCTTCCTGTTTCCCGAATTCATTGAGTATCAATTCTCCGACTTCAGTAGCGATTTCATTGTTGGAACGGTCGCCAATCTTGACGCCCAGTTCAATCGCCAGCTGGAGCAGTTTCTGTTCATCTTTAATTTCAAAGCCTGGGATATGGCCTTTGGCTGTGGCCAGGAAGTTTTGCGCGATCCGCCTGGCGTGGTCGCCGTGCGCGGCGGTGCCGGCAGCGATTTTACGGACAAAATTACGGGCAGCAATGGTTTCGGCAGTGGCGCCGCAAAGCCCTCGCCGTTTCTTCTTGTCTTCCGGGGTTTCTGTTTTTCCTTTGGCTAAGGGAACCCGGCACGGTCCCATCGCACAATTGCTGCAACAACTGCCTTCAGCCCCGATAGGGCATGCCGCCATTTTTTCAGCTCTATCGAAGACCGTACCGACCTGGTCTTTATTCGCCTTTTCAATTAATTGAAGGGTTGCCTCATCAATGCTTTTTTTTAGTTTTTTCTCATCTGCCACTTTCGCCGCCTCCCATTTCCAATTAGGCAGTTAAATCCACCACCATCTCTTTTATTAATTCGATTGCTTCCGGATGGCGCATGATAATTATGTCACCGCCGGCTAACAGCAAAGCCATCGCAGACATTGCTTCCATCAATATTCCACGGTTTTTTGCGTTCCCTATATTGCTGTCGTTGTCCGGCTGATTAACTTCTTTGGATTTCCACACTTCTTTTGACAGGTTGCAAATAATCGGGAGCTGTAATTTTTCATCTTGTTGGGTCAAACCGGCCATTCTCATTCTTTCTATCACGGAATAACAGTATTCCAGGCCGTAGCCGATGCCGCTCACGGTCGGGTCCATTAAAATCATGTCGTCAGCGACACCGAGGTTGCCCAGCAGGATATTCAATTGCTTGGCGAGGTTGATGTCAATCGGGCTGGATGCGATAACGGTATGCTTGTACGCAATCGTCGCCGCGGCGATTTTCTTGTAATCCTTTTCCTCAACCGGTCCGATGATGAGCCTTTTATCCTGACAGACCTCGCATACCCTGGTGAGTACCTGAGTATCTTTTTCATGGTTCGCCGTACCGTAGATGATGAGCGGGACATCAATGGCATCTGCCACTTTTTTTACCAATGCGGCAGCTTCGTCAGCGGTGCGATTTAATCCATTGGGGTCGGTGCTGACCAACTGCAGGGCAATCATCTCCGCGCCGTAAGTACTAACGCATTTCTTCGCCCAGGCGACCGGATCATTTATCACATCATGAAAAGGCACAATTGATGCTTTGGGCCATTCATCGGGAGGACAATCAGGCACTTCCATCGCGATTTTAGGTGGGTGCGGCATTGTCCCTTCAAAAAGATAAAATGGAAAAGAGTTTTCTCCGCCCACGGTGATTGCTTTTTCACCCTTTCCAAGTTTAATTTCTCGAATTTTGCCGGAATATTGAGTTTTCGGAATCTCAATTGCCATTAAATATCTCCCTCATCAAGCCGGTCTTTTCCTTTTTTCACTGCCATACCCATCCTTGCCGTAAAAATAGCGTTCGCCGTTCTGTAAATATTTAATCTTCTCTTCACGGCTCGCCAGTTTCTGCCGCCATCTTCCCGCCTCTTCACCCTCAGGCTTCCCTTTTTCATAAGTCTCTTTGAGGAGTTCTACCTGGTCTCTGCCCGGCGCTTTTACTTTTTCTATTTTATAATTCATTCTTCCCGCCTTACCGGTTAAGTGAGCCCGGCCGCCAGTTTGGCGGCTTTCAAGGTATTCAACATTAACATGGTGATGGTCATCGGACCCACCCCGCCCGGCACCGGCGTAATCATCGAGGCTTTTTCTTTTACGGTATCAAAGTCTACATCGCCGACGAGAATTCTCTTGCCGGTACTGGACGTACCAATCTGGTTTACCCCGACATCAATAACGACTGCTCCTTCCTTAATCATATCAGCAGCGATAGCTTTAGGTTTTCCGGCGGCCACAATCAGTATATCCGCTCTCCTGGTGTGGAATACTAAATCCCTGGTGTGGGTATGGCAGAGGGTGACGGTAGCATTGGCGCCTTTACCTTTCTGAAGCAGAATGTTGGCAATTGGTTTACCCACAATATTGCTGCGGCCAACCACCACCACTTCGGCGCCATCAATCTGTACACCGGAGCGTATCAGTAGTTGCTGAATACCAGCCGGAGTACATGGTAAATAGTCTGCATCGCCAATCATTAACCGGCCGACATTGACCGGATGGAAACCGTCCACATCTTTTTTAGGATTGATGGCGTAGAGTACCTCATTTTCAGAAATGTGTTTCGGTAGCGGTATCTGCACAAGCAGGCCATGAATTCTGGGGTCTTTGTTCAGTTTATCAACAAGTGCCAGCAAGTCTTTTTGTGATGTCGTCTCGGGCAGGTCGATACGCTCCGAATAAAAGCCGAGTTCTTTAGCGGTCTTTTCTTTGCCGCTGATATAGGATAGAGAACCGGGATCGGCGCCGAGTAAAACAGTCACCAGCCCGGGAACAAGATTGTATTTTACCTTAAGTTGCTGGGCTTCTTGTTTTATCTCGTCTCTAATCTGTCTGGCGATTTCCGTGCCGCTGATAATTTTAGCTGTCATTTTACTCCCAATTGTAACATAATTATAGAATTTTACTAGAGGTAAATACCAGTTACTTTTGAAGAAAGTAATCTCCCCTCTCCAAGGAGGGACAATAGGGAGAATTTTACCCACCTTTTACTTCATGTTTTCCAGAATATTTTCAACCACCCTGTTAATGTTCGTTAAAACCTCATAATCATTAAATTGCAGTACTTTTAAACCGCAATCACGCAGATATTTATCTCTTGTTTTGTCGACTGCGACCATATCATCAGAATAATGTTGGCTACCGTCCATTTCAATTACCAGTTTTAACGCAGGGGAACAGAAATCTACAATGTGATTTCCAATTACGCGATATCTATAGAATTGACAACCATTTAGATGCTTAAATCGCAATTTAGACCATAATCGCCTTTCTGCATCAGTCATATTACGTCTGAGGTTTTGAGAGTATGATTTAAGGTTGCCATTGTAATGTAACATGATTCTTAAACATCCTGCTAGAATTGGAGGCTGTTCTCAATAATTCTCCCTTAATCCCTCCTTAAAAATGAGGAGAATGCCGTCCTCTCTCCTTCATAGGAGAGATAGAGAGAGAATTTTTAAATCTTTAATATTAAATGTTAGCCATCAATTTAGACACGGCCTGTAAGGCGAGGGAATTATCCGGCATCTCCATCAACGGCTTTTGTTCCAAATCGTAACGATACAGGTTTTTGTCTTCCGGGATGATGACATCAGCTTTCAATCCCAACCGTTTTAATTCATCGGCTACCAGTGGGTCAAGCTTGTCTGGAACAAAGTTAATTACTACTATTTTCTTTTTAATGTGCAGTTTCAGTTCGTCGGTGAGTTCGATAATACGGGCAATTGCGCGGATACCTTTAACCGAATGGTTGGAAACTAGCAGTAAAATATCTACATCTTCAGTGGTTTTCCGGCTAAGGTGCTCCATACCGGCTTCATTATCCATTACGACATATTTATAGTTGACTGACAGGCCGTCAATGAATTTCTTCAAAATGAGGTTGGGATAGCAGTAACATTCGGGGCCCTGACCACGTCCCATGGTAATCAGGTCCAGTCCTTCACTCTCCACGACGGTCTCGTTCAATTTGTATTCCAGATAGGCTTCTTTGGTCATACCTGGCGGGATGCTGATTTTATCGTGCTGAAAGCCATCCAGAATTGTACCGATGGTTTGCCCGACCTTTAATCCCAAGCTTTCTCCCAGATTAGCATTCGGGTCGGCATCCACCGCTAGAATCGGAACTAAGCCGTTCTTCTTTAAACAACGGATAACCAGTGCGGCAATAGAAGTCTTCCCGCAACCACCCTTACCGGCAACTGCAATCTTTATGCTCAATCAACAACCTCTCAGTGACATTAACCTTTCTATTTTGTGTTTTTAGTGGTAGAAATTAAAGCCCGGTATATCTTTTTAACCTCAGTGAGAACGGGTTCACTGGAGTCCAATATAGAGCGGTTTGCCAAGTCGGCATTTATTATTGCTTCATCGTAGGGAATAAAACCGAGGAATTCGGCATGCGGCAGGTTTTTAACTATAAATTCTTTCTGGGCGGGATTCTGTATCTTATTACCCACGACAGCAACCTTCTTCAAGTTCAGGTCTTGTGCCAGGTCAAAAATTCTTTGAGCCGTCTCGATGCTTCTCCGCCCTGGCTCGACAACGACGATGAGCCAATCAACAGCTTTACCTGTTCCGCGAGTAAGGTGTTCAATACCGGCTTCCATATCCAAAATAACCACTTCATTTCTTTGCAGCAGGAGGTGAGCCAGTAGCGCTTGGAGAAGAGCACCTTCAGGACAATAGCAGCCGGTGCCGCCTCTCTTGATACGTCCCATGACCATCAGTCTGATGCCGTTAAATTTAGCAGCGTATTTCTCAGGGAGGTCGTCTACCTTAGGATTGAGTTTAAAGAAAGAGCCGGATTGACCCGGTTTAACACCGACTCTTTCCTCAATGAGTTCATGCAGTTCAGAGATGGGGGTAATGCCTTCAGGGTTTGGAAAACCGAGGTTAGCAGCGAGATTGGTATCAGGGTCGGCATCGATGGCCAGTACAGAGTAGCCAGATTCAGAAAATATTTTAGATAGGAGAGAAGCCAATAGAGTCTTCCCCACCCCGCCTTTTCCACTTATGGCAATTTTCATGAGGATATCAGATGTAATTATAGGTTTCAAATCCGGGTGTGGGTGTTCAGCCGGAGAACGTTTTGCTACACCTCTCCTTATTCTGGAGTATAACTGATGGCTATTATCAGGTCAAGAAAAAGAAAATAGAAATTGTTTTTGTAAATATAAAAAATCACTGAAAAATCGTTAAAAAACTATTGACAGTGCAAGATAAACGGCATTAGCATAATATCATAAATCAAGTTAGCGGAAGGAGTTTGAATGGTAAGCGAAATCACTGACCAAGAATTTGAACAAAAAGTAATCAAGTCCAAACAGACTGCGCTTGTTGATATGTGGGCACCGTGGTGCGTACCCTGCCGGATGGTAGCCCCTATTGTTGACAAGCTTTCTGAAAAGTATGGCAGTAAATGTAAGTTCTATAAAATGAATATTGATGAGAATCAGAAGACACCTGCCAAATACCGGGTAATGTCAATTCCGACGTTGCTTTTCATTAAAAACGGAGAAATCGTGAATACCGTAGTTGGTGCGGTAGCAGAACGTGCGCTTACTCCTAAGTTGGAAGAGATTTTATAATTTGTACTTTGACCACAGGTAGGCTGAGTGATAATATTATAAGGGTATATCTGTTTTAGGACAGGAGGCTACCCATGTCGGGTCATTCTAAATGGCATACTATTAAGAATCAGAAGGCAGCGACTGATGCCAAGCGCGGCCAGATGTTCACCAAACTGACCCGTGAAATTATCGTAGCAGCGCGTAAAGGCGGCCCGAATATTGAAGGGAATTATTCCTTGCGTCTGGCCGTACAGCGTGCCAAAGACAGCAGTATGCCCTGGGATAATATCAGCCGCGCCATTACAAAGGCGAGTGGCGGCGGTGAAGGTATGCAGATGCAGGAAATGCTGCTGGAGGGGTATGGTCCTGGTGGCGGCGCGATTCTGGTTAATGCTTTGAGTGACAACCACAATCGTACTGTACAAGCCATACGTAATCTTTTTTCCCGTGCCGGCGGCAGTCTCGGTGAAAGCGGTTGCGTTGCCTGGCTATTTGTCCAAAGAGGCGTGATTACTATTAAGGCCGAAGATGTTGATAAAGATGAATTGGCCTTAAAGGTCATCGATCTGGGAGCGGACGATGTCAATATTGAAGGCGACTATCTGACAATTTACACTACGCCGCAAAAACTGGAAGAGGTCCGCATGGCGCTGGAAAAAGAAAAAATCGACGTTGAGTCGGCGGAAGTTTCCATGATTGCCAAGCAGACCATTGACCTGGATGAAAAACAATCTGTTCAGACCATGAAAATGCTGGAGAATCTGGAAGAACTGGACGACGTGCAAAGAGTCGCCAGCAATGTCAATTTCTCAGATGCTGCTCTCGCTGCCTACGAGAAGGGCTAGTAACAATTATCTTGTCATTGCGAACGAAGTGTGGCAAGCTCAGAGTGGGGAGTAGAGTAGGTGGGTTGATATCAAATCAACCCACCTTTTTTTATGCCCACTAACGGGATGCAAGAAATAATTCTCCCTTTAATCCCTCCCTACGAAGGAGGGAAAATTGATACCGCTCCTCTTCGAATGGGGAGATTGAGAGGGATTTTCTTAGCATGTTTCTCCTCGCAAGGATGATCCTTTTCCTTTATAATGTGGTAAAATAACTATACTCCGTTAATTTTACATAATACAGGAACGTCGTAGATGCTGGTATTGGGGATTGACCCCGGGACAATTGTCGCCGGGTATGGTCTAGTGGATAATGCGGATGGTAATTTGAAGATAGTTGCCTACGGCGTTGTGAAATCTTCCCCGCGTTTACCTCCCGCGGAACGATTGAGCAAACTTTATTACGGATTAAAGGAAGTAGTGGAGCAGTATCATCCGGATGTGGTGGCAGTGGAACAGCCGTTTGTTTCCAATAATGTCAGCACTGCCTTCGTGATCGGACGGGCGCAGGCTGTGGCTATCCTCGTGGCGGCAAACCGGGACATTCCGGTTTTTGAATATTCACCGGCCAAGATAAAACATGCGGTCTCCAGCTACGGGGCCAGTTCTAAAGAACAGATGCAGCAGATGGTAAAATTGCAGCTTAATTTAGACGAATTGCCGGAGCCGGCAGATGCCTCTGATGCCCTGGCGGTGGCTTTGTGTCACATCAGTGAAATGCACTTGAATAATCTCACTGGGGAGAAACCAAAGAGGAGTAAAAAATGATTGCCAGCTTACAGGGAATTATTGATGCAGTAAGCAAAGACAGCATGATTGTTAACGTTAACGGCGTCGGTTTTAAGTTAAGTGTCCCGACCTCTCTCTTGAGCCAACTGGGAGTGGTTGGGCGAGAAGTGAAGCTTTACACTCATATGCATGTCCGAGAAGACGATTTGAGCCTTTACGGCTTTGGTTCCCTTGATGAACTGCGGCTTTTCGAGACATTAATTTCCGTGTCCGGTTTAGGACCGAAAACAGCGATGGGAATGCTCTCCGCGATGAGTGCTGACCAGTTGGCGATGGCGATTGCATCCGGCAGTGTGGAAATGCTGACGACCATTCCCGGAATCGGTAAAAAGACCGCTGACAGGTTGATTTTGGAATTGAAAGATAAAGTCGGAGGAGTGATGATTTCTACTCCCGCCGGTAGAGCTGCCCAAGAAAACGCCGATGTCGTGACGGCGCTGGTCTCATTGGGGTATACCGTACAGGAAACCGCTCATGCGGTTAATGCACTACCTGCGGGGCAAAAACTTAGTCTGGAAGAGAAGATAAAGATGGCGTTACAATATTTGGGAAAATAAAAGAAGGAGGAAAAATCCTCGGATGACTCTTTATGATGTAGTTTTAATTCTGTCGGATTTAATTGAAAAAAGATTGGATAAAATGAGAAGTGGTTTCACTCAACAAATGCAGAATATTAATATACCGCATATCTTGCTTTATCCGTTTTCCGCCGAAGCGGAGGTAAAAAAGATGCTGGAAAGCAAATTTGCTACGATTGCTGCTAG
>Ga0182021_10004757_pt1 | contig 16011 bp, 12 predicted proteins | sample 612E3MmetaG_FD_120493 | JGI IMG/M metagenome (GOLD analysis project Ga0182021, IMG submission 120493) | Permafrost microbial communities from Stordalen Mire, Sweden - 612E3M metaG (Illumina Assembly) | ecosystem: Environmental > Terrestrial > Soil > Wetlands > Permafrost | place: Sweden... | reverse complement strand
GACCGTAAAGTCAGCGACGCCTTGGAACTTATGAATCAATATTCCATTTCCGGCGTGCCGGTTGTTAAACATGGAAAGCTTGTCGGAATTCTCACCAATCGGGATCTGCGATTCGAAGAAAATCTGGACCAGCCGGTGGCCAATGTCATGACCAGGAAAAATCTTGTCACCGTATCATCGAACATTTCCCTTGAAAAATCCAAAAAACTTCTTCACGAGCACAGAATTGAAAAATTGCTGGTCGTGGACGACGAATACAGATTAAAAGGTTTGATTACCATTAAAGATATTGAAAAAATACGCCGTTACCCGAATGCCTGCAAAGATTCCAAGGGCAGATTACGGGTCGGTGCGGCAGTTGGTATCATCGACCGTGAACCGCGAATCGCGGCTCTACTGTCGGCAGGCGCCGATATAATTTCTATCGACACATCGCATGGGCATTCCGCAGGAGTGCTGAAAGCCATTAAAGCAACAAAATCCATTTTCCCCAACTGCGAATTAATCGCGGGAAATGTCGCGACATCAGAAGGCGCCAAAGCTCTTATTGCCGCCGGTGTTGATGCCGTGAAAGTCGGTGTCGGTCCCGGCTCCATTTGCACCACTCGTATTATTGCCGGAGTCGGTGTCGCCCAAATGTCGGCAATCCGGGACACATATAAGATCGCCTCCAAAAAAGGCATTCCGGTAATGGCCGACGGCGGAATAAAGTATTCCGGCGATATTGTCAAAGCAATCGGCGCCGGAGCCCACTGCGTAATGATCGGCGGGTTATTCGCCGGCACTGAAGAAAGTCCGGGAGAAACCATTTTATTTCAGGGACGCAGCTACAAAGTTTATCGCGGCATGGGTTCGCTGGAAGCAATGAAAATGGGCAGCCGTGACCGTTACTATCAGGATGATATCGAAGGTCCGGCAAAAATCGTTCCCGAAGGAATCGAGGGTCGGGTACCTTTCCGGGGATCACTTTCCGCCAGCATTCTTCAACTGATTGGCGGAATCAAAGCGGGCATGGGTTACGTTGGCTGTAAAACAATACCGGAAATGATTGAAAATGCGCGTTTTGTCCGCATTACTCAGGCCGGTTTGAGAGAGAGCCATGTTCATGACGTAATCATTACCAAGGAAGCGCCTAATTACTGGCTGGATTAAAACCCGGTTCTTAACTTATATTATTTATTTCTTGCCGCTTATTAAGCTATATTTTTAAGCGATAAGTTGGATTATTTATTATGAAGCACTCTGATTTCGTCCACCTCCACCTCCATACTCAATACAGTCTTCTGGACGGAATGATTCGTCTGGAAGACCTTTTCAAAAAAGCACGGGAATACAAAATGCCGGCAGTTGCCATTACCGATCACGGCAATATGTTCGGCGCGATTGATTTTTATAAGAAGGCTTACGATCACGGCGTAAAGCCTATAATTGGCTGTGAACTATATGTGGCTCCCCATAAACTTACCGATAGAATTGCCGGTGAAACCTCCAGACATTTAATTGTCCTGGTCAAAAATACTCAAGGCTACAAAAACCTGATGAAACTGACAACAGCCAGCTATTTAAAAGGGTTTTATTACAGGCCCCGAGTGGACAAAGAACTTTTAAAAGAATGTCATGAAGGACTCATCGCCTCCAGCGCCTGTTTACACGGCGAGATCGCCGATTTGATTATGCAGGGCAACATGGAAGCGGCCAGGAAAGTCGCCACCACTTACCGGGAGATTTTCGGCGAAGGTAATTTTTATCTGGAAATAATGGAAAACGGCATTCCCGAACAAAAAATTGCCAACGCCGCTTTAATCGAAATGAGCGAAGAGTTATCCATTCCCCTTGTGGCTACCAATGACTGTCACTATCTGGAGCGCGAGCACGCCGAAGCGCATGATATCCTGCTCTGCATCCAGACAGGCAAGACAATTAAAGATACGGACCGAATGCATTTGAGCACTGATCAATTTTATTTTCGCTCGCCGGAAGAAATGCATCAGTTATTCTCCTCAACTCCCGAAGCTTTATCCAATACAGTAAGCATTGCCGAAAAATGTAACTTCTCTCTGGAATCAGGTAAATTTTACCTGCCGAATTTTGAAGTCAAGGATCCCGAAGAATCTCTTAATGAATATCTGGAGCGCAAGGCCAGGGAAGGGCTGGAAAAACTTTTCCCTGTGATTTTAAAAGATCAAAAAGAAAGTGAATCTGAAATACGGGAAAAGTATGAAAAACGCCTTAACGAAGAATTGGAAATAATAAAGACCATGGGTTTCTCCGGTTATTTTTTAATTGTTTCCGATTTTGTCAAGCACGCCAAACACAATGATATTCCCGTGGGTCCGGGGCGCGGTTCTGCGCCTGGAAGCTTGGTGGCCTATGCCATAAGAATCACCAATATTGATCCCATTCGTTATAATTTGTTCTTTGAGCGGTTTTTAAATCCCAGCCGTATCAGTATGCCTGATATTGATATTGATTTTTGTCAGGAGGGCAGGGACGATATTATCAAATACGTGACAGAAAAATACGGTCAGGATAAAGTTTCTCAGATTATCACCTTTGGGAAAATGCAGGCCAAGGGGGTTATCCGCGATGTCGGCCGCGCACTGGATATACCTTATAGCGAAGCGGACCGAATCGCCAAACTGATCCCCAACACCCTGAACATCACACTCAATGAAGCAATCAAAGCCGAACCACGTCTAGCTCAGGAAGAAAAAAATAATCCTGTCGTCGCCAAGCTTCTATCCTTGTCCCGTATTTTAGAGGGAATTAACCGCCACGCCTCAACCCATGCCGCGGGCGTTGTAATTTCCGACGTGCCTCTGGTCGAGAGGGTTCCTCTTTGTTCGCCCAAGGACGATGTGGTTTCCCAGTATTCCATGAACGATATCCAGGCCGTCGGTATGACTAAATTTGATTTTCTCGGCCTGAAAACTTTAACGGTCATTAAAAACGCCCTAAAATTCATCAAGGAATCAAAAGGAATAGAAATAGACATCGATAATCTGCCCCTGGATGATAAAAAAACATATGACCTTTTGGCACGGGGAGAAACAGATGGGGTCTTTCAGTTGGAAAGTTCCGGCATGACCGACCTGTCCATCAATTTCAAGCCTGATCATATCGAAGACATCATCGCCTTAATCGCTCTTTACCGTCCCGGTCCCATGAAAATGATTCCGGAATTTGTCGCCCGCAAGCAGGGGAAAACAAAAATAACCTATGAATTGCCTCAACTGGAAAAAATTCTGAAGGAAACCTACGGCGTTATCCTCTATCAGGAACAGGTTATGCAGATTGCCAGCGCTATCGGCGGATACACCATGGCCGAAGCGGATACTTTGCGCAAAGTAATGGGCAAAAAAATGACTGCGGCTATGGAAAAGGAAAAACCCAAATTTATTGAAGGCGCTCAAAAACGCAAAATTAATGAAAATAAGGCCAGAACAATTTGGGAGCAGATGGAAACCTTTGCTTCTTACGGCTTTAACAAATCCCATAGCACCGCCTACGCGATAATCTCCTACCAGACGGCTTATCTCAAGGCGCATTATCCGGCGGAATTTATGGCCGCGCTGCTCACCAGTGAAAAAGACAACCGCGATAAAATAATCAGGTATATGAGCGCCTGCAAAGAAAGGAGCATAAACATCCTGCCGCCGGATATCAATGAATCACAAAGAGATTTCACCATATCAGGGGAAAATATTCGTTTTGGGCTGGCGGCGATTAAAAATGTCGGTCTGGCCGCGATTGATTCGCTAATATCTGTAAGACAGGATGGGAAATTTACATCCTTCCTGGATTTCTTAAGCCGCGTTGATTTGCGCAAGGTAAACAAAAGAGTAATCGAGAGCCTGATTAAATGCGGCGCCTTTGATTCTTTAGGCTACAAGCGCAGCCAACTCATGGCCCATTACGAAGAAGCAATGGACGAGGCGCAACGCAGTCAAAAAGCAAAACTCAGCAATCAATCCAGTTTTTTTGACCAATTTGATTCCGGCGCTTCATCAGGAACAAACGGATTAAAATCTTACGAAATCCCGGATGACGTGCCTGAATGGGATCAGAAAAAAATTCTGTCCATTGAAAGAGAATCTTTAGGTTTTTACATCACCGGTCATCCTTTATTGCGTTTTGCCGATCGTTTGAAATTTGTCACCAACGCCAATTCCGGTAATTTAAATACAAAAAACGATAAAGATACTGTCACGATTGCCGGCATCGTAAGCGGCATCAGCGAAAAAAAGACCAGACGAAACGACACGATGTGTTACGTTACACTTGAAGACTTACAGGGTTCAATAAACACTATATTCTTCGCTGATATATATCAGAAATACTACACGCTTTTGCATGAAGAAGAGCCGATCGTAATCAAGGGGACTCTTGATGTCAGCGGAGGCGAAGAAACGCAAAAAATTACAGTAATAGCGCAGGAAGTGACTCCTTTAACGCAATCTCTGGAAAATCCCTACAGACAGGTTCGCTTTATGGTTGACACGAATAAAGTATCTCCAGAGAATATTTCGCTGCTGATTTCTTCCATAAAGAAATTTCACGGCAAATACGAAGGTTACATGCATATTCTTAATGGAAAAAGTGAAACCATAGTTTACTTGGGCGATGAATTTCGTCTGGATATTAACGACAAACTAAAAAAAGAAGCGGATGGTATATTAGGGGAGGGTTCCACAATCTATTCATAAAACCATTTTCTTCTGCGGCTAACTTTGATTTAATGTTGATATAATATGAAATATGAGGAAAGAACATACAGATCACTAATAAATAAGGACAATCTTGTTTCATATAATGTAAAAATCGCGGAGAGCGATTTATTAATCAGTTCCGATAAAAACCTGGCCGATGAAGGGTTAAAATCATTAGCAAGGCATCGCCATTCTTTAGAAACATATATTAAAAATCATCCGGATTTCCGAACATCTCTACTGCCGCTTCCCGAAGACGATTTAGCGCCTCCGATAGTCCGGGATATGCTCGCTAAATCTAAAATATGCGGGGTAGGGCCGATGGCCGGGGTCGCCGGAGCAGTATCCGAATTTGTGGGATACGATCTTTTAAATCGGACGGAAAACATCATTATTGAAAACGGCGGGGATATTTTTATAAAATCAGAAATTAAACTGATAGCCTCCGTTTATGCCGGAGAATCTCCTTTAAGTTATAATGTGAACTTCATTGTAAAACCGGAAAAAACCCCGCTGGGTATTTGCACTTCATCCGCCACAGTCGGTCCTTCCTTGAGCTTCGGTAAAGCCGACGCCGTATGTGTAATTTCTTCATCCGCAACGCTGGCCGATGCCGCGGCTTCCGCCATAGGCAATAAAGTAAAAGGCAAACAAGACATAAAAACAGCGCTGGATTATGGAATAAAAATTACCGGCATCAGCGGAATAATTATCATCTGCGGCAATGATATGGGAGCAATAGGGGAGGTGGAACTGGTTTAAAAAACTGGTTGATAGTTATCAGTTAATGGTCTATTAAATAAAAACAAATCATTTCTTGCTTTTTTTATACATATCTTGGTGGGAGCTTATGAAAACAAACGCCTCAAAGACTTGTCCCGTTTGTAAACTTAAAGGCCAGGAAGCTACTCGTAAAGCGGATTCAAGTGAAAAATCGACGTATAAATGCGCCCGTTGCGGAAAATTCAAAATCACGAAGACAGCCGAGAAGGCGGCAGAAAAGAAAAACCTCGGGCCAAAACTTTCCGGATGGATAAGAAACCTCTTCGAATTGGGAATGGACATTCCCGAAATAAACACAAAAAGCCTGACGGAAATGGAACAATCTGTTCCGGATTATAATCCATCCGACAAACAGTATCTTTTCCTGCGAAATATCTCCCGCAAGTCCAAATATCCCGGTGACAAAGTTGCCATATTGCCGGAGATTGACTATCCTCTGGCATGGGCGTCCGCTCCGGAAGAAATTATTTTTTATATTAGATTCCTTGTTGAGCGCGGACTTCTTGTCTGGGTTGATAACAATAAAGAATATTCACTGGCGTCCGGCGATGGTTCAATTTCCGTCGCTGTAAGCCCCTATGGCTGGAAATATCTTGATGAGTATGAACAACGCGCGATTGAACTTAGTCAGGCCTATGTGGCAATGTCTTTTTCAGAATCAATGAATAAGGTCTGGGAAAGAGCCATAAAACCGGCCATCAACGAAGCCGGTTATAAAGCCTGCCGCATTGACGCGAAACAGCATACTGATAAAATTAACGCCAAGATTATCGCGGAAATAAGAAATTCTCTCTTTGTCGTGGCCGAAGTAACGGAGCATAAGCGGGTTGTTTATTTTGAAGCGGGATACGCCATCGGCAGAAATCTGCCAGTAATCTGGTGTGTTCGCAAAGACGACCTGGACAATGTTCATTTCGATACCCGGCAGTATAACCATGTTGTCTGGAAGACTACGGATGAACTCAAAGAAAAACTCTACGATGTCATTTGCGCGGTTGTCGGAAGACGGAAAAAAATATAAATTTTCTTATTAAAATATGATAGAAATTTATCCATGATTAGATTGCGCATAATGAATAACTTATCACGTACTTTATTATCGATTTTATTTGCAGCCTTTTTTTTATTTCAAGGTTGGGTAGCGGTTGTATATAGCGAAGGGGTATCTATTAGTTTTTCAAATTTATCCATTAGTGGAGTACAGCTCTCCACGCAATCATGGGGGAATACTGGCGGAACGCAGACGAATACTACTACAACAGTTCCCGGCACCACTGGAACCACGAGTGCCCCTCAGGATTCTACTAATAATACCTCACCGCTTTTCAATTCTTTTATCAACACTCTTCTCCAGGGTGCTACGACTGTTTCATCACCAACGACGACTACAACAACTTCAACAATCCCATCAACGTCTAATCCGCTTCAGAAACCTGCGTCGTTATCCAATATCCTGCAGACACCTGAACCTACGGAAGAACTTATTCGCCCCGTTACTTTTAAACCTTTATCCGAAGATGAACCATTATTGCCCATGGCGGAGCCATATCCTGTAACGGTATGCTTATCTTATAATGATATGGCGGTATCAGGATGCCCTGACAAAAAGACTCCATCACAAGCAAGTGAAAAACTGGCGGCAATGATTCTTAATAAATATTTAAAAGGCATCGAACTCAGACCTTTCAGAGTTGTTATGACATCTTCGGTATCATCGGCCCAGCAAATTCAATTATTGTGTAAAATTGAAACTGAGGCAATTGGTATCATTGAAGCCAGAATGCTGGAAGCTTTGAAAAAATCAAAAATGTTTTTGTCGGAAACAGAAGAGGGGAGACAACAAAAACAAAATATCATTATTGAAGATTCCAAAAGAGCCAGACTGGAAGCGGAAAACGGCATTAATTGGTCTCATAATTTAAGAAACGACAGATCAATCCATGATTTCCATACTGGAAAAGCTTTCAGTAAACTAAATAATATTGAAATTTCCGGGCGGTAGTTGGAAGAAAAATAATATTTATTCCAGCCAGATAACCATCCTGTTAAAAAAAGATTAACATTATAAAATCATTCCAATGCCAACGAGTAATTATGAATCGAAATATATTTATTGCCGCAATTATTTTATCATTCTATTTAATTGCAGGTCCAGCAAGAGCCGCCGATTCCTTTATTCTTATCAGCGACGTAGACGATACGGTAAAAATAACCGATGTGCATAATCGCGATAATTTGTCCTGTAATGTCGTAGCCGGCAAATTGGTATTTTCCGGAATGCCGGAACTCTATGCGCATCTTCTTGGTGAAAATTCTCCCGTCGAGCGTCTCATGTTTCTGTCCGGCGCTCCCTTTATCTTTAGCTTTAACTTGCGTAAGCTTTTGAATGACGCACACTTTCCTGCTTTCAATTTGACTCTTAGTGGCGCGACAGATCTCTTCAGTTCCCACTATGAATACAAGACCAAACACATGAAAGAGCTGTATGGTGCGGCAGAAGGGTACAACTTCATTTTGATCGGTGATGATACTGAATATGATCCGGAAGTGTATGCGAATTTCTCTACTACCTTTAAACAGAATAAGGTTATCGCGATTTATATTCATAGAATCACCGGACGTAATCTCCCACAAGACAGCATTGCTTTCGTAACCGCGTACGATATAGCCATGCATGAGTTCCTGGCTGACCACCTTAGCGAAAAGCAGACGGCTGATGTGGGTGAGGATGTTCTCAAATCGGAGGATGTCAACTTCTTGCCGGACTTTCAGCAATGTCCGAAAGGGTATGAACAAATCGCTGGGTTGCCAGAGAACCTTGCGCAGTTGAAGAAAAAAATCGAGGATAGGATAATGACCATTTGTTCGAGTCGAACGAAAGCATTAAAGGAACAATAATTATCCTTAGGCGAAGCACGGAGAATAATCTGGAGGTCACGCGTGCCGGGGAAGGTGGGTTGTTAAACATGTTAGGGATAAGGTCTAATTTTATGAAAGCGCTAGAACTCAAAATTCCGCCGCCAATTGTTGCGCTGCTTGTTGGTGTCGCAATGTGGAAAATTGCATCGATGCTTCCAGCACTCGACGTTCCCCTGTTTATTAGAAAAGTTACAGCCGGCGTGCTACTTCTTATAGGCGCCGCCATAGCTCTCCCTGGTTTCGCCGCGCTCATCAAGGCTAGAACAACCTTCAATTCTATGAAACCGAAAGCTACATCGTCTCTCGTGACTAGCGGCATCTATAGATTCACTCGCAACCCGATGTACGTCAGCGTTCTATTAATGCTCACTGCCTGGGCAATATTTCTTTCTTCCGCGTGGGCGCTCATTGGGCCAATCGTATTCGTACTGTACATCAACCGCTTCCAAATCACTCCTGAAGAACGTACGCTGGGGGCAATGTTCGGAACAGCTTATGCCGAATACAATGCTAGGGTGCGCCGGTGGCTCTGAACCCTAACATTAATATTAAACTTCACCCATCTCATGTTTACATAACATATCTTATAGGACGTAAGGTTTAAATTGGTAATCAGGAATGCGGGACTCTCAGAAGTCGTAAATATATAGAATTATAAAGATTGCCACGTTCACTGTCGTGAACTCGTAATGACAACACCATTGGAATCAAATTCCGTCTGCGGCTAGTTGCTCTATAATTTTAATTTGCTTGTCAGATAATTTTCTGGGAACTTCAACATTTACTTTAACGTACTGGTCCCCTTTAGGAGCGCCTTTTAATCCCGGGACGCCATAACCCTTCATGCGTATTTTGGTATTGTTTTGAGTACCGGGCGCAATTTTAATTCTTTTGGTAGTTCCCTCGAGCGTGGGAACATCAATTGTTGTTCCCAGAGCCGCCTGGGTGAACTTGATGGTTTTTTCGATATAAAGGTCATTTCCGTCACGGGCATAGATAGGATGAGGCAAAACATTAACATTTAAATATAGATCACCGCCAGGACCTCCATTATATCCGGATAATCCTTTGCCGGGCAATCTGAGCTTTTTGCCGCTGCTGATTCCGGCCGGTATCTTTACATTGATATCTTCAATGCGGTTTTCAAGTTGAAAGGAAATCTTCTTATCGGCGCCAAATACTGATTCTTCCAATGAAATCGATAAGTTATATTCAGCATCCTGTCCTTTTTGAGGCGTGTTTGCGTATTGCCGGCCGCCTCCGCCCATACCGCCTCCGCCAAATAGACCGGCAAAGGGATCGTCATAATCATCGCGGGCGCCACCGCCTCCCCTTCGGGTTGTACGAAATGTTGTCCGGCCTCCCCCTCTTCCTCCGCCGAATCCAAAACCACGTAATATTTCATCAAGATCAAAATCACGGAAAATATCTTCCTGAGAATACTGCTGACGAAACTGATCGGCGGAACCGAATTGATCGTATTCTCCGCGCTTTTTCACGTCACTTAAAACAGCATAAGCTTCGCTTATTTTTTTGAATTTTTCTTCAGCGCTTTTATTATTGGGGTTCTTGTCCGGATGCCATTTCAGGGCAAGCTTACGGTATGATTTTTTTATTTCATCGGCCGATGCCTTTTTATCAACTCCCAGAACTTGATAGTAGTCTTCTGCCATATATTTTAACCTTTATTTATTATATATATTTGATGGAACACTTATGCTTTAATTTAAGCATTAATTCCCATTTGGAAAGCGGCTAAATTAACTTTTATCAGCTTTTCCGGGAATGATTTTTTAATGACATTCTGCCAGATCGATTGATCAATATTCATCAGATTAGACAGCGCGCCCAGAAGAACCACGTTTGCCGTTTTAATATTACCTGCCTTTTGCGCCAGTTCGGCGGCGTTGAAACTTGTAACCTTTCCGTAATTCTTTTTCAGGTAATCAATAGTGTCTTTAGGATACGGCATATCGCCCATGTTGACGGCAGGAGGATAAATTTCTTCCGTGTTAACTATAATGGCCGCATTTCCCTTCAACAATTTCAGATAGCGCAGAGCTTCCATTTTTTCGAAGGACACAAGGGTATGAATGCTGCCGGATTCGGCCAGGGGAGAATAAACTTTTCTACCAAAACGTACATGACTCGTCACGCATCCGCCGCGCTGGGCCATACCGTGAACTTCGCTTTTTTTGACATCAAAACCGGCTTCCATGATCACTTCACAGATAATATCGCTGGCCCGCAGGATTCCCTGTCCGCCGACACCGGCAAATAATATACTTTTTATTTCATTATCAACCATTTAAACTTATTCCTTTAACCCCCGATAAACGGGATAAGTGCGTTAACGAAATTATTTTCCGCCAGAAAAGAGCAGAAAATAATTTCTAACTTACTAATTAACTTATAGCTCCGAATTTACATATCTGTTCGCATAAACCGCAACCATTGCAAAGAGTTTCATCAATAAAAGAAACGCCCTTACGCTTAGAGCCTTCTTTGGTCACGCCTTTCTTCCAGGAAATGGGCGGACAATTCAGCCCGATACAAGCCTTGCATCCTTCGCATTTATCCGTATCAACTTTAAGCGCCGGTTTAGGTTTAATATTCGCCCGTTTGAATAAGGCGCAGGGTCTTTGAGCAATGATCACAGAAGGGCCGTCTTTGGCCAGTTCTTCCTTTATCGCGCTTCTTGTGGCCTTATAATCCATCGGATCGATAATCTTTATATTTTCAATTCCCAGAGCAGAAACTAAATCCTTTAGATTAACTTTTTTTGCTTCTTTTCGCATAAGAGTATAACCGGTTCCCGGATGTTCCTGCATGCCAGTCATGGCGGTCGTGCTGTTATCGAGGATAATGATTAAAGCATCACTGTTGTTGTAGGCCATATTCAAAAGAGGCGTTATGCCTGAATGCAGAAATGTTGAGTCACCGATTACACCGACAACCTTGCCCTTCCCTTTTTCCTTCATGGCCTTGCTCATACCGTGCGCCATGCCGATACTGGCGCCCATGCAGATGCAGGAATGCAAACCTTCCAGCGGTTTCATATAGGATAAGGTGTAGCATCCGATATCGCCGTGGACATAAACCTTGTGTTTACTCAAAGCGTAGAATAATCCGCGATGCGGACAGCCGGGACAAAGATTCGGCGGACGCGGCGCCAGAATTTCCTTATACGGCGAAACCGCTCCTTTAGTATTTCTTGCAATAGATTCCTTGATAATACCCGGATCAAATTCATTGGTATAAGGAAAGATTTCCTTGCCGATTACTTTAATCCCCATGGCTTTAATCTGTTCTTCCAGAAAGGGATCCAATTCCTCGACAACATATATTTTCTTAACTTTAGAGGCGAAATCGCGAATTAGTTTCTCCGGCAGCGGATAAACCATCCCCAGTTTCAGATAGGAATAATCGGGAAAAATTTCCTTGGCGTAGTTATAGGGCATGCCGGCGGTGATGATTCCGAAATCCGGATTGTTGATTTCAATCTTGTTCTCAGGAAATGTTTCGACAAATTTCTTAAGCGCCTGCTGGCGTTTTTCCACTTCCACTCGTCGTGTACGTGCATTAATGGGAACCATGACATATTTTTCCGCGTCATAAACAAAACCAGTTTTATCTTTATATTTTTCCGGCTCTTCAAGAGTTACCACAGACTTCGAATGTGAGACGCGGGTGGTGGAGCGGAAAAAAACCGGCGTGTCGAACATCTCGCTGATTTCAAAAGCGAGCTTGATGTATTCTTTGGCTTCCTGCGCGTCCGCCGGTTCCAGCATCGGAATTTTAGCAAACCGGGCGTAATGGCGATTGTCCTGTTCATTTTGAGAACTGTGCAACGAGGGATCGTCAGCGCTGACAATAACCAGCGCTCCGGACGTGCCGGTATAACTGACCGTAAAAATGGGGTCAGCGGCAACATTGACCCCGACATGCTTCATAACCGCCATCGCCTTTTCTCCGGCTAGCGCGGCGCCGATGGCAACCTCGACGGCAACCTTTTCGTTGGTCGACCACTCCGCGTAAACGCCTTCATATTTGGAAAATTCTTCCAGAATCTCCGTGCTGGGAGTCCCCGGATAAGCGGCGGCGAATCTAACACCCGCTTCATAAGCGCCGCGGGCAATAGCTTCATTCCCTGACATTAAAACTTTCAAAAGATTAAACCTCCGGAGACTTAACTGAGAGATGATATTTTATATTTGATAAAAATAGCTTTGGACGGTTCCGTGGTTTTTTCCAGAGCTTTCTTATAGTTTTCCAGCGCGTTTTTTTTATCATTCATTTGTTCGTAAATCCGGGCGATATTGCTGAATGCGACTGATTCAAATCCAATATTCTTACTTTTTTGCGCTTTTTCAAAATATTCGAGCGCTGATTTAAAATCTTTCTTTGCTTCATAACAATATCCGATTGAAGACAGAGCCAGGAATTTTATTCCGGAATCTTCGGATATTCGGGAAGAGACAAACTTTTTATAATCGGCAATGGCTTTATCGAAATCGCCTGAATTATAATAAATATTCCCCAGATGATAATGCGCCATTCGCGCGCTCCAGCTATGCGGATATTTGTCAATCAATTCCTGAAATATTTTGACATTATTCATGGTGTTTTCCGGAGTATTATTATTCTGCGCTTTGGCGTACATTTCTCTAGCGGAAGATTGATAATTACCCCAGTACGAATAAATGCCTAGCGCGATAACCGCGGCTAAAACAATTGCCGTCACTATGGAATAAAAACGTTTCTGATTTTCGGAAATATAATCTTGTATTACTTCTATGGTGGATTGAAAAGCATCCGGTTGCGTTAATTCTTTTTTTGATAATTTTGCCGCCATATTATTCCCCTTTGCTAATATTATATTTATCTATCAACCCCAGAAGCAGTTGAGGTATTCTGCGTATTCTGCCTTCGTTATTCGTACAGGCGTGAATGGTGTATCCTTCCGCGATCAGATTCTCTTTATTTTCATCCCATATCCGGGAATTAAATCGGACCGTCGCCTTCCTGATATAAGCAAATTCCGTCTCTATGGTCAAAAGCTGATCGTATGTAGCAAACTTCAGATAATCACAATTTACTTTTATCAGCGGAAGATTCAAACCAAGTTTTCCCAGTTCCGCATAGGGAACACCGATCTGACGCATAAATTCATTCCTTCCGTGTTCAAACCATTTTATATAGTTTGTGTGATAGACTACTCCCATCGCGTCAGTGTCGGCAAAAAGCACTCTGACTTTTGTTAAATTATGAACCGGCAATACTCCTCCAGTCCCTGATAAATTTCTCCATCAGCAGATGCCCCGGCGAAATTAAAATCCCGCTTTCTTTCGCGTTCATTTCGTTAAAGGACTTACCTGACGCTCTGTTTTCTTCTTTGCGGGAAGACAAAACCGCGAACGGACTGGGATCGCTGACATGCGTTCTGATATCCAGAGGAGTAGGATGATCGCTCAAAACGATAACCCGATAATCTCCGAAAGATCCTATCTTGTTCAAAATAGGCCCCACTATTTTTTCATCAAATAGCTCAATCGCGCGAATTTTACCTTCGGCGTTGCCTTCGTGCCCCATTTCATCGGGAGCTTCCAGATGAACAAAAACAAAATCCATGAAATTAAGAAGATCCAGAGCCATATCAGCTTTGCCCGTGTAGTTGGTGTCAATGTAACCGGTCGCTCCTTCCACGGGGCATACTTTCAATCCGGCCATAATGCCTATCCCTTTTAGCAAATCAACCGCGGAAATCATTCCACCCGACAGCGAATATTTCTGAGTAAGCGGAACGATCTGCGGTTTTATCCCCTGCCCCCAAAGCCAGATGGAATTAGCCTGTTTCTTGTCCGCTTCCTTTCTTTTGGCATTGATGGGATGGTTCAATAGAATTTCTCCGGCACGCCGCATGATGGAATTTATTTCCTCGGAAGAATCTCCGCGCGGAAGATAATCCGCAATCGGCTTTCCGGTTATGTCGTGCGGAGCTGTTGTTTCGGGAGCCGAAGGAGCGTCACGCCAGACGAATAAATGACGATAACCGACACCCGGAAAAAACTGATAGGGAGGCAGCCCCAGTTCTTTATTGATATCAAGAATAATTTTTCGGGATTCCTCGGTGGAAATATGTCCGGCGGTAAAATCATCCATGAACGCGCCGGTAGAATCTTTATCGCCGATTGTCACAAGATTACAGCGATAAACCATATCATTCGGTCCGAGATTTATACCCATGCTGGCCGCCTCCAGCGGCCCGCGGCCGGTATAAGTTTCACGGGGATCATAACCCAGCACGCTTAATGTGGCAACATCGCTGCCCGGAGTCAATCCCTCCGGAATAGTGTCGACAAGGCCCAGAGTGCCTTCAGCGGCAATCTGATCCATAAAAGGAGTAAAGGCGCACTGCAAAGGAGTTTTTCCGCCGAGCTTTTCGGTTGGATAATCGGCCATTCCATCGCCGAGCAACACTACATATTTCATATTAACATTCGAAATATCTTCGTTTTTAATAATTTTAATTTAAATCGTCCTCAATTCTAATCAGAATAGTTTTGCCTTGAACAATGTCCAGTTTATCTATCTTCTCGAGCGCCTGACGCACATTCTTTTCCTTCGCCTTGTATGTTGTCATGACAATCGGCACAGCGCCTTTTTTGCCCCGCGCTTTCTGTATACAGGTGGCAATGCTGATGTTATATTTGCCGAGTATGCCGGAAATCCTGGAAAGAACCCCGGGACGGTCAAGAGCGGAAAAACAAAAATAATATTTTGTTTCAACATTATCCATCGGTATAAGTTTTATCTGCTGCATATCTGCTTCATTTATCGAACGCAATGGACCGCGGCAGTTTGTGCCGTTTAATACATTGCGTGCGCTGTCGACTATATCACTGAATACAGCGCTGGCGGTGGGCATCATTCCCGCCCCCTGCCCGAAAAGAAATACGGGGCCGGAAGCGTCGCCCATAATGTGAAACGCGTTGTAATTCTGATTCACGTTGGCCAGAAGATGACTGGAAGGAATCATTGTCGGATGAATTCTCGCTTCCACCGCGCCGTTTTTCAGTATCGCTATCGCCAGCAATTTTATCCGATAGCCCAATTCCCGGGCAAAGGCGATATCTTCACGGCTGATTTTAGTGATACCTTCCAGATAAATATCTTTCAGGTTGACTCTTTTACCATAAGCCAGCGACAATATTATCGCCATCTTATGAGCGGTATCAATTCCTTCGATATCAAAGGTAGGATCGGCCTCGGCAAAACCGAGCTTTTGCGCTTCTTTTAAAACAGCATCAAAAGCTTTGTCTTCATCGGTCATCTTGGTCAGAATGAAATTGCAAGTGCCGTTCATAATGCCCATGATGGAATTTATCCTATTGGCAACAAGGCTTTCTTTTAAAGTTTTAATTATCGGAATAGTTCCGCCGACACTGGCTTCAAAACCGATATCCACCGCTTTTTTTTGCGCGGCGGGAAAGATTTCATTGCCGTAAGTTGCCAGAAGCGCTTTGTTGGCTGTAACAACATGTTTTCCTCTGGCAATTGCCTCCAGAACAAAAGTGCGCGCCGGTTCGTATCCGCCCAT
>Ga0182021_10004756_pt1 | contig 16012 bp, 15 predicted proteins | sample 612E3MmetaG_FD_120493 | JGI IMG/M metagenome (GOLD analysis project Ga0182021, IMG submission 120493) | Permafrost microbial communities from Stordalen Mire, Sweden - 612E3M metaG (Illumina Assembly) | ecosystem: Environmental > Terrestrial > Soil > Wetlands > Permafrost | place: Sweden... | reverse complement strand
ATGGAGTTTTCGATCGCTTTGTCGATATCCTCCGGCTCGAGGATTCCCTCATTGAGGATCATGTACGCCATGCCGTTGATCGCGAGCTGTATACGGTTCACGACAAAACCAGGCAGGTAGCGATTCAGCATTAGCGGATACTTGCCCACCGCGCGCATCAGCTCCATCGCCGTCTCGATGACCTCATCCGCGGTCCTCTCGCCCCTCACGACCTCGACGAGCGGCACGAGCTGCGGCGGGTTGAAGAAATGGGTTATCAGGACTCGGCCTGCTATCGCATCCGGCATCTCGGCCATGACGTCGAACGTGGAAGTATTGCTGGCGAGCACGGTATGCTCCGGCGCCAGCCCACCGAGCCGGGCAAAGACGTTTTTCTTGAGCTCGAGCACCTCAGGCACTGCCTCGATGATGAAGTCCGCTTTGCTCACAGCTTCCCCGAGGTCGGTCGTGCACTGCATCATCTCAAGCGCGGGCACGATATCCTCCGCAGGTATCCAGCCGAAATCCGACTGCATCGCCATGTTGTTTCCGGCTCTCGTCACCGCGCGGTCGAGCGCATCAATGCTGACGTCATGAAGCTTCACCGCGTAACCGTTCTGGGCAAACAACTGCGCGAGCCCGGCGCCCATGATGCCCGCACCGATTATTGCCACCGTTTCGATTTTCGCGCTCATCGCAACCTCCCTCCTCCCGGTCGGATAGTGCTTATCCGGTCGATGCATGCCAGAGTCATTATCAGGTATCCGGAGGGACAGTGTTTGCTTACCGGTCCGGCGCGAGCAGCGAGGCTATGAGGTTGTCCGAGCTGAAATGCCCGCCCGTCAGCGCGGCGAGGGAGCTCCCCTCCCCGAAGATGCTCTCGCGTATCTCAGCCTGAGAGATCCCTTCCGCGGCAAGCGATTTCGCCCGCTCGCCGAGTTCCTCGAAATAACCGGCGCAGGACAGTAGAGCCTCACGGCCCTCGGGGATAACCCTGCCCATCGACGTCAAAAGCACGAGCCGTTCCGAGGGAAGCGCGGCCAGCATGAGCATTGACGCGATCAAGCCTCGGGCGTCCTCGTCGGCCCTTATGACCTTGGGCTTCTCGGTAATGAAGATGTCACCGGAGAAACACCACCCCTTGTCGCGCTCGAAGAGTGCCACGTGACCCTCGCTGTGGCCGCCGACCTCGACGACCTCGAACCTGAAGCTTTCAGTTTTTATCATATCGCCCAGCGGCAGGACCTTCGACGGCTCGGGATACCCCCAGACATACTCCTGGTACGGGCGCAGTTCCGGGACCCTGTTTATCAGGGGCACCGAGTCCGGATGCGCGAAGATCTGCACTCCATATCGCTCGGTTATCAGTTTGTTCGCTCCGATGTGGTCTTCGTGATAATGGGTGTTGACCACCAGGTCGAGCCGCCGGTTCTCGAGAAACCCGACGAGCTCGGGGGCGGTGCGTGCGCCTCCTGTGTCGATGAGCAGGCCGTCGACGAGGTATGCGGCCACCCAGTATACCGGCCTGCCTTCAGCCTCGATACTCATCTTTATGCAGGTGACTTCTTCGAACTCGCTTATCTCGATCACGGCTGTCCTCCCATTGGTTTCCGCATGTGGGTCCATTGATGATACAACCGGACGCCGCTGTCAAATGTGCCTCGCTTCAATGATGACAGGACAAGCGATTTGAGATATTATTCTCTCGGCTTTCCAAGAGCCAGGCGGTACAACGCGCTGGAGGCGGGATGAGATTCCGGCGCTAACGATAAGTCAGGAACACCCGGAATTACCGGCTGAAGGAGATCGCGTAATATGTCTCCGCGCACCCGGCAGGTTCATTGTCCGAAAGCAGCCCCTCGATGTTTCATTATGTCCGCATGACGTGTAACCGTGAAAGGAGAGCCGCATGAGCGACATCTATTCAGAGAAGCCCTGGCTGAAGAACTACGACAAGAATGTCCCCGCCGAACTTGAGTTCGAGGAAAAGACTTTCGCAGAGAAATTCCGCGAGATCGCCGGGAAGTACCCGGACAGACCCGCGATAATCTACATGGACAAGAAGATCAGCTTCCGCGAGATTGACACGCTGTCCAACCAGTTGGCCGCATACCTGATCAAGAGTGGACTCAAGCCGGACGATGTAGTCGGCCTCCACATGCCCAACGTGCCGGCGCATTACATCGGGTTCATCGCCGTCCAGAAAGCCGGGTGCGTCTCGACGGGGCTCAGCCCGTTGCTCACGCCTCCCGAGATGGTTCACCAGATCAACGACTCCGGAGCCAAGGCGATCATCTCGATCGATCTCATGTTCGAGAAGATAGTCGAGGTGGCCGACAAGACGAATTTCTCCACGGTAATAGTCACGGGGATCGCCGATTTCCTCCCCGGTTTCAAGCGGGTTCTCGGGAAGCTCCTCAAGAAGATACCGACCGCCGAGGTGACACCGCTGCCAGGCAAGAAGGTCGTCAGCTTCATGGACGCGCTAAATGGCATGCCGCCCGACCGCGTCGAGGTAAAGCGGACCATGGACGACCTCATCTTCCTCATGTACACGGGCGGCACCACGGGGCCCGCCAAGGGAGCGATGCTCACGCAGCGGAGCTACATGTCGGACAGGCTCCAGACGCTCACATACCTCGACCTTCAGCCCGGCATCGTGACGCTGTCCGCGTTCCCACTCTTCCACATCGCCGGGTTGGCTATGGGGGGCTTCTCGATCACGAACGGGGCGACGCAGATATGCGTTCCGGACCCGAGGGATTCCCACTTTCTCATCGAGCAACTGAAGAAGTACAAGCCTAATACCGTGATAAACGTTCCGACGGTCTTCTTCGAGTTGATGAAGCAACCCGAGTTCAAGGCACTCGACCTGAGCAACCTCGACTTCTGTCTCAGCGCGGCGGCACCGTTCCCGGCGGAAAATATTGCCGAGCTAGAGAGCATTATCGGCCCCAACTTCATCGAGCTGTACGGCATGACCGAGACATCCCCTGTCACGTGCTGTAACCCGCGTTACGGCAAAAAGAAGCCGTCGTCCATAGGGATGCCGATTCCCAATACAGAGTTGAAGCTTGTCGACCCGGCGACTGGGGAACTCGCCCTGTTGGGAGAGCCCGGCGAGATGGCGATAAGGGGACCACAGCTCATGAGAGCTTACTTCGGTCAGCCTGAGGAGACCGACAACGCCGTACGAGACGGCTGGATGTTCACCGGGGACGTCGCCAGGATGGATGAGGACGGCTACTTCTACATCGTCGACCGCGTTAAAGACATGGTCAACATCTCCGGGTTCAAGGTCTTCACGCGCGAGCTCGACGACGTGCTCGCCAAGCACCCCGACATCGACCTGGCCGCGACCCTCGGAATACCCGACCCGGACCGGCCCGGCTCCGAGCGCGTCGTAGCGGCGATCGTCCTCAAGAACGGCATTAAACCCGACGACGCGGAGAAGGAGAAGATCCTCTCGTTCATGCGCGAAAACGTCGCGCCCTACAAGGTACCCAAGACAATCGAGTTCATGGACGAGCTTCCGACAAGCGGCGTCGGCAAGATCCTCAAGCGCGAGCTGAAATCCATGATGGGCGGATAAGGAATCCCGAACTGAATCTTGAGCCGGGTCATGAGAGACCCGGCTCTTTCTTTCCTCAACACTCTTGAGCCGGGTTTCTGGAGGTCCTGCTCAAGGAGTCAAGGTGGAGGTGAGCATGCACTGGCAGAATCGCGATGAAGAATCCTGGAAGCAGTTCAGCTTCAATCAACCTTACGAGAGGGGGATGAAGCGCCTGCGCGAAGAGGTGCTGGATGATACCGACTTCGACCCCGCGGTACTGTGGCAGTGGGGAACCATGCAGGCCATGGCCGTCATACAGATACTCAAGGATTGTGAGAAGAAGTTCGGCGAAGATGGGCAGCGCATTGTGACTGAAGCCCTTCGAAAGGTGGGGTTCGACGTCGGCAGGCAGATCCTCACCGGTATAGAAAAGCCCGAGGGCATGTCGGAGGCGGAAGCCGTCAGCTTCTTCGCGACCGTCATCAATCGCATCGCATACGCGTCGCTCGAGGACCCCAGGATAGACTCGGAGGATAAGGTCAGCTTCGACATACTCTGGTGCCCTCACCAGGATTGCTACAACGCCTTCGATTGCCGCGTTCAGCGAAACTTCGTACAGGGCATGCTCGATGCCGCCGCGGACCGCGGCTGGCTCTCCAACTGGCAGGTGCGGTTCACCCAGACCATCCCCGCCGGCGCGGACACGTGCCGCTTCGTCATCTGGCGCGCGTCGCAAGACGAGAAATCCGAATGGAAGAAGTACTCCGAACAGCTCGACGCGAAAGCGCTGGAGATATCGAGACGCGAAAAGGAGGAGTGAAGCCCCGCCGAAGGAGGTGGGGTCCGTATCGTTCAGCTCAGCTCTTTCTCCATGATGCGCACCCTGAAAGGAAGATGGGGATACTCCCTGGTCTCTCTATCGTTGAACCCAAGGCGTGCGTACCATTCCGCCAGGACAGTGCTCTCGTCGATGATGCCGACGGAGGCTCGCGTCCCTCCCCTTATCACGGCCAGATCGCAGGCGAAACGCATGAGCTGCTCCCCGTACCCCTGGTGCCTGCACTCGGGCAGAACGGCGAGTTTTTCGATGTAGAAGATACCGCTACCCCCATCTTCGAGCGCGGCAAACCCGGCAAGGACTGCATCGAGGAATAGCCCGAACATCTCGACCCCTTCTTCGCACATCGCACCCAGTTGCTCTCCCGTCGTAAGAGATGCGTGGGTCGGGCAGTTGTCCGGCGTGAGACCGAACTCCTCCGCCACCGTAGCGAAAGCAGCCCTGACGACCATCGCGGCCTGCTCGAGGTTCGAGTCTCTGTCTATCGGCTTGATCATATCCATACGTCTTCCCCTTTATCCAAGGGGATATACTATTCGAAGAGCCTCTATTCCCACCATTCCTTCCCGGGGGGTGCGGCTCCGTCGAGTCCGCTACACCCTTTTAGGGGCAGCGGAAAGAAAGGATTGGCCGACGACTCATATAATAGATAGGTGTGGCGTCCGGAAGGGCGCCCGAGGCACCGAGATGGGTCAACCGGGCCGTCCCATGGCCCGCCTGAGACCACGAGCCTGGAGGCGCAATCAAGATGGAGCGCTACGTAGCAATATTCGAAGAAATAAAGAAATCTTACCCTGATAAATTCGCGACCGAAGAGAAGGTATTCGAGTCGATACGCAGGGGAGACCACCTTTTCGTGAGCACCGGGTGCGGGGAACCGCAGTACCTCATAGCGGCTCTTGCCGAGTACATCGATGCGCATCCCAAGGCTTTCTTCGACACCGAGGTGTTCCAAGTGTGGACGCTTGGCGTTGCGCCGTACGACGAGGACAAGTTCAAGAGGCAGTTCAGGCACAATTCTTTCTTTATCGGCGACAACACGAGGGACGCGGTCAACGCGGGGCTCGCGGACTACACTCCGATATTCCTGTCGCAGGTGCCCGAGCTCTTTTACCGCAGGTATATCCCGATCGACGTCGCTTTGATACAGACGTCGCCGCCCGACAACAACGGTTTCATGAGCCTGGGGGTCAGTGTAGACATCTCGAAGGCCGCCGTCGAGAACGCCAAGGTGGTCATAACCCAGGTAAACCCGCGCATGCCTCGAGTCCACGGTGACACTTTCATACACGTCAGGGATGTTGACTTTATCGTCTACCACGACGAGCCGCTCCTCGAGTACAAGCCGATGGTCTCGGACGAGCTGGCGCGCGAGATCGGCAAGTACGTTGCGCGCATAGTCGAAGACGGTGACACGATACAGATCGGGTACGGCAGCCTCCCGAACGCCATCCTCGCGAACCTCGAGGACAAGAAGCACCTGGGCGTGCACACCGAGCTGCTCTCCGACGGCATCGTGGACCTCATCAAGAAAGGCGTTGTCGACAACTCATGGAAGATCGTCAACCGGGGCAAGACGGTCGCGACTTTCTGTATGGGCACGGAGGCGATTTACGAGTTCATCAACGACAACCCGAGCATCGAGTTCCGGCCTATCGACTACACCAACAACCCTCTGAACATCGCACGGAACAACAAGATGGTCGCGATAAACGCGGCGCTGCAGATAGACCTCACCGGGCAGGCTACGGCCGAGTCCCTGGGCAAGGTCTTCTACAGCGGCGTCGGGGGGCAGGCAGACTTCATGCGAGGCGCGGTGCTCTCGCCGGGCGGCAAGACCATCCTCGCCCTTCCGTCGACGGCCACGACCGGCGAGGGCGAAGTGTCCAGGATATTGCCCTCCATCCTGGAGGGCGCCGGCGTCACGCTCACGCGGGGCGACATCCACTACGTGGTGACCGAGTACGGCATCGCTTACCTCCACGGCAAGAACATCCGCGAGCGCGCGATGGAGCTTACATCGATCGCCCACCCGAAGTTCAGGCCGTGGCTCATTGAGGAGGCGAAGAAGCTCAACCTGATCTACGCGGACCAGGCGTTCATACCGGGCGAGGCGGGCGAGTACCCCGAGGAGCTCGAGGTTTACAGGACGACCAAGGACGGGGTCGAGGTCCTCTTCCGTCCGGTGAAGATAAGCGACGAGCCCATCGTGAAAGACTTCTTCTACTCCCTGTCCGACCAGAGCCTCTATCGAAGGTTCATCTCGCGCCGCCAGGACATGCCCCACGAGCGCCTGCAGGAGTACGTGGTCATCGACTTCACCAAGGAACTGGTAATCCTTGCGGTGATACCGGACACGGAGAAAGACGTGATCGCCGGCATCGGACAGTACACGATCGACCAGGAGAATCACACCGCCGATATAGCATTCGTGGTGAAGGACGAGTTCCAGGACAGGGGCATCGGCACGGAGCTGCTATCGTACTTGATACAGCAGGCGATGCGGCAGGGTCTCCTGGGTTTCACCGCCGAGGTAGTGGTGGAGAACAGGCCGATGCTCCACGTCTTCGAGAAGCTCCTGGACGTCAAGAAGACGGTCGACTCCGGGGTCTACTACCTCAAGATGGATTACCGGGCATCCGAGCCTTCGGTCAAGCTGTGAAACTCATCCTGGGAACTTGATATCGCTGCCCCACCGGCCGCGGCGACGTTCACTCTAGCCAGCGAGCGGGCTCACCGTCTGGATGACGATCTCGCAATGCTCGTCGCCATCTATCATGCACTTGCGCATGGTCTCCTCTACTTCGATACCCATGCTCTGATACCAGCCGGCCCTCATGCTGAAACACCCACACTCATAGTTCTGTTGCACGCCGATGCTCTTTACCTTGGTGGCCGCGAGGCACCCGCGAAGCACGGCCAGCATCCTGCCATCGCCGAGTGATTTGAACTCGTAGTCGAAGTACTTTTTCGGCAGGAAGAGTTCGACCGCCGTGGTCGTCATCAGCATGAAATCGCCGAAAGTCGTCGGTGTGCTCCAACCCATCAACCGCATAAGCCGGTGCATCTCCCCGGCGCCGACGTCGCGCGCGACCTGCCGGTTCATCTCGTTGGCAGTCTCCCAACCGGCGGCGGCCACCATCGCCATCATCCACCTGGACTCGCACGAGTACCTTCCCTTTGCCAGGAGCTCGCGCATGTCCGCGTGCTGGACGCGGTCGATGGCCTCCGCCACCTCGTCGCTCATGTCAACCGTTTCCATCTCGCTCAAACTCATCGTTCCGGACCCCCTTGACGCTCTGCGATGTCGGTTCGAACAGCCGGCCGTTTATAACATATTGTCATAATCATTGTATGACAATATGTTATATGGGTCAAGACCTCTTGTTGTAATCAAGCCGTTGGTGCCTTTATGGTGGAGCGCGTCTGCAGCAAGGCGCTCGAGATATTCGGCGCGGTCGGCTACTCGAAGGACCTGCCGCTAGAAAAGTACCTGCGCGACGCCAAGGCAATGTCGATATTCGAAAGCGCGAACCAGGTCCAGCGCATCATCATCAGCTCCATGCTGTAGCTCGCGAGGGGCTGGCGGGAAACCCGACTCTTTCATAAAATCGAAAGAGGACGAAACTCGATTGGCCACTCATCTCGCTCAATGACGCAGGAGCATCTATGGACCGCTGGTTCGGCGCGTCGCTTGCGCTGTATGCAACGTTCGTATACAAGGGGTTGAAGACCCCGATCCCCGGCATGGACCAGGACGTCTCCAGCGGCCTGGACGTCCGCTTGCACGAGTTCGTCACCGCCGACGGCCTCACGCTGCGGCTCAAACGGTACGCCAACCCCGGCGCGGTGCCGGTGCTGCTCACCCACGGCTTCGGGGGAAACGGTTTCACCATGGACCTGCCGAGGGTCGGGCACAACATGGCGGTCTACCTTGCCCGCAGAGGCTGCGACGTCTGGGTATCCTCGTTCAGGGGGTGCGGGCGCGCGCCGTACTTGAGTGAAGGGGGCGACTGGAGCCACTCTTTCGACCACCTTGCGATTTACGACGCAAGCGCACTGGTCGACGGCATTACACAAGAGACCGGCAGGAAGGTCTTCTGGGTGGGTCACAGCATGGGAGGTATCGTCCTCTACATGTACCTTCAGGGCGTCCGGTTCGCCGGAGACGGCCACGTGGTCTCGGACCCTGCGCTGGTGCGGGACCGTCATGACAAGCTTCTTGGAGGTGCAACCCTTGGAGCTGCGACCGTGTTATGCTGGCCGTACAACGACCCTTCCAGCGTTGGCATGAGCTCCGAGTTCGGCAGGCAGCTGGCAAGATCGGAGGTCGAGATCCTTCGTATCAAGGAGGAAGTGACGCCCAGGGTAACAGGGATGGGCGGGCCGGATGGGCTCCCCCATCGCCACCCGAGGTTGGCCATGGCAATCACGCGCTCTCCTTTCGCCGCCGGCGCCTACAACAGGGTGAACACGGATAAAGAGACCACCATGTGTCTCGCCAGGTGGGGAACCGACGACGTCTCCACGGCGATGTGGGTGCAGAGGGTCTACGGTGTCATCGACGGGCACCTCACGCAGTACCCATCGGTGCCGCGCGGCAGCCTGTACGACTATGCCGCGAACATCCCTCTCGTGAGTCTGCCCATCCTCTTCATTACCGGCGACCACGATCACGGCCCGGCCATCATAAAAAGGTACGCTTACGGGTGCGTATCGAGCGAGATGAAGGAGTTCCTGCAGTTACCGGAATACGGGCACATCGACCTGCTTATGGGCAAGCACGTCGAGCGCGACGTCTACCCCGCGATATCGTCCTGGATCGAGAAGGTCGAGTTAGCTAGTCGAGCCAGGCAGTGACTTCGTCCAGGGGTGGGCGGGGTGTGGCCGCGGGGGTCTCGGCTGCGTAGCCGATAGCACACCCGTTGATCCCGAACCGTCCCGGTGCCAACCCCAGCAAGCCGCAGAAATCGGGGTTGTCCGCCAGGCGCGAGGTCGCAGAGATCAACCTGAACCCGAGGCCCAGGGCCGCGGCTTTCAGCCACATGTTCTGCAGGACGTGTGCGAGCGACTCCTGCTCCACCGGTGGTATCCCCTTGAGCTCCGCTACCACAATGAAGTAAGGCACTTTCTCGAACCCGATGTCACCGCCCTCCGCGATCGCCTTCAGGCGCATCGCGAACGGCGGGGGCTCCATGCCCTCAGGGAGGTTCGCATGGATGTTCTGCCACGCAGCCAAGGTGTTGCGCTTCATTATCTCTGCGGTTTTCAGGGCGGCTTCTCCTCCCCGGGGCATCACGAAGAACCTCCGGAACCTCGGCTCGACGCCGATTGCAACCGCAGCGTACGGCGCCGCGAGACCGGCGTTAAGGATTCTCTCGATCAGCTCCCTGTCGGGCACCTCATCAGTGAAAGATCTCACCGTCCGGCGCGCTTCGATGACCCTGTCCAGCTGCCTGTTGCATTCCGCGTCGTAATCGAATGTTGCCATAGCCTCTTCCACCCTTTGTTGAATGTTTCAAGTAGTCGATTCGCCGCTGATCGGACAAAGCCTCCAGGGCAGGGGGCCAGCTGAGAAGGAAAAAGCCGCTCTGTGTTCAAAGTAGCTTTTGCGCGAGCGTTTTGGGATGGCGATCGCGCGGCACGTGGGAATCGCGCGAAAGAAAGGATCAGGTGTGGCGGGGTCAGACACATTCGCGATGAACCTCAGGACAGGTCCGGGGCGCGGCCTTCCGACCAAGTACGAGACTCTCCTGCGGCGAGCGGGGTTTGACGACCTTGACCTCCAGAAAAAGTTCGTCGCCATCAAGCTCCACTTCGGCGAACCGGGAAACCTCGCGTTCATCCGGCCAAACTATGCCGCCACCACGGCGGCGATGATACGCGCGGCTGGTGGGGTGCCGTTTGCCACCGACGCGAACAGCCTGTACACGGGCCGCAGGGGTAACGCGGTGGACCACCTGCTTGCGGCCTCCGAGAACGGCTTCAACAGGTTGGTGCTCGGCTGCGATGTCATCATCGCGGACGGACTGAAAGGTACCGAGTACCGCGAGGTCGTCATCAACCAGAGGCACTTTCGCACCGCCAGGATCGCTTCAGCGGTCGCCGACGCCGACGTCGTGGTGTCTCTCTCCCATTTCAAGGGACACGAGCTCACTGGAATCGGAGGAGCGATAAAGAACCTGGGAATGGGGTGCGGCTCGAGGGGCGGCAAGCTGGAGATGCACTCATCTTCGAAGCCCAAAATCGTAACAGAGAGCTGCAAGTCCTGCGGCGAATGCATCAAGTCGTGCCCCCAGGAGGCCATTCACTGGAACCTGGACAGCCACAAGGCGGAGATAGATTACGACAGGTGCATCGGTTGCGGGCAGTGTATCGCGATGTGCCAGTACGGGGCGGCACAGGCGATATTCAACGAGTCCGGGGTGAACGCGGGCGAGAAGATCGCCGAGTACGCGCTGGGGGTAGTCAAGGACAAGCCCTGCCTGCACGTGAACTTCATTACCGACGTCGCTCCTTTCTGTGACTGCTGGAGCTATAACGACACGGCCCTGGTAGCGGACATAGGGATATTGGCGTCGCGCGACCCGGTCGCTCTGGACAGGGCGTGCGTGGACATGGTGAACAGCGCTCCACTCAGCCCCGGGAGCATCCTCGACGGCAGAGGCCTCGCCCCTGGGGACGATAAGTTCTCAAGCGTTCACCCCAACACAAACTGGCAGGCGGGCCTCGACTACGCCGAGAGCATCGGCCTCGGCTCGCAACAGTATAACCTCGTCGTAGTCACGTGATTCTGGAGGGAGAAACCGGGACCAGGCCGCAACAGGGGGTTGGTGGCCCGCTCCCGGGCGTCGAGGTTCAGAGGAACATCGTCAGGAACACGAAGAACCTCCGGGTCTTGCCCTCGAGCGTCACGTCCGGGCTTTCCAATACTTCAGCCGGGCGGGGTCAGCCCGAGCGCACGTAGCCGAGCGCAAACAAGCCCGTCAGCGCAGCCTGCATCATCCAGCTCGGGACCATCTTCGCCGGCTTGATAACGCTCTTTCTCACCGCGAGAATCTCGACCGCCACGAACCCCAAGATCACCTGGATCGTAAGGATTGATACGAACCTTCGCTCTCGAGGCTTCAGGTAAGCCCAGGCGAGCAGGCTCGTCCAGCCCGCCATCAGGGCGGAGCCGAAGCCCATCGCGTAACGGTACTTGCCGTCCAGGTCGTCCAGGCCCCAGAATATTCTGGCCATGGCGGGTGAGAGCATCGGCACAAGCGCGGCCGCGTCCGTTACCGCCCCGGCCGCGAACGCGGCCCGCAACAGCTTCTCACTGTCGTCCATCTTTACACCCTCCGATCCTCAAGCGAACTTCGCATGGCTTAACGCTATCACTGTTCCCGTCCTTCGGAGCTGAAACGCACCGGGGCGGACCGGGGTTTCGTCTGCTGATATAATTCTGTGGCGTAGCGCAAGGGGTAAGTCAATGGTCAGGGTAGACTATAAGCTCGAGGATGATCGTCGACGTCCAGAACCACCTCCTCCCTTTGAGCACGATCGGAGAAGCGGTCGATGCGGGAATCGTGGATATCTCGTCTGCGCCGCCGGGCGGCCGGCTGAGACAGCCCTGTGCGTGGCGTTCATGATGATGTCCGGCCTCTTCGACGAGTCGCTCGAGCGCCATCTCAAGGAGCTCGCGCCCGCCGACTCGGCCGTGATAGAGGAATACGCGCGGACGATACCCGTCTTCGCGCGAAACGATTTCACCGGAGAAGCGATGGCCGGCTCCATGACGCGGACATCGTCATATCCAACGCTGATGGCCGCAAGACCATCCTCGACCTCCTCGGCGGCCGGTATATGGACCAGCAACTACAGCGGTATTGCGCCCCCCCCCGGCCGATGAGACACCGTGGGCCGTCCATGTGTTCCTGGGGGTGAACAGGGACCTTTCCGGAGAACCTTCCGCGATGGTCATACTGTTGGACAGCCCGCTGGAGATTGCAAATCACAGGGCTTCAGGCCTCGAGATGCAGATGTGCGGGTTCGACACGATGATGGCTCCGGAAGGCAAAGGCGTAATCAAGGTGGAGCTCGTATCGAGCTACTCCTACTGGAAGAAGCTGTACGCCGACAGGAAGATGTACGACGAGGAAAAGCAGAAAGTCGCCGAGAAAGTGATTGAGACACTTGAGAGCACCTATTTCACCGGCCTCAAGAGCCAGATGGAGGCGATCGATGTCCCTACGCTGATGACGTGGGAACGGTACGTGGGTGGCACCAACGGGTTCATGTCGATGCCGAACAAGAAGTTCAACCCGGTGGACATGCTCCGCGGAAAACTCGACTCGACCGTTCCCGGGCTCTCCGACTTTTACCTTGTCAGGTCGTGGGCGACTTCCGTGGGAGCGATCTTCGCCAACGCGCTATCCGGCAAGAAGATAATCAGGGCCATCTGCGCGAAAGACGGACACGCGTTTACCGCCGGCTGATGCCGTGCGAGGAGAGGATACCGTGAGCATACCGCCCCAAAGGTTGTAGAATGTCCGTGGACAGGACGGGATGACAAACCAGGGGGGAAACCATGGAAGACTTGAGAGGAAGGGTGGTGTTGGTCACCGGGGCCGCTCGGGGCATGGGCAAGCTGCATGCCGAGAACTTCTGCCGCGAGGGAGCGATTGTCGTCGTTACCGACGTAGATGAGGCCGAGCTCAACAAGACGGTCGACGAGCTGAAGTCGCGCGGTTACGAGGCTCACGCTTACCTGCTGGACGTCTCCGACCGTGAGGCATGCATGGCGCTCGCCGAGCAACTGAAAACTGATGTGGGCGCTGTCGACGTGCTCATTAACAACGCCGGGATCACCGACTGCCAGGCCGTCCTCGACATGACCGAGGTTTCGGCCCGACGGATGATGGCGGTCAACTTCTTCGGGCAGCTCTGGATGATGCAGGCTTTCGTGCCCGACATGATCAAGCGCGGCTCCGGTCACATACTCAATATGTGTTCCGTCGCGGGAAAATCGGCCATAGCCAACATGGGCGGATACTGCTCAACCAAGTTCGCGATGATCGGGCTGACCGATGCAATCCGGCTCGAGCTCAACGGCACGGGCGTGCATTTCTCGATTGTTAACCCGGGGTTCGTGAAGACCGGCATGTTCGAGGGAGCCAAAGTTCCGTTCATCACCAGCTGGCAGAAGCCCGAGACCGTCTCCGCGGCGGTGCTGAGAGCGGTCAAGAAGAACCAGGCCGAGGTGTGCGTCCCGCGTTTCAACGTGCGTCTCGTCGCTTTCGTCAGGGGGCTTTGCCTGCCGAAGATGATGGACTTCACGTTCAAGCTGTTCGGTTTGGACAAGGCCATGCAGTCATGGCAAAAAGATACCTGCAGGCCTTTCTAGAGGGGCCAGGCAGTCAGAAGTCCAGCCATCTGCTGAGTAGCGGCGTAGCCATGTGAGCGATTTGTCGGACCAAGACGTGCTCCTGGCGCCCTTTGCCGTTATATTAGTTGTATCAGAGGCTGGCAAACCGGGAAGAGTGCCTTGTTTCAAAGATTCAAAGAGCTGATAGCGCTCTGGGGACTCCCATCGGACAAGATGGACAGGCTAAAGAACGCCCTCCCGTTCTGGGGATTCCCCGCGATAATCGGGTGCGCCTGCGTCGTCGTCCTCATCCTGATCGTCGCGACAAGCGGCGGGAGTGGCGCGCGCGTCGCCTACACTCCCAGGCGCGCTCAACCTGTTCAGACCTCCCCTTCCACGGGCGTCCAGGCGCAAAACGCACAGACGGCACAGACGATGACTGCAAACAATACCCTGCCCGTCCCGCTCAAGGGAGCTTCCGTTGAGACGTCAAACACCCTGAGTTCGGGAAGCGAGGTGCCGTCCGGCGGCTCGACGTTCGTCTTCAAGGGCTACGGCCGGGCTCACGGGGTGGGGCTGTGCATGGACGGTGTCATGTATCGCGCCATTGACGGGCAGTCATACATGGACATAATCAACTACTACTATACGGGTGTCACCCTGGCGCACATAGATGACGGCGGCACCCTCAGGGTGAGGGACAATGGAGGCGCCATCCATACTCTCACGATGAAAGATTACCTCTACCACCTGGTGGAAGAGCCTGACGACTATCCCGCGGAGGGGCTCAAGGTCCTGTTCGTCGCGGCACGCACCTACGCCTTGAACGTCATCGCCAGGGGAAAACACGCAGCGCAGGGCTTCGATCTCTGCTCGAGCGGCGAATGCTGCCAGGCGTTCGACCCTAACAAGAACCTCTCCCAGTACCCGAACAGCATCGCAGCCGTCAACGCGACCTCCGGCCAGGTGCTCACGTACGGCGGAGCCCCGATAGACGCCGCCTACTGCGGATCGTGCGGCGGGCACACCGAGAACAACGAGGACGTGTGGGGCGGACAGGCACTGCCGTACCTCAGGGGCAAGCCCGACTCATACTGCTCGCGCTCACCCCGCTTCTGCGCGACGAAAGAGGTTTCGGTCGCGGAGCTTAGCTCCAAGTTGGGGGTCGGCGAGCTCAAGCTGGTCGATCTATCGGACCGCACACCGGGAGGTCGGGTGCGAACCGTGCGCGTCACCGGCGCGAACGGCTCCAGGACGATCAAGGGAAAAGACCTCGAAGACATCCTCGGGTTCCGCACCACCCGCTACGAGTACTCCTTCAGATAATCTGAAGTGACATCACGCCAGGCCTCTCATGACCCGGTTCAAGAGCTGTCAATGCGTCCAAATGGGGGATTTTCACCTGAATGTAGTCTGTCAACGTTCAAGACATACGAATATCACAACGATTTAGTATGATTAAGTAAAGCGACATGCATCGGGACTCCTTTGGCGGTCGAACGGGGATTGGCGGGAGGATCATGAAAAGCAGGAAGCCCCATGGAAGGTCATTGATTCTTTTTCAGATCACGGCACTCGTCGTTGTCGTCTTTATTATCTCGGGCGCTATCAGCCTGGTGTTTTTCAACAGGTCCATGAACAACCTCGTGCAGAAAAGCAAGGAGAAGCTGATCGCGTCAGAAGCGAAGATGATCTGTGACGCACACAAGTACATCTCAAATCTGGTGGTTGAGACACAGCGGCTATCCGGCCTCATGGACGACCCGATCAAGGCCCTCAGAGATTCTCTACATGCCATCGCAACCAAGACTTTGTCCCCGCTTCAGGTAACTTCGAACAGGCTGCTCAAGAACATGATCACGGACAATCTCCTGGATCTCAATCTGACGATGTTCGCAATCCCGACGACGCCGGGACTCAACTCGGAACCGGTAGTATTCATGTCAAGCGATCCCGGGCTGGTATACAAGACCCTGCCCAAAGAACTGGTAAGCCTGGTCAAGATCGATAATTCGAAAAACACCGCCTTGAGAGCAAGGGTCAACAGCACGAACTCTTACATGCTGGTGGATGATGGCATCCCCGCGCTCAGCGTAAAAGGCCCCGCGTTGGTCACGGCTTTTATCTTGAGTGACCCGATATCTCATACGGAACTCTGGTTCTTCGACTCCAAACCGATGGCAAAAGATATCGCTGCCATCGACAGTTATTACAGAAATGAAAAAAGAAGCGTTAATGAAGTCCTTGGAATAGTGATCGGAATAACCACCGTTGCCTTGATACTGATAACGTT
>Ga0182021_10004755_pt1 | contig 16014 bp, 12 predicted proteins | sample 612E3MmetaG_FD_120493 | JGI IMG/M metagenome (GOLD analysis project Ga0182021, IMG submission 120493) | Permafrost microbial communities from Stordalen Mire, Sweden - 612E3M metaG (Illumina Assembly) | ecosystem: Environmental > Terrestrial > Soil > Wetlands > Permafrost | place: Sweden... | reverse complement strand
GGAGCACGCCGTGGTCCGCGCCTCTCTCGCCGCCCTCGAAGAGCGCTACCGCGGTGAGCGCTCCGCCATGGGCCGCCTGGAGCAGCAGTTCCACGAGACCACCAACCGCCGCAACGCCATCGCGCCCGAAATCTCCCGCCTCGGCGAACAGCGCGCGCGCCTGCTGGCCGACAACATCGAGCTCGATCGAAAGGCCGCGCTTCTGGTCGAGCAAATCACGGCGCTCGAAGCCCTGGTCAACCAGATGGCTACCCAGGATGCCGCCTTGCGCGAAGCCCTGCGCGCCAACGAAGAAGATCTCAAGGGTCTGCGCGCGGCCGTGAACGAAATGCAGGAGAAGCGCTCCCAGATCGAGATCGACCTGGTGCGTAAACAGGCCGAGTTGAAGTACCTCGACGAAACCAGCCGCAAGGAACTGGGCTGCCCCGTGGAGGAGCTCTCCGTCGCCGATGGCCTCATCCCCGATGGCGACGCCATCGCCGAAGCCGAGCAATCGGCCAACGAGGTCCGCGGCCGTATCGAAGGGCTCGGCGCCGTCAACGCCGCCGCCATGGAGGAGTATCTGGAGGCCCAGCAGCGCCACGATTTCCTCAGCGCCCAGCGCCAGGACCTGATCGATTCCATCCGCGACACCGAGAAGGCGATTCAGGAAATCGACCTGGTTTCCCGCCAGAAATTCTCCGAGGCCTTCGAAGCCATCAACGCCCACTTCCGCGTCGCCTTCCAGACGCTGTTCGGCGGCGGCACCGGCGAGATGCGTCTCACCGACCAGGAGAACATCGCCGATAGCGGCATCGATATCGTGTGCTCACCTCCCGGCAAGCGCCTGCAAAACGTCCTCCTGCTCTCGGGCGGCGAGAAGGCGCTGGCCGCCGTGGCGCTGCTCATGGCCATCTTCCGCTATCAGCCCAGCCCGTTCTGCGTGATGGATGAAGTGGATGCCCCGCTCGATGAGGCCAACATCGGCCGCCTCACCCGCCTGATCGCGGAGATGTCGGTCAATACCCAGTTCGTGGTGATCACTCACTCCAAGAAAACCATGGAAGCCGCCGAGGCATTGTACGGTGTCACCATGCAGGAGCCCGGCGTCAGCCGCCTGGTCAGCGTCAAGTTCAACGCCACGGAAGCGGCCGCATAACAGAGCCGGCAATGGTGCATGCTTTAGCTTGCCAATCCGAGCGCAGCTCGGACCAATCGGGCCAGGAGGGCGCCATGAATCGCGAAGCCGTGCTCCGAACCATGGAGGCAGACCGCCTATGAACACCGCTCTCATCGGCGAACTCGTCAAGCTGCGCTACAAGCTGCTGTGGGCCAAGACGCGCTCGCGCAACGGCCGAATCGCTCTCTTTCTGGCCGGCTACCTGCTGCTGGCGCTGCTGATCACGCTCCTCTCCACTGGCGGGTTTGGCGCGGGCCTGCTCGCCGTGCGCTCTGGCAAGGCGGAAAAGATCGCCCAGGGCGTGCTCGCCGTGCTTTTCCTGGAGGCTGTGATCGCCGCCAATGTTCTGGGCTTCGGCATGAGCGCCGTCTTCTCGGAAACCGAACTTCGCCGTTATCCGCTGACCGCTCCCGATCGCCGTATCGCGCGCCACCTCACTGGTATCCTCGACCCCTTCTGGTTCCTGTTCTTCGCCCTCGAACTCGGTCTGATGGTGGGGCTCTACGTGCTGGGCGCGGGCAGTTTCTGGTTCGGGCTCTTCGCCGTCCTGCTGCTGTTCGCCGCCAGTTACTTGCTGGCTCGCGTGGTCGGCCTCTTCATCGATCAAATGATCAAGCGCAAGGGCGGGGCGGCCGTCCTGATGGGGCTGATTGTTACGCTTGCCCTCCTGCCCTCCGTGGTGGCTCCGCTGATCGGCAAGAACCCCGCCATGGTGGCCGAGGTGGCGCGGCGTCTTCAGTACACGCCGCCGTTCGGCGCGGCCGCCGCTATGATTCACCCTGGCCTCGCGGGCACCTATGGCCTCGCCACCATCGTCATCTGGATTCTTGGACTCACCGCGCTCCTCGTGTGGCTTGAAAATCGGCCGCCTCAACGCCAGGCCGCCGAATCCGTCAAGGTGGAATGGGACAGCCCCTTCGACCGCGCCGGCGCCCTTTTCGGCCCCCAACTGGGCCCGCTGGTGAGCCACTGGCTGAGCTTCTACAGCCGCAACAGCCGCACCCGCACTTTCTGCCTCTTGTCGCCCGCGCTGCTCGCCTTCGTCACCTGGCAGTTCGGCCACATGTGGAAGACGCCGCACAGCTTCTTCATCGGTGCGCTGGGAACTTTCCCCATGGTCGCGTTTCTGGGACCCTCGCGCATGTCCACCAACCTGTTCGGTTACGTCGGCGGCGCCTTCCGCCGCTACTTCCTGCTGCCCGTCGATCCCGGCACCGTGCTACGCGCCGCCAGTTACTCCGCCCTCCTCATCGGCGCCGCCGGGCTGCCCGTCGGCCTGCTGGTTTGGCTCATCTTCTCGCCTTATCCATTCGATGCCCGCATGCCCGCCATGCTGCTTTCGACCGGCCTCACGGGGATGTTCGTACTCCACGGCTTCGGCGTTTGGGTCACGTTGTTCAACCCGCGCCGCGGCGACTACAACAGCAACTTCGGCAACGACCTCTCCCTGGGCGGCAACATCCTGCTGATCGGCGGCATGATACTCGCCATGTTCCTGCCGCGCGTAGCATACAGGTTCATGCCGGCCCTCTTCGCGCTGAACACCTGGTGGATATGGTTGCCGCTGCCCGTCGTGGCGCTCGCATTCTACCTGGCGACTTTGAAATCCGCCGGACCCGTGTTCGTCAGCCGCCGCGAGAAACTGCTCGCTATCGTGGAAGGAAGGAACTGACCGATGGACGCCATTCGCATTACCAACCTGGTGAAGAAGTACGGCCAAAAATTGGCCGTCGAGAACCTCTCGCTCACGGTGCCCACCGGCATCATGTTCGGCTTCCTCGGCCCCAACGGCTCGGGCAAAAGCACCACCATCGGTTGCATGACCGGCCTGCTGGATCCCACCTCCGGACAGATCGAACTTCTCGGCCAGCCCTTCACCACCGATAACGCCGCCATCAAGCGGCGCATCGGTGTCATGCCGGAAACGCTCGGCCTCTTCGAACCGCTATACGCCCACGAGTTCCTGGCCTTTGTGGCGCGCATGTTCGGGCTGGATGAGCCCACCACGCGCCGGCGCGTCACCGAATTGCTGGAAGCGCTGGAACTCACCGACACTTCCAAGACGCTCTCGGAGTACTCCACCGGCATGCGCAAGCGCGTCGCCTTCGCCGCCGCCGTCATCCATTCGCCCGACGTCCTCTTCCTCGACGAGCCGTTCGAGAGCATCGACCCCGCCGGCGTCTCCCTCATGAAGCAGTGGCTGCGCCGCTTCACCGAGCAGGGCCGCACCGTCTTCATCACCAGCCACGTGCTCGAAACCGTGGAGCGTGTCTGCCAGCAGGTGGCCATCATCACGCAGCCCGGCAAACTGGTCTGGCAGGGCGATATCACCGCGCTCTCTGGCGATGGCGCCGTAGTCTGTGACGGCCAGGAATTCCGCGCCCTGGAACCGCTCTTCCTGCATCTCACCGGGGAGCGCTACGCCGATCTGAAATGGCTGTAGGACAGTTGAGCGTGCAGGTTTTCGGCTTGCGGAACTCGCCCGCGACGCGCGCTGCCGAACGCTTCTTCAAAGAGCGGCGCATCGCCATCCACATGGTCGATCTGAAGCAGAAGCCCATGGCGCCCGGCGAGATCAAGAGATTCGTCGAACGCTTCGGGTTGGCCGCACTGCTCGCCAGCGATGGCAAAGCATACATAGACGCCGGCTTGAAGTACTACAAGCTCTCCGATGCCGAACTGCTGGCGCGGATCGAGCGCGACCCAAACCTGCTCCGCCTGCCCCTGGTGCGCAGCGGCAAGCTGTTGAGCATCGGTCGCGATGAGGACGCCTGGAAGGCCATGGCCGCCGCGGCATAAGGCTCCGCCTTGTGCAGGGTGGGGCGGGCTTCAGCCTGCCAACGCCCGCTTGCGGGCGCATTCCTTCTCAGCATCTGTGTGGGACGGGGGCACAGTTCTATATATGGGAATCAGGGTATGAGAATCAGGGTATGGGAATCAGGTTCTCTCCCTGGGTCTCTTCGGCTTTTGGATGGTCTACGGTGACCTCCGCGGCCACGTAGCCGCGCAGCCCCCGATTGACTCTCTCGGCGGCCAAATCCCGTCTGCGCTTCCACTTGATGAGGGCCACGAGCGCCAGAAACAGCGTCGCGCCGAAATACACAGTGTCTTGCGGCTTCATAGCCTGGGAATTCCCTGGTACTATTACAGGGCAAACGCAATTCCAATTCGAGGTCTGCCGGTACTACACGGGTACTATCGTAGTCCCATGAGACCGATATAAGGTTATGTCCCTGTTAACGTACGATTACTGCAATCGCGCCGCAGCGGGGGCTTGAATTGCCGTCCAGCGCCGCCTGCGCGATCCCGGAGATCGGTGTGGCGCCGCATGACGCGCTGCGCCACGAAAACCGGCAGCGGGCGGTCCGGTTGGAACCCGTGCTCTTGGAACTTCTCCGCCGGGGCAGGCCGGGCGCGGAGCGATCCGGGGCCTTCGTGGGGCGTGCGCGACATAAAAGTGGACGGCCGAGAAGGCCCAATCCGAGCCGCGACCGTCAGAAACTGTGAAGAAATGCAGTTCGCAGGCGAAAGCGCCTGCGCCACCACCGGCAAGTCGTTTGCTTGCAATGGTGGGGCATGCTTCAGCTTGCCAACGCCCGCTTGCGGGCGCATTTCTTCACACCTTCTATGTCGCGCACCCCTTCGTGGGGCGCGCGGGCGCTCGCGCGGCGGGGGCTGGTAGAATTGGAGGGTTCTCCGGTTAAGCTATGGCCCTCGACTCAATTGAAGGATCGTTGAAGCAGCGGGGCGTTCGCCTCACCCGGCAGCGCCAGATACTGCTCGAACTGATCGACAAGACCGGCGAGCATCTGGATGCCGAGCGCTTGTTTCAGATGGCCAAAGAAAGGGACCCGAAACTGAACCGGGTCACCGTGTATCGCACCCTGAAGATGCTGAAGACGAGCGGTCTGGTGGACGAACTGGACCTGATGCACTACGTGGGCGACCAGCATTACTACGAGACGCGGGTCAAGCAGGAGCACGCGCACGTGATCTGCCTGCGCTGCGGCAAGGTGGAAGAATTCTTCGGTGAGCCGCTACAGCGGCTGCGCAAGCAGATCGAGAGCCACTTCGGATTTCAGGTGCTGCTGGCGCGGACCGAAGTGGGCGGCTATTGCGCGCATTGCCAGACGTTGCGCGCGCGCGAAGTGGAGGATCTGCGTATGCTCACGCTGGGCGCCCGAAAGGCCGCCGTGGCGGTGCGCGCGCCCCGCCAGCGGGCGCGGCGAACCTAGATGGGACCGGAAGCCGCGCTGGCGCCGGCCGCCGGGCCGGCGTCGCTCGTGGTGGTGGATCCCAACGGACATCGCAAGCGAGTGCCGGTGGATCCAATTCCGTTTCTGATCGGGCGGCAGCCGGAGAATCACCTGATTCTGCGCGACAGCCGGGTTTCGCGGTCGCATGCGCGCATCGTGGTGGAAAACGGCGTGTACGTGCTGGAGGACATGGGCAGCCGGCACGGCACGTTCGTCAACAGCAAGCGCGTCCAACGCAAGGCGCTCGAGAGTACCGACCAGGTGGAATTCGGCGCGCAGGATTCCTATCAACTGTTGTTTGCGCTGGACGGCGCGGAGCTCAAGCGCCTGATGGACCAGGTGGGCGGCGGCGAGCAGGCGGTTGTGCCCCTGGGGCTGGGCGGCAACCTGGCGAAGCTGCGTGCCATCCTCGATCTGGCGCGCACCCTGCAGAGCTCGTTCTCGATCGACGAGGTGCTGGCCAGCGTCGTGGATACGGCGCTGACCATTACCGGGGCGGAGCGCGGGTTCCTGCTGCTGCGTGCGGACACGGGCGCCGAACTGGAGACGCGGGTGGCGCGCAACCGGCGCGGGCAGAACCTGCGGGAGACGGATCTGCGGGTGCCGCGCGACGTGATCCGCCGGGCACTGGAGCATCGGAGGGAGCTTCTGTCGATGAACTTCGAGCCGCTCGGGGCGGAGGAGACGCGGCCCGAGAACAGCATCGCCGACATGGAGTTGCGCAGTGTGATTTGTGTGCCGCTGGTGCGGATCCGCGCCGGCCAGGGCAACGCCACCAGCGTGCTGGTGACCGGCAACGAGACGGTGGGCGTGCTCTACATGGACTCCCGGGTGGCGGCGGCCGATCTGGCGGGGGGAAATCGCGAACTGCTGCAAACCCTGGCCATCGAGGCGTCCACCGTGCTCGAGAATGCGCGGCTGCTGCAGGAGGAGCGCGCCAAACACCAGATGGAAGAGGAACTGCGGCTGGCGCGGACCATCCAACAGAGCCTGCTTCCGGGCAGTCTGCCGCGCGAGGGATGGCTAAGAGCCGCCGGCAGCAGCCTGGCTTCGCACCAGGTGGGCGGGGACTATTACGACGTGACCCGGGTCAGTTCGCACTGCTGGAGCGCGGTGGTGGCCGATGTTTCGGGCAAAGGTGTGAGCTCGGCCCTGCTGGCCTCGCTGTTGCAAGGGGCCTTGATCACCGTGACCGAGCATCCCGAGGCCATGGGGCACCGGATGGAGCGGCTGAATCGCTTCCTGTTGGATCGGACCGGTGGCGAAAAATACGCCACGGTGTTCTATTGCCTGCTGCATGACGACGGCAGGATGTACTACGTCAACGCGGCGCATTGCCCGCCGATGGTGGTGCGAGCCAACGGGGAGCGGCTGGAACTGGAGGCCAGTGGGATGCCGGTGGGGCTGGTCGAGACGGCGGAATTCGCCGTGGTCGAGCAGCGTTTGGCGGCTGCCGACAAGATCGTGATCTACAGTGACGGTGTCACCGAGGCGCAGAATCTGGAGAAGCGTTTTTTCGGCAAACGACGCCTGCGCGAGGTCGTGGAAGCCCACGCCGGCGATTCCTGCAGCGTCATTCACGACGCCATTCAGGACGCGGTGGCCGCATTCACCGAAGGCGCCGCGCAGTCCGACGACATTACCCTGGTGGTCCTGGAGTTCGGCGGTACGGCCCGAGGCGCGGCAGCCTGAGGCGCGGCGGCGTTTTCTTGGCCTCGTCGACTACGAAGCCGCCTGAAAGGCGGCTGCGGGCAGGATTGCCAGGCAGGATTGCCTGCCCCACGAAACCGGCAGAACTTCGGCCGCACTGCGCTAGGTTCCGCTTTCGGCTTCCACGTTGTAATGCTTGTAGTACTTGGAGTTGTAGTGATAGTAGTAATAGTTGTCGCTGCTATCCGCGCGGACTTCGTTCAGCACGATCCCGACCACGTTGGCCCGCAGGCGTTTGAGGGTGGCAATCGCGCTCCCCAGCGCCTTGCGGTGGGTGCGCCCGGCCACGGCCACAACCAACACACCGTCCACCGCCACTGCCATCTGCAACGGCTCCGGGAATCCCAGTAGTGGAGGTGTGTCGAGCAACACCAGATCGTATTCCGTGCAGGCGTCCTCGAGCAGCACCGACAGTTGCGTGCCCACCAGATCGGCAGCTCGCCGCGATGGGGGACCGACGGGCAGAATATCCAGGGTGGGGAACTCGGAAGACTTCGCCAAAGCGCTCCGCCAGGGCAGCCCGGCAGTCAGCACGTTGGAGAGCCCGACCACGCTGGGCACGTCAAAACGGCGGTGAATGCTGGGGCGCCGCAGATCGCCGTCAATCAGCAACGTGCGCCGGCCCTGCTGCGCGTGGGCGATCGCCAGATGCGCGGCGGTGGTCGACTTGCCTTCCGACGGCGCCGAACTGGTAATCATGAGCGAGCGGATTCTCCGGTCGAAATCCGTCAGCAATATTGAATTGCGCAAGGTGCGGATGGCTTCGTCGAAGCTGTTCATTCCGCCACCTTGTGTTCGTACCGCGGGAACCAGCGCGGTGCTGGGCTCAACCGCCGCAATGGCTCTGCCACGCCACTCTTTGACCGCCGGAAGAGTCCCGATAACTTCCGTGGAAAGGGTGCGTGCGATGTGCTCCGGGTCGCGCACGGCGTTGTTCAGAATGTCCGTGACCACGGCGATTCCGACGGCCAACAAAGTGGAGAAGAGAAAGGCCAGCAAAATGTTCAACGGGATGTTCGGGAAGACCGCCTTGGCCGCCGGCCGGGCCAGATCGGCGATTCGGATCGCGCTGTTCTGGAAGCCCGAGTTGATGCTTGCTTCGCGGATTTTGCGTACCAGTTCCTCATAGAGAGTCTTGTCCGCTTCCGCCTCGCGTTTCAGCGACTGGTACTCAAAGGAACGGGCGTTCAGACTGTCGAATTCCGCTTTGGTTTCGGCCACCGCCTTGCGCAACATCAGTTCCCGGCTGAGCGCCTCGCGAAACTCCACGTCCACGCGCTGGCCGATGTTCTCCTTGGAGTGTTCTATGAGCCGCAGCAACTCCGCCAGTTGGGCGGAGCTTTTCCGGTATTCCGGATGGTTGGGGCCGAAGTGGGATTTGACCTCGGCGAATTTCTGCTGCTCTTCGTCCAATCGCTCCGACAGCCGTTTGAGCGCTTCTCCCTGGGTGGAAACCTGCGCTGCTTCCAGGGAGCCGCCGCTGACGGATTTGAACGCCGACTCCTTGCGAACCCGATCCCCCTGGGCGTTGGTGTATTCGGTATTCAATTGCAGCAGGCGCGCCGAGAGGATACTCGTCTTCTGCTCCGGGTTGATGACGTTGAGCTCCCGTTCGAACTGGACCAATGCGCCGCTGGAGCGTTCCATTTTAGCTTTCAGTTCCTCCAACTGCTTTTCCATGAATGCGGAAAGGCTGGCGGAGGACTTGAAGCGGATATTATAGGTGTGCTCCAAATACGAACGGGCGGTGGCGTTGGCTACGTCCGCCGCCAGGCGCGGATCCGGCGACCGGTAGCTGATCAAAAGCAGGTACGTATTGGGCGGGCGCGTGACCTTCAGGTTCTTGAGCAACACCGGTGCATCGTCCGCTCCCGGCGGCCGCGGGTTCTGCCCGTCCTGCGCTTCGGCGTCCGGGCTGAGCTTGTACTGCTGCGCCACCGCCCGCAGGACCGAATCCGACTGGATGAGCTTGCCCTGCGTCGCCAGGAACTGATCGGAATCGTTGCTGACGGAGCGCGTCGATTCCTGACCGATGATGCCTATCGGCATCTGGCGGTCGATATCGATGGTGACCGTGGATTCGAACACCGGAGTCAGGCGCATGGAAACCACCGCCGTCGCCGTCACCGCGCAGGCGACAAACAGAAGGATCTTCCACCAGTTCCGGCGGAAAATCCACAGATAGTGGGAGAGCGGCACGGATGGCGCCACCGGGTCCGCCTCCGCCATCATGCCGGAGGCGCGGTAGACATCGAAGGGCACCGGGAAATTCCGCTGCGGCGCGCCTTCGACGGGCGCCGGAAGAGTGGTAAGGAAATTGTTGTCGGCCATAGGGTTTTACCGCGCACCGTAGATCAGGGCAGTCGCTCCCGCCGTGCCGCCGAACAGCAGCAGCTTCTCCAGGATCGCCAGCCCCAAACGGCGGGTGTGATTGTCGGGAACATACAGGATGTCGTTGGCCAGCAGGGTAGCGTCCGGAGCTTTGCGGTCCATGATCTTGGAGAGTTCGATCGGTATCTCGTTTTTGCTCCCGGAAGCTTCGCGCCGGTAGATGTACGCCTGTCTATTGGCGTTGGGGACGAGACCCTCGGCCAGCGCGAGCATCTTCAGAACGCTGGTTTCGGCGCCATCCTGCACCGGAAATGCACCGGGTCTCTTTACATTGCCCAGGATAAATACTTTGCCGGCTTCGGGCACGCGCACTTCCTCCCCGCCGGAGAGACGCAGATTGGCTTCCGCATCCGTGCCATCGATCAGCGCCTTGACGGAGACGCGCTGCACCAGCGAGGCGGTCTGGCCGTCCGGGCCGGTCTGGGCCTTGCTCACCAGGATCTCCGACCCCGCGACCGCGGTGAGCCCGCCGGCGCGCGTAATCGCTTCCAGCAGCGTCACCGGACCACTCGCCTGGAAGGTCAGCGGCTCCTTCACCGCGCCCGCGACACTGATCGGCCGGCTGCTATATTCGGCGACGGTGACCGTCACCAGCGGGTCCACAATGAGACCCTCCTCATCCAGTGCCTTGGCGACCGTAACCTCCAGATCGTTGGGCATCATGCCTTCGCCCTGGATGCGCTGCTTGAGCATGGGCAGGCGAATCGTCCCGTCGGCGCCCACACGCACGCTGCGGGACAGTTCCGGGGACCCGTACACCTGGACCACAATCAGGTCGCGCGGCCCGATTTTCTGGGCTGGAAGATTGGCGGTGGCTTCCGGGTTGAAAGTCACACGTCCCTGAGTGATCCCCAAGGAAGCGCAAAGCGTGAGAAGAAGGATGAGTTTCATGTTGTTCTAAAGTCGTTCAATATCCCTGGTTCGAACCGTCGCCGGTGTCCGCATTCTCGAAGCGATGTATACATTCCGTTGACAACCTGGCAGCTCAGTCTCACATGTACTATCGGCGCCCTTGGGATTTCCTGTAGACCCAGACCTGAGGGAATCCGAAAAAATGTCGATCCATATACAAGCGTCTCCTCAGCAACCGGTGGGACGCCTTGCGTGGTCTGTCATGGCTGGCCAAGGCAAGAATGCAGACAGACGACACAAACCGATCGTCTGTCCCACCGGGATATCGTATGATTGGCGCAGTGGCCAGACAGCAACTGTTTCTCATCGACACCTTCGGGTTCATCTTTCGCGCTTACCACGCGCGCGCCCGCTCCGGCGCTCCGCCCATGCGCACCTCTACCGGCTTCTCCACCGAAGCGGTCTACATCTTCAACAACATGCTGCGCAAGTTGTCCAAGCAGTACGCCCCGGCCTTCGTCGCCGCCATCTTCGAAAGCGCCGAGCCCACGCACCGCGTGCTGGAGTTCCCCGAGTACAAGGCCAACCGCGCCGAAACGCCGCCCGACCTGCTCGACCAGATTCCCTTCGTGCGCCGCATCCTGGAAGCCATGCGGATTCCGATTCTGGAATATCCCGGCTTCGAGGCCGACGACGTCATCGGCACCCTGGCGCGCCGCGCCGAGGCGCTCGGCATGGACGTCGTCATCGTGTCCAGCGACAAGGACATGCTGCAACTGGTGAACGACCACGTCGCCATGCTCAATCCCGCCAAGGACGACGAATGGTACGACGCCGAAAAAGTGAAGACCTTCCTGGGCGTGCGGCCCGACCAGGTGGCCGATCTTCTGGCGCTCAAGGGCGACGCCGTGGACAACATTCCCGGTGCGCCCGGCATCGGCGACAAGGGCGCCAAGGACCTGATCGAGCGCTTTGGCTCGCTCGACGCCGCCCTGGAGCGCGCCGCCGAAGTGGAGAAGAAGACCTACCGCGAGAGCCTGCAAAACAACGTCGAGCGCATACGCATGAGCCAGCGCCTGGCCACCATTTCCACCGATGTGCCGGTGGAGTTCTCCGCCGAGTCGGTCAAAGCCCAGGCTCCCGACCCGGCGCTGCTTAAGGCCATCTATCGGGAGATGGAATTTCACAGCCTGCTCAAGGAGCTTGGCCCCAGCGATGACAGCCGCGAGCGGCAGTACGGAGTGATCGGAAGCGACGACGAATTGCGCGCCTGGCTGGCGGAGGCCCGTGACGCGCTTGTGGCGGTGGCGATTTCCAAATCGGCCGAAGGCGAGTTCTCTCTCGACACCATCGGTCTGGCCTGGCGCCCCGGCGAAGCGCGCGCCGTCCATGCGGAGCATTTCGCCGCCCTTGCGCCCTGGCTCGAAGACCCCGGCGCAGTGAAGATCGCCTGCGATGCGAAGGCGGCCCTGCTCGCTCTGGCGCGCCTGGGGATCGAAGCCCGCGGCTTCCTTCACGACGTCATGCTCTACGCCTTCCTGCTGGACGCCGACCCCGGCGGCTGCGGTTTGGAGGAGCAGGCGCGCCGGCGCCTCGACCTCAAGCCCGGCCCGGCGCCGGAGCAGCATGCCGACATCACCCTCGAGCTCTTTCATGAGCTTCTGCCGGCGGTCGATAGCCGCGGTCTGCGCCAGCTCTACGACGAGATCGAGCTGCCCTTGACACGCGTGCTGGCGCGCATGGAGCGCACCGGCATACGCATCGACCCCGCCGAGTTGAAACGCCTCTCCGCCATGATGGAGACGGAGATTGCGCGCCTCACCGCCCAGATCCACGCCCTGGCGGGCAAGCCGTTCAACATCAGCTCGCCGCAGCAGTTGGGCCGCGTCCTGTTCGAGGACCTGCATCTCCCCGCGCCCAGGCAGGCCAAGGGGAAAGCCATCTCCACCGCCGCCGACGTGCTCGACGAACTGGCCGCCGATCACGAGATCGTGCGCCATGTGCTCGAGTACCGCCAACTCACCAAGCTCAAGGGCACCTACGTGGATGCGCTGCCGGCGCTGGTGGACCCGGCCACCGGGCGCCTGCACACCAGCTTCAACCAGGCGGGCGCGGCTACCGGCCGCCTGTCGTCTTCCAACCCGAACCTGCAGAATATTCCCATCCGCACCGCGCTCGGCCGCGAAATCCGCGCCGCCTTCGTGCCCCGCCAGGGATGGAAGCTCCTGGTCGCCGACTATTCCCAAATCGAGCTGCGCCTGCTGGCCCACATGTCTGGCGATGAAGTGCTGGTGGACGCGTTCCGCCGCGGCGAGGACATACACACGCGGACCGCGGCGGAGGTGATGGGCGTGCCGCCGATGATGGTGACGCCCGAAGCCCGCCGCGACGCCAAGGCGGTGAATTTCGGCATCGTCTACGGTATCAGCGGTTTCGGCCTGGCGGCGCAACTGGGCATCTCGCGCGCCGAGGCGGAAAAGTACATCAAGAACTATTTCGTACGCTACGCGGGGGTCAGGCGCTTCATCGACGCGACCATCGCGGAGGTGCGCCGCACGGGGGTGACGCGGACCCTGTTCGGCCGCGAACGGCCCATCCCCGAGATCAACGGCCGCAACCCCAGCGCTCGCGGCTTCGCCGAGCGCACGGCGGTCAATTCGCCCCTGCAGGGCACCGCCGCCGATCTCATCAAGCTGGCCATGGTGCGCATCGACGCGGCGCTGGAGGCGGCCGGGCGCCAGTCCGCCATGCTGCTCCAGGTGCACGACGAATTGGTCTTCGAGTGCCCGCCCGACGAACTCGAAGCCGTCTCACGCATGGTGAAACAAGAGATGGAAGGCGTCTGCCAGTTGACGGTGCCGCTAGTGGTGGACATCGGTGCCGGCGACAACTGGAGGGACGCCAAGTAGGTGGGGCAGGCGCTTCCGCCTGCCAATCCGAGCGCCGCTCGGGCCACGGCGCTGTCTCAAGACTTACCAGCTATGAAACGCGAGGAGCCTGGGCGGCTATCACTCGGGAGCAATCGGCACGTGTTGGAGGACCATCCGCGGCTGGCGTCGGTCCGTCGTGACATGCTACAAGCGCGTCCCAGAGGTGAGATAACTGCCGCACCATCGTCCCCCGGCGGCGCGGAGCCGGGCGCGCCGCACGTCAGCCGAACAGGCCGCTGTGTGAGCCAAGCCGCGCCGGACGTAAGGTGTCGGCGTCGGGCTCGCGGTAGATCAGAGTAAGTCGGGCTTGATGTGGCATTCGCGGTAGCCACCCGATCACCGCTCAAGGCGTGGTCACGGTGATTCCCTGGCAAGGCTTCATCGCCACGACTCGCCCCGCCGGAGCTATAGATCTTCCGGCCGCAAGCCCGTATGCTTCGCAATCTCGGCCAGAATGACCGGTCCCAATTCTTCTTTGTCGTGATAGGCGAAACGATACTGCGGCCAACCTTCCCGCCGTAGTGTCCGATGCGAACCGGACGTGCGCACGACTTGCCACCCGATCCGTTGTAGCGCCGCCAGCGCGCGTCGCGCCTTGGTCGCAGGCCAAGCGCTCATGCGGCCATCGAGAACCGCAGCGTGTCCGCCCCGGACGGCATTTCCCCGTGCTCGATTTCTTCGGCAATCACCCGCAACGCAAGGGCCTTGGCCTTTCGCGTGGCTTCTTCGGAGGTCGCACCGTACACCGTGACACCCGGCAGTTCGGGAATGTCGCCAATCCAGCGACCGTCCGTTTCGCGCAGTAGCCGAATTGTGAGCTGCATATGCCCCATCCTACCACTCGGACGCCTTCTTAAGATCCTCCGCCGGAGGCGACGGTGGCCATGATATCCTTTTCAGCGAACGGAGGCATTCTTATGGGATCGATCTCAGTCGCCTGCTACAGACCGAAGCCCGGCTGTGAGGGAGCCCTGCTGGACTTGGTTCGCGACCATCTTCCGCCCCTGCGCGCCGAGGGTCTCGTCACCGAACGCGCTTCCATCATGATGCGCACTGAGGATGGAACCATCGTCGAGGTCTTCGAGTGGGTCTCTCAGGAAGCCATCGCTGGGGCTCACACCAATCCCACCGTCCTCGCCCTGTGGAAACGCTTCGAGGCCGTCTGCTCTTACGAAAAGCCATCCAACCTGCCGGAATTCCAGAACATGTTCGCCCACTTCGAGCCAGCTTAGGTCGCGGCGCATTCCCTGCACCACCAACATTAGGAATATTCCCCCCTGGTGTTTCAATTACTTACCGATTTTCACCCCCGAGTTCCCAGTCATCGACCGCTATGCTCAAAGTGGGGCAGGCCCTGACTGTCTCCACCCGAGCGCAATGTCTACCCTCTCCCAAATCGGCTTCGTTCTATCAACCCACCCATCGCCCCGCCCCGAAGGCCCACCCGCTTGTGCTTCTCTGCGTTTGTCTCTGCGTCTTCGCGCCTCTGCGGGGAATCCCGAGCCCCCCGCACCCCAAATTGGCTTCGTTCTGTCACCCCACCCAGCCCAACACCGAAGGCCCACTCCACGCTCTCTGCCGCCTCTCTGCGGGGAATCCCAATCCCCTGCTAAAATGAAACTTATCCACGCCCCGGGAGGAACAGCCTAATTGACCACAGCTATACTCGCCCTGGAAGACGGGAGCGTCTTCGAGGGCCGGAGTTTTGGTGCGCCCACCGAACGATCCGGCGAAGTTGTCTTCAACACCGCCCTCACCGGCTATCAGGAAGTCTTCACCGACCCCTCCTATTCCGGCCAGATCGTCATCCTCACCAATCCCCAAATCGGCAATTACGGCACCAGTTCCGCCGACAACGAGTCCCGGGGTCCCTACATCGAAGGCCTGGTGGTCCGCGAGTTCTCGCCCATCGCCAGCAACTGGCGCAGCGATGCCCCCGCCGACACCTTCCTCACCCGCTCCGGCGTCCCCATCGTCAGCGATCTCGACACCCGCGCCCTCGTCCGCCACCTGCGCACCAAGGGCGTCATGCGTGGCGTCCTCTCCGCCATCGAAACCGATGGCTCCAAGCTCGTCGAAAAGGCGCGCCTCATCCCCACCATGGCCGGACTCGATCTCGCCACTCGCGTGTCCACCACCGAATCCTACCAGTGGACCGAGACCGTGCAGAAGTGTTCGCCGTCCGACCTCATCGGACCGCAAGCCGAACAACGCTACCACGTGGTGGCCTACGACTACGGCATCAAGCACAACATCCTGCGCCGCCTGGTCCACAGCGGTTGCCGCGTCACCGTGGTGCCTTCCCTCACCAGCGCCGAAGACGTGCTGGCCCTCGATCCCGACGGCATCTTCCTCTCCAATGGACCGGGCGATCCCGAGCCGCTCGTCCCCCAAATCGGCAACATCCGCAAACTCATCGGCAAGAAGCCCATCTTCGGCATCTGCCTCGGTAACCAGTTGCTCGGCCTCGCCCTCGGCGGCCGTACCTTCAAATTGAAATTTGGACATCGCGGGATCAATCACCCGGTGATGAATCGCCGGACCAACAAAGTCGAAATCACCGTGCAGAACCACGGCTTTGCCGCCGAGGAGAAATCTCTCCAGGCCAGCGGCGCGGTTGTCACGCACATCAACCTCAACGACAACACGGTCGAGGGCTTCACGCATCCCGACCTCGCGCTGTTCAGCGTGCAGTATCACCCCGAGGCATCGCCCG
>Ga0182021_10004754_pt1 | contig 16015 bp, 13 predicted proteins | sample 612E3MmetaG_FD_120493 | JGI IMG/M metagenome (GOLD analysis project Ga0182021, IMG submission 120493) | Permafrost microbial communities from Stordalen Mire, Sweden - 612E3M metaG (Illumina Assembly) | ecosystem: Environmental > Terrestrial > Soil > Wetlands > Permafrost | place: Sweden... | reverse complement strand
TTGGCGTTGCCGATGGCGATCATGTACGTGGTGGCTGAGTTCATCGCCCGGCGCCATGACACCCAGAAGGCGAAGAAGCTTGAGGCTGCGGGCGGCGTGCTCGTCTCCATCGACGACTGATGCTGTCGCCGACGCTGACACTGGTCGTCAACCCGACGGCCGGCAGGGGGAGAGCGGTCCGGGTCCTGCCCGACGTCGTCCAGGAGCTCCTCAAGGGCGTGCCGACCGCGCGGCTGCAAGTGGTTCGCGCCACCTCGTACGACGAGGCCCGGATCCGCTGCATCGCCGCGGTCGAGGCGGCCCGGCCGACTCCCGTCGACGGACGCCATGACTGCCTGATCGTCATGGGCGGCGACGGGATGATGCACCTCGGTCTGAATGCCGCCGCCGGCAGCGGTGTGCCGCTGGGAGTCATTCCCGCCGGTACGGGCAACGACTTCTGCCGCGGTGTGGGCGTCCCCAAGTCGGCGGTGGCCGCCGCGCGGGTCATTGCTGAGGGCATCACCCAGGCCATCGACCTCACCAGGGTCTCCGGCGAGCTGTCGGACGGGTCGACCCAGCGCTACGTGGGTTCGGTCGTCTCGACCGGCTACGACGCACGGGTCAACCGGCGGACGAACGCGATGACGCACACCATGGGCTCGCTCGGCTACACGTACAGCGCGCTCGCCGAGCTCGCCACTTTCGAGCCGCTGCGCTACCGGATCTCGATGGACGGTGTGCCCCGCACGCAGACGGCCATGCTCATCGCCGTCGCGAACGCGGGACTCTTCGGAGGCGGGATGCGGATCGCTCCCGACTACTCGCTCACCGACGGGCTGCTCGACGTCACGATCATCCATCCCGTGAGCCGGATGACGCTGCTCCGGCTCCTCCCCAAGATGTTCTCGGGCAAGTTCGTGTCCGACCCGGCGGTCGAGCGCCTACGTGCGACCCACGTCACCATCGACGGCGACGAGCTGTACGGGATGGCCGACGGCGAGGCGCTCGGTCCCGTACCGCTGCTGCTCGAAGCCGTGCCGCAGGCGCTCACCCTGTACGTGCCGCGCGCGGTCGCGACCAGGCAGTGAATCCACCGGCGACGTCCCCGGTCGTGGCGTAGCCTGGCGGGCGATGCCTCCCTCCACCCAGCTCGACGCCTTCGCCGCGCGGTACTCGTTCGTCCTCGACGACTACCAGCTCGAAGCCTGTACGGCCGTTGAAGCCGGATCCGGTGTCCTCGTGGCGGCGCCGACAGGGGCGGGCAAGACCGTGGTGGGGGAGTTCGCCGTACACCTGGCGCTCGCCCGTGGCCGGAAGTGCTTCTACACGACGCCTATCAAAGCGCTGTCGAACCAGAAGTACCGCGACCTCGTCACCGCGTACGGAAGCGACCGGATCGGTCTGCTCACCGGCGACATCAGCGTCAACTCCGAGGCCGACGTGGTGGTGATGACCACCGAGGTGTTGCGGAACATGATCTACGCCTCGTCGACGACCCTCACCAACCTCGCGTTCGTCGTCATGGACGAGGTCCACTACCTGGCTGACAGGTTCCGTGGCCCGGTCTGGGAAGAGGTCATCCTGGGTCTCGCCGAGTCCGTACAGGTCGTGGCTCTTTCGGCGACGGTGAGCAACGCGGAGGAGTTCGGGGACTGGCTGCGCGAGGTACGTGGCGCTGTGGACGTCGTCGTCAGCGAGCGCCGCCCCGTACCGCTGTTCCAGCACGTGCTCGCCGGTACGAGGCTCCTCGATCTGTTCGCGCACGAGGCGCCCACCGCGCGCGAGCTGCCCGGGGGCCGAGCTGACGTGAACCCGGAGCTGGTGAAGCTCGCACAGCAGGATGCGCGGCTTCGTGACGACGCGCGTCGGCCGCGCGGACGATCTGGCCGGGGAAAGACCACCACGGGCCACGGCTCGGGAGCCTTCGGTGGGGCTTCCCATCCGCGCTGGGAGAACAACGGCCACTCGCTCGTACCGCGCCGCTCCCAGATGGTCACCGCGCTCGACGGCGACGCCCTGCTGCCCGCCATCGTGTTCGTGTTCAGCCGGCAAGGTTGCGACAGCGCGGTCGCGCAGCTCATGGGTGACGGGATCCGGCTCACCACGGCGGCCAACCGCCGGCGGCTGTTCGAGATCGCCGAGGACCACACGAAGGGGTTCTCTGAGGAGGACCTCGTTGCGCTGCGGTACGACCGGTGGCTGACCGCGTTCCAGCGCGGCGTCGCGGCGCATCACGCAGGCCTGCTCCCGTCGCTCAAGGAAGCCGTCGAGGAGGCGTTCACGGAGGGCTTGCTCAAGGTCGTGTTCGCCACGGAGACGCTGGCACTGGGCATCAACATGCCCGCTCGTACAGTCGTGGTCGAGAAGCTCGTGAAGTACAACGGCGAGTCCCACGCCGACATCACGCCGGGGGAGTACACACAGCTCACGGGGCGCGCCGGCCGTCGCGGCATCGATGTGGAGGGCCACGCGGTCGTGTGCTGGCAGCCGGGGCTGGACCCGAGGGCCGTCGCCGGGTTGGCGTCGCGCCGTACGTATCCGCTCCGGTCCGCGTTCAAGCCCACGTACAACATGGCCGTGAACCTCGTGGGCACCGTCGGGCGCGAGCGGGCCCGCGCTGTACTCGAGCAGAGCTTCGCGCAGTTCCAGTCCGACCGAGGGGTGGTGGCGGCCTCGCGGTCGATCCGGCGGACCGAGGCCGAGGCGGCCAGACTGCTCGATCAGGCGTCGTGCGAGCTGGGCGACGTCGTCGAGTACGCACGCCTCCGCGAGAGCGTACGGTCCCTCGAAGCCGAGGCCGCTCGCGGTCGGCAGGCCGGCAGGCATGCCGAGGCGCTCACCGTGCTCGAGTCGCTGCAGCCGGGGGACATCATCTCTGTGCCTGCTGGGCGTCATCGCGGCTGGGCTGCTGTCGTCGAGCCGCGGGTGGTCGGCAAGGACGGCCCGACGCCCCTCGTGATGACCGAGGAACGACAGCTCAAGTCGCTGTCGGTCGCCGACTTCCCGACACCGCCGGTGGTCGCAGGGAAGATCCGGGTACCGAAGCACTTCGACGCGAAGAGCGCAGCTGCGCGACGGAACCTTGCGGCGGCGTTTCTCACCCGCCTCGGTGAGGTCGACCTTCCTGACCCACGCCAACGCACCCGGGCCGATGGCGAGGTGATGGCCGAGATCGAGGCCGTACGCTCCCGCCTCAAGGCTCATCCGTGCCATCGCTGCCCTGAGCGGGAGGACCACGCGCGTCTCACCGAGCAGGCCATGCGCCTGGAGCGAGAGGCGGCGCTCTCCCGCCAGCGGTCCCAGGAGCGGTCCAACACCATCGCCACCGCGTTCGACAAGGTGTGCGGCGTGCTCTCGTCGCTCGGCTACCTCGACGAGCGGGGCGCGACGGTGACCGACCCCGGCCGTGTCCTGGCGCGCGTCTACGGGGAGCTCGACCTCGTCACCGCACAGTGCGTCGTCAACGGGGTCTTCGACGGTCTGACCGCCCCGCAGCTCGCCGCCGTACTGTCCAGCCTGGTCTTCCGGGCCCGGGTCATGGACGGTCGTCGTCCCGTGCGGATGCCGGATCGGCAGAGCGAGGCAGCGCAGGTCAGGTTGCGGGCCCTGTGGCGCGATGTCGGTCTGGTCGAGCGGGACCACCGCGTGGACCGGGGCCCGGAGCCGGACATCGGCTTCGCAGAGGCCGCACACGCGTGGGCGAGCGGTGCAGATCTGGCGGAGGTGCTGACCCTCTCGGGCCTGCCGGCGGGAGACGTCGTCCGCTGGGTGCGTCAGGTCATCGACGTGGCCGGTCAGGTGGCCGCCGCTGCGGGACCCGGGAAGCTGCGCACCACGTGCCGCGAGGCCGTGACAGGGATGCGCCGAGGCGTCGTGGACGTCGCCGACGAATGATCCGTCCGGGGATTCCTTTCGTGGACAATCCTTTCGCCCTGGATGAGAGCATTCTCACACTTTCCCTGTAGGCACGTGAATTGTGTTTCTCAACCTTGAGTCAACATAAAGTGAGAGACGCCTCATGATGCTGAGGCATATTCCCGCTTCCCCTTACGGTTCGACGCGAGAGCCATTGTGGCTTGTTCGATCCGGGGGATTGAGTCGCATGAGGACTAACCGCTTTGTACGTCGCACTGCGGCGCTCGCGATCATGGTGGCATCCGCCGCGCTGCCGGCAGGCGTGGCGCACTCCGCCGCCAGTGGCGAAGCCCCAGCCGTCACGACGCAGAGCGGCCCGGTCTCCGACTGGGGCAGCACCCAGGGTTGGACCGTCGCCGATCTCGGTCTGCCGACGAAGCCGATTGCCGCGAGGCCGGTCGTCAAGAGCCCGTCGGTCGACACGCTGACCCGCGTCGCGGCCGCCCCAGCACCAGCGGCAGCCCCGCCCAGCACCACGCCGCAGAAGGCCACCACCACAACGGCGAAGACCACGACCACGAAGGCCAAGTCCTCCTCGACCGGCAGCACCGCCGCGAAGACGACGACCACGACGAAATCGCCGGCTGTCTCGACCCCCCAGGCTCCTGCAGTGGCGCCGGCACCGGCACAGAGTTCCGTCACCGCGCGTCAGGATCTCGCCGCGTCGGTCGCGGCTGCCACCAACGCGCAGCGCGTGGCGGCGGGCCTCAGCGCCCTCTCGTACAGGTCCTGTAGCGTTCCGGCGTCCTGGGCGGTCCACATGGCGTCCGCGGGCAGCCTGACTCACAACAGCCTCATGACCGTTCTCTCCTCGTGCGGCGGCAAGTCGACGGCAGGTGAGAACATCGCCGCCGGTTACACCAGCGTGTCGGCAGTCACGTCAGGGTGGATGGGCTCCGCGGGACACAAGGCGAACATTCTCAACCCGAACTTCAAGATCATCTCCGTGGGCGTCGCGCAGGCCGCGAACGGCACGTTCTACTGGGTCGAGGACTTCACCGGCTAGTTCATTTCTCGTCAGTACGCCTGCGAGACGGTGGACATATTGAAGTCCGGTACTCGAAGTGCCGGCATCGTCGTGAACGTGAACCAGTCATTCCATTCTCGGCACAGCGTCGCCTCGGCGACCGACGCCTCAACGGCACGGCGTAAGAGGTCGATCGGCGATTCGTTGAAACGGAAGTTGTTCACCATTCCGACGATCTCGCCGTTCTCGATGAGATAGACGCCGTCACGGGTCAGGCCTGTGACGAGCAGCGAGGAGATGTCGACCTCGCGGATGTACCACAGGCAGGTCAGCAGCAAGCCCCGCGTTGTGGACCGGATCATCTCGTCCAGCGTGACGCTCGAACCGACGTCAAGGGTCAGGTTGTCACTCGGGAACGCATACTCCTGGCCTGACGCAGCCGCGGCGGCACGCGTGTACGGGAGGCGGGCGAGCATCCCGTCCCGCATCCAGTGAAGAGTCTCGGCCGGCGCACCATTGTCGTAGACCGAAGTCAGACCGGGTGCCGACCCTTCGACGATCGCGAAGGGGGCCGCGGGCAGCGCGCCGGGCCCGCTGGACAGGGTCATGGGGAGCGGCGACAGTATCTCGCCGACCCTCGTCGTCCCCGGCTCCTTGCCGGCGAAGACGGTCCGCCCTTGCTCGGCGTCTCGGCCGCTCGCGGTCCAGTAGGTCAGGATCATGAGGTCGGCGACGGCGCTCGGCGGCAGGATCGTCTCGTACCGTCCGGCCGGGAGCTCGATCCGGTTCTCGCACCAGCCGAGGCGTCTGGTCACCTCCGCAGCCAGCGCGTCTGCGTCGACGTCGGCGAAGTCGGTCGTCGCCTGGCCCACCCAGGCCGAGCCGATGCGGTCGGCGTGCTTGGCGTTGAGCTCGACCTTGCCCGAGCGCTCGACGGTACGTCTCCGGGCGCCGGCGCTGGTCGCGAGCCAGACGGTGGAGACGTGGTGCTCCGCGTACCCGAACATCTCCGTACCGGCGTCGCGGGATGCGGCCAACGCGCGTCCGAGCCCGTTCGCGAACGTCGAGAAGACGTCGATCGACGTCCCGACCGCCTCGTCGGTATAGTCCGCGTCCACCACAGGGTCAGGCAGGGGAGCGCTGTCGTCGCTGGCTGGCGCGTCCGCGGCCGCGGCGCAGGCGTGGGCCACGAGCGCTACGAGGTCCCCCTCCTCCGCGACGGGTCCGGACAGCACACCGGCGTGCCCGACCCCCTCCGTACGCCGGATGGCCACCACCGTGGCGGACCGATGGTGCATCTGGCCATTGGTTGTGAGCGAGTTGATCGCCCAGCGCAGGTTCGCCTCGCCTGCATCCCGGACGATGACGATGCACTCGTCGCTGGTCGCCGCGGCGAGGCCGGCCTCGATCCAGTCGGTGATCATGCGTGAGCCCCTTCGGCTTCGGTGTTGAGCACGTTGACGGAGCGGAACAGGGCCGCGGGTGTGCCGTGCGAGACGGGCGCCGACTGGCCCGGCTGACCCTTGCCGCAGTCGAGCGCGCCCATGAGCTTGTACGTGCTGGGCCCGCCCACCGCCTCCATCGAGCCCCAGAAGTCGGTCGTGGTGGCCTGATACGCGACGTCGGCGACCTGTCCGGCGATCTCGCCGTTCTCGATGGCGTAGAAGCGCTGGCCGGTGAACTGGAAGTTGTAGCGCTGCATGTCGATCGACCAGGACTTGTCGCCCACCACATACAACCCGTGCTCGACTCTGGCGACCAGGTCGGGGACCGTGATGTCGGTGTCAGCGGGCTTGAGCGACACGTTGGGCATTCGTTGGAGCGGGATGTGGCCGGACGAGTCGGCGAACGCGCAGCCGTTCGACCGGCCGAGCCCCTGCTCGTACGCCATCTGCCGGTTGAGCTGGTAGCCGACGTGGATGCCGTCGCGGACGATGTCGAAGGTCTGGGCCTCGACGCCCTCGTCGTCCCAGCCGCAGCTCGCGAGACCGTGCTCGGTGACCCTGTCGCCGGTGACGGTCATGGCCGCGCTGCCGTACTGCAGGCTTCCCAGCGTCTCGCGCTTCGCGAACGAGGTCCCGGCGTACGCGGCTTCGTAGCCGAGCGCCCGGTCCAGCTCGGTGGCGTGGGCCACGGACTCATGGATGGTGAGCCAGAGGTTGGTCGGCTCGATGACCAGGTCGTACCGTCCTGGTTCGATGGACGGCGCCGCCACCTGCTCGGCCAGCCAGGTCGGGAGCTGCGCCACCTCGGCGTCCAGGTCCCAGCCCTCGCCCAGCACGTACTCCCAACCGCGCCCCGCGGGCGGGTTCGTCGTACGCATCGAGTGGTACCGATCGGACGTCGCCATGACCTCGAGCAGTGGGTGCACCCGTACGCGTCGCTGGAGCGTACGACTGCCCGCCAGATCCGCGTAGAACTTGTGTTCGTCGATCATGTCGAGGTTCGCCGTGACGTGGTCGACGCCCGGGCCCGCCGCAAGTCGCGACAGCTCTACGAGCCGTGCGATCCGCTCCGCATCGCTGACGTCGAACGGGTCGATCCGGAACGGCGACACCCACTCCCCGACATGTACGGGCTCGGCGGCAAGCTCTACAGGACGAGACGTCAATGGCCGGCTGATCTTCGCGGCCTCGACGGCCTGGTCTGCGAGCGCCGCGGCACCCTCAGACGTCAGTGTGATGCCCGCCGCGAACCCCCAGGACCCCTCGTGGATGACGCGGACGCCGATCCCGAGGTCGGTGGCGTCCGTGCTGCTCTCGAGTGCCTCGTCGCGCAGCCGGTGCGCGCCCGCGCGGATGCGTTCGATCCGTACCTCCGCGTGCGTCGCGCCGAGATCCTTGGAGCGACGCAATGCCGCCTCCGCGAGCGCATCGAGGGGCAGGGCGGTGAAGCGCGGGTCGAGTCCAGGAGGCATGCCGACAATCTATGCGGATCTCGGTCCACGCCCGGTGAACCTCTGCCAGGAGGAACGCCGAGCGGCACGGTTGTCTGACGAGCTCGGCGACGCCGCGAGGTGCGTGCCTCGGGCGTGCCAACCGTCAAGGGTTGTCAGTGACGGGCCACTAGGCTGGCGGGCGTGTCAGTCGCGATCCGTGTGATCCCCTGCCTGGACGTCCATGACGGCCGGGTCGTCAAGGGTGTCAACTTCGTCGATCTTCGTGATGCGGGGGACCCGGTTGAGCTCGCCCGCCAGTACGGCATCGAGGGCGCCGACGAGCTGACGTTCCTCGACATCTCAGCCTCGCACGAGGGCAGGGCGACGACCCGGGACATGGTCCGGCGTACGGCCGAGACCGTCTTCATCCCCCTCACCGTCGGCGGCGGCATCTCCCAGGTCGAGGACGTGGACCTTCTGCTGCGCCACGGTGCGGACAAGGTGGGCATCAACACCGGCGCGATCCGTCGTCCGGGCGTGATCGACGAGATCGCGCACAGGTTCGGCAACCAGGTGCTGGTCCTGTCGGTCGACGCGCGTCGTGAGAAGGGCATGCCGTCCGGGTTCGGCGTGACCACGCACGGTGGCCGTACGTCTGCGGGTCTCGACGCGCTCGCCTGGGTCACAGAGGCGGTCGGTCGTGGCGTGGGGGAGATCCTGCTGAACTCGATGGACGCCGACGGGACGACGGCAGGATTCGACCTGGAGATGATCAGGGCCGTACGAGAGGTGGCCGATGTGCCGCTCATCGCATCGGGTGGGGCAGGGACGGCCCAGCACTTCGTGGACGCCGTCGCCGCCGGTGCCGACGCGGTGCTCGCAGCGTCCGTCTTCCACTACGGAACACTCTCCATCGCACAGGTGAAGCAGGCCCTCGCCGCGGCCGGCTACCCCGTACGGATCACCGAGCCAGCAGGGACAGGAGACGATCGATGAGGGCATGGGTGCCGTACGACTCGCTCGACGAGGCCGAATCCAGGATCGGTCATCACGACGGGATCGAGCTCACCCGGCTCAACGATCCCGCCGGCATCGCAGCGACGGCGGCGGAGGTCACGTACATCGCCCTTCCGAACTTCACGGCCATGCGCGTCTGGGAGGATCTCCGGCACCTTGCCATGCCCGCCCTGCAGGTGGTGCAGCTCGGCTCTGCGGGGTACGAGGGCATGCCAGCCCTCGTCGGAGACGGTGTCTCGATCGCGAACGCCGCCGGGGTCCACGACGCGGGGACGGCGGAGCTCGCCGTCGCGCTGGCCCTGGAGAATCTGCGCGGCCTGGACACGTACGCACGACTGCAGCAGACCCACACCTGGTTGCCCGGTTTCGGTCGCTCGCTGGCTGACCGGAACGTACTGATCTACGGGTACGGGCGCATCGGCTCGGCGGTCGAGCGCCGTGTGGCGGGCTTCGACCCGGCCTCGGTGGTACGGGTCGCCCGCTCCGCACGTACGGACCCCGAGGTCCACGCGGCCGACGAGCTCCACGCGCTCCTGCCCGATGTGGACGTCGTCTTCATCACCGCACCGGCTACGCCGGACACGCTCGGCGTGTTCGACGCTGCGACACTTGCGCTCCTCCCCGACGACGCCCTCGTGGTCAACGTGGGCCGCGGCAAGATCATGGACACGGACGCGATCGTCGCCGAGGTCGGGCGGCTGAGGTTCGCCCTCGACGTCGTCGACCCCGAGCCGCTGCCCGCCGACAGCCCCTTGTGGGCAGCAGCGGGAGTCACCATCGCTCCGCACGTGGGAGGTGCGAACGACTCGGCTCCCGTACGCTACGACAGGCTGATCGAGCGTCAGCTGAGCCACCTCGCCGCGGGTGAGAGCTTCGAGAACATCGTCTGGGGGCCAAGGTCGTGACTGACGACTGTCTCTTCTGCGCCATCGTGGACGGGTCGATCCCGTCGCGGCAGGTCTACGCGGACGAGTCCGCCGTCGCCTTCCTCGACATCCAGCCATGGCACCGAGGTCACACGCTCGTCGTCCCGCGCCGCCACGTCGCGAGCATCGTCGACGATCCCACGAGCTGGGAGGACCTCCGTAGCGTTGTCGAGCACGTCGTCCCGCTGCTCATGGACCGGCTGGGTGCGGACGGCATGAACGTGCTCATGAATGCCGGTGAGGTGTCGGGGCAGGAAGTCATGCACGTCCACGTCCATCTCGTCCCCCGGTACGACGACGCGCCCGGCCTCGGGAACCTCACGGGCCGTGACACGACCGACCTCGACGCCGTCCTGGCGCAGCTCACGGCATGAGCGAACTGCTGGGCCGGATGAGGGCCGGTCTCCCGAGGACGGCAGTTGAATGGCTGCCCGCGCTGGTCGTCTCCTTCATCCTGCTGCCGCTGGTCATCGCCAGCGGGCACGTGTGGCCGTACGACCCGAACACCGTCGACCTTCGTGTGTACCACCTCGCCGTACAGGACATGGTCAACGGGCGCGACATCTACCTGACCAGCACACCCGGCGACAACCTCAAGTTCATCTACCCGCCGATCGCCGCCATCCTCATGACCCCGCTGCTGCTCGGACCGTTCGTGCTGTGGCAGATCATCTGGACCATCGTGGGTACGGGAGCGCTGCTGAGCGTGCTGCGACGCATCCGCGTGCCACGCGGTCTCGCCGTCGGCGTCATCGCTGCCGCGCTGGTGCTGGCGATGGAGCCGATCCGTACGACGATGGGCTACGGGCAGGTGAACACCATGCTCATGGCGCTCGTGGTCGCCGACCTGCTGCCGGACGACCCGGACACTGTTCGCCGTATCCCTCGGGGCGCGCTGATCGGACTCGCGGCCGCGATCAAGCTCACGCCGTTGCTCTTCGTGGTCTTCGCGTTCCTCATCATCAAGCGGAGGGTCGCCGTGATGGCGACCGTCTCGTTCGTCTTCTTCACGCTGATCGCGTGGATCCTGCTCCCCAAGGAGTCGTCGGAGTATTGGCGCAGCCTCGGGAAGGGCGAGGTCAACACGGCCGGGCCGGTGTACGTGGGGAACCAGAGCGTCACCGGGGCCCTCACTCGATGGTTCGCCGAGGACCGTCGTACGGTCATCGCGGCCCTGGCGGTCGGCTTCGTGATCGCGTTCTTCGCCACGCTCGTCTCGGCGTGGTGGTGGCGGCGCGGCGAGAAGGTCTTCGCCATCGGGCTCGTCGGCCTCGCCACGTGCCTCGCGTCCCCCCTGTCCTGGACCCACCATTACGTGTGGGCGGCCATACTCCTCATCGCGGTGACGATGCGCAGCACTCTGCCCCGATGGGCGGTGTGGTTGGGCAGAGCTTGGGCGGTCTGGATCGCGTTGTGCCTCCCGCTCGCTGTCCTGCCATACGGGGGACACAAGGAACTCGACTACACCGCAGGACAGAAGCTGGTCGGCAACATGGGTCCGACCCTGGGCACGATTCTGGTCCTTGCCTTGGGCATCCACGCAGTCGTCAGCATGCGCAAGGAACGGGCCGCCAGGGTTGCCGCCGCAACAACCGTGCCTGGGTGAGTGAAAGTGTGACATTCCACCGTTCAACCACCCCCGGTGTCCAGCCCTCAAAACCCGAGTGATGTACTTCAAGCGACAACCAGTGCCGGGCGCCTCCCGGCATAGACATCACGAGGGGTTTGACTATGAAGACTGTCGTTTATCGGGCACTTTCGCAGGTGTTCGGTGCCATCGCGCTGGCTGTGGGCATCTTCGCCCTCGTAGCCGGCCTCTACGCCCACAGTTACGTGAGCTCCCAGCTGTCACAAGAGAAGATCACCATGCCGGCGCAGGCGTCCTACAAGACGCTGCCGCAGGCCTCGCAGGATGCCCTCCAGCCGTACGCCGGTCAGGCCATGACCACCGGTGACGAGGCCCAGGCCTTCGCGAACCACTACATCTGGGAGCACATGAGCGCTGCCTGCACCGCGGTCAAGGACGCCAACGGCAACGCCGTCCCCGCCGTGCCGGCTGCGAATTGCAACTACTCCGCTCTCGGCGGCGTGGTCAGCGCCACCACTGACGCCAACCAGAAGGCTGCGTACACCAACCTCCGCAACACCCTGTTCCAGGGTGACACCCTCCGGACAGCCCTTCTCACCGCGTACGCGTTCTGGCTCATCGGCACGATCGTGCTGTGGATCGGTGTCATCGCCCTCGTGGTCGGGGTGGCTCTGCTCGTCCTCGCCTACACCGTCTTCAAGAAGAAGGATGTCGCTCCGGCGGCTCCCGTCGCTGAGACAGTCTCGGTGAGCTGAGCACGTTCGACACTTTCGAGCGAGCTGTTCTGCAGCGGGGCGGCCTTCGGGCCGCCCCGTTCTGCGCCCCGGCGGAACCGTGAGGTCGTCCAGCACTCGGACCCAGGTTTTGACACGTCGCCGTTTCATGGGCGAAAGTGAGCGCGTGCGTAACGTGCTCGTACTTTGACAGCGTGTCGGTGGCCATCGGGGCCTACGACACGCACCCTCGCCTGCCGGCTGGCAGCGGGGGTTTTTTTATGAAGACCGGACACTGACCAACTACCACCCGAGGAGCGAGAGATGACAGACACCGTGCTCTCCGACAGCAAACAGATCATGACCGGGGCCCAGTCCCTGATCGCGTCGCTCGAGGCCGTCGGCGTAGAGGTCATCTTCGGCATCCCTGGCGGCACCATCCTGCCCGCGTACGACCCGCTGTTCGACTCCAAGATCCGCCACATCCTCGTGCGCCACGAGCAGGGCGCGGCGCATGCTGCCGAGGGATACGCGGTGGCGACCGGCAAGGTGGGCGTCTGCATGGCCACGTCCGGCCCGGGCGCCACGAACCTCGTCACCGGCCTGGCGGATGCGTACATGGACTCCGTGCCGATCGTCGCGATCACCGGTCAGGTGAACTCGGCATCCATCGGCACCGACGCGTTCCAGGAGGCCGACATCCGGGGCATCACGTTCCCGATCACCAAGCACAGCTTCCTCATCACCGATCCCGCGGGCATCCCGGCGGCGATCGCAGCAGCGTTCGAGATCGCCGGGACGGGCCGTCCGGGCCCGGTGCTCGTCGACATCAGCAAGGACGCGCTGGCTGCGACGACGACTTATCAGTGGACCGGCGAGGTCGACCTTCCGGGGTACCGTCCGACGGTCCGTCCGCACTCACGCCAGGTGCAGCAGGCCGCCAAGATGATCGCGGAGGCCTCGCGTCCGGTGCTCGTGATCGGCGGCGGTGTGAGCAAGGCTGACGGGGGCGCGGAACTTGCGGAGCTCGTCGCCCAGACCGGCATCCCGGTGGTGACCACGCTCATGGCCCGCGGAATGTTCCCTGACGAGCACCCGCTGAACATGGGGATGCCCGGCATGCACGGCACCGTAGCGGCCGTCGGCGCCCTGCAGCGCTGCGACCTGTTCATCGCGATCGGCATGCGGTTCGACGACCGGGTCACCGGCCAGCTCTCGACGTTCGCGCCTCACGCGAAGGTCATCCACTGCGACATCGACCCAGCGGAGATCGGCAAGAACCGCGAGGCCGACCTCCCGATCGTCGGCGACGCGAAGCTCATGATGGCCCAGCTCACCAGGGAGCTAGAGAACGAGACCCTGCAGGACCTGCTGCCGTGGATCACCTTCCTCACCAGCCTCAAGGACCGCTACCCGACCGATACGGGGGATCCCAGCGACGACTACCTGTCGCCGCAGGAGGTCATCAAGAGGATCGGCGAGCTCAGCGGACCCGACGCGATCTTCGCGACCGGCGTGGGCCAGCATCAGATGTGGGCAGCACACTTCCTGCCCCACAAGCTGCCGCACAAGTGGCTCACGTCGGGAGGCGCGGGGACCATGGGGTACTGCGTGCCCGCAGCCATGGGCGCCAAGGTCGGCAAGCCCGACGCGGTGGTGTGGGGGATAGACGGTGACGGCTGCTTCCAGATGACGAACCAGGAGCTCGTCACCTGTGCGCTCAACAACATCCCGATCAAGATCGCGATCATCAACAACGAGTCGCTGGGCATGGTGCGCCAATGGCAGACCCTGTTCTACAACGGTCGCCACTCGAACACCGACCTCCACTCGTGGCGCATCCCGGACTTCGTGAAGCTCGCCGAGGCGATGGGCTGCGTCGGGCTCCGCGCCGAGACGCCTGCCCAGGTCGACATGGTGATCAAGCAGGCGTTGGAGATCAACGACAAGCCGGTCGTCATCGACTTCGTCGTCCATAAGGACGCGATGGTGTGGCCGATGGTGGCCGCTGGTACGTCGAACAGCGATATCAAGATCGCGAAGGACCTCGCTCCGGCGTGGGATGAGGAGGAGCTGTGAGCGCGTTTCACACGTTGTCGGTGCTGGTGCAGAACCAGCCCGGCGTGCTGGCCAGGATCTCGGGCCTGTTCGCCCGTCGTGGCTTCAACATCGAGTCGCTCGCTGTCGGGCCGACGGAGAACCACGAGCTCAGCCGCGTCACGCTGGTCCTCGAGGTCGAGTCGGAGGCCGTGCTCGAGCAGATCACCAAGCAGCTCAACAAGCTGGTCGAAGTGATCCGGATCCTCGAGTTCGATCCGGGCGAGGCGGTGCGACGCGAGCTCATCCTCGTCAAGGTCCGGGCCGACGGTCGCAACCGCAGCCAGGTCCTCGAGATCGCCGAGATGTTCCGTGGCCGGGTCGTCGACGTGGCACCCGACTCCGTGGTCGTTGAGGCAACAGGCGGATACGGCAAGATCCAGGCGCTGCTGATGCTGCTGGAGCCCTACGGTATTCGTGAACTGGTCCAGTCAGGCTCAGTGGCCCTCGGTCGTGGCACGCGCGCGATCACGGACCGCAGTCGCTACGACAAGACCCCGAAGTCCGAACGCGTCTGACGCGTACGTCTACACCTGAGGAGAAAGAGCTTCACATGGCAGCAACGATGTTCTACGACGACGACGCCGACCTCTCGATCATCCAGAACCGGTCGGTCGCCGTCATCGGCTACGGCTCGCAGGGCCACGCGCACGCGCTGAGCCTGCGCGATTCCGGCGTCGACGTGCGCGTGGGTCTCAAGGAGGGCTCGCTCTCGCGCGCCAAGGCGGAGGCCGAGGGACTGCGCGTCCTGTCCGTCGCGGACGCGGTCGAAGAGGCCGACCTCATCATGATCCTGGCCCCCGACCAGCACCAGCGGAAGCTGTACGCCGAGGAGATCGCCCCGCACCTCGTCGCCGGCGACGCGCTGTTCTTCGCCCATGGCTTCAACATCCGCTTCGGCTACATCACCCCGCCCGAGGGCGTCGACGTGTGCATGGTCGCGCCGAAGGGCCCGGGTCACCTCGTTCGTCGCGAGTACGCGGCCGGCCGAGGCGTCCCCGTCATCGTGGCCGTCGAGAAGGACGCCACCGGCAACGCGTGGCCGCTGACCCTCTCGTACGCGAAGGGTATCGGCGGACTGCGCGCCGGCGGCATCAAGACGACGTTCACCGAGGAGACCGAGACCGACCTCTTCGGCGAGCAGGCCGTCTTGTGCGGCGGCGCTACGTCGCTGGTGCAGGCCGGTTTCGAGACGCTCACGGAGGCGGGCTACCAGCCCGAGGTCGCGTACTTCGAGTGCCTCCATGAGCTCAAGCTCATCGTCGACCTCATGTATGAGGGTGGGATCGCGAAGATGCGGTGGAGCATCTCCGACACCGCGGAGTTCGGCGACTACGTATCGGGTCCGCGCATCATCGACGCCAGCGTGAAGGCCCGCATGAAGGACGTCCTGACCGACATCCAGAGCGGTGCCTTCGCCAAGCGGTTCATCGACGACCAGGACGCGGGCGCCCCCGAGTTCAAGGCGTTCCGCGCCGCCGCCGAGGCGCACCCGATCGAGGCCACCGGTCTAGGGCTGCGCAAGCTCATGAGCTGGGTCAAGACGTCCGACGACGACTACACCGAGGGCACTGCCGCTCGTTGAGTCGGTGCACAGGCGCCCGGTCCCGCGTCGGGCCGGGCGCTTCTGTTTTCTGCTCGGAGTAGCGTCAGTGGTACGAGACGTAGTGCGGGTTTCCGCGCGTCGCGATCGGGCACTCGCCCGGTAGGACGACAAAGGGGCCCATTATGGGAATCGGAGTTGGCATCGCCTTGTTGGTGGTGGGCGCGATTCTGAGCTTCGCGGTGCGCGACAACGTGCCAGGGGTGAACCTGAGCATGGTCGGCTACATCTGCATGGGCGCCGGCGTTCTCGCGTTGGTCCTCAGCCTGGTACTGAATGCCCAGGCCACCCGCACCAAGCACACCGCTGTCGTCGAGCACCGGGACGAC
>Ga0182021_10004753_pt1 | contig 16017 bp, 14 predicted proteins | sample 612E3MmetaG_FD_120493 | JGI IMG/M metagenome (GOLD analysis project Ga0182021, IMG submission 120493) | Permafrost microbial communities from Stordalen Mire, Sweden - 612E3M metaG (Illumina Assembly) | ecosystem: Environmental > Terrestrial > Soil > Wetlands > Permafrost | place: Sweden... | reverse complement strand
CCAAGAACGATATAATGTATGTCCATAGAGTATTTCTCTTAATCCAAATTTCTGATTCGCAAACCGCTTAACGGCTCTTGATGGCTATTTCTGCCGAAATAATCCCAATTGTGCAATAATAAGACTACCAAATTCTGTTTCCGTTGTCTGCGATGCAAGCAATTGAAACGATGCGGTCGCCGAATACCAAACACTCGGTGTTGTGCCTTTGGCAGATTCGGATTGCGGAATCTCGGTAAATGAACTTGAAGTGCGAACCGCTTCCGAAGAAGACAAATTTCCTGTGATGACGGTCGTTTGATTGCTGCCATCAGGATTCGATGCAGCAATAAGCCGCAGACATTGTGCTTCTTCTTCCATTGTTGCTTTAGGCGGCATTTGCACACTGACAACTGTAAGCGAACGTACTCCTACATCTATTGTTGCTTGCAACGCAGCTTCAAAACTTGCTATCTTCAAATGATCGAATGTTTGATTGTGCTGCGAAAGAATTGGATAGGAACTGAAAACAGCATTGCCGGTTTGATGGCCGGAAATGTTCATCATCTCACCAAACGCATTCCGCCAATCTGTTTGTGCAGAAAGCTCATCAACAAAATCTACACGCGTTGCAACACCTGGATACCGCGAGATTCCCTGGACTGCGAGCACTTCCACTTGTTCGCGTTTCAGTACTTTCGCAAGTTCAACAATATTTTTTTGCTTTATGCGTTTATTGAAATTGCTGAGATTCAGGCTGGCAATGTGAAGTATGATTTCCGGTTTTCGGGCGATTTCTTTTTCACCTTTTAGCGGAATCGATGGGCAGCCCCAAAATACGAGAACCGATAAAAGAATTCCAAATATTTTGATACAACAATATTTCATAATGTGCCTGAAAGAGTTACCTGATCAATGATATCTCCTTGCATAGAAGATACACTTTCACCGGCTCGAATACAAATTCTATCCAGCCGTCGAAGACTTCCATCTTCCTGCAATTTTTGTCCCGCATTTGAAACACGTTCCGTCTGATAGTTTATTTCTCAACACTCGAAATCCTTGCCGTTCGATCAGAAGTTCGTTACAGGAGTAACAATAGGTGTTCTCATACTTTCGTGTCTGCCCCGGACGATTACCGGTATAAACAAAATGTAATCCTTCTTTATATCCAATTTCTGCAGCGCGAAGCAGAGTAGAGATTGGAGTAACTTCTTCCTCCGCCGCCATTTTGTATTCCCGATGATAAGCAGTTACATGCCACGGAATATCCGGCGAGACGGAGAAAAGAAATTTGGCAATGTCGGTTAACTCTTCATCTGCATCATTTATTCTTGGAATAACAAGCGTGACTACCTCAACCCACTTGCCGCGTTCGTGCAATGACTTAATGGTATCAATTACATTCTGAAGTACACCACCGATTTGTTGGTATGATTTCTGGCGAAAACCTTTCAGGTCAACTTTGTAGAGATCAATCCATGGTTGTATATAGTCGAGCACTTCTGGCGTTCCGTTTCCGTTGGAAACATACGAAGTGATAAGTCCGGCTTTCTTCGCGTGTGTGAATATCTCCACTGCCCATTCAGAGGTAATAAGAGGCTCGTTGTATGTGCTCGTGATGACCGGTGCTTTCTGGCGAAGAGCAATTTTAACAATCTCTTCAGCATCAATTTCTTCGATAGAAGAAACGGCATGCGGATCTCGGAGTGTTTGAGATGTTACCCAATTTTGACAAAACGAGCAGTGGTAATCGCAGCCGAGCATGCCGAAGCTCAGTGCTGTCGATCCGGGGTACACATGGAAAAACGGTTTCTTTTCTATCGGGTCAAGTGCGATACCGGAAACATACCCGAATGGAACATAAAGTTTTCCATCCTTGTTAAATCGAATTTTACAGATACCATCTTTTAAGGGAGGAATCTTGCATCTATGCCCGCAAGCGAAACACCTTACCCAATCGTCCGGCATTTCGACGTAGAGTTTCCCTTCCTTCGTATGGTTCGCAAGAATTTCTTTGAGCGAGACTTTCGGCATCATTCACCTCATGAGTAAGTTACGATGTTGGAGGTAAGGAATCAAGGTTGAGTTTAGTATGAGAGTTTAGTACAGGGTTTTTGTATATTCCTCTCAACAGTGTTGCGTTTGATTGATCTCTGATGCACTTAGATAACAGTTGTTTCACTTGCGAGGTTATTAGTGATACGATGAGTGGTTCCAATTCGAAGAAAAATCTTAGAGAGAAAAAATACTGTGCAGAGCAAATGAACTCCATTGGCTCTTTTCAGCCATTGCCTGTGCGTGTGTATTGGTGTATTCATCGAATACTAAATAAAGATGACGGATATATTGATGAATGCAATATCAAACACAGAGTATATATATCATGCTGTTATGGATAAAATACAAACTGAGTCTATTTAACCACATATTAAAGCACAATGCCATGGTTCTTCAGGAGATCCTTTTATGAAAAAAGTCATATACCTCCAGCAGAGCCGGAGGCTTGATTATGTAAACCGCTCAAAGCGGTTATGTGTTCTTATTCAAAAATAGCCAACTGATCCAACCGCTTATCCTCTTCTTGTTGCGCTCGTATATATTCCCGTATCGTTGCCTCATCCTTGCCGACAGTTGACACATAGAATCCTCTATCCAAAAAGTGCTGACCTGTAAAGTTTTGTCGCTTCCCCTTGTAGTTCTGTGCAATATGGATCGCGCTCTTCCCTTTCATAAAACCTATCACCGCGCTCACTGCATGCTTAGGAAGAATACTTACCAACATATACACGTGATCCTCTAACAAGTGTCCCTCTTCTATCCGGCTCTCCTTCTGACATGCCAAATCGTGAAACACTTCCCCAAGATACCGCCGGAGTTCCTTGAACAACGATTTCTGTCGATACTTGGGTATGAACACTACATGGTATTTGCATTCGTATTTTGTGTGACGTAAATTGTTTTGCGTATTCATCTTAAATCTCCTGTATGCTTCGAGCGATTCACGCATATAGGAGATTCAATTTATTCCCGCAAAAGTCAAACTTTTGGAGTCTCCCAGCAGAGTTGGGGGTTTACCTATTGTAATTAAATATTCACGTACCGGACGATATTGCAATTATTGGTAATGATGATATTGATTATGCAAAAATATATCCCATACCATGAACAACTATTAGAGCGCCACAGCAAGAGATTGGAATAACGGCTGCAGAAATTTTAATTCGCAACATTGAATCATCGACACTTATGCCGATTGAACGAGTTATCTTGGAAACAGAATTTATTATCAGACAGTCATCTAAGGTCTTGAACACCAGTCGTAACTGAAGGCAGATTATTAAGCTCCTTTCAGTACCGCAAGGAGTATTCAGATACTCTATATCATTTCTTTATCGGTCCAATCATTTTTCTTACGAGCAAAAATCACCCATTCAGTTGACCCTTGCTGCTGCCTTACCGATTTAGCTGCATTGGGTTTAGTATCGAGAATATTTCCCAATGATGACAACAATGGCAAGAAAAGAGACACAATAGAAATGATAGCTGCTAGGCTGCACGAAAAAGAATTTCGTTAAAAGAAAGCGAACATGAGATTGCACATTCAATTCATTTAGCATAGTGAGACCCGCTGTAATATGTGCAGGCGTACAGGGGGATAATCCTCATCCACACCTTGAGACAGCATAGCCGATTCTCGAATTCCCTTCATCTGCATTTAACGTCTGATGCTGTCTCTCGTGCAGCTGATTTTAGCCCGCTTTCAGAGCATAACCATGTTCCATGGCATAATGTGAGAGACTTCTCTTCAACTGTTTCCTCCCCCTATGCAACCGTGAACGCACCGTTCCCACCGGGCAGTCGATCAATGCTGCGATTTCTGAATAGCTGAAGTCTTCGACATCGCTGAGTAAAACGATTTCTTTGAAGGTATTTGGCAGTGATTCGATCGATTGTGCAATTTCATCTCCGAATATTTCGAAATACGATTCTCCCGAGAAATATCTTCGATTCGGAACTCCCTGGAAATCCTTTCTTTGAAAATATTTGTTTTCGTCGAACTCAAGGTTCTTCGGCTCTTTTACTTTTTTCCGGTACACGTTAATGTACGAGTTCTTCATGATTCGATAGAGCCAAGCACGAACATCTGTTCCTTTCTCAAACTTGTCCCAAAATCTATATGCCTTGAGAAATGTTTCTTGCAATAGGTCTTTCGCATTTTCTGAGTTCATCGTCAGATGCAATGCATAATTGTGAAGCAGGGGCATTTGCGGGAGAGCTGTTTGCTCAAAATCCATATGAATACTTGGGGTTTCCATAGTATTTATCATCCTTATTGTTTTTTTGGGGGGTAGAATTATATTCATGAGAATTGATAGAAATAAATTGTTTATAGTACGTTTTCGTTTGTTGTGTGTTTTTCAGTGATCCTTACAGCAATGGTGTCGGTGGAATCTTCAGCTTCTGTTCGCACAAAGTTCGTGCTGAAACAGTAGACTGATACAATGGATGGTTTTTCAGTGTTATGTTATAGAGTGCAAACACACCTCCTGAAGGCGTATCCTGCCATCCAACGAATACAGCATCTGAATCCGTCGATTCAGAACTGCTCGTATCCCGCTGGTTATTGTTGTTCTTTGCCCCATCGACGGTTCTTGCACATGAAGGAAGCGATCTTATCCATCGAGCATAAACTTGCCTTGCGCCTTTTACTTGTTCCGGATCTCTTTTACTGTGATTCATTGGAATACCCTTCTACGGCATCGGAATTTAACTATTCTGCTGCGGATGGAATGATCAACGATACAATCCTGGAATTTAAATTCTTTCCTGATATATTCATGTTGCAGACTAATCATTTTCTATCGGAATTGTATTCGGATGGAAAACGGGGTTTGCCGTCGCACCAAGAGTACTCAACCTGGCGAAAGCTCCCACTCCATACAAAGTGGAACGATTATCAGCTTCTTCCTGGTGTCGTTGAGAGAGAATCTCTGCTGTATAGGTATGATCATTTATTTGGATGACTGGCGCAGCCAGTTTCAACTCTTGTTCTTCATGATAGTCTTCGTAGAGTATCCGCATTTTTTTCAAGCTGGTTTTGTTCTCTTTCGCTAATTTACTTAGATGTTTCAGTACCTCCGGTTGAATAGACTCACTGCAGACAATAATCTCGTTGATTTGTTTTTCCCGAATCAATTTTGGAAGACTCCAATATCCCCCGAAGACTGGAAATCCATTCAGATATTTCCCTTCCATCAAAGGGTTGTCATCCACAAATCCAACAGGAACCCACCTGTGGATGTTCGACTCCAGAATTCGCTCCAACATCAAGCTGCCGTTACCATCCGCACCGTAGATGATGACTCGTTTGCCTTCTACCGTTTCTTTCCTCGAAAGATACTGAAGAACACGAAACGAGACACGTATCCCGATAACCAGCGATGCCAGGAAAAAACTGTCCAAGGCTAAGACAATAAAATCAGCTTGCCGAAACGGCGGCATGGAGATCGTCTCTGCCAAGCCCGCAACGATAACAGCCAGCATCAAAGTCCTGATAATACTTAATGCATCGCCAATGCCGAAGTATTGATACGTTCTTTTGTATTGACCTGAAAATATAAAGACAGTAAGTTGGACTGCTGCAATAATCGATATTCGTTTGAAGAACTCCCAACCCAGATTATCGGCAACATTCACATTTATGACCAAGAGAAACGCAAAAGCATATGATATCAGAATAAAACCAAGATCAATAAATACATGGAACGATTCCCGGTTCATGATAGGCCGGTCGTATATGGGCAGCAATGTTCCATTTTGCAGAACCGCCATCTCTTTATACTGAAGTCGACGAATACCAGCTATAATGGCAGTTCCGACCAGTATGAGAATAATTGATGCCGTAATGTTATTGACAATCGTTATGGCAAATGCAGCAAGGCCCAATCCGCAAGAGACGAGATAGAGTACCAGAACTGCATTGCGGTGACTTAATCCCTTCGAGATCAGTTTATGATGAATGTGACTCCGATCTGGTTGAAACATTGAACTGAATTTACCGGTATGTTTCTCAGCGATTGAGGATGGGGAAATAGCCGATCGTAAAACTCTTCGCACCATGGAGAGGAGCGTATCCAGAATCGGCAACCCCAGCGCCAGAATCGGCAAGACAAGAGCAAATCCCGTTGTAATTTTTGTAAAACTCTTTACGGATAAGACAGCCAACATAAATCCCAGAAAGAGACTTCCTGAATCGCCCAGAAAGATTTTTGCGGGATTGAAATTGTATCGAAGAAATCCCAATAACGACCCCGCCAGCAAGAAAATGAGAATTGCTGATCCAATATCTCCCTGCATCAATGCAATAGGAAGCATCGTCATCGATGCAATAAGCGTTACGCCTGCAGCAAGCCCATCCAATCCATCGATGAGATTGATTGCATTCGTTACTCCAACGATCCAGAGGATTGTAACCGGAAAATCTAAAAGCCCAACGTTTAGGAAACCAACTCCAAAAACACTTGATACTTTTGTAACACTAAATCCTGCAAAATACATGAGAACGCCAAGTAATAGTTGCCCCAAGAATTTTTGTGCAGGACGTAGAGAACGGATATCGTCCCAGATGCCCAATGCAAGAACAAGCGCCAAGGAACCGAAAAGAAATATTCCTTCCTTGCCTGCAATCCAAGTATTGATTATGAGTCCGCGATCTAAAACAAAGAAAGCTATGAGTGACATGAAAACACTCACAAAGATCGCCACACCGCCAAGTCTTGGTATTGGAGTGCTGTGCACCTTTCTTTCATTAGGTTTGTCGATTGCTCCCACACTTTTAGCAAATTCCATGACTAAGGGTGTAGACGCAAGGGACAGTGAAATCGATGATATGAATGCAGCCATCAGGGGAATTATCATCTGTCACTCACTTCCTTCCTTCAGTTAATTACCTATGACGAATTCTTTGGCTCATACCTATGATACGCACAGCAGCAGAAGGGATTTTATACGTTTCTCTGTTTTGGTTCATGTTTGTAATGTCCATTCATCCGAGCGAGGTGCTTCCGTACTCCAATCCGAACATCCATCTAAAAAACAGATACGATGCAAAAGAAAACGATCTATAGTAATTCAATAGTGCACCCGCATATTCGTAATCAGTATTACGAACAATTAACGAGCGCTTTGCGTCTGTTTCAATCGGTGAAAATGTGTATTAATAAAATTACAATGAACTATGGAGAGAGGTAGTACTAATATCTAGGTAATAGTAATGAGGGAAACCGCTGGCGTGGAAACCGAATTTTATATCTATTCTTTGACTATTCCTTGTTGAATAGCAAATTTCACAAGACTGGCTGTATCGTGAATATTCAGCTTCTGCATAAGATTTGCCCTGTGCGTATTGATCGTACTGGTACTCAGGTACAACTTCTCCGCTATCTTGCGGCTGCTCAAACCCTGTGAGATAAGACAAAGAATTTCGTTTTCACGTTTTGTGAGATTCTTTCCTGGCGAATGCGGCTGATGGCCATTCTCTTTTTCACGTTTAGTAATGTATTCGATGATAAGCCGGGAAACATCCGGACTAAAAAATGGTTCACCCGCGGCGATACTCCGAACAGCCAGAAAGATATCTTGCTTCTCTGCATCCTTTAAAACATACCCATTCGCACCTGCTTTGATCATTTCATAGACATATTCTTCTTTTTCCTGTATAGTAAGAATGAGCACTTTGATCTCCGGATGTTTTTCTTTGATCAGCCGTGTCGCTTCTATTCCATTCATTTTTGGCATGGAGATATCAAGGATAATGACATCCGGTTTGAGACGGGAAGCCATCCGAACCCCATCAATTCCATTCGATGCTTCTCCGATCACGGTGAAATCTTTATTTGTTTTAAAGATGGATCGAAGACCGCTTCGAACAACACTATGATCGTCAACGAGAAGAATTTTAATTTTTTTCATGGGTTGGTTCAGTATGATATGGTATGTTGATGTGAACGACGGTTCCTTTTCCACGAGCCGAAGTCATGATGATAGATCCTCCGATAAGCTGAGCACGTTCCCTCATACTCATCAAGCCAAAACCACGGTGATCTTTCCGTTTTGCTTGTTTGGTTAAATCAAATCCTCTCCCGTCATCTTTAATAATCAATGAAAATATATCTTCATGATACATGAGTGTCACACATACTTCTTTCGCATGCGCATGTTTCAAAATATTGGCAAGGGCTTCCTGCATAATCCTGTAAAGTGCAATTTCAATATTGTTCTCGCCGACAATTGTCCCTACACTACGGGCAACGAATCGTACCTTGATAGAATTTTCTTTTTCAAATTCCCTGCAGAGAACTCTCAACGCTGCCACGAGTCCAAGATCATCGAGCGCTAAGGGGCGCAAGTTTGACGAAATCCTTCGCACATCATTGATGGAATCCCTAAGTTGTTTTCGCACAGACCGTATTTTTTTTTGGAGGGATTGGTTCGACTTCGGAATCTGGTTATCCAACGCATCGAGATGCAATTTTGTAGCTGTGAGGCGCTGGCACACATCATCGTGCAATTCGCGGGCGATTCGCTGCCGTTCTTCTTCCTGCACCTCGACGACACGCTTGGTGAGAGCCCGCAATGCTTCTTCGGTGTGTTTGCGCTCAGTGATATCGACGGTGAGAACGAAAATACCCTCACGCACCGGCTCGACGCTGAACTCAAACCAATTTGTTGCACCATCAGGGAATGTAAATGTCGATTCGAAACGCCGCGGGAAATGATCATCCATGCAATGCTTGTAACCAGCGAAGACCTCACTTTTTTCTACACCTGGGTACATCTCTAACATCTTCCGACCGATGAGATTCTCCCGTTTCTGATGACCTTGCCGGGCAGCGGAGTCATTGACATAAAGATATGTCCAGTCATATCCGATAATCATGCAGCCCTCGACCATATTATCCAGAGTGAGCCGCAACCGCTCAGTAGATTTCGCCAATTCGGCAGTCCGTTCAACAACCTTTTGTTCAAGTTCATCGTGTGCATTTTGTAACGCTTCCTCAGCCCGCTTACGTTCAGTGACATCGCGTATAACTACCACTGCGAATGTCTCGCTGCCAGACTTATATGTCGACACATGCACGTCCATGTCGAACTCCGTACCATCCTTCCGACACCCGCGGGTCTCGTAGCTGGAGGGTACATTCTCTCTTCTTGCCCGCCGACGGACGGTCTCCACAATCGCAGGTCGCTCGGAAGGAGCGATGAGGTCGGTAATCGGTTTTCCAGCAAGGTCATCGCTGGAGGAATAACCGAACAGAGTGAGATAGGCGGGGTTTGTCAGGAAGTGAATCCCTGCCCTGGACACGCCGATAGCGTCGACGGAGGTCTCAAAGATAGCCCTTAGCTTAGCTTCGCTCTCCCGCAATGCCATCTCCATGCGCTGTCGTTCAATAGCATACCGAAGAGCACGGGCAATGAGTCGACCATCCAGATCTCCTTTAACGATATAATCCTGAACACCCATCCTTACCGCTTCAATGCCTGTCGTCTCATCATCGATTCCAGTGAGTACTATCACAGGTAAATCAGAACAGACGAGTTTTGCCTCTCGAACTGTGCCAAGACCGTTGCTGTCCGGTAAGGTCAAGTCCAACAATATCGCATCAATATGATTATTTTTAAGATGGCTTTCGGCTTCATGCAATGATTGGACCACGCTAATAGAAATATCTCTTGCGCCGCTCAATGAAAGGTTTTCCTGCAAAAGGGCAGCATCGGAGACACTATCTTCAATCAGAAGGATTTTTAATCCCTTATCAGTCATAATCTTTTTTGGGGAAGCGTCACCACTGTGAGCCAAAACTGTTCGATGGACCTGATGACTTCAATAAAATGTTCAAAATCAACCGGCTTTGTGATGTAACAATTTGCGTTGAGCTGGTACGAGCGCAATACGTCTTCATCGGAACGGGATGTAGTAAGAACAATCACGGGAATAGTTTTCAAATCCAAATCGTTCTTCAGTTCTGCCAGAACTTCTCGCCCGTCCTTTCGCGGCAAATTGAGATCAAGCATAATAAGATCCGGTCTCACAGCATTGAAATATTTGCCCTGACGTCGCAAGTAAGCAAGCGCCTCGACGCCGTCTTCAACGTGATTGAGCGTGTTTGCAACCTTCCCTGCCTTCAAAGCCTCTATGGTCAAAGCTGTGTCGCTGGGACTATCCTCTACCAATAATATCTCGATCGTTCTGGCATCGGTTAAATTCATAGCTGCTCTCCTTTATCCGGTATGGTGAAATAAAATGTCGAACCGTTTCCAGGTTGTGATTCGACCCAGATTTTTCCGTTATTTCTTTCAACAATTTTCTTGCAGAGTGATAGACCAATGCCTGTTCCCGGATATTGTTCCCGGGTATGCAGCCGTTGGAAAATCAGAAAAATACGCTGAACATATTGTTTATCGATACCAATGCCGTTATCGCTGATAGCGAATTGCCATACGTTGTGCTGACGAACAGCGATGACATGAATATCGGGATGAGATGCGCTGCGGAACTTAATAGCATTGCCAATAAGATTTTGGAATAATTGTATAAGCTGGATGGAATCGATATAGACAGCTGGTAAATCTTCAGCAGTGATTTTCGCATCCGTTTCTTTTATGCTTGTCTGGAGGTTTAAAAGAGCACGCTCAAGGGCAATATTGGAATCGGTCATCTCAGCAGGTTTACCGCGAGTGTCAATCCGCGAATATTCCAGCAGCCCATTTATAAGTGTCTGCATCCTCGCAACACCGTCCACGATAAAATTCATATATTCAGTTTTCTTTGCATCGATAGTGCTCTTGAATTCGATTTTCAGAAGACTCACAAAACCAGAGATGGCCCTCAACGGTTCCTGCAAATCATGGCTGGCTACATATGCGAATTGTTCCAGATCTTTGTTTGACCTTGATAGTTCATCGGCGATCTGTTCTTCACGAACAATTTCGGATTGAAGCTGACGGTTTATCTTTTCAAGATCTTCTTTCGCCTGACGCAATCCTTCCTCAGCTTGTACGCGCTTTGAAATATCGCGAAGGTTACATTGGATGACTTTTTTATCGTTGACTAAATAAACGTTGCTTACAAACTCCGTCACTATATGGCGTCCATCTTTTGTTACAAGCGGCAGATTTTCATAACGATTATATTCTTTCGTTTGCAGTTCCAAAAAAGCTTCCTTAGATGCAACAATATTTTTGAACAGGTCAATCTCCCAGATCGTTTTATTTAGGAACTCCTCATGAGAATGACCTAACAAATCTTTTGTAAATGGGTTGATGTCAACTATCATACCAGATTCGGCATCCAGTATGAGTATCCCATCACGCGCCGCTTCAAAAAGTCTCCTATAACGGAGCTCAGAAACCAACACTGCTTCCTCAGCCCGCTTACGTGCTGTAATATTCCTGAAATACCCAATGATACCATTAACATTACCCCGTCCATCGTGTTGAGGAACATATGCCCCGTCGAAAAACTGCTGTCTTCCTTCCAGATCGATTAAGGACGTTTCCAAGAGTACGGGATTATCTGTTTCGATTACCTGTCTTTTGATCTTTGTGACTTTCTCTGCATCATCTTTTGTCAATATATCATAATCGGTCTTTCCGATCATATCCTGCACCGTCAAACCTAGCTGCGGATTTACCACCAATGAATAGCGCAGTTCACGATCCTGAACAAGAATATGATCGGGAGTATTAGATGCTATCGACTTAAAACGTTCCTCACTTTCACGCAACGCCGCGGCTTGTCGTTCCGCTTTCGCACGCGCAGTTCGCAGTACAGCACCTACATAACCGACAAACGCGCTCGTGAGTGTTACTACAGCCATTCGGGAAAAACCCTCTACATTTAGTTCGAGTGCATAGAAAGGTGGAATGAACAAATAGTCTATCACTATCGAACCCAGTATCCCCGCAACTATTGCTGGTCCAAACCCGGCGAGTAACGCAACGACAACAGTAGCAGGAAACAATGTTATATAAGGTACACCGGGACCTACCAGCGGCATAAGCATATACCGCAAGGCAACAGCCAGAGGTACAGCCAAGAATGCATATATATAACGTAAAATTTTTTTCATAATAGATTTTTCAATAAAATCATGGTCTCAATTTCCAGAGTCGCCAGTGAACAAAGGGATGAATAGCTTCTCATTCTTTTCTCAATTGGAAAGGGAAGCTATGACCTTGATCAGTTTATACTTTAATCATTACCGTCAGGCGATAAAAAAACCCAAGCACCATATCTGATTTTTAAAGTGCCAATGTTGATTGATGCATTCTTTGCAAAGATACATCGTATAATCAGAATTCCGCACACAAGAAATTTCCATCATAAGGAACCCAAATCACCTCGCTTATATCCATGCCACTGGATTTTGCATGGTTTCGAATAAAATGTCCGAGTTGATTATCTACGAGGCGGGAAATCCATGCCGTCCGCAGGCCATACCGGGAAAGTGCATATGCAACATTATACTCTCCTCCGCCTGCGTACGCCTCGAACATTGGCGTCAACTCGATGCGTTGGTGACCTGGGGGCTTAGTCGAATCATACACTCGCCAAGCGTCAGTAAATCAAACTCACATTCCGATGAAGATTGAATCTTCAAAGGCATTATTTTTATTCCTTTCACATAATAAGAAAAACATTACCGCTCTTCAACAACAGTCCCAAGCCCAAACATTGTACAGTGTTTGGTCATCGCTGGATGCGCGCTGATCCACCTTGAGCAAATGCACGCACCTGCTCTACTGTCACCATGGATGTGTCACCTGGTGTCGTTGTAAGCAATGCACCATGCGCCCAACCAAGCTTTACAGCTTCGTCCGGCGTTTCGCCGACTAATAAGCCGTAAAAGAATCCTGATGCAAATCCGTCACCGCCGCCAACACGATCGACCACAGATAGTTCGCATGCAGGCGAAACGTACGTCTTGCCATTAACCCACGCAACTGCACCCCAAGTATGGTGATTTGTTGAATGGACTTCCCGTAATGTTGTGGCAACTACTTTTACTTGCGGATGTTTCTTTACAACTTTATCAATCATTCCAAAGAAAGCGGTCGGATCAAGTTTCGATTTTGATTCCACATCTTGACCGAGAATTCCCAAACCCTTTTGCAAGTCTTCCTCATTGCCGACCAGTACATCAACGTTCTCAATGATGCGTGCAATGATATCCACTGCCTTTTTTTCTCCACCCCAAATGTTCCATAACTTTGCGCGAAAATTAAGATCAAAACTGACGATCGCTCCAGCTTTCTTTGCTGCTTTCATTCCTTCGATGATCACTTCGCCTGTGGTTTCTGAAAGCGATGCAAATATTCCGCCGCTATGGAACCAACGCACACCACCTGAAAAGATCGCGGTCCAATCAAAGTCATCCGGTTTCAACAAAGCGCCGGCTTCATTCGCGCGATTGTAGAACACCACTGGAGGACGAACGCCTTGACCGCGATCGCTGTACACCGTTGCCATGTTCGGCCCGTTCACACCATTATGTTTAAATCTTTTATAGAATGGTTTCACTCCCATCGCTCGAACGCGCTCACTGATCAAATCACCGATTGGGTAATCGACCATTGCCGTCACAATGCCTGTATTCATACCAAAACAATCAGACAAGTTTGCCGCCACGTTAAATTCACCGCCGCTCACATGAATTTGAAACTCCTGTGCCTTTCTGAAAGGAATGATGCCGGGATCGAGACGATTCACCAACGCACCAATTGACACCAAATCCAATGCACCATCCTTTTTTATATTCAAATCACTCATTATTTGCTCCTTCATCTAAAAATGATTTTTCCTAACTATTAACACACCTGAGTATACCGAGAAGCCGCCATCCAATGGAAGAACAATGCCGGTGACGAACTTCGATGCGGGTGTCAATATTGTTGTGCCTATATTTCCATCTGCTCGAGTCTTGGAGCTAAATATATGAAAATTAGATATGCAATGATGTATGACGAACCGCAAATAATAAACAACACAAGATAACTTCCTGTGAACTCTAGAAGAAATCCAGCGAATGTTGCTATCAACATTCCTCCAATGGCACCGGCCATTCCTCCAAAACCGACAATGGAGCCGATCGCTTTTCGTGGGAACATATCTGATGCAGTCGTAAAGAGATTCGCAGACCATCCCTGATGTGCCGCCGTTGCCAGACTCAGTAATGCAACAGCCATCCATAATTCAGATGCCTGTGACGCAAAGACAATCGGTATTACAGAAATCGCACAAACAAGCATTGCTGTCTTTCGACCTTTATTGACACTCCAACCTCGTTTAATGAAAAACGATGAAAGCCATCCTCCCCCAATGCTGCCTACATCTGCCATCAAATAGATTATGATAAGCGGCGGTCCAATTTTTTCTAAAGTTAATCCATAGCTTTTATTGAGATATTTCGGCACCCAATAGAGATAGAACCACCATATGGGATCTGTCATGAATTTTGCGATTGCGAATGCCCAGACCTGCTCGTGCTTCATTAATTTTATCCAGGGAATTTTTTCTTGTGTATCGGGAGGATCACTGTGTATATATGATAGTTCCTCGACTTTGAGCCGCTCGTGTTGTTCGGGCTTCTCATAGAGCAGTACCCAAAATATAATCCAAATAAATCCGATGGCACCTGTTGCAATAAATGCCATTTGCCATCCATACGTAAGAGTGATCCACGGTACGACTAACGGCGCAACCACAGCCCCTACATTCGAACCTGCGTTGAATATCCCCGTTGCCAAAGCACGTTCTTTTCTAGGAAACCATTCGGCCACTGTCTTGATTGCGGCCGGAAAATTACCTGATTCACCTAAACCCAACGAGAAGCGCGCAATAGCAAATCCGATTACTGAAGACACGAATGAATGTGCCATCGCGGCAATGCTCCAGACTGCCATAGCAATGGAATATCCGATTTTCGTTCCAAGCCTATCCATAAGCCTGCCGACGAGCACCATACCAAGGGCATACGCCGCCTGAAATGCAGTCACAATATAACCGTAATCAATCTCATTCCATCCAATTTCCTTTTGGAGAACAGGAGCAAGTATTCCCAAAACCTGTCTATCGATATAATTAATCGTTGTTGCAAAAAACAGTAATGCACAAATAGTCCAGCGGTGATTGCCAATTCTTATTTTTATGACATTCGCATCTGACATCATTCGATTCTTCTGGATAATCCTGACTTGATGGTTTATTCTGTTCTCAATTATCTTTTTCTATTGATAGTGTTATCGTGCAAGGAGACTCTAATCGTTGTGAGAATTCTTTCAGACACTTATTCCATTCATCCGCATTGTTGAAATCACCGCTGCGTGTCCACCATGCTCCTGCATAATATACTGCAACATTGCCAAACTCTGCTGTTCCAAGAAGAAGAGCATAAACACTATCTTCTTTTGTCCCGGTGAAAATCTCTTTCGCCCTAACAATACCGGTAACGAGCGAGCCATTCTCTTCTTTTTCGTTCGTGAATCCCCAAAGACTGATCCACCGATTTTCTGAATCAGAATATGTGATAACACTTTTTCGTTTTACAAGACCGGCCGCGAACGGTAATCTGCCTTTGGAAGAATTATAGGTATACGTAACTTCCACCTTATTGAGGTTACTGCCTGCATCAAGAGTAATTCTCTTTTTCTTCGAAATGCTGTTACCGTTCAATTGAACCGATTTGTAGGTTACCTCAAACATCGCCCGAATTGGACATGTTGCAAGAATCTTGTATGTTTCAAATACACCCGGTTGGTAGAGAGAATCCCCTTTATAAAGTGCACAACTTCCCGCACCGAGCGATTGCCAAACATTAAAGAAATCTGCCCCTTCACCATGGTCTTCATGATATGAAATCCTTTTTACACTATCTGCTTCATCCAACCTGTACCATTTTTCAGTCATATACCTCCGGCAGAGCCGGAGGCTTGATTATGTGAACCGCTCAAAGCGGTTGTTTGTTATTCCAGAAT
>Ga0182021_10004752_pt1 | contig 16018 bp, 15 predicted proteins | sample 612E3MmetaG_FD_120493 | JGI IMG/M metagenome (GOLD analysis project Ga0182021, IMG submission 120493) | Permafrost microbial communities from Stordalen Mire, Sweden - 612E3M metaG (Illumina Assembly) | ecosystem: Environmental > Terrestrial > Soil > Wetlands > Permafrost | place: Sweden... | reverse complement strand
TAGGTACCTACCAGGTTGGTTGCTGCGTCGGTCAGAACGTTGATATAGGTCACACCTGCATCGCAATCACCCTTGTACACAGCGATGGCAACATTTGGGTGGGACCCTGCGTTCACGGTGGCCTTGAAATCGGTATCCGGATCGACGCCATTGGCCTTGAGGATGATCCGCGGCACGATGTAACCCGATGTGGACAGCGGATCAACGAAGCAGAAGGTCTTGCCTTTAAGATCCGCAAAGGTCTTGATGTTTGCATCGGTACGGGCAATGAACTGTCCCTTGTAGAACGGCTGCAAAGTGCCACCGAGCGCCTTATCGGGATCCAGGTCATTCGTGGAATAATTTCGCAGGTTGATCAACACCGGAATGACCCCGTATTTTGCCTCGGCAATCAGAATGGAAAAGGTGTTGAGGAAGCCTATCTGGGCTTTCCCGGCCCCCATGGCTTCGATTGCAGCGGCATAGCTGGTGCCGGTCTGGATCGAATAGGACAACCCGGTCATTTTATTCAAGCAATCGGCGATGGCGGTGCTGGCTGTGGCTATGATGCCAGATTCACCCGATGGGACAAATGCTATGGTGATCGGGTTATCCGCCGCGCCGAGTTTGCCTGCTGCAGGAGCGGCTGGGGCATCCGTCAGCTTGTTGCACACAGGTGGGATTGGGGTCGGGACGGCAGTAGGGGCTGTGGTAGGGGTTGGTGGGACGGTTGTCGGTGGGATAGTTGTCGGCGGGACAGCAGTCGCAGGGACCACGACCGGGGGAACGGAAGTCGGTACTGGGGTGGGAGTCGCAGCGGTACCGCATGCACTGAGCAGCATGGCAGCCGCGACCAGCAGTGAAACAAACAAAAATGCTTTCTTCATTACTTCTTCTCCTCTCATGAGATTGGGTTTTAGGGGAAATTTGATTCCCCATGGACAAGTTGATGATAGCGCAGGTTTAATTTTTTTACAAGTGACATGCGTCAAAATTTCAGGATAATCATCATATTTTATCTTTCAAATTCACTTCGCGGATTTTTGAGTCCAGTCGGGGTGGGCGTATTTTTTCTCCACCAACTCTCTGGCGCGGGCTTTTTCCCCGGGAGTCAGGTCTGCGGGCTGCAGGTCCATGCTTAGCACCGACCCGAATGCATGCACGAACGCCTGGGCTGCAGTCTCCCATGAAAGGACGCCTCCCAGGGCGGTTTCCGCGGTGGTGGCCCGAGCCAGCAATCGTTCGGCAGCCAGCCGGCGGGCGTTTTCATCGGGGAAGGTCAGGACCTGCAGGATGCGGGTCAGGTCGCCACATAACGGTAGCGACCCATGTTGGAGCACCCCCTCTTTACGCCGGGATTGGGCCGATCCGATCAGTTTTTTTCCCCCGGCTGTGATCTCGTAGGTGGAAGGGACTTCAAAACATACCGGATTGGCATTCCCTTCAGAAGTACCGGTATGTTCTTTCAACTCTACTTGCAGCCTGAGCAGTCGGAGCGCTTCCATCAGTGCCTGTGCCAGGCGGTTGTAGGATTCGAGAACCGTCCCGGCCAGGCGTGGTTCATCCGCTCGACCAATTACTGAATAGGTCAATTCGTCGGTGTGAAGCACTGCCTTTCCACCGGTGGGACGCCGCACCAGTTCCCAGCCGCGCAGTTGCAGGCGAGGGATGTCCACATCCTGGAAAGGTTGAGCATATCCGATGGAAAGACAGGCGGGTTCCCAGGCATACACGCGCAGGGTTGGCAGGCTTTCGCCGCGGCCGCAGGCATCCAGGATGGCCTCGTCCGTGGCCATATTCCAGGCTCCCCGGGCTGGGATGGGATCAAGGATGAGCCGCCAGGGATCTTTTGTCATTTGGTCAAAGCACTCCAATCCTGGACTACCTGCTCGGCAATTTCAGGGAGGATACTTTCCAGCGGCGGGCGAACAGGCCATAGTGGGAATCCATACAGCCTCGCCAGCAGGATTTTCAGTGTGGGCGGAAAAGGTGAATATTTTTCCAAAACATGACGGATCCCTGTCACCTGAGACTGGAGAGCGGATACATCCGCCTTGTGTTGGAAACCATCCCAGATCTTTCGCAGCTCGGGGGAGATCAGGTTTGCCGGCGCGGTGATGCAACCCCCGGCGTGGTTCTCCATTGCCAGTTGGAGGTATGAGTCGGTGCCTGTCATCACCAGCAGGTCATTTCCAAAGCGTTCCCCCAGCAGGCGGGAAAGATCTGGGTCGTGCGAGGAATCCTTGATTCCAGCGAACTGGCGGGGGAACGTTTCTTTGAGTCGTGCCAGCAGGTCCATGGAGAAACCGACCCCTGCCGTGGCCGGGATATGGTAGCCAAGTACGGATCCATCTGCGGGGACGGCGCGGCGGATGAGTTCGCGGAAATAGCTAAAAAGGCCTTCATCTGTAGCCTTGCGGAAGTAGTAGGGCGGCAGGATCACCACCCCATCGTAGCCCAGATCAAAAGCGGCGTGGGTGAGGAAAACCGACTCGGTAAGGCTGGGTGTCCCGGTGCCAGCCAGCAATTTAATGGTGGGAAGCATTGCGCGAACCTGAAGTGCACTACGGTAGATCTCGACTCGTTCCTCCGCTGAAAAGGAGGGACCCTCGCCAGTTGTTCCCAGGAGCAGCACGCCATGGCAGCCGCGCCGGTTGAGGAAATCCAGGAGAGGGGGGATGGCATCCAGGTCGGGAGAAAAATCTGGTTTCAGAGGAGTGACGGCTGCGGCATACACACCGGACAGGTCATGCATCATTTCACCTCATCCAGGAAATCTTTTGCGGCTTTTCCTGGGGAAGCCAGTTTATGACCCTCGCTGTTCAAATATCGCTGGCGGTCAAGTACCCACAGGTACAGGTCAGCTTCTGTTTTCCCGGGGAATTCTTTCAGGATGCTGCTGTGTCGGATGGTACGAATGATGGGCATATACACTTTATCGTACCAGTGGGCTACAGCCTCCTCATCAGAAATGTCGCGCTGCAGATCCAGCCCCATAAAATAACGGTGAACGGCGATGTGTTCAAGCAACCGCTCAAAACCATCCGGGATGGTCAGCTTGACATTGGCTTTGGGCCGGATGTGGTCCAGGCCTGTCCGCTCCAGGAATTCCACCTTCTCACCCAGGATTTCCAGGTCTTCCGTTTTAAGATCAGGCGTAATATTGACCTTTGTGGAACATTCGCGCACCTCGGCATCGATAAACTCCTGTCCCTGCTCGCGTGCGACGGAGACGCGGTGATGACCGTCCACTACAAAATAGACCTCCCCGACCTTATACAGGACAACCGGAGGTAGATCGACTTCCTGGTAATAGGCGCGGTCAATGTTCTGCCAGCGGTTGGCGATCTGGTCTTCGAGCGGTAAAAAGGCGCGGTCGAACTGGTGATAGCGATTAAGGCTGCCGACGATTTTGTTGACTTTTACGGTTTTAACGCCGCGATAGATGGGACCTCCGATGTGTAATTTTTCTTTAACTTCATCATAGGAGAGCAGCGTGGTTGGCTGACCGCCCAGGGTGTTGAGAATACGGTTCAAAAAAGCCTTGAAACGGGCACGGGCAAAATCGGATCTGACCCGCCCGGTAAAATCATCAAACATTGGGTTCCACCTCTAGAACTCTGTAAGGATACACATTAATGACGGTAGTGCTGCCCACCTGCGTGATCGATGGGAGCAGATTGCCTTTGTACACCAGAGTGTGTCCGTGGAGAAAGTAGCGTGGCTTGAAGACCCGGATGATATCCAGGTAGGCCGAAAAACCGGTGTGAGCCGGATCGCTGTCATCGTGAATGCCGCGTACTGGTGAATGAGCAAGGATTATATCCAGAACTTTACCAGTACGGAACCGATTCCAGAGAATCGCGGGCAGGAGGGAAATTACCCGCCCGTACATTTCTGATTGAGTGTACTGGTTGGAATGCTCGGGTTTATAGCGGATGCTCCCGCCCAACCCGGCCAGGCTCAGACCTTTAACCTGCACCAGGTGACGGTCCAGGTTCATGCACCCCTCTGCGCGAGTGGCTGGATTTGCCTCATTGTATCTGGGGTCGTGATTTCCGGGCACATAGAGCAACGGCACATTCAGAGCTGTGACCAGAAATTCAAGATACTCATAGGGCAGGTCACCGCAGCCCAGGATCATGTCAATGTTACGGCAATTCTGGGTAATCCAGGAATTGTACAGTCGATCGACCACTTCGTCGCTTACGGCCAGTATTTTCACATAAACTCTCCAGCTGTATTGTGCCTTAAACTGAAATTCCATGCAAGACCAGACAGGTTGCCAATCCGGATAGTGATGCTATAATTCATTATTCTGGTGATGATCAGGAGGTCAATCTGGAGACCCAAAATATTACATCCTCAATAGGGAAAGAGCCGGGCGATAATGCCTCGAATGTCCAATTGACATCCGGGACGATGCTTGTCGGCCGCTATGTCATCCAGGATGTAATTGGCGTAGGAGGCATGGGTTCGGTTTACCGTGCTCGTGACCTGCATTTCCCAAGCGTGGTCAAATTGGTGGGGGTGAAAGAGATGATCAACCGGGCCGCCGATCCACTGGTGAGAAAAACCATTGTCAAGAATTTTGAGCGTGAAGCCAATATTCTGGCAACCCTTAACCATCCTTCAATTCCCCGAATTTATGATTATTTCACCGAAGACAATCGTTCTTACCTGGTGCTGGAATTCATCCATGGTAAGGACATGGAAGCCGTGATCAATGAAACTGCTGGCTTTCTGACCGAGGAACGCGTTCTGGCCTGGGCCATCGAACTCTGTGATGTACTTTCCTATCTCCATACCCATAAACCTGACCCGATAATCTTTCGGGATATGAAACCTTCCAATGTAATGGTTAATTCAACGGACCATATTGTGTTGGTCGATTTTGGGATTGCCAAACCATTTCAGGTTGGGCAAAAAGGAACGATGATCGGAACGGAAGGGTATTCCCCGCCTGAGCAATATAGAGGGGAGGCTGGCCTCTATGCGGACATCTATGCCCTGGGGGCGACCATTCATCACGCCCTCTCCCGTCGTGACCCGCGCCTGGAACCGCCATTTTCATTTGCCGAACGTCCCCTGCGCATGATCAACCCCGCGGTATCTTTGGAACTGGAAACCGTTATCAACACTGCCCTGCAATACAACCCGGATGACCGCTTCCATAGTGCCGAGTCGATGAAGGAAGCCCTGATCGCTGCGGGACGCAAGACCGGGATATTAGGTCGCGTAAGCCCAGGGACCGCCTCCATCCAGAGCCCTGGCGGGATCAAACCGTTGTGGTATTTTCAATGTGAGGACGAGATCCGTGGCGCGCCTCTTTATTACGATGGCGCGATATACATTGGATCCTATGACCATAATCTCTACTCGCTGAATCCCGCCGATGGAAAACTGAAATGGAAGTATGCGACCGACGGCGGTGTGGTAACCCGTCCGGCGGCTTATGAAGGGGATATATTCATCGGCTCGGAGGATCAGCGCCTGCATGTGGTCAACGCCCGCACCGGGAAAGTGAACTGGACCTATTACACCGAAGGCCGGGTGCACTCCTCCCCGCGCATCGCGGAAGGACATGTATTTTTTGGTTCGGATGATCAACACCTCCATGCCGTTAACCTGACAACTGGGCGGGCAGCCTGGACTTTTGAAACAGCGGCACCGGTGCATTCCACCCCTTTCGTATCGAATGAAGCCGTTTTCACCGGTTGTGAGGATGGCGATTTTTACTGTGTGAATTTTCGCGGTGAGTTGAAGTGGCATTACAAGGCCAAAATGGCAGTCACCTCCTCCCCTTTTATATTGGATGGAGTGGTTTACTTCGGTTCACTTGACAGCAGTTTATTCGCTTTGGATGCACGCGCAGGCTGGGTCATCTGGCGTTTCCGCATGGGGAAAGGATCCGTTTCTTCACCTTACGTATCGGATGGCATGGTCTACATCGGATCTGCTGATAGCAACATCTATGCCGTTAATGCCCATACAGCCAAGGAAGTTTGGCGTTTCAAGACGGAACATCAGGTAAGCAGCTCCCCGGTCATTTACAAAGATGCGATCTATTGCGGCTCGGCAGATGGAAACCTGTACTGCATTGAAGCCCATTCAGGTCATTTACGCTGGAAATTTGCCACCAAGGGACCGATCACCGGTTCCCCGCTCGTCTATGATGATATTGTTTACATTGGTTCCACTGATCATTTTCTATACACATTACTTGCATGATCGCGAGTATCCAAGGAGACAATTGTGAAAGCATTTTTTAAACGATTGCTGGGTAAAAATACCAAGCCTCTGACAAAGGTTGATGCAAGTACTGTTCCCCTGTCAGGTGAGCAATTCAAACTCGCCTCCACACCTCCTCCACGAATTGAGCCGCAACAGTTCATCATCGGTTGTGGACAATCGATTGGCAAGCAGCGCGACCACAACGAAGATAGCCTTTTCACCTTTTCAGTCACGATGGGCGGCGAATCTCCCAGTTCCCCGCTTGGATTGTTCATTGTCGCTGACGGCATGGGCGGGCACCAATTTGGTGAGGTTGCCAGCTCCACCGCAGTACGGACGATGGCGAATTATCTGCTCAAGCGTTTTCATGCCTACCTGATCAATCCCGCCGAGGGCATGGATGATCCGCTTCAGGATATGATGCGGGCCGCTATCGATGAAGCCCAGAAGGCGGTTACCCAGGCTGCCCCAGGCAGCGGTACAACCCTGACAGCTGCGATCGTATTGGGCCAGCAAATGACCATCGGCCACGTGGGCGATAGCCGTGCCTGTGCCATCCATCTGGATGGACGGGTGGATATATTAACCCGCGACCACTCCTTGGTAAAACGGCTGGAGGAGCTTGGACAGATCTCCTCGGAGGAAGCAGCCGCCCATCCTAACCGCAATGTCCTCTACCGGGCTCTTGGCCAGGGGGAAGTGCTTGAGCCGGATATCTTTACCACCCCTTTTCCCCAGCTGGGTTATTTACTGCTCTGCAGTGATGGCTTGTGGAGCGTTCTCCCGGACGATCACCTGGGCGATATTGTAAAGGCCGCGCCCAACCTGCATGTGGCATGCCAGAAACTGATTGCAGCGGCTAATGATGCCGGCGGCCCGGATAACATCAGTGCCATACTGGTACAATTGATCGGTTAATGACCCAAAACCCAGACTATTATTCCATTTTCAGACTGCCACGGAACGCCACCGCGGATGAAATTCGGCAGGCATATTTCGATGCTGCCCGCCGATTGCACCCGGATAAAAATACCGCCCCGGGTGAGACGGAATTATTCCTCGATGCGCAGCAGGCATACGAAGTTCTCTCGAATCCCAAAAAACGGGCTGAGTATGATCTGACCTTGCCGCCTGAGAAGCATTCAGATTTTCCCCTAGAGCATCGCATCCTATTAAGCCGTCCAAGTTTGGCTCAAATGGACGAACCCCAGTTGGTTTATGCCATTATGGAGTTATTTCCACCAGCCAGTTTGCCGGCTTCCCCGGCACCTTCCATGAACGTCTGCCTGGTGATCGACCGTTCGACCTCCATGCAGGGCAGCAACATGGATGTTGTCAAAGCCACTGCCATTCAGATCATGCGAAAGATGAAGCCCCAGGATATCTTCTCCGCGGTCGCCTTCAGCGACCGCGCAGAGACGGTCATCCCGGCTAGCCACAGCGCGGACCTTTCCAAGCAGGAAGCCCGCATACAAATGCTGCAGACCTCCGGGGGAACGGAAATATATCCTGGTCTGGAAATGGGATATACCGAAATTTGCCGTAATCTGAACAATGCCCGCGTAAACCATATCATCCTGTTGACCGATGGGCGGACATACGGCGATGAAGATAAATGTATTGACCTTGCTCACCGGGCGGCAGAAAAGGGGATCGGGATCAGTGGTCTGGGGATCGGTTCTGAATGGAATGATAATTTTCTGGACGCCCTGGCTTCTTCCACCGGCGGCAGCAGTATGTATATCTCCCATCCCGCGGATATCCAGAAGGCCCTGCTGGATAAATTCTCCTCGCTTGGAATGGCTTACGTAGAAGAGACCCGCCTGGAATTTAATGTGCCGAAAGGGATTGAATTACGCTATGCCTTTCGTCTCCAGCCCGAGCTTGGTGTACTCTCCTTTGAAAGCCCGATGGTCCTGGGGCCGGTGGTTTACGAAGCCAGCCTCAAGGTTTTGATGGAATTCGTGGTTCAGCCGGAGCTACTTCAAAAAAAGATCGTTCCCCTTCTGGATGGTAAGATTTTCGTTACCCTGGTGGATGAAAAATTTCCGACTAAACCATTAGCTTTCCATATAAACCGTCCCGTTGGCAAGGAATTGGAAACCGATATTCCTCCCAATGAAATTGTGGAGGCACTCTCCCGATTAAAACTTTACCGTCTTCAAGAGCAGGCGCGGCTGGAGGTTTCAGCCGGTGAGTATGACCAGGCATCCGAACATTTGCATCGTCTGGCTACTCACCTCCTTTCCCAAGGTGAGCGTGGCTTGGCCCGGACGGCCCTTCTGGAGGCCGAGCATATTCTCCAGAATAAATCTTTTTCCCAACAAGGCGGAAAAGAGATAAAATATGGAACACGCGCCCTTTTAATGTCAGGGAGGAGGCCGGAAGATCAATGATTATTTGTCCGAACTGTCAGCATAAAGAGATGAGCGGAGCCATCTATTGCAGTAAATGCGGAGCACAATTGCTTGATGTGACCATTACAACCCATAAAATTCACACCTCTGAGGCCCGCCAGGAAGCCAATCGTCAGCCAAGCTCCGTGACCCCGGCTCCGGCGCGACAGCTGCAATCCTGGATTTCCCTGAATATGATTGAAAGCGGGCAGATCCTGCCCCTGGCGGACCGCACCGAGTTCACGCTGGGTCGTTCGGCCGAGGGCCAGCCCATTGTGCCGGATGTGGATCTGTCCCCCTATAATGCCTATGCCAATGGTGTCTCCCGCCTCCATGCAGTATTAAAACTGATCAAAGATCAAATAGTCCTTGTTGATCTGGGTTCATCGAATGGCACTTATTTGAATGGAAATCGACTTTCACCCTACGTCGAGACCTCGGTCGCTCACGGGGATGTGGTTTATCTTGGTAAACTTAAGATGCAACTTCTGATTGAATAGCACAGGTCAATAATATGGCTCACACTGTCATCATCCACATATCAAGCGAGGAACCGATCGTTGGCGAATTGGAGCAACTTCCGGCTGCAAACGATACGGTGATCACCATCCATAACCCGAGGCGCAGGGATGGAAAGGATGTTCAAAACCTTTCCAGTGATGCCATCACGGTGATCTGGCCCATCAATCAAATATTATTCATGGAAGTAATGCCCGGTGAGGGCGAGGAACGGATTATTGGCTTTGTGCGGGAATAAAAATGGCTGAGGAACCCATTAAGCGGCGTAAGATCCTTGTGGTCGATGATGAAGAGCGCATGGTGCGCTTCATCCGTCTAAACCTGGAACATGATGGCTATCTTGTCATTGAGGCTTTTAATGGAAAGCAGGCCCTCCAGCGTCTGCGGGACGCCACCCCCGACCTGATCTTGCTGGACGTGATGATGCCTGATCTGAACGGTTTTGAAGTGCTGGAAATGGTGCGCGAGATCAGCAACGTGCCGGTCATCATGCTCACTGCTAAGAGTGAAGAAGACGACCGTGTCCACGGCCTGGAAAAGGGGGCAGATGATTACATTACCAAACCTTTCAGCCCTCGCGAACTGGTTAGCCGGATCAAGGCTGTCCTGCGCCGCACTGAAGGGCTCAGTGGGGGAATGCACGGTCTGATCGAAGTGGATGACCGTCTGAAGATCGATTTTGACCGGCGCGAGATCTGGCTGGAAGGTAAGCTCGTGAAATTACGCCCAACTGAATATCGCCTGCTCTACCATCTGGTGCAAAATGCTGGATGGGTCATTTCCCATGACCAATTACTCTCCAAGGTCTGGGGCTACGAATACCGCGACGAGCCGCATTATGTCCGGCTTTATATCAACTACCTCCGGCAAAAACTTGAAAAAGACCCAGCGGATCCCAAGTACATCCTGACCGAACGCGGGGTTGGTTACCGGTTTGTGGATTTTCGGCGAGATAAAGCCGAATAAGTTGCCCCGTCTTCTAGCAAAATGCTGAAGATCATATATTAATTAAGCACATAATCGATAAGGGTTATGGTGATGTTGCATTCCTTGTCGAGTACCAATGTTAAATCGAAGATCAAATTTACTTATGAAAATTATTTCTCCTGCAATCAACTCTCTTACGATTATCGTGCCTGTTTATAACGAAGCAGATTCACTGCCGGATTTTCTACCTGAATTGTTTGCATTGTGCCAGGAGAAACAATGGCATCTGATTCTAGTGGATGACGGCTCCAGTGACGATTCAGTTCAGATTATTACGAAGTATAAATATCAACCAAATGTGACAATAATTCATCATAAGATCAATCGTGGTTATGGCGGTGCGTTGAAATCAGGAATAGCGTGTTCGACCACTTCCCATATCTTAACAATGGATGGTGATGGCCAACATTGCATTTCAGATATTGAACCCATGTTCAATTTTGCAATAGAAAAAGAGGCCGATCTTGTTGTAGGAAATCGGGGAAGACAAGGAATTAAAAATCCTTACAGGAATTTTGGGAAGTGGATAATTCGTAATTTTACAAAGATCCTGATGCCTCTCCCCATCCACGATCTGAACTCGGGTTTTAAACTATATCGGACTGAACCAGCTCATAGATATTCATCAATTTGTCCAAACTCAATGGCATTCAGTGACGTCATCACTTTGACTTTTATCAGCCAGAAGGACCTGGTCCTTGAATATCCCATTACCATCCTTAGGAGAAAAAAAGGAAAAAGTACAATTCGCTTAGCCACAGCCTTTGACACGGTTATGGAAATAATAAATATCGCCTTGATGTTCAACCCACTGCGGGTATTTCTGCCAATATCACTTATCTGCATCTTGGTAGGGATTGCTTGGGGAATACCATTTCTACTTCTGGGTCATGGGGTCAGTATAGGATCCATGCTTGCTATTGTCATTGGTCTTTTATTCTTCGCTCTCGGGCTTATTGCCAGCCAATTGGCTGCGATAAGAATGGGTCTATTGAACAGGTGAGGATTTTAAATTCTTTTCCCTTGGATCCATTTTCTTTTCGACCAAACAAACATTTTTATCCGATTTCTATTAACAAAACTTCAATCCATAGATTCACAAGCGCTGGATCTAGAACGTTTAGGTCAATCCTGGCAGGCTAAACAATATTAAATTACAGTAAACAAACAATTTCAATCAGATTAATAAATATGATATTAATAAAAACATAGGGGATTTGTTATAAAATAGTCAAAATTCGATAAATTCATCATAAGTATTGCCCGCTAAAATTGGATGGTGTAAAAATGGACTTCCATGTAAAAGTATTTTGGATTTGCACTCTCTCAAGTTTTTTGCTCTCACGAATATATGGTTGCTAGTGTGAATATCAAGATATTATTTGTTCTTGATTATTATTACCCCCATATTGGAGGAGGCGAAGTAATCTTCCAACATCTTGCTGAGGGTCTGGTTAACCGAGGAAATACCGTCAAGGTGATCACCAGCAACAATAATAAAAGTCTTCCCCAAAAAGAAATGATTAATGGAGTAGATATCGAAAGAATAAGTACTCCAAAATCAGGAGCGCGATTTTTATTTCCAATCTTAAGTACCCGATCGGTTCTTAAGGCTGCACGACAAGTAGATGTTATTCATACTACTACATTTGGGGGGGCGTTGATAGCGTTCCTCGGTGCCCGCATGGCAGGTCGGCCTATCCTTTTTACCATCCTCGAGGTCCTTGGAGATCGCTGGCGTAAGGTCGAGCACAATCCAATAAAGGCTTTTTTTTACCGTCTTTTGGAATGGATAATCACAAAACTGCCATATGATTATTGGGTAGCCATTTCGGATGCAACATTAAAGGACGCTTACGCTATTCGCATCCCCAAGATTAAAAGTTCTAGAATATATCCTGGTGTAGATTATGAGCCGGCATCTCCAGTTGGTAGAACTGGAACCCTGCGGGAAAAAATAGGAGCTCAAGATAATGATTTCATCTACCTATACTTTGGACGTCCTGGGATAACGAAAGGAGTAAAATATTTATTGCAGGCAGCTCCAGAGATACAATCAGAAATCCCCGAATCTAGGTTGGTTCTTTTATTGTCCGATCAGCCTCAAAAACAATATTTGGAACTTTGCAAGGAAGCACAAGAATTATCACCTTTTGCAAGAATCAATATTCTCCCGTCTATAAAAGAAAATAAAGGTTTATATAGTTATCTGCGAGATGCGGATTGTATTGTGATTCCATCAATTACTGAAGGTTTTGGTCTATCTGCGGCAGAAACATGCTCTCTCGGCATTCCAATCGTTGCTACGCGCGCAGGTTCCCTCCCGGAAGTTGTTTCAGGATGTTATTTAATGATTGAGCCAGCATCTTCCAAAGCAATCACAAAAGCCGTTGTACAGATGTATCATAAGGATTGGTATGAAACTCCACTTAAGAAGTTTTCGTGGGTTGTCATGGTAATGCATTATGAGACCATATATCTAAAGTTAATTAAGACCTAAATATAAATAACATGAAGACAAAAACTAATTCATGGGGAATGTTCAAGCGGTGATAAATAAAATGATTATCAATTTTAACGAGTTGCCCAAAACCGTCTCTGGCAGACAGCGGCTTTGTCTATCGGAAATCAGAGTGTTTGGTAATAAAGGGCGAGATAATCGATTAGGAGTCTCGCCAGACCCTCCCCTGCAGCTCATCTTAACGAGCCGGTTGATTTTTCGTGATTACTGATCGATTCCTCCAAAACTGTGTCCCAAGTAACGCTCCATTGACCAATAATGCGACAAGAGTCGCGCTCGTATACACGGCCACCAGATTGCCTCTCTCGACGAACGACCGGATGACCAGAAAGAATGCCACATACGAAAAAAGGCCCAGGCTCACCCCCTGGATCAACCGTTGCGCAGCGGCTGAGCCACCCTGTCGATGAGAAAAGGTTGCCATTATAAATGTAAATATCGGAAACGGTGATAAAAGTCCACTCCATTTCGATCCAAGTCTGTTAGCTCCAGCAGTGAGCAATAGAAGAAGGGAGGTCGCTAGAATCATCCGGGCGGGAAGATCCCACCAAGGGGGGAAAATAGGCATACCACCGCCTGCCTTTTTTCCTATAGTCAGTACACCTGCGCAAAGAATTAAGGGCACTAGAATAGTAGTCAGCCACAGCCCAATTGGCAAAACGGAGATTCCCACAACAACTACGGAGTATAGGATAATGGCGGACAAGGCGGATAGATACCAGGGTAAGCGCCTAGAGCTTAACACATAGGTAACCGTTAATGCAGTTACTGGGATTAGCCCGAGTAGTGCACCATTGGCTGCCCCCGCAGCGAAGTGTCGGCCTTGCTCTAAGAGGAGGAAGATCGAAACCGGACCCGATGTCAAGGGCAGACCAATTAATAGCCCACCGATGGATTCTCCCCAACGTCTTGCGACTAACGTCACAATTGCAACGATCAGAGGGGTTAGGATAAGTTTAAGAATGAATAAATTGGTATTCAACTCGGATCCTGTCTGGTTTGATTGAGTCAGAATTTCAAGCTTCGTGGACTTGTTCATTAATATTAATTCATAATTATAAGGCATGCATTTAGATTCTATCGATCTACAATTCAACAGATAGTGCAAGGTTTTTTCTGTAAATTCGAGCAAGTGCATCCTCTTAAGAATAAAGTACAGTTACTCGGAACCTAAAAAGTCAAGTAAGTTCTGCCAGTCAGCCAATCATCGCTGATCTCGGCGTGAATGGCGGAGACAAGGCGCAGGCAGGAAGCCTGGTTGGGGAAGATGCTCACCACGCGTGCCCGGCGGCGGACTTCGCGGTGTAAACGCTCCACGCCATTGGTAGTACGGATCAAACGCCGATGAGCAGCCGGGAAGGAGAAAACCGTCAGTCCTTCCGGGATGTTCACGGCCATCCATTCGGCCAGGCGGGAAGCAGTCTTCCGGTACTTCTCAATCGCCTTTGCCAGGTAAGCCTCTGCGGTGTTGCGGTTCAGAGTGTTGAAGATGGTGCGGATATCTTCAGCCACCTCACCTCGCTTGTCCTTGCGAGGCAAGTGGTACAATTTAGGGGAGCTTTTAACAAGGGGATATTTAGCAAAGGGGATATTTAGCTTGACAGACAGATACTGATGTCATATACTCGTTTTACAACAATTGAACGGGGAGCCCGTTTTCCGGGCTGAGAGGAAGGTCACCAGCCTTCGACCCGCAGAACCTGATCCGGATTATACCGGCGGAGGGATTAACGAAATTAACTGACGATCCTCCCCCGGGAGGATTTTTTATGGCACGTGCGTTGATCTTTGTAAATGGGGACCTTCCAGATCTTGCAGCTGTCCGCCGCCTGCTTCTTGCGGATGATTTTTTAATCGCCGCCGATGGCGGGACGCGGCATATTCTCGCCCTTGGACTTAGGCCGGCCGTACTCATCGGTGATCTGGATTCATTGTCTGATGAAAACCGCCGTCTTCTTGACCAAGCCGGTACGAAGATACACCAATCCCCCCGCAATAAAAACGAAACCGATCTTGAGCTGGCCCTGCACTTTGCAGTTGAGGCTGGCTATCGCCAGTTGCGGGTCGTCGCCGCCCTGGGCGGCCGGCTTGACCAGACCCTCGGCAACCTCGCATTGTTGACCGACCCATCCCTGGCCGGCCTCGATATCCGGGCGGATGACGGGATCCAGGAAGCCTTCTTCACGCGGGATGGCTGCCGGCTGCAGGGAGATCCTGGTGATCTGATCTCCCTTGTCCCCTGGGGTGGGGAAGTCACCGGGGTGACCACCACCGGTTTGCGCTGGCCTTTGTCGGGTGAGGTGCTCTGGCCTTACCGGACGCGCGGGATAAGCAATGAACTGCTGGATGAAACCGCCAGTGTGCGCATCGATGCCGGCCTCCTGCTGCTCGTTCATCGTCGTCAAATTAATGAGAAGGAGATGCCATGAAACGGTCGCTGATTGTTGCTTTTTTACTAGCTGCCTTCCTGGCAGGCTGTGCTCCTAAATCCCCGGTCACCCTCACCGTGATGACCCACGATTCGTTTGCCGCCAGCGTTCCGGTGGTGGCAGCTTTCGAACAGGTCAACAATGTCAAGGTTGTTTTTCTAAAAAGTGGTGACGCGGGGGCAGCTCTCAATAAAGCCATTCTAACAAAAGATGCCCCCCTGGCGGATGTGTTCTATGGCGTCGACAACACCTTCCTGTCCCGTGCCCTCGATTCCGGGATCTATGAACCGTACCGCTCGCCGTTGCTGACCGGTATCCCGGCTGAGTTCCAGCTTGACCCGCAGGATCGTGCCCTGCCGGTGGATTACGGGGATGTGTGCATCAACTATGACAAGGCCTATTTCACTGACCGTGATCTTCCCGTCCCGGCCACGCTCGAGGACCTGACCAAGCCTGCTTATAAGGGCCTGCTGGTGATGGAAAACCCGTCCACATCCTCGACCGGCCTCGCTTTCCTGCTGGCCACGGTCGGGCATTTTGGAAGTAACGGCTACCTGGATTACTGGAATTCCCTGCGAGCCAATGGAGTGGTCGTGGTGGATGGCTGGGAGACGGCTTACTATACCAATTTCAGTGGATCATCGGGTCACGGTTCCCAGCCGCTGGTGGTCTCCTATGCCTCCAGCCCGGCAGCCGAGGTTGTCTACGCGACAACGAAGTTAACCGACTCCCCGACCGCTTCCGTCCTAGGTCCTGGTACCTGTTTCCGTCAGGTTGAATTTGTGGGCATTCTCAAAGGGACCAGGCACCTGGCACTGGCTCAAAAATTTGTGGACTTTATGCTTGGCCAGCAGTTCCAGGAGGATATGCCCTTGCAGATGTATGTCTACCCGGTCAACCCCGCTGCGAAGCTGCCCCAGGAATTCATTCAGTACGCCCAGGCGGCTTCCCAG